>TARA_R110002124_G_scaffold95366_1_pt1 | contig 10208 bp, 7 predicted proteins | sample TARA_R110002124 | Tara Oceans TARA_R110002124 (sample SAMEA4397445) | marine metagenome | biome: Polar Biome; feature: [SRF] surface water layer (ENVO:00010504); material: water (ENVO:00002006), including particulate matter (ENVO:01000060) such as... | depth 5 m | reverse complement strand
GCCACCAAGGAAGTGCTGGCTGGCCTCACCGCCAGGGAAGCCAAGGTACTGCGTATGCGCTTCGGTATCGACATGAACACTGACCACACCCTTGAGGAAGTGGGCAAGCAGTTCGATGTAACGCGCGAACGCATCCGCCAGATAGAAGCCAAGGCATTGCGCAAGCTGCGCCACCCCACGCGTTCCGATTACCTGCGCAGCTTCCTCGACGAGAACTGATAGCAACATAGCAAACAGCGCTATCGGGCCTGTTCACACGAGCAGGCCCCATTCAACCGCCAGGCACCTGACTCCGAATTGAACGCAGAAGCACTATTATGCTGAATATGGATTTCGGGCAACGGGTCGTCATAGACACCACCCGGCAGGAGTGGGTCGCCAGCCCCATGCCCGGCGTATGGCGCAAACCGCTGGCACGCGAAGATCTGGAGCGCGGCCACGCCACCAGCATCGTCCGCTATGACCCCGGTGCCCGCTTCAGCGCGCACCATCACCCCCTGGGCGAGGAAATACTGGTTCTGCAAGGCGTGTTTTCCGATGAAACCGGGGATTATCCCGCCGGCACCTATTTTCGCAATCCCGAGGGTTTTCGCCACGCGCCGTTCAGTGTCGAGGGCTGTGAACTACTGGTAAAGCTGCACCAGTTCCAGGCCGATGACACCGAACACGTGGTGATAGACACCCACTCCACGCCCTTCCGACCCGGGGCCGGCAACCTGCAGGTATTGCCACTGCACACGCATGGCAGCGAGCAGGTCGCACTGGTGCGCTGGCCGGCTGGCGAGCACTTTCAGGCGCACTCGCATTTTGCCGGCGAGGAAATCTATGTCATCAGCGGTGAGTTAAAAGATGAGCACGGCAGCTACCCAAAAGGCACCTGGATTCGCAGCCCACACCTGAGCAAGCACACCCCCTTCGCCGACGAGGACACGCTGATCTGGGTGAAAGTCGGGCATCTATAACACTGCCGATCTCCTGATTAACGTCCAGTGCCGCCATTCCCGTGGCATGCGTTATGCATGTTCTCTACCAGTAAGCACCGGATATGCGGCCAAGGATGACACCTGAGCCAAATGACATCAGCCTGTATTCGGTGAGCAGACAGCCACGAATTACCGAGGTGAATACCATGAGCAACAAAGTCCACAAAGAGCCCTACACAGAGCGGGAGTTGGAGAAAAACGTACCGGAGAGCGCGCATGAAACCTATGGCGGTCAGCACGACAAGGAGTCTGTTGTCCCCGACCAGGTGAAACGCGATGGCAAGGAAACCCGGGAGCGCTTGAAGCACGAGATCGACAACACCCAGTGAACGGCATATCAACAGGCAGACTGTGACGTCACACACTTGCGGCCAGCTGCATGCTTGTCCGCCAGTGTGACGATGGCTTTCCTGACGGGCTTATCCCGCAGATTTTCGGCCGCGTAGAAGTTTTTTCAATCCACAGGGCAAATATTGCAAAACATTCGCCAGAATGGCCTTGCTCAGGATGGCTCGATGGCGTCGCCGGGCTGCGGCAGATCGAGCTCCAGATCCGCCAACAGCGGCAGGTGATCTGACGCCACGCGCGCCAGCGGGCTGCTGTGCACTCGCAGGCGCTTTACCGCAGCGCGGGGACGCGTCCAGAGCCGGTCCAGCGCAAACAGGGGACGCCCGGAAGGAAAGGTTGCCGGAGCCAGTTGCGCTCCAAAACAGCGGTGCAACCGTCGCAATGGCCTGCCGAACAGGAACCATTCATTGAGGTCGCCGAGCAAGACATCCAGGGCGCAGCCCTCCTCCTCAAATAACTTCAGCAAGTACTGCACCTGATAGCGCCGCTCCGCCGGACGCAAACCAAGGTGAGTGGACACGAACCGGATGCAGGTGCGCCCAAGCTTCAGCTTCAGATCGATAGCGCCGCGTGGCTCCCGCCCGCTGATACTGAAATCGTGCTGCCGCATCGAATGGACCGGCAGGCGCGTCAGTACCGCATTGCCGTAATGACCCAACTCATTCTCCAGTGTTATGCCTTCAATAGGCGCTGCACCGGTGATCGTCGCAAAGTACTCCAGCACATTGAGGTGCTCCCCCGACCAGAAACCCACCTCCTGCAGGCCGATAATATCCGCGGATATTTCTTGTAGCACAGCGGCGATACGCTCAATGTCGACACGTCCGTCGCGACCGACACCCCGATGGATATTCCACGTGGCGACGCGCAGAGGCACTATCATTCCAGGGCTTCCCTGCGCCGGTTTTTCCGCTGTACCCACAGCCGCAAGCCGTAGATCGCTGCAATCACAGCGACCACTGCCACTATCAGCAGGACAATGCTGGTAGCGCTGGGGTCGCGCAGGGAGGCGACCAAACGGTCCGCAAGAAACGCGATAGCGATGACCCCCGGCAGCATTCCCAGCAGGTTGCCGATGGCGAAATCGCGCAGGCGAATCTTCGAGATCCCGGCGATGACGTTGATTACCGAGAATGGCGCGACGGGCACAATTCGCAGCGTGATGATGACCAGGATGCCGCGGCGGGACAGCGCATTTGAAATGCTATTCACACGGCGCCCCGCAATACGGCTGACGGCATCTTTCCCCAGCAGGTGGCCAATCCAGAACGTGACGAGCGCGGACAGCTCTCCGCCCAACAGCGCGTAGAACGCGCCCAGCCACGGTCCGAACACACTGACAGTAACAATGATCAACAGTGTCATCGGCACCACCAGGATGCCGCACAGCACATAGACTGCCGGCACCAGCAGCGGCGTTAACGGGCTCTCCTGAATCGCACGTGCAACCCCGGCCATGCTCTCCATGTCCAGCCAGGTATGCAGCGGAGTGAAACGCCAGAGGGCGGCCAGGCCCAGAACAGCAGCGATCAGCAGCGCCACACGCATCAGGTGATACCAGGCCCGCCTGCCCTGCTCTTTCTCGCCCACGATGTAGTCCAGCATATCTTCGGGCTCTACCGCCTTGCCCACATCGATCAAATCGGCATCCGGCACCCAGGCATCCATTTCCTCGGAAATCTCCGCAGCAAGCGGCTCCAGCGTGTGCGCATTGCCGCGCAGCGACTCTACCGCGCGAATGAGAGAGCCGTGTTCACGCTCCGCCGCGGCTACTGTCTCCTCATCGACGCCGAGATGCTCGGCTAGCAGGCCGTGTCGCAACTTGCGTATCCCTGCGACGTGATCACTACCCGCCTCACAACCGATTGCGAGATCACACTCTGCATCCATACCCATGGAGCGGTTGCTGAGATTGGACGACGCAACGCGCAGGAAGCGGTCATCAATCACCATCAGCTTGGCGTGGATCATTACCACCTGGGCCGGGTTGCCACCGAGACTCACATAGTAGACACGCAGGTGATCGTGAATGTCGGCATCGCGAAGACGCCGCAGCAACCGCGCACGCAGCACATCCATGGTGTGCTGTTCCAGCCAGCCTCCGGTCTCTCGCGGCATGACGATGACAATTTCGGGCCCGTCTTGCTCGCCCAGCCGTTTCGACAGCGCATCGCCAATACCCTTCGACGTCAGGTACTGGTTTTCAATGTAGATAAACTCCTTTGCCGCGGCAATGCTGTCGAGGTATAGCTGCTCGACCTCCCGCACCGCCTGGCGACCCTCCAGCGCCGGCAGTGTGCGCGCGATAGCGACCTGCACCTCGCTGAAATCCTCCCGAACGCCGGCGGGCCAGGGATCATTATCGTCATCGGGAATCTCCTTCGCGGACTCCCCAGTGGCAGTCTCCCAGCGCTGCCATGCCACCTCGGCGAGCGCGCGCGCCGCCTCTGCGTCAACCAGCATCTGCATGTCGTGGAACGGCGGGTAGGTTTCGCCGTCGGGGTCTGTGCGTCGATCATCATCCACACGATGCTCGCGCGTATCCCAGCGCCACTTGCTGAGATCGAAGCCACCACAGAACGCGATTCGATCGTCTATCACCACCAGTTTCTGGTGCTGCGAGGCACCGACCGGGTGTTTGGCATCCAGGCGGAAGTGCACCCGCTTATGGGACCTCCACTGCAGCTTGTAGGTCGGGAAAAACTCGCGCTCCAGCGCATACACAATCGCGTAGTCCCAGTTGAGCAGGTAGATATCGAGCGACGGCCTGGCTTCGGCAAGTGCGTTGAGTAGCGCACCGAGTTGGGTGGGATACTCATCCGACTCGCCGTTTCGCAGCAGTTCGACTTCACTGTGCAAATCCCAGCCGACAACAATGATCGCGTGCTGCGCGCGCAGCATCGCCTCACGCAGCGCGGCAAAGTAGGCTTCACCGTCGACAAGCACAGCAGCGCGTGCCGCGTGTTCAACGCGCCAGCAATTTTCATCGGGTTTGAATATGTCTTTCACAGCTCAACCTGGGCAATGTGTCGCGAAGTCTTATGCAATAAAAATGCCATATAGAGCGCGATCGCGGGACCACATGGGCAGCAATGCTTGTTTCCGCGCCTTTCAGCACCAGCATTTGTAAGCATTACATGTGCACTGCAAGAATTTCCCGCGCGCGGCGTCAATTTGATGCAACCAGCCAGTAATGTGCATAAGGCGGGATCACCAGCGATTCTCCAGACTGCACCGGCGTTTCCCCGCTGATGACATCCTGCAGCCGGCCCATACTGAAGTGATGTCGATTACCCAGATCACCGAGATCCAGGTGCTGGGGTTGGTCATTGAAATTCGTGACCACGAGAACATATTCCCTCGCACCCGCCAGGCTGTTGCGAGTGAATACAAACAGGTGCTCGTTGTTGACCGCTATCAACTCCCGGTTGTTGAAGTCGGCGAATGCGCACATTGATTTTCGCACCGCGATCAGGTGCTTGATACCGTCGAATATACGCTGCTCCACCGAGCCGCGCACACTCCGTTGCGCGACGCGCGACCAGTCATATGTTGGCCGATTGAGCCAGCGACTGTCTTTGGCCTTGGCCGCGTCCAGTATGAATGCGTCGTTGTTCACAGTGCCGATCTCATCACCGTAATACAGCAAAGGAATGCCGCCGAATGACATCAGGAGCCCGTGCAGTGTCAGTATCAGCTCTATACTGGACGCTATGGCGCGCTCATCACTTCTCTCGATAGCATCCTGCAGCCCCGCAAGAGAAGCCAGCGACCCAGAGATACGGGCATCGCCGGTTTTTGCGTTGTAACCAAACACTTGCCCTCTGGCCGCAGAGTGATCCCAGGCACCGGTGTAGTAGTCAACGAGAAACTGCCGGTGCGCCCGGGGCTCGTACCCCACCGCACGGATATCGGAATCGTCGAAGCCCAGGCCGATATCGTCATGGCAGCGGATGTAATTGAGCCAGGTCGCCCGATCCAGCTTGGCCGGCAGGCTGAGAATACCGCGATTGAGTAATCGCGCATTCTTGGTCGCCACCGCATCCCACAGCAGCGCCATCAGACTGGCGTTATAGGCGATCTCGCACTCTTTTGCGATAATGGCATCCTCACCGAAATACTTGATAATCTCCGTGGGTGCCACAATGGCCTCTGCAATGAACAGCACACCCGGCGCTGTCACCTGGCAGCAGTCCTTTAACAGTTGCAGGATGATGTGCGCTTCCTGCTCGTTCTGGCACGTGGTACCGATTTTCTTCCACAGGAACGCCACCGCATCCAGGCGCAGGATATCCGCGCCCTGGTTGGCCCAGTACAGAATGATGTCCAGCATCTCGATCAACACGGCGGGGTTGCTGTAGTTGAGATCCCACTGGTATTCATTGAATACCGTCATCACCCACTTGTTTATCCGTTCATCGAAGGTGAAATTGCCGGGAGCAGTTTGCGGAAACACCTCGGGCATGGTCTCCTCGAACATGTCCGGCACCGTTCGATCGTCGTAAATGTAGTAGTAGTCCTGGTACTGTTTTTCCCCGGCGAGCGCGCGCTTCGCCCACTCGTGCTCATTGGAGGTATGGTTCAGAACCACGTCGAGTGTCAGCAGGATATCGCGCTTGCGAAGGTTTTCGGCAACCGCGCGCAGCTGCTCCATGGTGCCGGCAGTGGGCATGATGTTGCGAAAATCGTTGACCGCATAACCGCCATCGCTGGCGCCTGCGGGACACTCCATGATAGGCAGCACATGGACCAGGTTCACACCCAACTCCTGCAGGTAGGGCAGGTGTCTCGCCAGACCTTCAAGGTCACCCGCGAAACCGTTCAGATACATCGCCATCCCGACCCACTGCTGATCCAAAAACCACTCATGATTGCGTTCGCGCTGTTGGTCTACTTGCCTGAGCTGCGGACTTCGCGCGATATACTGCCGCACGGCGACCTCAACCAAGCGCTGCAATTGCTGTTCAAAATCCTCGCGCTGACCGTAGAGCCGGCTGAACAGCGTGTAGATGGCATAGAAGTTGGCGCCCAGGCGGGTATAAAAATGGCGCAGATCGTGCTTGCAGATATCTGGCTCAAGATCGTCAAGTATGGTGTTCAGTAGTGAGTGTGCTTCCTGTTCGTACATCGAGTTGTCTATCCGTTTAGTCGTGCGGGAACCACTGCGTTGCGAAACGGCGGTAAAAATCCCTGTCAGTTACAATTGCCCCGGGGCGCTGCACGATACTGCCGGCAAACTCCTGGCAGCGCTCCATGGTGTCCTCCAGCGGCCACTGCGATATCAGCCCCATGACCAGCACTGCCGAGAATGCGTCTCCGGCGCCAATGGTATCGACCACGGTTTCAGTCTTGCGCGGCACCACCTTAATACGCTCTCCAGTTGCCAGCAATAACTCGGCACCCTCGGAGCCGGATGTCACCACAAGGCCTCGCAGCTGATACGTTTCCAGCAGACGGCGCGCTTTACTGCCCGTGTCGCCGCGCCCCTGCGCCAGCAAATGTAACTCGTCCGCGTTCAGTTTTAACCAGTCAGCACCTCGCACAAGCGCTAACACGCTATCGCGTGTCCAGTGAGGTGCACGCAGGTTGACGTCCATGAAAATGTTGCCGTGGCCGGCTTCGCGCAGGCGCTGCAAACACGCGGCCGTCCTGGCATGCCTCACCGCGAGCGAACCGTGGTAGAGCAGCGAGTAGCTCTGCACCGGGAAGGGTTCGATCGCATCGTAGGCACAATTATCAATGATGTCATAGCTTGCATCACCGCTGGCATCGAGCGTCACATCCACGCGGCCTGTCGGCAGTATGTCGTCGGTCTGCAGACCATGCAGCGCCATGCCCCAATCACCCATGGCGCCGCGAACCTCTTCACCCGCCGCATCACTACCCACGCGACTGATAAAATCCGGGGCCAGCCCGAAGGCAGCGAGATGCCAGGCAACATTGAACGGCGCTCCACCCAGCACACGCGTGTCATCGGGCAAGTGATCAAACAGTACTTCCCCGAATACGCAAATAGACTTTTCGGTTGTGATATTCACCCGGCTCGCTCAAACCCCATCCAGTCAATGATTGCAGGGTGATAGTGCGCCACCCCCTCAAGAATGCCCGCGCTGTAATTCCCGTTCATGCCCATGAAACCGCCGCGAGCGAGATAGAGCGTTTCGCCACAGCCGGCTGCTGCAGCTCTCTCCAGCGCCTCCCGCTGCACCTTAACCGCACTGTTGGCGACGAGGATGGCAGGGAGCGGACTGATCAGCACATCCATATCATTGCCGCTGTCGCCGCTGAAAACGGTATCCGCGTCTGTATAGTTTTCCGATACCTGTAACGCCCTGATCGCGAGATACTTGCTGGCGCCCAGCGGCACGATATCCAGCAGGCCAACGCCTGTGGCGTCATCAATACTCCAGACCTGCCGGGCGCGAATACCCTGTGCCGACAGCACTGCGCCGACCGCGTCGCGAATCTGCTCCCGGTCGGCCGCCAGTGGCACATAGAAACTGATTTTATGGCGGTTCTGTTTGGCCGGCTCCTGAAGCTCCAGCTCCTTGAAAACATCCAGTTTGCGGCGCAGGTCATCATCCGACAGGGGCTGCCAATCCTCGGCTATACGCTGCTCCCAGGTCGGCAGCACGCTCCAGCGACCGCGCGTATCAACCGCATAGATAGTGGTGCCGACATCGCCGATCACGAACTGCGGCTGTGGCAGCTGATACTCTTCAATGGCCTGTTGCACAAGCTCACGGTGGCGACCGCTCACATAGGCCAGCACAACCTGTGGGTGCTGCGCGAGGAGTGCGAAGTGATGACGCGCAGCCGGCGATTCCGGTGGCACTCCGTTGGGGATCAGCGTCCGATCGAGATCGGTGCACAACAGCAAACGCTCAGACATCACTCGCCCCACAATCACCGAAGAAATCGTAGTGCTCCAGCGCCTCCAGAATACCGCCTGAGTAGTCCTTGGTGGCATGGAAGATATTGTCCGCCTCGGGCAACAGTGACAGCTCATCATGGCGATTGGCGACAACCACTGCCAGCGTATTGCCGCGCATCATATCCTCATCCGCTCCGGAACCTCCGGCGACCAACACCTTGTCCAGTGCAATACCGAGGCGCTGGGCGACATAGCGCAAGGCCTGGCCCTTGGACGCTCGCGCGGGCACAACATCGAGATAGCGACCGAATGACAAAAAGGTGTTGGCGGTCAATTCGTGCTGCCGCAACAGGTCGATTATCTCCTGTAGATCGGGTGCCGCTTCGGTATCGTAGAGGTAGGAAATCTTCTCTCTCGTCTGCTCCTCTTTCCCTTGCAAGCTCAGGCCAGGCAGTCGATCGAGAACACGACGAATTTTATTGGGTGACCAGTTGTGGTCGATATGGTGGCTCCACCAGTCGTCTTCCGACAGGCTCTCACCATAGTAGATACGCGTGCCCAGGCTGGTTATCAACACATCCGGCCGCGGCACGTTGTACTTTCGCAGCGCCGCCAGCGCGGAATCGATACGTCGGGCGGTGGCGATACCAAATGAAGTCAGCTTGCGCTTGTCCCTGACCAGCGCCACCAGTTGCGACAGGGATTCGCGATCACCCAGCAGGTTCTTGTCGATACCGGTAACGATCATTCGATCCCGATAGCGCATTGTTCTGGGCATCGCTTGCTTCGACTCCACCGCCCCACCGCGCTGCCGCAGCTCGGCGATCTGTTGCACATAGGCATTGGCGTGCGCTTGCCAGGAGTAATGTTCACGCACGCCCTTGATGCCGCGGCTGGACGCCTGTCGCCAGGTGTCGGCATTGCCCAGCAGTTCCATCAGCGCGGCGATGATTTCCGGTTTATCCAGTGGGTCCACCAACAGGCCGCACTGGCAGTTGCGCATGATGTCGACCGGGCCGCCATTTTCCGTCGCCACCACCGGCAGCCCGCTGGCCGCCGCCTCCAGCAATGTCAGGCCGAAAGGCTCGGTAAGCGCGGGATTGATAAACACACCGCCCCGGGAGGCAGCGAGGCGATACATTTCAGGTACCTGTTGCGCGGTGTGGTGTTTGGGTACGGCGACTTTTCCGTACAGATCGTAGGCGTCGATGAGCAACAGTATGTTGGTCAACACCGTTTGCGGCCGCTCCTCCAGTTCACGGATGTCATCGCGGTTCCCCGCGACGATGCAGAGATTGGCGCGCTCCTGCAACTCCGGGGATTCCCCATAGGCTTCGATCAAGGTGAGAATATTCTTGCGCTCATCCGCCCTCGATATCGACAGTATCAGCGGCTTATCGGGGTCCAGCAGGAACTTATCAACCTGCGCACTGAAGCCAAGGGGTTCGTGCGGATCGAAAGGCTTGAATTTCTCCAGGTCAGTACCCGGCGGAATCACCGTCATTCTGCCAGGGTCGTAATAATTGTAGAGGCCATATTGGCTCTCTATCTCATTGCGGGTGCTGGTGATGACCAGGTCCGCACTGGCCAGTACTTCTTCCTCGGCATCAATGCGCCGCGCGATATTGTAGGACTGCTCGATACTCTCCCGCGATAACCCCTGCGCCAGCAATTGCTTTCGTTTGTCACGACCCAGTGAATGCCCGGTGAACACCAGCGGCGTACCCAGAATATGCGACAGCCGCGCGCCCACATAACCGGCATCCGCATAGTGACCGTGCAGGATGTCGGGAAATCGGCCCTGCTGGCCGAACCAGGTGAGCAGGTTATCCGCCAGCGTGTCGAGGTGATCCCACAACTGTTCTTTGGCGATATAGTCCAGAGGGTCACTATCGATGCGCACAATACGCGCGCCGGGGCATAGCTGCTCTTCCGCGACCGCGTAATCGGGACTGACTTCATCGTCGACAATACGGCGGGTAAACAGATCAACCCGATCCACC
>TARA_R110002124_G_scaffold170172_3_pt1 | contig 10221 bp, 10 predicted proteins | sample TARA_R110002124 | Tara Oceans TARA_R110002124 (sample SAMEA4397445) | marine metagenome | biome: Polar Biome; feature: [SRF] surface water layer (ENVO:00010504); material: water (ENVO:00002006), including particulate matter (ENVO:01000060) such as... | depth 5 m | reverse complement strand
GCCGTTCACCCGTCTCTCGATGCGCTGCGGGTCGAGCCGTCAAAACGGTCATGCGCTGCAAGCGGATGTTTCAACGCTGATCGAGCCATGCAATACGCAGATCGTGCCTAATATGACCGCAGGTGTGTTGAGTTCCCCTGTTTCATTCATTTCGAGAATGAATATGAAGCGAAGACAGGGCCAAGGCAGGTGGTGCGCCGCGATGTGTCGGATGGCAGCATGGTGGGCAGGGTCGCTCTAATCTGAAGAGACATCGTTTTGCTACTCTCGAATCGACGTCTCGCCCAACCGCTCGGTCGTGATCTGCTGGGCGCGCGCAATGTGGTCTTGCATCTCTGCAACGGCACGATCCACGTCGTCGCGCAACATCGCATCAATGATACGCTCATGTTCCTCCCACGATGTGCGCGCCGCGACCCCCTTCCGGATCACGAGGCCGATCGACCTGCGCATGTGCTGCCAGTGCATCTGCATCGTCGACAGGATGATGGGATTGCCTGTCCAGCCATAGATCATCTTGTGAAATGCCGCATCCGCCCGCACCTTCTGCGTTGCGTCTTTCGTCTCCACGGCCTGCCAGCCTCGCTTCAGTATGTCTTGGGCTTCATTTGCCGCGGTCGCGGGCTTGCGCTCGATTGCGAGCCGGATCGCAAAGGGCTCCATCCCCGCTCGAAACTCGTAGATCGCGGCGAACTGCGCACTCGTGATTTGCGAGACCACAACACCCCGGCGGCCCGTATCCTCAACAAACCCATTGGCCTTGAGGATTGAAATCGCGCTGTTGACCGGCTGCCGCGACACCTGCAGCCGTGCGGCGATCTCGTCCTGATTCAGTCGCTCGCCTGGCGTCAGTTCACCCGAACAGATTGCTTCAAGTAGGATGTCGTGGGTCTGCTCAGCCAGCGATTTCGGCTGTCTGACGGTCTTCATTGGCGTCTCCTCTTTGGTCCAAAAGACCATGCTCTGGAACACAATGCCAGCCACATCGGCCGTAACCACTTATCTCGTATGCGAAATTCGAAAAATGTGCCTTAATTTCGGTCAGGTCCCCCGAACCTCCCAAAGCGTCGGTGTCAGGGGGTGCGGGACCCCGCGGATTTCACTCGGCGCAGTGGGATTGAGCTTTCAATTTCGGACACACTCTTCACCTTGGTCAGTCGGCCGACGAGGAACTGCTCAAACTCAGCCATGCTGCGAGTGACAACGCGCATCAAATAATCGCGACTGCCGGTCATCAGCCAGCAATCTACCACTTCAGGGAAGCCGACGATGGCGGCTTCAAAAGTGGACAGTGCGTCGTCGATCTGCCGATCAAGCTTGACCGAGACGAAGACGGAAACGTCGAACCCCAGGGCCGCTTCGTTGATTGTCGCGGCATAGCCGGTGACCACGCCAATCTCTTCCAACCTGCTAAGCCTTCGGGCCACCGGAGTCGCGCTCAGGCCCACCGCCACGGCCAAAGATTGCGCCGAAATGCGTCCGTCCGACGCAATTTTGCGAAGGATTCGTTTGTCTATCTCATCGAGTTTGGTGGAATCCTTCATATTGCATGACAATAAGAGAGATAAAACTTCAAATCAACATGCAGTGACGGTCAAAAAAGCCGAAATATATCTTTCAAAATTTCGTATACGAAATGTGAAACAGGAGGAAGCGATGCCCGATCAGCAGCATCTTAGAACCATTGAGCAAAGATTGCTTTGGCTGTCGCATTGGATGATTCACCATGCCAATCATATCCGGCCCAAGGTTGACGGCATTAAGGTCGGCGGACATCAGGCCTCTTCCGCATCCATGGTCTCGATTATGACCGCGCTCTATTTTTCGGCGCTGCGGCCCGAAGACCGCGTGGCCGTTAAGCCCCACGCATCGCCGGTCTTTCACGCGATGCATTATCTGATGGGGGAAATTAGCCAAGAGAAGCTGGAAAGCTTTCGCGCCTATGGCGGCGCGCAATCCTACCCCTCGCGAACCAAGGACGTGGACGACGTGGACTTTTCCACCGGTTCCGTCGGCCTTGGCGTGGCGGTTACGTCCTTCGCTTCTATGATCCAAGACTACATCTCAGCAAAATCATGGGGACGGGACATTCCCAAGGGGCGAATGGTCGCGTTGGTCGGTGACGCAGAACTGGACGAAGGCAACATCTATGAATGCCTTCAGGAGGGCTGGAAGAACGACTTGCGAAATGTCTGGTGGATTGTGGATTACAACCGTCAATCGCTTGATGGGATTGTACACGAAGGATTGTTTCAGCGGATCGAGAAAAGCTTCGATGCTTTTAGCTGGCACGTGGTCAAAGTGAAGTACGGCAAGCTGCAGCGCGCGGCCTTTGCGGAACCCGGCGGTGACGCGCTCCGCGATTGGATCGACGGGTGTCCCAACTCCGACTACGCCGCCCTTACCTTTCAGGGCGGTGCAGTCTGGCGCAAGCGCCTGATGGACGATCTGGGCGATCAGGGGCCGGTTACTGCGCTGATCAACCTGCGGTCTGACGACGAGTTGGCGGATCTTATGGAAAATCTCGGCGGCAACTGCGTCGAGACCATGGCCGAGACCTTTGCCGCCATCGACCACGATCGCCCGGTCTGTTTTCTGGCCTATACCATCAAGGGGTGGGGCACCCCGATCGCAGGGCACAAGGACAACCACGGCGGGCTGATGACCAAGACGCAAATGGCCGAATGGCAAGTGCACATGGGCGTGCCGGAGGGACAGGAGTGGGACCGGTTCGCCACCGTCGCGGACCACGCTGCGCTAAAAACCTTCCTTGAAAACGTGTCGTTCTTCGCCCGTGGCGCACGGCGGTACGACGATGACGTTCTCGACGTTCCCAGCATCAGTGCCCCTGCGGATCGCGAGATATCCACACAGATGGCATTCGGAAAGATCCTGGACACGCTTGCCAAGTCACGCGCCCCACTGGCCGAGCGTATTGTCACCACCTCACCTGACGTTACCGGCACCACCAGCCTCGGCTCTTGGGTAAACCGCCGCAAGCTCTTTGCCCGCGATGCTCGAAAGGACGTGTTCCGCAGCCTTCAGATACCCTCTACCGCAAAGTGGGAATTCTCACCCGACGGTCAGCATATCGAACTGGGCATAGCAGAAATGAACCTTTGCCTGCTGTTGGCAGCGGCGGGCCTTTCCACACAACTATTCGGCAAACGTTTACTGCCCGTGGGCACGCTATATGATCCTTTCGTCGCCCGCGCGCTCGATGCGTTGAACTACGCCTGCTATCAGGACGCGCGGTTTATGCTGGTGGGCACGCCTTCGGGTGTGACGCTGGCCCCCGAAGGGGGGGGGGCGCACCAGTCCATCGGCACCCCGATGATCGGTATCAGCCAGCCAGGGCTCACCAGTTTTGAACCCGCTTATGCCGATGAACTCGCTATCATCATGGCTTGGACCTTTGATCACATGCAGCGCGACAACGGTGGTTCGGTCTACCTTCGGCTGACCACCAACCCGCTCGAACAGCCAGGTGCACGGGGCGGAGATACCTTTGCGTTTGATGTCACCGAAGGCGCATATTGGCTGCGCCGCCCCGGCCCGAATTGCGAGGTTGTGATTGCCTATCAAGGCGCGATCGCCTCCGAGGCTATTGCGGCGGCAGGCAAGGTAGGCGGCGTGCGAAGGGACGTGGGCGTGCTGGCCGTCACCTCCGCCGACCGACTTCACGCCGGTTGGTCCACGGCGCAACGCGCCCGGATGAAAGGCCCAGACGGGGCGATCAGCCACATCGAGGCACTGCTGGCCGATCTGCCGTCCCATTGCGCCCTCGTCACCGTGATCGACGGCCATCCCGCGACTCTCTCGTGGCTGGGCGGTGTAGCCGGGCATCGGGTGCTGCCGCTGGGCGTGGATGCCTTTGGCCAGACCGGCACGATCGGCGATCTCTATCATCATTTCGGCATCGACGCGCAGAGCATCGCGGCGCGCATTGATGCTCTGACTCCAGGAAAGAAGCTATGCGTATGACACAGACGGAAGCAAGAGGGCCACTTAAGGGGCTGCGGGTCGTTGAGCTGGGCCAGTTAATCGCTGGGCCCTTCTGCGGCCAGTTGATGGCCGATTTCGGCGCCGAGGTAATCAAGGTAGAACCGCCAGTGACAGGCGACGCCATGCGGCAGTGGGGGCGTCCGGGCAAGGACGGCAAGCCCGTCTGGTGGGAGGTCATCGCGCGCGGCAAGCGGTCGATAACACTGGATTTGCGTCAGGAAGAGGGCCAGCAGGTGCTGCGCGATCTTGCCGCGACAGCAGATGTGCTGATCGAGAACTTCCGTCCCGGTACGATGGAGCGCTGGGGTTTGGGCTACGATACGCTCAGCACGCTCAACCCGCGCCTTATCATGGTTCGCGTATCAGGCTTTGGTCAGGACGGGCCATATGCCGAACGCGCCGGTTTCGCCTCGGTCTGCGAGGCTATGGGTGGATTGCGCGCGATTTCCGGTTACCCCGACCGCCCGCCGGTCCGGGTCGGCCTGTCGCTGGGTGACACGATGGCTGGGATCAATGCCGCCATGGGCGTGCTTCTGGCGCTGCAACACCGCCATGCCAGCGGGCGTGGGCAAGTAGTGGACAGCTCCATCTTCGAAAGCGTACTGCATCTGACGGAGGCGATGGTTGCCGAATTTGATGCAGGCGGGCATGTTCGTACCCGCAATGGCTCTTCACTACCTGGCATTGCGCCCTCGAATGCCTATCCGGCAGCCGACGGCCGCGACGTGATCATCGGGGCCAATCAAGACAGCGTATATCGCCGCCTCTGCGAGGCCATGGGCCGACCCGAACTGGCGGACGATCCCGATTACGCCGACCACCGCGCACGCGGCCGCAACGCCGAAGCGCTGGATGCGTTGATTTCGGATTGGACCCGCCAGCTTACCGCTGACCAGATCGTGGCCCGGATGAACGACGCAGGCGTGCCTGTCGGTCTCGCCTACACCGCCCGTGAAATGATCGACGACGCGCATTTCAAGGCACGCGAGGCTGTTGTGCGCGTGCCCGACGGCAAAGGCGGCAGCCTTGCCATGCAGAACGTATTTCCCCGCCTATCCGCCAGCCCAGGCGGCGTGCGCGGTCTTGGCCCGGCTCTGGGGCAGGATACCCAAGAGGTCCTGTCCCACACGCTCCGTTACGACAACTCCCGCATCGCGGCGTTGGCAAAGTCAGGTGTCATCGGCACCGAGGTTGAAAGGTCCACCTCATGATCGAACCGCTCATCGTTGTCATCGCGCTTATCGGCCTCATCGGCTTTGGCGCACCGATTTTCCTTGCCCTTGGCGCTTCGGGTCTTCTGGGCCTCTGGATGGCGCGTGGATCAATTGCCTTCTTCTTTGCGCCGACTTCCTTTTTCGGCCAGCTCAATTCGTTTGAGCTGATCGCCCTGCCGCTCTTTATCCTGATGGGCAACTTTCTTGGTGCCACACCGGTCGGCAAGAATCTCTTTTACGCCGCATCTCTCTGGCTCTCTTGGCTCCGCGGCGGCCTTGCGATTTCCACCGTAGGTGCCTCTGCAATCTTCGGCGCGGTGTCGGGTGTCTCGGTCGCGGGCGTGGCCGCTGTCGGTTCCATCGCGGTGCCACAGATGCTTGAGCGTGGATATTCCCGCGGGCTGGCGGCGGGCTCTGTCGCGTCGTCCGGTGCGCTGGCCATGCTGATCCCGCCCTCGGTGCCTTTCATCATCTACGGCGCTGTTTCGGGCGTGTCAGTGGGTGCACTTTTCATCGGCGGCATTATACCCGGTATCGCGCTGGCGCTGGCCCTGTCTATCTATATCTATATCCGCGTCCTGATCCGCCCCGAGGATGCCCCGCGTGAGACCGGCCCCATGGCCCCTTTGGGCGTGCGGGTGCGCGCGCTTGGCGGCATCTGGCACGCGCTCTTGCTGGTAGTCATCGTGCTGGGCTCCATCTACACTGGACTTGCCACCCCGTCCGAGGCTGCGGCCTTTGGTGCCTTCGGTGCGTTCTTTATCGCCGGAGCCATTTTTCGCGTGCTCGACTGGAAGACCTTGACCGGCATTCTCGCATCTTCCGTCAAGGTGTCGGGCGCGATCCTGCTGATCATCGGCTGTGCCAAGATCTTTGGCGATTACCTTAACCTCGTCCGTGTACCCGAGACCGTCAGTGCCGCGCTTACCGCGACCGATCTGCCGCCGTGGGCGATCCTCGTAATCATCATGCTGGCACTGGTGCTTCTGGGAATGCTGGTCGACGCGGTCTCTCTTATCGTGGTGACGACGCCGATCTTGCTGCCGCTCATTATCCAGCTGGGCTACGACCCGCTGTGGTTCGGCATCATCCTGGTGATGAACCTCGAAATCGCCGTAGTCACCCCGCCTGTGGGTCTGAACCTCTACGCACTGCGCGGCGTCTGCCCGATGCTCTCCGTCGAAGAAATCATCCGCTCGGTCGTCCCCTTCGTCTTCGTCCAGTTCCTGATGCTGATGATTTTTGTTCTCTTCCCGGGCCTTAGCCTCTGGCTGCCCGGCCTTCTTTAACCCCGTCATTCGATAGGAGGACCCCAGAATGACCATGAACCGCCGTACCTTTTTGCAAACAACCGCCGCTGCAGGCGCCCTAATGGGCCTCGGTGCACCGGCCCTCGCCAAGACCAAGCTGACCGGCGTCAGCTACCTGCCGCCGAGCTACAAGGCGCTGTCCTTCGGCTCCGCCGGTTTCGTCGAGCGCCTGTCGCAAAGCGACGCCGTGGCTGTCGATTACTACGACAGCGGCAAGCTGCTGAAAGCCGATGAGCAGCTGCCCGCGCTGAACTCCGGTGCCATCGATTTTATGTTCCACACCACCAGCTATATCACCCGTTCGGTGCCGATCCTTGGTATTACGGGACTGCCCAGCGTGGTCGAGGCGCTCTACGAGAACCCTGATCGGGTGGCCAAAGGCAGCCCGCTTTTCGAGCTGATTAATGAGGAGATGCAGAAAGAGGGGCTCTACATGCATTCCATGATGGGCAACATACTCGAGCCCGAATACATGTGGTCGACCATGTCCGCGCCGATCAAGTCCGTCGCGGACATGGCGGGCAAGAAAGTGCGCGTCGTCAGCTTTGAAGCCACTCAGGTGGTCGAGGACTTCGGCGGAGCCGCCGTGCGCATTCCGTCTTCGGAACTCTACCTCGCGCTCCAGCGCGGCACGGTTGATGCCGCCGTCGCCAATATCTCCACCATCGTCGGACGCTCGCTGCAAGAGCAGTTGGCCTTTGTGTACAAGCTCCCGCTGACTGCCTATGGCATCGGTCTATTCACCACCACAAAACGCTGGAAAAAGATGGGTGCCGAAGAACAGGCCGCATTTACCGTGGCCGCTGACTGGCTGGACGCCAACGGCGCGAAAGAGCCCAATGATGTGATCTATCCGGACGAGTTCTGGCCCATGATGGCAGAGGCCGGGATCGAAACGGTCGAGCCTACCGAAGCGGATCTCGCCCAACTGGCCGAAGCCTCCAAGGCGGTGGATGCTGCCTGGATGGAAGAGGTCGGCACCGACATCGCCGAGCGCGCTATTGCGCTGGCTTTGGGTAAGACCTCGTAAACGAACCACCCTATCCCGGGGCGTAACAGCGGGCCTTCCTTCTCCGGTGGAGGGGGCAGGTCGGGCTCTGGAAGGGTATCTCAACACACGTGCCACAAGGCCCAACCGAAAGGAATGCGCCATGAGACCTATTTTTGACTGCATCGCCAAAGTCCTACAGCTTTCGGGTCAGTTCGTGCTGGCCTTCATGGTGCTGACGATCTGCTATGACGCGATCATGCGGTACGTTTTTACCGCACCGACATCCTGGTCGCTGGAAATCAACACGTTCCTCATCATCTATGTCGCTGCCATCACCGCAGCGGATGTGCAGCGTTCCGACAGCCACATTCGCATCACCTTTTTCGCAGATAGAATGGGAAATGGCGCACAGCGCGCATTGCGGCTGCTGATCGCTCTTGTCGGCGTGGCTTTTTGCAGCATCATGGCATGGCGCGGCAGTCTCATGGCCTATCAGGCTTGGGATTTTGGCGAGCGTGTCTCGTCCAGCTTCGGCACGCCGATGTTTTTGCCCTACGGGCTGCTACCGCTGGGCTTCGGAATGTTGGGGCTTCAATTTTTGCTCAACGCGCTCGACGCCGCCTTCTGGCCGGATCGGGACGATGGTGACGTGCCATCCCAAAACCTGCAGGAAATCTGACCCATGACTGACCGACACCCCGTGATTTGCGAGGTCGCCCCGCGCGACGGGTTCCAGTCCATCGCCGCCCCCCTGCCGACAGCCGACAAGATTGCCATCATCCGCGATCTGGCCGCGGCAGGGTGCCAGCGGATTGAGATCGGAAGCTTCGTCAGCCCCAGGGCCATCCCGCAAATGGCCGATATGGGCGACATCACAGCGGCGGTGCGCGACCTGCACGCGCGGCTGTCCGCATTGGTGCCGAACCCGCGCGGTGCCGAAAACGCGCTGGCGGCGGGCATCACCGAACTGGTCTACGTCTTCTCCGCCTCCGAGGCGCACAACCAGAACAACGTTCGTCAATCGGTGGCGCAGTCAATCGACGGTCTGGCACGTATCGCCGAGATCCTGCCTCAGGGAACGGAACTGCGCGTGGACCTCGCCACCGCCTTTGACTGCCCCTTAGACGGTCCTGTTTCAACCGCTGAAGTCGCTCACGCAGCCCGCGCCATTTGCAGTATCGCTCCCTGGGCCGAGATCGCGCTCTGCGACACTACGGGCCGCGCCAATCCTTTCATGGTTGCTGAACGCTTTGGTCTGGTCATGGCGTTGCCTGAAGCCCATGAAAACACTTTCGCCTTCCACGGCCACGACACCTTCGGACAGGGCGTGGCCAATGCGCTGGCGGCCTGGGGCGCTGGTGTTAGCGTATTCGACACCGCCGCAGCAGGTCTTGGCGGCTGTCCCTTCGCACCGGGTGCCACCGGCAACACCGCAACCGAGGACCTTGTCTTTGCGTTCAACGAGGGCGGATTTCCTACCGGCATCGACCTTACCCGACTCCTGACCGTTGCCGACCGCATTGCCGCTCTGCCGGGGGCCACGACCGGCAGCCATCTGCGTCATGTTCCGCGCCATCGCGCGGACTGACACCTCAATCGGGAAAGGAATCCCTTCATGCTCGACCTCAGAAAACGCGTCTCCATTTACCAGCCCGAACAGGACGGTTTGATGTTCCCAATCTGCCGGAATTCTACAGCGTCTCGGCAGAACGCCAACACCGCAAGGAACGCTTGGTCGCCGCCTGCCGCGCCTTTGCGCTGCAAGGCTTTGACTACGGCTTCGCCGGCCATCTGACAGTCCGCGACCCTGAGCGGCCCGAACTGTACTGGACCAACCCGATGTGCGTGCATTTCGCCAAAGTGAAAGTGTCCAACCTGATCCTGGTGGACCACAAGGGCACCGTGGTTGAAGGCGATTACGCAGTGAACCGTGCAGGGTTCATCCTGCATGCGAATGTCCACGAGGAACATCCCGACATCATCGCCATGTGCCACGCGCATACGACCTACGGCACGGCGTAGTGCGCCACCGGTCGGCCGATTGACCCTATTACGCAGGACGCCTGCGCCTTCTTCGAAGACCACGTCGTGATTGGCGAACAGGGCGGTGCAGTGGCGGTGGAGAAACACGCGGGTTCGGACGTTGCCAAGGCTTTCAAGGGGGTCAAGGCCGCGCTGCACCAGAACCACGGGCTGCTCACCGTCTCACGCCATTCAATCGAAAGTGCGGCCTTTTGGTTCATCGCCCTGGAACGCTGCTGCCAACAGCAGCTCGACATCGCCGCACGCGGCATCGCGCCGTTTCGCATCCCCGACGACCGCGCACGGTATAGCCGCGAGCATGTTGGCAGCGACTATATCGGGTGGCTGCATTTCCAGACGATCTGGAACCAGCTTGTGATTGAGCAGCCGGATATGTTCGACTGAGGCGGCTCCAAGGGGGAAACTGGCATCAATCTGGCGAGATATAACGCGGAAGCCATTGAACGCCGAACACCCCGTGCGCTGAGCTGATGGGGGCAGGATAATCTGGTTCGATGTTGCTCGGCCAAGTGCCAAGAGTTGCAAGACCGGAAGAAAACGCGGTCACCACGCAACCAGTTACAACGAAATGGCTATATGTGCCGGGCGTCCGCTTATTTAACCGGCTCGGAGGGTAATCTGCGGTGGAACGTAAGCCCGCGTTTCTGCGTGAAGTGCG
>TARA_R110002124_G_scaffold225554_1_pt1 | contig 10230 bp, 13 predicted proteins | sample TARA_R110002124 | Tara Oceans TARA_R110002124 (sample SAMEA4397445) | marine metagenome | biome: Polar Biome; feature: [SRF] surface water layer (ENVO:00010504); material: water (ENVO:00002006), including particulate matter (ENVO:01000060) such as... | depth 5 m | reverse complement strand
CCACCCGCTCCACTAAAGGGTCAGTCAACGACTGCAGCGCGCCAATCCGCATCAACGAAGTCGAATCCAGCGGCGATTCGAGCGACTGGGTCGAGCTGAAAAACAACGGCGCTGATTCCGTGGATGTCTCGGGCTTCATCCTCAAGGACAACGACGACAGCCACGCCTTCACGCTCGCTGCCGGCACGACTATCGCTGCGGGCGACTATCTCGTTGTCGAGCCTGACTTTGGGCTCGGCGGGGGAGACTCGGCAAGGCTCTTCGAGGCTGACAGCGTCACCCTTCTCGACAGCTACAGCTGGACCTCGCACGCCACGACAACCTATGCACGCTGCCCCGACGGAACGGGCGAATTCGAGACGTCAAAATCCCCCACGAAGGGCGCGGCCAATAGCTGTGTCGGCGAACTCGAAACAGCGCCCTGGCCAGGGGCAACGTCCGTGTCGACCGTGAATGAAAAGGATGCGTTCAGCGACAACATGAGCGGTCTTGCTTTCGAGGCTGCGGATTCGGGTGACGTTCTCTGGGCGGCCAAGAACGGTCCTGGAGCACTCTACAAACTGGTCTTCGATGGAGCGAACTGGGTGCCTGCCCTGAGCGACTCGTGGACCGCGGGCAAGTTGCTGCACTACTCCGATGGAACCGGTGATGTAGATGCCGAAGGAGTTGCGCTGACCGAAGCTGGCGCCTCCGGGGGAGTCTTCATTGCGAGTGAGCGCGACAACGCGAACAGCGGGGTGAGTCGCCCGACGATTCTTCGCTATGACGTTTCTGGCGCAGTATCCGAATTGACGGCTAGCCACGAATGGAACCTCACTGCTGATCTGCCTATCGTGGCTGCGAACGCCGGGCTCGAAGGAATCGCGTGGATTCCTGACAGTTTTCTTGTCGCCGAAGGGTTCGTCGACGACAATACGAACGACCTCTATAGCCCCAACATGTACGACGGTCACGGCGACGGGCTCTTCTTCGTCGGGCTAGAAGCCAACGGCGCAATTTACGCGTTTGCGCTCGACCAGAACTCCGGGGCATTCCAGCGAGTCGCGACTGTCGAAAGCGGCTTCTCGAGTGTCATGGAGCTCGAGTTTGACCCTGCTCTCGGCGGGCTCTGGGCTGTCTGCGACGACACCTGCAACGGACGCAGCGCACTTCTCGAAATCGCTCAGGATGGCGCGACCGACGGCTCATTCGAGGTAGCAACCGTTTTCGAGCGCCCGAGCGGCATGCCGAACATTAACAATGAGGGCTTCGCGGTGTCAGCGCAGTCTGAGTGTGCGACGGGTTCGAAGCCCGTGTACTGGTCGGATGACTCGAACACTGACGGTTTCGCGCTGCGGGCGGGCACCATCGACTGCACGATAACGACGGATCCGACGGATCCGACGGATCCGACGGATCCGACTGACCCGACCGGCCCTAGCGCGCCGGTTGCGATTCCCGCGGCTGACCTGCTCGACTCGAATCGCGGTGCCGTATCCGGTCCGACCAGCGCGCGGCCAGGCGACACGATCACGATCGTCGTTGGTGCAGCATTGGCTGGAGACGTCGTGAACACGTGGATCTACTCCACGCCCACGTTGCTTGGTTCTCCGACGGTGTCTGCTGCTGGCGCCGTGACAGCGACGATTCCCACGACCATCACGCCGGGGTCCCACCGACTGGTGGTTACCGCGGCTGACGGCTCGCTTATCGGCTGGACCACCATCACGATCGCGGCAGCGAGGGAGGGCTCACTCGCGTTCACAGGATCGTCGAACGCTCTACCGCTGCAGCTGGCCCTCATGCTCGTGATCGCGGGGATGGCGCTTCTCGTGTTGAGGCGACGTCCAGACTCGAGCTCTATAGTCAAACTTGTATAGAAGCGCGATTCGCCGCGACAGGCTGACGAAACCCCAGCGGCGCATTGTGCAGAAACGTTTGCTGAACCAGCGTCGTTCAGGGTGACGCTGGCTCGGGCAACCACTCGAAAGGTTACTCATGAATCGCTTCTCAGACCGCGTAGTTCTCATCACTGGTGGGGGATCCGGCCTCGGCCGCGCCGCTGCCGTTCGTCTCGCGTCGGAGGGCGCGAAACTGTCGCTCGTCGACGTCTCCGAGGCTGGCTTGGCTGACTCGGTGAAAGCCGTCGCAGAGGCTGCACCCGACGCTGAGGTATTGACGGTCGTCGCCGACGTTTCCAAGGAAGAGGATGTCGACCGCTACGTAGCGGAGACAATCGCTCGCTTTGAGCGCATCGATGGCTTCTTCAACAACGCCGGCATCGAAGGCAAGCAGAACCTCACCGAGAACTTCTCCGCAGACGAATTCGACAAGGTCGTCGCCATCAACCTGCGCGGTGTTTTCTTGGGTCTCGAAAAGGTTCTCAAGATCATGCGTGAGCAGGGATCCGGAATGGTCGTGAACACGGCCAGTGTTGGCGGCATCCGCGGAATCGGAAACCAGTCCGGCTACGCAGCGGCCAAGCACGGCGTTGTGGGCCTCACTCGAAACTCAGGCATTGAATACGCGGAGCACGGCATCCGCATCAACGCCATCGCACCTGGCGCCATTTGGACGCCCATGGTCGAAAACTCCATGAAGCAGTTGGATGCTGAGAACCCTCGTGGCGCCGCTGATCAGTTCATTCAGGGCAACCCCACGAAGCGTTTCGGCGAAGCGCCCGAGATCGCTGCCGTCGTGGCCTTCCTGCTGAGCGATGACGCAAGCTACGTCAACGCAACCGTCCTACCCATCGACGGCGGGCAGTCATACAAGTACTAAGTCGTTGAGCCTCGAGCTCTCATAACGATGCAGGGGAGTGGGCGGTCGAATCGGCCGCCTGCTCCTTTTGTGTAACAGCTCTGAGAATTATTCAGAGTGGGGAGTCTTAGTGGACTCGCGTTCCTCGTCAGCCATCAGGATGCCTTCACGAACGGCACTGCGGATGACGCCGTGGAGTATGTAGAGGAAAATGCCGACAAGAACGACGGCGATAACGAAGTCCATTATTTGTAGCCTCCAGTGATTACTGCGGGATTATCTGTGGTGAGGGGGCATTTCGTTTACAAGCTGACATAATGTGCATTATCAGCGATCTCTACGTTTGCTTTTAAGACGTCAAGTTTCCAGACACCCCAGAAACGCCCGGGGCCTTTGCCCGGTTCGCGCCATTCCTCGGGCACAACGTTCTGATACTCCTTATCAGCGAACGTTCCGTGCTTGGAGAAGTACACAGCGATGCGCTTGGTGTCGGCGTACCGCAGCGTTTCTTCGAAATCAACGCCGGTACCGGCTGCCAAGTGACGGCAACGCTCAGAGCAGCTGCACCGGCCTTCGCTGACATGATCACCGTTATCAACCTCAGCTGACGGGTCAACGCACGCCGTCCACGTCCGCGACAGCCACTCCGTGAACTCGAGGCCGCGCCGAAGATCAACACCCGACGGCGGCACCATCAAGATGTGAAGATGTGGAGCTCCACGACGCTGAAACTCGAGTTTCCAGATTCCGGAAACGTCTTCGCCCCACGAGTACAGGAAACGTGAGCGAAAACGCTTCACCATGTTCTTGAAGGCTTCGCCGTCAGGAGCGACCGCGAGCCAGTCACCGGGCAACGTCAAAGTGACCAGAGCGGGCGACTCCCCCTCAGCGACACGCTCCACCAGTGGGCCATAATCTACGGCACCAAACGTCCAGACCATGTTCGCGCGCGACTTAGCCGACCAATCAGAAATTTTCGCCCGCTTCGGAACGATCACGTCAGCGTCCATAGAGGGATTATCTCTTAATCGCCGTGCGACGCGCTCTTCGTCCGAGCTATTGAGGCGCGCGTAATCCTTCGTTCCCTGACGCACTCCCCCGGGCGTGATCGTCAAGCGCCAGCGGGGGCCTTCCTGACCTGCCCAGCGCGGCGGCTGATGCGGCATCGCACGCGCGGCCGCGAATACCCGTTCGCGGGTAGGAACACGCGAAAATGCTGCGGTGGGGCTAGAATTTTGCATATGGGAGGCGCAATCTCTCATTCATAACCGCCCGGGTGTTCACGCCCGGGCGGTTTCTTATTTCCATCACCTTACTCGGTAGCGAGCAGGTCAGCTATTACCGACTCAGGAAATTGCGAAACTGGCTCGGGAAGCCGTGCTGCATAGTCGTCATGTTCATGATCTGGCGCAGGCTCGTGAGCGGGAAAGTCACGCTGGAGCGTTTCTTTCTTGGGCGTGTGACCTTTGCAGACGTGTCGGGTTATCCGGCCTTCGCACACCGTACAGGTGTCCTCAGGGGTCATTCCCGCAACCGCGTTGACCGCGTCGAGAGTGTCGTATGCGCGGAACGCATCCGAGCCGACACCCCTGAACCACTCCGAGGAAACCGGGTCGAGCTTGTCGCGTTTACCCGCCGACCACTCCTCAAACTCAGCAGTGTCGAAAGTGCGGAAACGGAACACCCGCTTAGGTGCCCAGAGGCCACCGGACGAGAACTCGCCGGATGCACTGACGGATGCGCCGGGGAAGAATCCCGAGCACTCCACCACGGCCTGAGTGACCTCACGGATGATCTTGTCTGAGCGCGCCCAGTTGGGAGCAGACCAACGCAGAACAACGTCACAGCGGCGCAGCTGAACGAGCTTGTTAGCGACGCGGTAGTCCATGCGAGCGTGCTCGCGTGAGGACGCAATGCCGTTGATTTCGTCGGCGAGAATATCGCAGTGCTCAGCTTCAATCAGCTGGGAGAAGTCAGTAAACGGGACGTAGTAGGGCGAGAGTTCGCCAGTTGCAGGGTCAAGAATTTTCACAGTGGAGAGAATCTGACGAAAGCCGGAGAAAACACCGGCTTGGGTGTGAAGGTGGGCGGGGTTTTTACACTGCCACCGGACACCGGCAATAGTGGGCAACGTGGTTGCCACGAGAGCTAATGACTTCCCTCCGCCGTTTGCGCCCACGAATGCGACTATCGGGAAAGAGCGCCGAATCTGCACAGCTCGACGCGACTTCGCCTCCGAGGAACCGAAGAGCAAAATGATGTTCGCCATGAGCGGGAGCTTTTGCTTTCGTGCACCCATGTTGCCGGTGTTGCGAACCGAGGGCGAGTCGCCCAGCTCTTGGATGCCGTCAGCTATCCGAGAAAGTTGCTTTGCTTCTTTCATGTCAGAACCTTTCGTAAATCAGCCAGGGACACGGCACACCTAGCGGCGCTGGCGCGCCTTCCGGTCTGCCTAAAAACCATCAGCTGCCACCCGAGAAAGGGGTAAGACCCCAAAGCCAGCGAAGACCTTTGACGGAGACCAGAACGAGCCACAAGATCAGAATCGAGGACGCGACAACGCCGAGGTACGACCACGGAACCCAAGCCCCGAGGCCAGCGGCCATTCCCGCAATTTCATCCACGAAACCGGCAACATCCGACAGGAACGCCGGAGGGTCATCTGTCGGCAGCTGAGAGGCGAACCACTCCATGAGCGACAGGAACAGGTCTAGCAACCATTCGGTGATCATCAGGCTTCACCGTTCGACACGAACCGGGAGATTTGAGCCTTGATAGCAAAGAACCCGGAAACGCTGATGCTGATGACGAGGAAGGCTTTTATCCACGGTGCCCAAGGGTGAAAGAAGTCACCGGGACAGGCCGCTAGCAGCGTGCCTGAGGGGTCGTCGAGAATGTTGGGCGCGATACCGGAAAGATCGACCGTCAGTCCCCCACAACCACCATCAGAGAGGTTCTCAAGAGCGGGAATAACCGTCGCGATCGACGCGACAACCTTCGCCGGTGTCGTGGAACTCCACGAGGTTTGCAGGCGCTGAGTGGCGTTGTCGATCTTCGTGGCACGAGGTACGAACGCCCATTCGAGCGCGCACTGAACAGGCTTCATCACCCATTCGAGAGGGTTGAGAGCTGCCCAGCCTTCGGGGTAGCACTTGCGGTTAGACGCAGGGTCGAGAACCGGACGACCGAAGGCACCGGAATCAACGCCGGGGTTGGAGCTACCGGCAGGCGCTTTGAGCGGGTCACCCGTTGCCGGGTCGCCAAGCGTTTCGCCGGTGAGCTGAGACGAGGGACGGAACGCCGGAGCGTAGACCGTGCACTCTGAGAGAGAGACAGCAGAGCCACCATAACGGCAGGTGTAGACAGTTTCTTTCGCGGGGTCTTCAAACCAGTCGAGACACGACTGAGGATTGTCCAAGCACGAGAGGGTGTCGTTTTTGATCAACTCAAGAGCGCAAGTAGCACCGGCACACTCAGGGAAATTCTGCGACTCGTGCCGGTACTCTTCCGTGCTGTCCTCGTCGCTAACAAGCTCGTCAGGTAGACCCTCAGTGACTAGCCAGATTTTGGAGTTGCCCAAGATTTCGCCCTCAGGCAACTGAGGACAACGCGGGTTAGGGATGTTTTCATCCTCTTGCGTGAATTCCTGAGAAAGCGAGCTGTACGAACCGCCACTAAGCGACGACAAATCGCACCGCCACTGACGAACCGGATTACCGGAAGTAGTTGTGCTGGTACCTTCCACGATCGCGCCGGTACCAGCTTGCACAAGGCGGTAACCGACTACGGAGTAAGGGTCGGAATACTGGCCAGAAAAAAGATTAGTTGAAGCGTCGGCCGCTTTGCACGGAGCTTTACGAGCACCCGAATCGGAGAGGATGTGAGAGCCAGTATAAACAGGAGCCGCGCCTGCGTTTGAGGTAAGGACGTTAAACGAATAACCCGAGGGATTGGCAGCGCCGGAAATGCCGCTTCCAACCCAGCACCACATGGATGTGCCGCCCCCGTATGCGGCATACGTCTTGAACTGGATACACCAGTCGTTGCCAGCCGTACAGATGGTATCGAAGACGGTTCCGGCTATTGCATCAGCGTTCTTCGTGAACTCGGGCGTGATCGTGTTGAAGTTGCCGCAATCAGTACCGGAGAGCAAAGAGAGAAAGCCAACCGCAGCGCCATTCGCGGGAGCGCAGACAAGACCCTCAGTATCGAGGCCGAGCACCGGCGAGAGAGCGCCACCGATCTGAATTCCGATCTGAGCGGAGGTCATGACGGTGGCAGCTGTGCCGACCTTGCCGAGAACGCTAGCGAACTTCGTTGCGGGGATTGACCGAGCGTTTTTCACACTCGTGATCGTCGCGATCTGAGAAGGTGTCGCGGTACCCGCTGCCTGAGATTTCACAGCAGACCAAAACAGGTTCGTTTGAGAGAACTTGTAGATCATCGTCGCCATCGCGTTCTGACGAGCGGTACCGCCCATGACCGGGAACGCAGCGTTAACGGTCGATGGAAGAACATTGATCGGCGGAATCGGCTTAATCGGGGTGATCGTCTCCGCGAAGGCAGCACCGGGAGCGAGCACGACCGAGAGAGCAAAGACCAGCGACACGAGTGCGCCCGTTCTGAGTAGTCGTGAGGTTTTCACTGCTGCCTTTCATAGAGCAATAGGGATGCACGCGGGGGGCGCGTGCATCCCTATTGGGTGCGGGGGTTGGTTACTTCGCGACCGACTTGAAGAACGCGAAGCCCTTACGGATTCCCATGAAGGCGAACATGAGAATGACACCGCCACCGACACCGGCTCCAACCCACGGGAGAACCGTGGCAACGCCAGCGGCGAGATCAGTGGTGAGATTGGCCGGGGTGTATTCGGTGTGAACGATAATTGCTGCTGCGAGTGCGTGAGGCATTCTTTTCTTCTTTCTGTTTCGGGACTAATGCCCCAGTTAATCGCCCGGCAGGATTGCCGGAGCGAAGTTCGTTAGCTGATCACCAGCCGTTGTCATCCATGGCATCCCACTTGGACTGTTTCGAGCGCTCCGACTCCCACGAACGAATCGTGATTTCGCCGTTACCGCGACGAACTTCAGCGAGGTCGAGGAAGAACGTCAGCGCGGCGCGGATACCCAAGAACGCGAAGTAAAGGGCGACGGCTGCACCAACACCAGCACCGACCCACGGAAGGACGGACGCGGCACCACTGGCGAGCATGGCGACGAAGTCAGCCACGGTCACTTCTGCACCCGCTTGTGTGCGAGAACTTGAGCGACGGTGAGAGCACCGAAGAATCCGAACAAGAACGGGACTAGCTTTTTCATCGGTTTCCTTGCTTTGAGATGGCGGACATAAACGAGAGAACGAGGACGAGAGCGAACACCTGGTAAATCACGGCGACGTACTCGCTGGGCGCGCTCATCGAGCAAGCCAGACGAGAAAAGCGAGAGCACCGCGCACACCGATCAGAATCATGAACGCTGCAATGAGCGTGGCCTGCCACATCAGAACACCGCCTTGATCACGGTGCACCCGGCGATTATCGCGAGCATCACAGCGATGACTCCGAGAAGGGCGATGACCACCGGGATTGCATCGAGAATCGCGGCGAGTTCTTCCGGGGTCACTTCTTCCTCCCGAAGTAAGCGCCAAGAGCAGCGCCGAGGAACACGACGACGAACTCGGCAGTCAAGAAAAGCAAAGTCTCAGGAGTGATCATGCGGAGAGACCTACCTTGCGGCGCAGGCGGTCATAACGCACGCCGATAATCACGGCAGCTCCCGCCCAGAGGAACGCCGCGAGCAGCGCACACACGGCGATTGCAGGCCAGTACATCAGGCAGCAGACTCTTGAGGCGTGAAACCATCAGACTGAGCAGCAGCCTGCTTAGAAGCCTTCACAACCGTCGCCGTTGCGTACTGCAAGGCGGGGCCGATGTGCTCGATCTCCAACTCGAAAGACGAGCGCTTCTCCCCCTCTTTCGTCTCGTAACTGCGCTGAACAAGACGACCGGTAGCAATGACCTGAGCACCCTTGTGCAGCGACGCTGCAACGTGCTCGGCGTACTTGCGCCAGACCGAGCCCCGAATAAACAGAGGCTCAGCGTCCTTCCACTCGTTGGTGGACTTGTCGAATGTGCGAGGCGTGCTCGCGATCGTCAAGTTGGCAACCGGCAGACCTGACTGCGTGTAGCGCAGTTCCGGATCAGCCGTGAGATTACCTACAACTGTGATCGTGGTTTCGCCAGCCATGTGTTTACTCCATATCGTCAGAATTCCGTGCTTTCTGAAAATATGGCAGATGTAACAAGCCCACATCTGCTGTTCGCGAAAATTACCCCGCGAAAAGGGGGCAGACGGCAGGCAAAAGAATCCTACGTGACCCCCAAACAGGGCACACCCGGGAAGTTGAAAAGGCCGGCAAAGAACCAAAGCGAGGGATGCGGCTACGCCGCCTATATCCCCCGGCCTCCGGCCGTTTTTTGCACCGGTGAGAGTACCAGACACTCCACTCCGTGCAAGGGCTTTCGCGGCATAACCGCTCGTGCCTCGCTATTTATTCCACGACCCTTGCACTCCGCTACGTGCCCGAATTTTCGGCATGTGCCAAAAAACGGCAGTGGAAGAAAAGGAGCAAGGAATGAGCGCATCAACATTCAAGATCTACGAACTAGCCGAGCAATGGGCAGCGGCCGAGTTCGAGCGTGGACGCACGATAGGTCGAGACGATCAAGAAGAATTCGCTGAAGTGAGCAACAACGCAATAAATGCGCGCTTGGCGTTCGAATCGCTAATGAGGAACTCATGAGCGCCGGAACGATCTACCCGGTGCCAGTCGCGCCGGAACACTGCGGCCAACCAATGCGCGCATGGGGCACTTGGTGGATGTGCGAATGCGGCACGATGAAAGAACCGAGGTAGCCGATCAGAACAGCGGGTCTAGAGCCGTCGCGAACCCGACCGAAGGGCGCGACGGCTCTTCCATGCCAAAATCGATTACGTGCCCAGCCAAGAAAGCAACGAAGCCCTCGCGCCGGTCGAGGACTACCGACTCACCATCAATACCCGAAGCGACTGGTCGCAATGGCTCCCCGCCAGCTACGACGTCACGAGCAGAATGATCGAACTCGGAACGAACGATTTTCTTCGCTACCGAGGAATTCGCACGGTTGAAGTGCTCATGCACCAAGGTTCCGCGTCGCGGATAATGGTCTGGCGAGGCCTCGAAGAAGTCCCGGCCAAGATCGTTACTCACGAAATTGCTGATAACGCGGGCTATGTCAGCAGCAACCGCTGGCCCATCATTGACTGAAACAAAGCCACGAGAACCCTGCATACGACGCACACGACGGTTCACCGGGCGCTTGCGTCGACGCGGAGCAAGCACCTCCCCCGTGAGGCGATCTGTTCTCCCTGGTACATCAATCACGCGGCGGCTATAACTGCGAGAATTCGCGACTTTCCGCAAGTGACGCGCAACGGCGTACTGTGCATTATC
>TARA_R110002124_G_scaffold45163_4_pt1 | contig 10250 bp, 7 predicted proteins | sample TARA_R110002124 | Tara Oceans TARA_R110002124 (sample SAMEA4397445) | marine metagenome | biome: Polar Biome; feature: [SRF] surface water layer (ENVO:00010504); material: water (ENVO:00002006), including particulate matter (ENVO:01000060) such as... | depth 5 m | reverse complement strand
GCGAAGAATTCCACCGGCCCGCCTCTCCCCGATCGTAGGGGAAACGGGCGAGGAATGGCTCCGTCGTAGCCGGAACCGTCTGGGCATGGGTCTCCCCCCTTTGTCCATGGCGATGTCGAGGCAATTTTCGCCGGAGCCCACGAGTGTCCGAACGAGGTTTACCTCACCTAAGGAACAATGATGCTGGCAACGGCCGTGCAGTCTCCGGAAAGAGTTTTGGCGTATTCGCTTGCGAACGCCCGGATGTCTGCGCGCGCGGCCAGCTTAACATCACAGAAATGTGCCCCGCGGCGGAACGACTTCCTGCCGGAACCGGCGAATGTGCGCGCCGCCGGGCACTGGAGAACACCTTTTTATGCCAACCACGAGAATGCTCATCGATGCGTCGCATCCGGAAGAGACCCGGGTCGTGATCGCAAACGGCAGCCGCCTGGAAGAATTTGACGTCGAGTCAGAGTCACGGAAGCAGCTTAAGGGAAACATCTATCTGGCCAAAGTAACGCGGGTTGAACCCTCGTTGCAGGCCTGTTTCGTAGACTACGGCGGAAACCGTCACGGCTTCTTGGCCTTCAGCGAAATCCATCCCGATTACTACCAAATTCCGATCGCCGACCGGGAAGCCCTGGTCGCCGAGCACCAGGAACAAGAAGCCAAGGCGCACGAGGACGGCGACGAGGACGACGGCGAAGGCGTCGAGGTTCTCGGCGGCGAGGACGAGGAAATTCCCGTTCGCCGGCCGGTCAACCTGCGCCGCCAGTACAAAATTCAAGAAGTCGTCAAGCGGCGCCAGATCCTGCTGATCCAGGTCGTCAAGGAAGAGCGCGGCAACAAGGGGGCTGCGCTGACCACCTATCTGTCATTGGCCGGACGCTATTGCGTGCTGATGCCGAACACCGCCCGCGGCGGCGGCATTTCGCGCAAGATCGCGCAATCGGGCGACCGCAAGAAGCTCAAGCAGATTCTCGGCGAACTGGATATCCCCCAGGGCATGGCGGTGATCGTGCGCACGGCGGGATCGAAGCGGACCAAGGCGGAAATCCGCCGTGATTACGATTATCTGCTGCGCCTGTGGGGCGAGGTTCGGGAAAAGACCCTGAAATCCATCGCCCCGGCCCTGGTGCATGAGGAAAGCGATATCGTAAAACGCGCGATCCGCGACCTCTATACCAAGGACATCGACGAAATCATCGTCCAGGGCAACGAGGCCTACCGCGCGGCCAAAGACTTTATGAAGCTGCTGATTCCCAGCCATGCGAAAAAGGTCCAGCCTCACGAAGAAGGCGCGATCCCGCTGTTCCAGCAGTTCCAGGTCGAAAGCCAGATGGACGCCATGCACGAGCCCGAAGTTCAGCTTCGCTCGGGCGGCTACATCGTCATCAACCCGACGGAAGCCCTGGTCTCCATCGACGTCAACTCGGGCCGCGCGACGAAAGAGCGCAACATCGAGGAAACGGCGCTCAAGACCAACATGGAAGCGGCCGAGGAAATCGCCCGGCAATTGCGCCTGCGCGACCTTGCCGGCCTGATCGTCATCGACTTCATCGACATGGAGGTCAGCCGCAACCAAGCCAAGGTCGAACGCTGCCTGAAGGACGCCATGCGCAACGACCGCGCGCGCATCCAAATCGGCCGCATCAGCCCCTTCGGCCTGTTGGAGCTGTCACGCCAGCGCCTGCGCCCGGCACTTCATGAAACCAGCTTCGAGCCCTGTGCCCACTGCGGCGGTTCGGGCATCCGCCGATCGACGGAATCGACCGCACTGCAAATGCTTCGCGTGCTGGGCGAGGAAGGTCAGAAGGGCCGCTCATCGCAGTTGACCCTGATCACGCCGACGGCGGTGGCGCTGTACCTGTTCAACAACAAGCGCCATGCCATCACCGACATGGAGCAGCGCTTTGACCTGACCATCCGCATCGAAGCCGACGACACCCTGATCCCGCCCGACCACCGGCTGGAGCGCATCAAGTCCGACGGTGCCGTGGAAACAGTGACGAAAGCCCCCGCCGCGGCAACACCGGCAGCAGCGACAACGACAACCGCCGATGGCGACAGCGACGGCGAGAAGTCCGAGGAAGAAGGCGGTCGGCGGCGCCGGCGGCGCTCACGGCGGCGCAAACGCGGTGGCGAGGGCGATGCCCAGGACACGCAGGAGACGCGGACGGACGGTGACGCCAACGAGTCCGCCGAAGCCGGCGAAGAAACCGATACCGACAGCGACGGCGAGCCGCGCGAGACGCGGGAAGGCGCAGGCGAACAATCGGAAGATGGCGCGCCCAAGCGGCGCCGGCGCGGACGCCGCGGCGGACGCCGGCGGCGGAGGCCGGAAGAAAACCGTTCGGAAGATGGCCAGACCGAGATCGCGGCCGACGCCGGTGGTGAGCCCCAGGCCGATGATGCGGCCTCGGATACCCCCACCCCCGACGCCCCTGCATCCGATGATGCGGCTGCCGACGGCGATGCCCCTGCGGTAAATGCCGAAGCCGACGACGCACCGGCTGCGGAAGCGGCCGACGCCGAGGCAAGCGAAACGCCCCCCGAGGTCGCGGAAGAGCCGAAGCGGACCCGAACACGGCGCGCCCCGAAGGCGGCCGAGGACGGCAACGGCGAGGACAAGCCCGCCAAGCCGCGCCGACGGCGAACCACCAAGAAGGCCGAGGACACGGCTGCCGAGACGCAGGCCGCGGAACCGGCGGACGCCCCCGCCGCGGACCAGCCCGAGGCTGCACCGGAACCGGCCCCAGAGCCCGCTCCTCAGCCTGAACCCGAAGCCGCTCCGGCCGTGGCGACGGCTGCCGAACCCGAACCGGCCGAACCGGAAGCAGACAGCGCCAAGACCGTGGTGATCGAAGTCGGGGCTGACACGCCTCCGCCCAATCCTCGCCGTGGCTGGTGGAACCGGCTGGTCGATTAGATCTGAACGGTAAGTGACGTTAAGAAAACGCCGGCGGGTGCCTCACTTGCCGGCGTTTTTCGTTAGCGTTTCCAACTCACAAGACGGTCGGCTGCCTGCGATACCTCGTCCTCGCCGCCGGCGAAGGAAAACCGCACGAAATGGCCGCCCCGGGTCGGATCGAAATCAACGCCCGGCGTCGCCGCGACGCCGACCTCGGCCAGCATGCGGCGGCAGAATTCCGTGGAATCGTTGGTCAGGTCCGAGACGTCGGCGTAGATGTAGAACGCCCCCTCGGCCGGAGCCAAGCGCGTGAATCCAGCCTTCGGCAGCTTGTCCAGCAACAGCGCCCGGTTGCGGGCATAATGGCGGACGTTGGCTTCCAGTTCCTCGGTACAATCGAAGGCCGCCATGCCCGCGTGCTGGGAAATGCCGGGCGGCGAGATGAACAGGTTCTGCGCCAGGCATTCGATCGCTCGATGCAGATCCTTGGGCACGACCATCCAGCCCAGCCGCCAGCCGGTCATGGAATAGTATTTCGAGAAGCTGTTGATGACGACGGCGTCCCGCGTATGAGCAAGCGCCGTCACCCCCGGCACGCCATAGGTGATGCCGTGATAGATCTCATCGGAAATCAGGCGAATGCCGCGTTCTCGGCAATGATCGACCAGGGCCTTGATCTCCGCCGGGACGATCATGGTCCCCGCCGGGTTTGACGGGCTGGCGACGATCAGGCCGTCGGGGTCTTGGTCGAGCGCCTTGAGCCGCGCCACCGTCGGCTGGAAATTATCCTCAAGCGTCGTCGGCAGGTCGATCACCTCGACCCCCAGGCCGGTCAGGATATTGCGGTAGGCCGGGTATCCCGGCGACGCCAGGGCAACCCGATCGCCGGGGTCGAAGGCCGCCATGAAGGACAGCACGAACCCGCCGGACGAGCCGGTCGTCACCACCACGTCCTCGGCATCCACGGCAACGCCGTAGGCCCGTCCGTAATGGCGGGCGATGGCTTCACGCAGACCCCACATGCCAAGTGCGTTGGTATAGCCGATGCGCTCTTGGTCGAGGGCCTGGCGAGCCGCTTCGATCACCTTGGAGGGGGCACTGGTGCCAGGCTGGCCGACCTCCAGGTGAAAAATCTTTTCACCGGCGCGTTCGCGTTCCTCGGCGGCGCGCATGACGTCCATGACGATGAACGGCGGCACTTGGCCGCGGTTGGATGATTTCAACGCCATATGCTGCGGCCGACCCCCGGCCTAGCGGTCGCCGACCGCGCCGAGCCCGAAACCGCGCGGATCGGCGAAGGCGGCGCAGGCTTGGTTTTCATTCGGCACGCCGCTGTCGCAATAGATGGCATTGATGCGCACGCCCGAGGCACCCGGATGCAGGGTATGGCCCCGTGCGCGCAGCGCCGCCTGCTGGTCCTTGGGCAGGCCGGGTTCGATGACCAGGGCATCCGTGCCCTCGGCATAATAGAGGCGTGGGCCCGCAAGCACCGATTCCAGGCCCTGTCCGCCACCGGACACCCGAAGCGCCAGATCGGCCAGGGCTTCGGTGGCCCCCGGCCCGCCGGTCACCGTAGCGGCCATGAACACACGTTCCTCGTCTTTCTTGACGCGCGCCTCACCGACCAACAGCAGCGGCGTCGCCGTCACCGGCGGCAGGCTGTCCTTGCCCGACGGCCGGGCCAGAAGAAACCCGAGCGAGGAGGCGACCTTGCCGGAGCCGAAAGCCCCGTTCATGGACACGGTGCAGGCGACGGCCGAACCGAATTGATCTATCGCGACAATACCCGTTGCGTCGGCCCCCGGCGGCAGCGGAATCGCCGCGTCCCCGGCGGGCGGGCGCTGAGCATGGCGATCTTCATCAAGCGCGCTGGCGATCATGGCATGGCGGTCGGCATCGACAAGATAATAGGCCGGCTGCGTCACAAGACCGTCCCGCCGGAGCCAATCCGTGCGCCGCGCCTGGGCCGCCAAGGTCGCTTCGGCGAACACATGTGTGCGGGCCGCGCCGTCCAGTTCGAAATATTTGGACTGGACAAGAATGCCCGACAGATCCGCCGCCAAGGCACCGCCCAGAACGGGCGGCGAGGGAAACAGGAATTGCGTGCGTTCGATATAGGGCAGCGTGATCGCGGGCCGGACCTCGGGCAGGTAGGCCCGCATGTCTTCGATGGTCAGCGCCCCGCCCTGGCTGTTGGCGTCGTCGACGAAATCGCGCGCCAGCTGGCCCTGATAAAAATCGCCGACCCCGCGCACCCGCAGACGGCCAAGCACGCCCGCGATGCGCAGGCGGTCCATGCGGTCGCCTTCCTTGGCCAGGTTCGGCGTCCCGGCCTTGCGGAACAGGGCCACCGCGTCGGGCAGTCCCGCCAGGCGCCCGGCCTGCTGGCGCAAATCCATGGCAAAGGCGCGCGACACGATGCCGCCGAATCGCGCCAGGTTTTCCGCCGGCTGCACCACCTGACCCCACTTCAGACTGCCGAGGCGCGCATGCAGCACCGCGAACCCTCTGGGATTGCCCGGCACGGGCACCTTGCCCCGATCGGCGCCGCCGGCGCCCTGGGGAACCAGCGCCGGAAAGGACAGCACGTCGTTGCGCTTATTGACGTTATCGCGAATGACGCAGACACCGCCGCCGCCCAGGCCCGCATGGGTCGGCTTGGTCACCGCCAGGGTAAAATACATGGCCGTCACCGCATCCGCCGCCGACCCGCCGGCCGACAGGATGTCACGCCCAATAAGGGCGGCCTGCGGATCGTCGGCGACGATACCGCCCAGGAAACCGCGCACGAAGCCGGTCTCGCCCAATTGCTTGGTGTTTTCTCCCTTTTTGTCGCCGAACGGATTGGGAATCCCCCCCGAACAGCCGGCGACAAGCCCTGCGCAAAGCGCAACGGTCACTATCGGCATGGTGAATTGACGGGGCCCCGGACCGTGACTACGTTTACCGTGCCCGGAAACAGAAGGGAACGCGTCCCAACCGGCGCTGATTGCTTTGAAAAGCCGCATCTTTAAACCGTTGTTTTTAATCATTGTTTTTGGCATCGGCCTATGCTTTTGGTCGACGGCTTCCCTTGCCCAGCGCTTATCGATGATTCGGGACGTCGAAATCGAAAATATCATCCAGGAATACGCGACGCCAGTTTTCGAGGCCGCAGGACTGAATCCCAAGTCCATCAAGACCTACCTCGTAAACGACCACCGACTCAACGCCTTTGTCGCGGGCGGCCAGAACATGTTCATCAATACGGGCCTGTTGTTGCAGGCCGACACCCCCGGGCAGGTGATCGGCGTGATCGCCCACGAAACGGGCCATATTGCGGGCGGCCACCTGGCACGCACCCACGAGGCCCTATCGCGCACGGCGGCGGCCCAAATACTGTCCATGATCCTGGGCAGCGCCGCGGTCATCGCCGGTGCCCCCGATGCCGGTGCGGCGATCCTGGGCGGTGGGCAGAGCATGCTGCAACGTTCGTTCCTGGCCTACAACCGCGGCCATGAAGCGTCCGCGGACCAGGCCGCCATGACCTACCTGGACCGCACGAAACAATCGACCAAGGGCCTGTTGGACTTCATGGGCAAATTGGAATCCAACGAACTTCTGATTAGCGCCAGCCGCGACCCCTATCTGCTGACCCACCCGCTGACCCGCGAACGCATCGACGCGCTGGAAGCGCATCTGGCGCGCTCCCCCTATTCCAAGATCGAGGACGACCCCAGGCTGGTCGCCCGGCATGCGCGGATGCAGGCCAAGCTGCTGGCCTTTCTCACGCCGGGGCAGGCGCTGCGCAAGTTCAAGAGCGACGATACCAGCGTGCCGGCCCGATATGCCCGGGCCATCGCCTATTTCCGGACCGCGCGGGTCGACGAATTTCTGAAGGTCATCGACGGTCTGATCGCCGAGTATCCCGATGATCCCTATTTTCATGAGATCAGGGGCCAGGGCCTGTATGAAAACGGCAATGCCAAGGACGGCATGGCGTCCTACGCCGCAGCCGTGAAACTGAAGCCGGAATCGGATCTGCTGCGTCTGGAGCTGGCCCGCATCGAACTGGCGACCGGCGACGACACGGTGCTTGACGACGCCATCGAGAATCTGAAGTTCGCGGCCCATTACGAACGGTTCTCACCATCCATCTACCAGCTTCTCGGCAATGCCTATTACAAAAAGGGCGACGAGCCGCGCGCCCGGCTTTACCACGCCGACGCCGCGTTCCTACGGGGCGAAATGGAAAAGGCGATCTACAACGGCGAAGTCGCCGCCCGTTCATTCCCCGAAGGCAGCCCCGAATGGGTGCGCGCCAAGGACATCATCAACGCCGCCCAAGTCCAGCAGCAGAAGCGGAAGGGACAATAGGCGTGGCACCCCGGCGGCACCCCGCAGCCATGCGGATGGTTGTCGCGGCGGCGGTGCTGAGTGCGGCATTGACCGGCTGCATGGCCGGTCCGCACGGCGGCGACCGGCCCGCGCCCGGTCAACCGCCCAGCGACATCCAAAACATCATGGCGACCCTGGGCCCCTCGCCCCTGTTCGCCGGCCTGGACCCCGGCGACCGCTGGCTGATCGTCGGCGATCCCTTGGGTGGACGCGCGCGCATGGCGATGGATGAAGGCCTGCCGGTTGTCCACCTGTCGGCAGGGCCGGACGATCTGATTTTGGGCCGGCGCATCGACCAACACCTTCTGGCCGCCCCCTTTCTGACCTGGAACTGGAAGATGTCGCCCCATGCCGCGCCCTATCATCCGGTCCGGGTGATCGTCGGGTTCGCCGACACGTCCCGTCCGCTCGACCCCGAGGACATAACCCTGCGCCGCCTGCCGGACGATGTGCGGGTATTGGAATTGGTGTGGAACGACAAGGCGCTGCGCCGCGGGACCATGGACATGCCCAAGGACGGCACCCCCGCGCGCTATACGGTGCGCGGCGGCGAGGAAGCGTTGGGCAAGCGCTGGCAGGAAGGCATCGACCTAATTTCCCTGCACGACACGGCCTGGCCGGGCCTGTCGACCAGCCATACGCGGATCGTGTTCGTCGCCGCCCGCGTGGCCGCCGCGCCGCCGGCCCGACCCGGCACATCCGTTCCAGCGGCCCTGATTTCCGACATCCGCCTGCTGCGTTGACGGGATCGTGACATGACGGCCTGCGCGCCCGCTTGCCCCTTGCCGCGGTCTGGACCAATATGCGCCCACCATTTGGATAAGGAATGACCATGACCTTTCGGTTTGCCGCCTTGCCGGGCGTCTCGCTCATCGCCGCCGCTCTTGTCGGGGGGATTTTGCTCATCGCGCCGGCCGCACAGGCCCAGGACAAGGCCCCCGCCATGGACCCGCAACAGCGCGGCGCCATCGAGGGCATCGTCCGCGAATATCTCCTCGCCAATCCCGAGGTCATCGTCGACGCCATCCGTATCTATCGTGAGCGTGAACAGCAGGCCCAGGCGGACCAGGCCAAAATGGCGCTGTCGGCGCATAAGGACAGCCTGATCAACGACCCCAACGCCCCCGTCGCCGGCAATCCCAAGGGCGACGTCACGGTGGTCGAATTTTTCGATTACCATTGCGGCTACTGCAAGCGGGTGTTTCCGGTGCTGCGCGAACTGCTGGACTCGGACAAGAACCTGCGCTGGGTGTTCAAGGAATTCCCCATCCTGGGCCCGGAATCGGTGACCGCGTCGCGCGCCGCGCTGGCCGCCTGGAAGCTTGATCCGGCCAAGTACCTGGCCTTCCATGCCGCCCTGATGGCGACCTCGGGCGGCCTGCCCGAAGACCGCATCCTGAAGATCGCCAAAACCGCCGGGTACGACGCCGATAAGCTCAAAAAAGAGATGGCGTCCGATTCCGTCACCGCCGAGATCAACCGCAATCACCAGATCGCCGAAACCCTCGGCATTCGCGGCACACCGGCCTTCATCGTCGGCGACGAACTGGTGCCCGGCGCGGTCGATGTCGACACCCTGCGCCAACTGATCGCCAAGGCACGCAAGGGCTGACGCCTCCGCGACTTGCCGCTGGCCGCACCTTATCCGCAGTTGGGTTCCGGTAGCGGATGGATTTCCTTGAGCGCCTGAATGACGACGAATCCGCCCAGGTCCATCTCCATGCGGCGCGGCACGCCATTGTCCAGCAACTCCATGGTGAACTGGAAACTGGGCGTCGATTGCGGCTGTGTGCCCGTGGTTTCGAAATAGGCTGAGGACACGCGCCAACCGGGCCCGGTGCCCAAGGGTCCCCAGGCCGTCTGCAGTCCCTTGCCCTCACCCGCCTTGAAGCGGCCGGTTATCACGCTGGACATCAATTGAGGGCCGATATCCTCGGTCCCGTCGAAAACGTTAAACCGCACCTGTTTCTCGCCGCCCCGGGCGGCCGCCAGAAGTTTGCGGACCTGCCCGACCGGCAGATAGGTGTCCTCGGAGATTTTCACCTTTTTGCCGTCCGGCTCCGCATAGACCGCTTCGCCGCCGGCCCCTTCGCGGGCGACCTCCAAACGGCCATTCAGCCGAATATCCTCGTCGCCCGCCTTGCTTTTGATCGTCGCGGCGAAACGATAGCGCGTGCCGTCCGCCGCTTCCCAACTGGTGAAGCGGATTTCCCTGTCGATCACCCCACCCACCCGGGTCAGGATATGCATGACCATGTGCTCGGCGACGATCCAGCCGTCGCAGGTCCGCTCGACCGAGCGGGTAACCAGGCCCTCGACCCCGTCGTAAGGCACCTGTCCCGAAATGGGGCCGGGCAGAAGATGGTAGACCGCCTTGTGCGACACCAGATTGTCCGCCGCGACGGGGCTCGACATCATCGTGATGGCGGTTATCCCGGCCGCGGCCAGCGCTGGGGCCATTCTGACTGTCATGATCGTCTCCACCCGGTGGTTTGCGTAGGGGATACATGTCCCCGCCTTGCCGCCGACCTTAGAGCCTTAAACGCCGGGCCGTAAAGGCGCCAACCTGCACGGGACGCTGGATCAGCCGCCCCAAAAAGGGTAAATTGTATACAATAAATGGGCCCGAAACGGGCCAAGGCGCCCCGGCGCCCCGCACGACTTGGGAGGACATTCGACCGTGAAGATCACGCCCCTTCATCACGTTCTGGCCGCAGAGGTCACGGACATCGACCTTGCCGCCGAATTGACCACGGACCAGGTATCCGACATCCGCGCCGCCATGGACACCTACGGGGTTTTGGCATTTCGCGGCCAGTCTCTGGACGACGCGCAACAACGGCGGTTTTCGGAAAACTTCGGCCCCCTGGAAACCAGCCGCAAGCTGCACCGCAAGGGCTATGTCCCGCGGCTTGATCCGAAGATGAGCGACATTTCCAACCTGGACGAAAGCGGCAAGCCGCTGCCGAAGGACGATTTC
>TARA_R110002124_G_scaffold5324_4_pt1 | contig 10255 bp, 10 predicted proteins | sample TARA_R110002124 | Tara Oceans TARA_R110002124 (sample SAMEA4397445) | marine metagenome | biome: Polar Biome; feature: [SRF] surface water layer (ENVO:00010504); material: water (ENVO:00002006), including particulate matter (ENVO:01000060) such as... | depth 5 m | reverse complement strand
TTACTTGAAAATTTTCTTTGAAATGGAGAGCTCATATTATTTGTATACTTTAGCTTTCTGAGTAATTGGTGCAGATGTGTGTGACGTTGGGTATTTAGATACCTCCATACCTTCTGCTCCTGAACTAGAACCTTTCCCCATTGGAAAACCTTCTTTGCTTAATGGTCCATCCCATATTGCGTTTTCACCTACTTGCCCTTTTAGCTTTTTACCAGCTAATGATTTAATGTCTTTTTTCATAATCTATATTTGTGAAGTGTTAGGCATTGATCTGTCGTACTGTCCTTCAATAGCGTTCCCAAAACGATCAGCCACAGCTCCTGCTGCACCCACTGCTCTTGGATTTATTGGCGCATAATTTGGTGCTGCGGGTAAAGGGATTTGGCCGGGTTGCATGGCTTGTTGTACTGGTAATCCTGTTAATGGGTCTAACTCTTCCATATTATCTATTTTTATCTTTGTTAACGTTTTTAATTGAAGTTGCAAGCACTTTATCTGTATAGGTTTTTCTTTTCATTATAGTGTTCCTATGTGTACTTGTTGGTAAATCTTCTTCCCCTAACATTATTCTGTACACTTTTTTTATTAAGTGTTTGCATTGAAAAGAAGTTTTGTATATATTATACATCTGTGTGGTTCTGTTGCGATTTCTCCACACAACTATCCACCCTTCTTTTAACAAACGATTCCACCGGCGATTATCCCAACTATAGGAATAACAACCAGTCTTGAAATCTTGTTTGGTAAACATATCCATGCAATCTAAGTATATTAATAACTCTAGTTCTGCATCACTAAGGTTGTTGTTTCTACAGGCCCATTTGCGTATTATACGGTAATGTTTCATTAGGTTCATGTCTTTCAAATCCCCTGAATCTAGCCTTTTCATAAAACAACAACTACATCTTGTAACTTAATTAAATGATATGTTTTCTTATCTATTTCTATTTTGTGCCCTGCGTGTCTATCAAAGTAAATACTATCTCCTTCTTTTAACCCTTCAACCTGATCACCTATTGATATAATAGATGCTTCAGTATAACGAATATCTTCACGCTGATTTTCTGCAAGCAAAAGACCACCCTCTGTTGCAGTGGTGCCTTCCTTTATTTTGTTTATTATTATATTTCTACCTATCGCTTTCATCAATTCTTAAATTATTGATTACACAATCGGTTGATAAAATGGTAGTCGCTACTGAAGCTGCGTTTCGAAGGGCGCTCTTGGTTACTAATAAAGGATCAATAATACCTGACTTAATCATATTTACCATTTCCCCTGTAACCACATTTAGACCCTCTCCTTTAGCTTTTGGCTTCTTAATAAGTGTTATGCCAGCATTTTCTAGAATCGTCTTAAAAGGTGCTGTGATTGCTTCAAACAACACTTTTTCACCAGTAGACTCTGCTTTTAAATACATATTAGCATTCAACAATGCAATACCACCCCCAGGAACAACTCCTTCTTTAATAGCAGCTTTTGTAGCGCAAATAGCATCTTCGACCCTATCTGTTTTTTCTTTTAATTCAATATCAGAATTAGCCCCTACTTTTACAATTGCTATTCTAGCTGCAAGCATCGCTAATCTTTTTTCTAACTTGATAACGTTGTAAGCAGAGTTATCTTTCAATAGCTCTTTTTTAATATGCTTAATTATATCTAGTATTTCTTGTGATGGCTCACCAAACTGTAGTATTGTTTCTTCATGCGTTGTAACACTCTTTAAACAAAATCCTAAATGTTCTACTTGGATCATATCCATATCATCACCAAGATCTTCGTTTATAACCGTAGCTCCTGTTAATAAAGCTAGATCATCCATGACCTCCTTCTTATTTACACCGTATGTTGGCGCGTTGATAACATTAACTTTAATATTACCCTTATTTTTATTCATAGCTAAAGCAGATAAAACACTTTGTTCCAAGTCGCCTATAATAAGCAAAGGTTTGTTGTTTTTTATTACGTGCTCTAACACTGATTGAATTTGTCTAATTGTATCCACAGGTGATTCCACTAGGAGTACTAGTGCATTTTCAAGCTCAGCAGACTTATTTTGTGTATTTGTTATAAAATGAGAATTTGTAATTCCTTTATCATATTGTACACCATCAACTACTTCTACTTCTGTAACACCTTCTGCTGATGTTTCCATCATAACTATTCCAGTGTTATCTACAGCTCTAAACGCGTCGGCAATTATCTTACCTAGCTTTGGCTCGTTGTTTGTAGATACAGTAGCAATTTGATCTATCATATCGCCTTCTACCGGAACGGTAACGCTTTCTAAGTATTTTATTACTTTTTCAACACCACTTTTAATACCTTCTTTTAACTCTCTCGAATTTGTTTTATCAGCAACTTCATAAGCCTCAAGTAATATAGCATGAGCCAATACAGTTGCAGTAGTAGTTCCATCACCTGCTTCTCTAACTGTTTTTCTGGCAGCTTCTTTTAAAAGTGTAGCTCCCATATTTTCAACAGGGTCACGCAGAATCACTGAATCTGCAACGGTAACCCCATCTTTTGTTATAATTGGGTTTCCCAAATGGTCCTCCAACATTACACATTTACCACCCGCTCCTAATGTAGAGCTTACAGCTTTTGTAAGTTTTTTTATTCCTTTAAACACGTTATCTCTAGCTCCGTCGCCAAAGTTAAGGTTCTTAACAATTGCATCCATAATTTTATTTGATTTGATTTGATTTATACCTTAACGGTATATAAGTATCATTACTTGTTTTATGTAATTTTTACCTATGCATAAAATATTTAGCTTTGAGATTGATTAAAGTTCCAACTTTAAATTTATATAACTCTCTACCTTTATCGCTATAACCGATTTGACCATGAATATAAAATATCCCTATTTTATAAAGGTAACTGTATTGAAATAATTTGTGCTTGCCATATTCGAATGAATTATAAACATTTCCAAATTTTGGATTATATCTTAATGAAATTATTTTTTGATTTAAGATTACATCCTCACCAAAGTTTTTTAAACGTAATAACATCTTTAAATTCCAATGAGAATTTCTCAAAGCGTTTTGTTTATAGTAACCTATAAAGCTAAGCTCGAATCTTCCATAGTCACCAGAATCTATATCTGTATTTGAGATTGGTGTGGTGTCATTTAAGAACCACCAAGTAACATTTGGAAAAGCAACTCTTAGTTTATCTTTTATAAAGTAATTGATTGGTGTAATTACAAGACCAATAATGTATGCTATTAAATAAATTATAAATTTTAAAATGTATATTAAAATTGATTTTTTCATCTTTTATTTTTAGAAGTTTGCTATTAATCCTATTTCAACTTCGTAGTGTATTGCTTTATGCTTTCCATAATAGTCCAAGTCAAAACGTGGGCTAAAATTTACTTTAGAATAAACCCCTACAATATCTGTAACCCACCACCTTACTTGAGCATTTAATTGTGGATCAAAATATAACTTCTGTGTCTTAAATTCAGGGTAGTTTCTTTGAGTCATACCAACCTGAGCTCCTACTAATGTTTCAACGACTTCTAAGGAACGATTACAATTGTGGCTTAGATTTAGTAGGTTTATTTTTTTATTGTATATAAAACCAAAATTAAAATAATCGTATTTTAAATCTGCGTAAGATACTTTAATTCCTATTTCGTCGTTTAAACTAGTTCTTGACACCCAGCTAAAATGTATGTGAGACACTGGAGTATTATCATAATCATAAGCGCCATTTATTGCCAATTCTGGATCAACGCCTAATGAAATGATTTGAGCTTGAGCTTTTGCTTCAACCGAGGTTAAAAATAAAAGCGCAATGATAAAATAAAAAAGTGAGTTTTTTAGTTTCAGGTGCTGTTTATTCATTTTATATATTATTATTTGTTAATGTAATGTTAGTATTTCCAGATTGAATTAAAGGTTCTGGGAAAAAAGAATTTTGTATTGTAATATTATCACAATTTTCAAGATCAATATCTTTAATGAAAGTTACTCCATCGAATACAAGCCCGTTATTCAATCCGGCAATGTTATCTAAGTCTACAGAATTTCCATAAGTTGTAATTGTTCCGCCTTTTATAGTAACACTATCTTGGTCAGTTCCTAATACGAACCCATTTACACCTTCACTTCCTACAATTGATGCAGCAGAAACAGTATTGTCTTCAATTAAATTATCTTTTCCTGTTAAAAGATATATTCCGACTTCACAATTATTTATAATATTATCATGCACACTTTGGTTCTCTCCACCTACTGCAATACCTTTTTCAAATCCAGTAATGGTATTTCCATACACATTCCAGTCTTTAGTCCAGTGTACTCCATTGCTTCTAATTTTAGGTTTAATATTAATTGCTGCCGTTGTACTTGCTTCTGGGAATGCTCTAGTAAATGTATTGTCATAAATGTTTATTCTATAGCAAGCAACATTTCCAACCTTAGACTCAAAAGTATTATTATATATTGAAATATCATAACCTTTATATAAATCTATATCTGCATGGTTTCCATTCCAATTATTATTATAAATATTTACGAATTGAACAATTTGCTTATCGTTTGTATTTCCAAATGGATCTATGACCGCTGTTATCGGTTCAATGTCTAATCCATGTCTTGGAGTTACTCCTGCTGATGCTGGAGGAGGGTTTACCTCTCCAGTTCCTGTTGCAGGGAGTCCATTGAAAGTAACTTCATTATCAAAGATTTCAACATTTGTACAATCAGTTAATGCAAACCCATTCCTTCTGCAATCTGTAAACGTATTATTTTGAATATCAATAGTATCTGAGTAAGATTGTCCTGGAACTTCAGTCCCGTCTCCATTTCTATCTGCCGTACTTCTAACAACTAAGCCATCTCCTGTAAATTTTTCCACAAAAACATTATTGACGCTAGAATTTTTTACACCTACTAAATATATCCCATCATTCTCATCTTGGATTCCTCCATTAAATTCATAATCATGAGTATACCTATCTCCGTGAAGATTTCCTCCAGTGATTGTTATGTTTGTTGTTGCCCAAACACCAAGTATTGCAGAATATGCTCCTGCATTTGGTTGAGTTCTAAAGTGCAAAGTGTTTCCCATTTGGAAAGTAAAGTTATCATAAGATAATTTGATACCACTTTCATAGATTTCCTCCCTACCTGCAGTAAAGTTTTCATTTTCTATAAATATATCTGTATTATCTATAATAAATTTATTCGCTCCATCAACTTCAACCGCATACCTAACCGCCTCGTTCATTATTAACCTATTATTAACCGCTATCGCGTCTGACACGATACCTTCTGTAACTTCAGCTGAAGCTTTATCAAATGTGAATGTTGTTGTTGACGCGTCATAAGTCCCATAATTACCGCTTAATATTAAAGGCGCATATCCCGGACTACTTATTCCTCCGGTAGTTGTAACTACTGGGGATGCTGTCATAGTCGAATGAACTGTGGCTTCATTTCCGCCTACGCTTCCACCCGCTACAACGAATGACATTTCACTATTACTTGCACTACTCGAACCAGAAACCATAAATCTATATTCTTCATCTGGCATTAAATCAGCAACAAAAGAATCAACTTGCCCCACAACTCCATCTATAGACCATTGCACATCTGTATTTGAATTTCTAGTTACTATTATTGTTCCAACTCCAGAACCTGATGAGTAAGCTCTATTTGTATTTGAATTAAAGTATTGGAAAGTTCCTTGTCCTATGATTTTAGTACACTTTTGACCTCCATTTCTAATTGATACATAAGTCCCTGAAATATCTTGCGCAATTCCCATCCACAATGAAGCATCATTTAGTGTATATGGTGCAGTTGGTACAATTCCAGATGTTAAATAATTAGTTCCATCTCCCTTAATTCCAGTTGATGACTTTATCATATGGCCAACCCCTACCTCTGTTAATTTAACACCAGTCGGATTCTTCCAATTTATACCCGCAAATTTCATATCTCCACTGCGTCTCCATTCATACCAAACCTGAGCAGTAGTCCATAATCCGTTTGACTTAGCCTCTACTACAATATCATTTTGTTTTCTTTGATCCGCGATAGTTGGGAGTATTGCCCCAATTAATACTGCTTCATTTAGAACATCTTGGTACTCTATCTCAAAATTTGAAATATCATTACCACCGCTACCCGATTCTTTTCTAATTTGAATTCGAGTCAAGTTCATATATATTGCATTTTTTTTCATTATATATGTTTATTTTAATTATTTTTGTGTAAAGAAATATTCAGCCCCAGTTGAAGTAAAATCAACAAACATGTAGTATTCGTTAAGTATATTATAAACTGATGAATCTAATAAATCTGCTCCTGTTACTACTGGGAGAGACGCTAATCCCGATGGAATAGCTACTTTTGCCATACTACCTACGGTTGACCCAGTAAAAGTATACGTTAAGCTAGTTAGCGGTATTACTTGGTTATATTCAGAATCTTTAACATCTAAATCTAAAACGGTTCCAGTTGCTACTACTGTTCCGTAACTCGCAGGCGGATCTATCCATACATTACCTGAAACTGTGGAACTCAATAATTGACCTGATGTACCAGGACTATTATTTGTATCTACAAGAGCTCCATTAATTCTTACGTTCTCATCAACATGTAATTGTTCTGTCGGACTACTTATTCCTATACCGACAGCCCCTGCGTGATAACTCTTAACGTCATTAGGAGAATATATAGAGTAAACGTTTGTAGCTAAACTATTGCCTTCATACTGTAGATTTAACAAGTAACTGCTAGTTGCTGTATAAACAGCGTTAGAGTCTATTACAATTTTTGCTCCAAATATATTTGTAAAAGCAGAAGTTGAATCTATTTGTACCTCTGCTTTTATACCAAAAGTATTTGAGGTTGTACCAGTTCTTGTATTAGTAGATACATTTACAAAACTACCTCCAGAAGAAGAAGCTACAGGTGTTGCGTCTTGTAATGAAGCATACCCATATACCGCCTCAAGAGTATTTAGTGAAGCTCCACTTCCACCATCGCTTATAGCTAGAAAATGACCCCCTCTTACATAAGTGGTATTTCCTGCTGTAGTGTTTTGTTCTGAAAACCCATAACATGAAGTTACCTCATCAGCGTCTCCCGTATGGTTAACTTTAGAATAAAGTCCATACAATCTATGTTCATTAGAAGCGTCTCCTCCTGTTGTACTTGAATCTACGTCTATAAATAAACCACCTTGTTCTCTGTCGCCCGTAGTCACTGCTGAACCAGAATGATTTGAATCTATCTGAACTGCAAAAGAAATAGGTTGATCTAAGTCAGGGTTTGTTACAATTTGTTTTACATGTAACTTACTACCTGGACTGGTAGTTCCTATTCCTACGTTACCAGCAAAAGAAGAATCTCCTGTTCCTTCTGCTGTTACAGTTCCAGTTGTTAAAAAATTTTGATTTGTTTTTAAATCAGTTCCCTCTTGCCAAAGTTTAGTACCACCACTAAAAGCAATTGCATTATTTTCTCCAGTTCCTTCTATATTTAAAGCAGCATAAGTTGTACCTCCAGCAACATCTACATCTGCAATATAAATACCCCAAACAGAACCTGCAGTTGAACCATTACTTAAATTTGGAGAGTTTATTTTCATACCCATTATGTGATTGTAATAACCACCACCACTTACAGAAACGTTTGCTCTAACTCCATATAAACTTCCTGCCTGTACACTTGTTTCTGTTCCAGAATATTGAGCAACAAAATTACCACCCATTACAACGTTTGGTCTTGCAATTGTTGCAACTGCATTTCCCCAAAGTCCACCTACACTTCCAGAGTTTTGATTTGAAGAAACATAATTCATCCTACCTGCCAACGCAAAGTTTCCTCCAGAACTATTACCGGATGGTTGCACATTTGTTATAAATCTAGCACCATAAGTTGTTCCAGATGTTGAAACCTCTGTGTTCTTTGAGTCTGTTTGCCAACCTCCACTTGCAGTTCCAATTATTAAACCAGTTGATTTTACATCTCCAATAACATCCAACTTAACTGCTGGGCTAGTAGTTCCAATACCAAGTCTTAGATTAGGTTCGTCAATGTAAACTGTATCTGAAACTATAGTATTGCTATCTCCTACCCATATTTTACCCTCAGGCAGGTTAGGGACATCATTTGTTCGCATAATAGACGATACAGTAATAGATCCAGCGTTACCTCCTGAAACTTTACCCACAAGCCCTAAGTTCTGAATACCGTTTAATGAAGTGGTTGGTTTTGTTAATGTTAAACCTCCACCTGACTTTAAAAATACCTTATCACCAGTTACCGGTACAAGCCCATCAATTGGATTTGTTGTAACACTTAGTAATTCACCAGTTATAACTACAAAACCTTGACTATTATTAGTTAACTCCTCCTGTAATAACCCAATAGCAGGTGTTTGGCCTAAAGATATTAAAGCATCTGCAGGAGCAACCTCTATAGTCGCTGTTGCACCAACTGTACCTGTTTGATACACTGGAGTGCCTTTAGCTATAGTGCTACCGGAAGTGTTTTTACATGCAATTGATACTAAAGTAGTATTAGCGCTTACGCCAGCAAGTAAATCAGTAAGAGTGGCTTGGTTGTTAGACGGGGCTGCGTTGTTAAAGTAAGGTATATATACATCTCCAAGGTCGGCTGGTAGTGCAGGTTGAGGAAGCCCATCTATATCAAGACCTACAATAGCAGTTCCAGCATTGTAAGTAACACTTGTTCCTCTAGTAATTAGAGTTTCGCCTTTATTTACATTACCAATACCCACGGTTGACAATGTGGCTAAATCAGTTGTTCCTCCTCCGCTATTCATTGAGAAAGCAGCAAAGTCATAGTATTTATCTAAGGATAGATTCCCGTTACCTCCGTAACTTACAAGGTTTAATGTGTATACATTTCCATTTAGAGCATATGATAAAACCTTAAAGTGGCTAAAATTGCTTATGTCGCTTTGTTCACTTATTAACATGTCATTGTCCACTAGGTACTCCATAAACGCCACCGTATTCTGACCAGAAGTATCTATTGCGGAAATTTCCATAGTAGTTATGTCTATTAAAACAGCTCCATCTACAGGTCCAGTAAATTCCCCTTTATTTGTTGGTGCGTTTGTAAACTTAAACGTCATTTGCCCTGACACGGATATCTTACCGTTTGCGTTAAGGTACTTTGCGATGTACTTTGCAACATTCTCTGCTGTAAAGTTACGCGTTAGTCTATTTTCGGATTCTGTACCTACCCAAGCGTCTTGACCTTCTACGTCTACACTTCGTTTATATGAATTAATTCTTGCCATGTAAAGTTATTTATGAATATTTTATTAAAATTGGGAAGAGCCAAAGACCCTCCTCAATGGGCGGGTCCTTAGGGGCACCTCAATGGGTACCCTTTAAGCTAATCCTCAATTTTGTTATTTTACCAGAATTTCCAGACTATTTTGTTGTTTTCTGAAGTATCTCCTATAAGTATAGCCTTAGCTAGTACTTGAGAAACCTCTGTGACGCCTAATGCCTCTTTTGAAATCCTAAAAACAAAGTGCTGTCTAGAGCTGTTTCTTCCAGCTGTCTGTTTGCTATAACCGGAAGGTCTTGGAAATTTCTTTTCTGATGATGTTGCATTAGAGTAATAAAGATCTGGTCTAAAGTCAAAATCTTGGCTTAAAGATGTTATCTCTATTTCTACAGGTCTTTGGTTGTATGGAGCTTCTGCCGAGTCCAAAGATGCAATATCTTGACGTTTGAAACTAGAGCTCCTAGCCCCGCTTCTTCCCAAAACACCATTATCCCCTTTTTTCCACCTTTCTATTATAAGTTTGTACGTAGACCCAGCTTCAAGTACTAGATTTTCAAAATTTGCCTGAAAACTTGCGTAAAATACATTGTTAAACTCAAACCAATCATCTGTTCTTGGGGAGTCGGTATTAGCTAAGGTTGTTTGGAACCATATTCCAACATCATTTATAGGTATAGTGCTTGTAGAATTTACTAAAGTAGTAATAGCCGCTAAACTAAAATTAGAAGTGGTCGGTGATCCTGTTGCTGTTGAAGGTAACTTAGTACCCACGAGAGTATCATTAAGAGTCGGTGTCTTTAAAGGGTATTGTTGTATTGTTGCCATGTAGCACTATTTTATTATAAAGTTATTATCTGGTAGGTAATATATATGTTCATAGTGCTATTACCTGATGTAAGATTAGGATAATATAAAGTAGTATTAGCAAAGATTGCTTTGTTTACTAACCATTTAATGTTATC
>TARA_R110002124_G_scaffold1637_16_pt1 | contig 10259 bp, 10 predicted proteins | sample TARA_R110002124 | Tara Oceans TARA_R110002124 (sample SAMEA4397445) | marine metagenome | biome: Polar Biome; feature: [SRF] surface water layer (ENVO:00010504); material: water (ENVO:00002006), including particulate matter (ENVO:01000060) such as... | depth 5 m | reverse complement strand
CAGCGGGTGCGACGCCGAGCCGCTTTTTCGACAGGTCGCCCGACAGCGGTACGACGCGGTCGGCCTCGGCGCCCCATCGCGCTGAGAGGGCTTTGAACTTGGCTTTCGAACTTGGCCGCACCAGCACATAGATCGTGCCTTTGCGGTTTTTGATGAGGTCGTCGATCAGATGGCGTCCGACAAAGCCGGTTCCGCCTGTCACCAGATAGCCCATAAATCCTCCCCCGCGCTTCAGGCATGGTCTGCCTGTTGGCGCATTTTATGGGGCGACCCGCTGGAGCCTCGGCCCGCAGATCGCCTCCTCCCTGCGTTCATGCTACGCGGAATTGGGGGCGGGAAGCCAGATGGTCGTTTGGATAGGTTTAGTTCGGCAGTTGCGAGCCGAAGGGGCAGTCGAGCGAGAAAGCCGGAATGGACACTTGCAGCTTTTCGCCGCCGTCGGTTTCCATTTCATAGGTGCCGAACATGATGCCGAAGGGCGTCGCCAGCGGCGTGCCGGACGTATATTCAAAGCACTCGCCGGGTTTCAATACGGGCTGTTCGCCAACCACGCCGGGACCACGCACTTCATGCTGGCGACCGGCGGCATCTGTGATGCGCCAATGACGCGAACGCAACTGCACCGTGCGCTCACCGCGATTTTCGATGATGACGTGATAAGCCCAGACAAAATAATCCTGCTCCGGCTCAGATTGATCCGCGAGAAAAGTCGGCTCTACTTCGACATGAATCGAATGACTGGTGGCGCTAAACATTGGCGGTCCTTGCCCGAATGCGTCGTTGTTTTGGTTCATGGTGCGGGACGCCTTCTGGCGTCGTCGCATCACGTCGGATTTGTCTCATACACGCGTTACAAACTTGAGTTGGTACTGAAAATTACCACTTCAATTTCGAACCATAGCTGCAATGCGCTAAACCTCTGTTAAACAATAGGCCGCAAAAAGATTAATGCGCCTTTACGCATGTGTCAGTGCTGTGTCGAGATCTTCGATCAGGTCCTGAACATCCTCCAAACCGACCGAAAGCCGCACCGTACCTTCACCAATACCGACTGCGGCGCGCTGCTCCGCCGTCAGCCTTTGGTGCGTCGTTGTGGCCGGATGTGTGATAAGACTCTTCGCGTCGCCAAGATTATTGGAAATCTTGATGACTTTGAGCGAATTGGCGAAACGGAATGTCCCTTCGCGCCCGCCTTTCACATCAAACGAAATCAAGCCACCGCCCATGTCCATTTGCGACATGGCAAGCTTGTGCTGCGGATGGCTTTCAAGCGCGGGATGCAACACGCGGGCAATCTTGGCATGTCCTTCGAGAAAACGCGCCACAGTCTCGCCGTTGCGGGCATGTTCGCGTACGCGCAGATCAAGCGTTTCGAGACTTTTCAGCATGACCCAGGCATTGAACGGGCTGATCGACGGACCCGTCTGGCGCATGAAATTATGCAGGTTTTCGTCGATCCATTTTTTGGACGAAAGAATAACACCGCCGAGGCAACGGCCCTGACCATCAATGTGTTTTGTGGCCGAATAGACAACAATATCCGCGCCAAGTTCGAGCGGACGTTGCAGGATCGGCGTGGCGAACACGTTGTCGACCATCAGCAGCGCGCCGACGCTATGGGCGATCTCTGCGACCGCGCGCACGTCGATGATTTCGAGCGACGGGTTCGAGGGCGATTCTAGAAACACGATTTTCGTGTTGGGCCGGATGGCGGCCTTCCACGCATTGAGATCGCGCCCGTCAACCAGCGTCGAGGTGATGCCATAGCGCGGCAGCAATTCTTCAATGACAAAGCGGCACGACCCGAAGAGCGCCTGGCTCGACAACACATGATCGCCTGACTTGAGGCAACATAGGAGCGCCGAGGTGACAGCCGCCATACCGGTCGCCGTGGCGCGTGCGTCTTCGGCGCCTTCCAGAAGCGCCATACGCTCCTCAAACATGCGGATCGTCGGATTGGCAAAGCGCGAGTAAATGAAGCCCGGCTCTTCATTGGTGAAGCGTTTGACGGCCGCTTCCATCGTCTCATAGACGTAGCCTGAGGTGAGAAACAGCGCTTCGCTGGTCTCGCCGAACTGGCTGCGCATTGTGCCGCCGTGAACGAGCTGGGTGCGCGGGCGAAGGGGCTTGGTCATGGCGTCTGTCCTGAGCTGGCCGGTGGGGCGTGACCCCCCGAAATACAAAAAACCCCGACCTGAAAAGGGATCGGGGTTCACTCAACCCGACCCTTTAGCGATTTATTTAACGTGGCCGCAAGCCGGTCGGCTCAAATCACCACGAAGTGGGCGTTACTTAATGCCTATAAGGCGCAGGCGTCAAGCGGCTGAGAGCCGACGCCCGCAAGTCAGGGCTTTTCGCCGCGCTCCCGCCGACCTATAACGGGCGACCGGGTGCGAAGGCTCAATATGACAAAATCGGCGGACGATCTTTTCCCAAACCATGACGGGCTCGAAATTCGGCGCGGGCCGGGGCAGTTGCATGCGACGGGCATCCTGCCTGCCCACGGCATCGAAACCCTGATCCGTGAACAGGAAATCTGGGGCTTGAGGGAGCTTGACGCCAACCAGATCCAACCCGCCTCCCTCGACCTACGGCTGGGGCCGCAAGCCTATCGTCTGCGAGCGAGCTTCCTGCCGGGGCCTGAGCGTGGCGTCATGGAATGTGTCGAGGAACTGACACTGCACAAGATCGATCTCACCGGTGGCGCGGTGCTGGAGACGGGCTGTGTTTATCTCGTGCCGCTTGTTGAGGCGCTCGCCTTGTCTGAGCGCACGTCGGCGTCCGCCAATCCGAAAAGCTCGACTGGCCGGCTCGACGTTTTCACACGCCTCATCACCGATTTCGGTACTGAGTTTGATCAGGTGGTCGCAGGCTACAAGGGCCACCTCTATCTCGAAATCTCGCCGCGCACTTTCCCCATTCTCGTGCGCCCCGGATCACGGCTGGCACAAATCCGTTTCCGGCGCGGCTCGCACACAAGCACGGACGCCGAGATGCAGCGCCTGCACGATGACATCAAACTCGTGGATGGCGACGCTGACATCGACGGCGGGATTGCACTGACAGTCAATCTCACGCCCGACAAAGAGCATGACATCGTAGGCTATCGCGCCAAGCGTCATTCCGGCGTGATCGATGTCGACAAAATCGGGGCCTATGAGGTTCTCGATTTCTGGGATCCGGTCAAAGTGCGACCCGGCAAAGGACTTATTCTGGACCCTGACGAGTTTTACATCCTCGCCTCGCGCGAAGCCTTGCACATTCCGGCAACCCATGCCGCCGAGATGGTCGCTTACAATCCGCTGGTTGGCGAATTCCGCGTCCATTATGCAGGCTTTTTCGATCCGGGATTTGGCGCGCGGGAAGCGGGCGGCGCAGGCAGCCGCATCGTGCTCGAAGTCCGCAGCCACGAAGTGCCTTTCATTCTGGAACACGGCCAGATCATCGGCCGCTTTGTGCTGGAGCGCCTGACCGACCGTCCCGCCGTGCTTTATGGCGCAGGCCTCGGGTCGAATTACCAGCGTCAGGGTCTGAAACTCTCCAAGCATTTCAAAGCGCTCTGAGCGATGGCCAAAAACCGCCATATCGCGCGCCGCATTCTCATGTGGGCTCTCGCCTTTCTGGCGCTCGTTGCCTGCAATGAGACGGGCGGATGGATCATGCGGGCGGAGGACCTGCCCTTTCCGGGCACCGTGGCGGGCATCATTATTCTACTGATGATTCTGCTTTGCCTGCGCCATGTGCCGGAACCTTTGCGCGTTGTCTCGGTCAGGTTGCTCGACCACCTCAATCTGTTTTATGTGCCGGCGGGCGTCGGCGTGCTCGGCTATGTGGCGCTTGTGGCGCAGGATTTGTGGCCGATTGTCATCACGATGTTTGCCAGCACGTTCCTCGCGACCATTGCGGGCGGGCTCGCCTTTCAATGGGTCGCGCGGATGAGCGACACACCCTTGGAAGCCTTGAAGCCGGAGGCTGATGAATGAGTGACATCGGTTTCATATTTTTCGATTGGCCAGAGATCGGCGAGGGGGCGGCTTGGCTTTTTGCCACCATCGCGCTCTATGCGGGCGCGCGCCGGTTGCAGCAAATAAGCGGCGGTAGTCCTTTAGCAAACACCGTGCTGCTGGCGGCCATCCCGATCATGCTGGTACTTTATTTTGGCGGCATTCCGGTGTCGCATTACACGTTAGGGGGCTGGGTGCTGCTCTGGATACTGGGCCCCGCAACAGTCGCGCTTGCCGTGCCGCTTTATATCAATTTGGCGCATGTGCGCGCCGCCTGGAAACCGATGGCCGTCGCGCTGCTGGTGGGTTCTGCTGTCGCCGTCGTCTCGTCCGTCGTGATCAGCCACATGCTTGGTGCGAGCATCGAGACCGTGCGTTCCCTCGCCCCCAAAACAGTCACCACACCGATTGCTATGGGCATTGCCGGTGAGATCGGGGGCATCCCCGAGCTCACAGCGGCCTTCGTGATTTTCACGGGCATCATCGGCGCGGTGGCAGCGTCCGCGCTGTTCAAACTGGCCGGTGTCAGCGATGAGCGCGCCCGTGGCTTTGGCATGGGCGTCGCGGCGGGTGGTATAGGCACGGCGCGCGCCTTTCAGGAAAGTATGCTGGCAGGCACTTTTTCAGGCGTCGGCATGACGTTGAACGGCATCATCACCGCAATCCTCCTGCCGCTGATCTGGCTCGCTTTTAGCTGACAGTCAGGATTTAAAGACCTTACCCGTGAGCGAAATGATCGGGTGACTGATGGCAAGTCTGAGGCGGTTCAGCAATTGGCCGAGGCGACGCCTGGTCCGGCCTTGGGTGCTTGAGCGGAAGCCGCTTGGTACGGGTTGCGTGAAACGAAAACCCATCCACGGTACACGGATGATATCTGGCACCTGATGACTGACCGTCTGATCGTTTGCCGTTTTGGCAATGAGCGACCCGTCATAGCCGAAAAAATACCGCGTGCCGAAAACGTGCGACAGATCGGCAATGTCGAGAAGAGGGAGCGGCTGATGGGCGAGCCGCTGATCGATAAAAATCATGTTGCAGATCGTGGTCGCCACCAGCCCGTAATCCTGCGAGCGGGCATACTCATAAGTCGAGCGTGCCGAGTTGCCTTTGAATTCGCCTTCCGGATTTTCGAAAAAAACGTCGATCGGAATGGTCGGATTGATTTCGATGATGACGACCTTGGGCCGGAACGCCTTCACCGATTTCCAGATGGCAAGATCGTCTGAATCAATGTCGATGGAAAGCAGGTCGAGGCTCGTCAGCGTGCCGTCGCGATAGAGCTTGCTGCCGGTGAGGAGATTGTCGAGCGTGCCGGACCCCGAACGCATGACCCAAGCCTGAATGTTCTCAACATTGGGACGGTCCACATTGCGCCGGAGATCCTCAACACGGTCCGCTTCGCCCTCGATATACCAGCCGCCCCAGCCCTTTTTGTAGAAGGCGAAAGTGTTCGACAGATGCTGGCCGTCCCATGCGCCAAATTCGCAGAACGTGCCCTGATCGACGCCGAGCCGATTGAATATTTCGGTCAAGATGCCGTCTTCGCCCGCCTGACTATAGGCATTTGTTCGGAACTGACCCAAAGGAAGCGACGTATCCGCCATGAAGCACACCCGTTAGATATTGATTGAAGGGCGCAACATCGGTCGGCTGCCTTCCCACGCTTTCGGGGTAGCATAGCCACCCTTGTTTGGAAATAATACCGGGTGATTAAATACGCCCGATCATTAGGGCGGGCTTGCGCGGGGCGGGCCTGACGCGATACTAAGGCGCTCATGCGGGTGTAGCTCAATGGTAGAGCTTTTGCTTCCCAAGCAAGTGACGAGGGTTCGATTCCCTTCACCCGCTCCAGTTTCCCTATCTAACCAGTCAGAAGGTTGTGATGCAGCACCAATTGAGTGACGGCGACCTGCTGGACGCAAAAGGTGAACTCATACAGAGCGGCTATGCCACATCCGAAGTAAAGCGATACCGGCGTGATGCGATCAAAGCCCCGTGGCACCGCATCAAAGAGTGGGACTATTACTGCGTCCTGACAGAAGACTTCGGCTTGGCGCTGACTGTGGCAGATAATTCCTATATGGGATTGCTGTCAGCCTCGTGGCTTGATTTCCGCACCCCTCGTCAATTCACACAAGGGCCAATGATTGCCTTTCCGCGCGGACGCATGGGGCTGCCCGAGAGCGCGGATGAAGGCGACATCGTGGTGGAACGGGGCGGCGCATTGCTCGCCTTTCATCATGTGCCGGGCGGGCGCTTGCTGATGGTCCATTATCCAGCCTTTGCAGGCGGAAAGGGACTGAAGGGTGAGTTATTTCTCGCGCAACCGGAAATGGACCGCATGGTTATTGCGACGCCCTTTGCCGATGCGCCGCGTGCCTTCTATTATAATCAGAAAATCAACTGCATGAGCGCGACGGGTCGGGTCACATTTGGTGACGAATCCTATGAGTTTGCGCCCGATCGCGCCTTCGGGTTGCTTGATTGGGGACGTGGCGTCTGGACCTATGACAACACTTGGTATTGGGGTTCGGCTTCTGGTGTCGTCGATGGCGTCAGCTTTGGCTTTAACATTGGCTACGGCTTTGGTGACACGTCGGCCGCGTCCGAGAACATGGTCTTTTATGAAGGTCGCGCCCATAAGCTCGACCGCATCGACTGGCATATACCTGCCTCGGGCTTTGATATGGCACCTTGGACCTTTACCAGTAATGACGGTCGGTTCGAGATGGGCTTTGAGCCTTTGATTGATCGCGCCGCAACATTTGACGTCAAGCTACTGCGCTCGATCCAGCATCAGGTCTTTGGACATTTCACGGGCTTTGTAGTTCTGGACGATGGCCGTAAACTGGAGATCAAACGGTTTCAGGGCTTCGCCGAGGAAGTGCAGAACCGCTGGTAATGTTTCTTTTTGCCTGAGGCCCCATGCCGACATCGCTTTATACGTTGTTTCAGACGGCTTTCCCCGACGACCACCGCCGCATTGCCATCGAAGCGCCTGACCGCGAAGGCATGGGCAAGGCCGTGCGGGCAAGCTGGTCCTATGGCGAGCTTGAGAGCATCGTTGCGCGCTATGCGAGCCTGATGAGCGAACTGACCCTGCGGCGCGGCGACCGCGTGGCGGTGCAGGTCGAGAAGTCTCCCGAAGCGCTTTTTCTTTATCTTGCCTGCTTGCGGGGCGGCTTTGTTTTTTTACCGATGAACACAGCTTATCGCACCGACGAAGTTGACTACCTCATCGGCAATGCCGAGCCCTCGCTGATGGTCTGCGAACCGGAACGCGAAGCCGAGATGGTCGAGATCGCGCGGCGCTACGGGCGGATGCAAGTGCTGACGCTCGACAGTCTGGGGCGCGGCAGCTTCGCCAAGGCGGCTGCCAATGTGCGCGATGCTCAGCCGCCTGTTGATTGCGCATCAAAGGACCTCGCGGCGATCCTCTACACCTCCGGCACTACGGGTAAACCTAAGGGCGCGATGCTGAGCCACGGGAACCTTGCTGCCAATGGTTTGGCGCTTCGCGAGGCTTGGGCCTTCAGCGATGGCGATGTGCTGTTGCACGCCCTGCCGATTTTTCATGCGCATGGATTGTTCGTCGCTTGTCACACAGCGCTCCTTTCCGGCGCGCGCATGATCTGGCTGACGAAGTTCGACGCCAAACAAGTGATGCAGCACCTGCCGCGCGCGAGTGTCTTCATGGGCGTGCCGACCTTCTATACCCGCCTGCTCGACGAACCTGCCTTCGACAAAGCGCTTGTTCGCCATATGCGCCTTTTCACCAGTGGCTCTGCTCCCTTGCTTGCCGAAACCTTCGACGAGTTCCGCTCGCGGACGGGCCTTGCCATTCTGGAGCGCTACGGAATGACCGAAACCGGCATGAACACGTCAAACCCCTATGAGGGTGAGCGACGTGCCGGCACGGTGGGCTTTCCGCTGCCGGGCACGGAGACGCGCGTCATGGCAGGTGATGCAACCGAATGTGCAACCGGCGAGATCGGCGATTTGCAGGTGCGTGGTCAGAACGTATTCAGTGGTTATTGGCGCATGCCGGAGAAGACGGCGGAAGAATTCGCCGATGGCGGCTGGTTCAAGACCGGTGACGTCGCGCTCATTGACGCCGATGGCTATGTGCATCTGGTGGGTCGCGCCAAAGACCTGATTATTTCCGGCGGCTATAATGTCTATCCAAAGGAAATTGAAGAACTGGTGGATGACATGCCGGAAGTGCTTGAAAGCGCTATTGTCGGTGTGCCCCATCGTGATTTCGGCGAGGCAGGTGTCGCGGTTGTGGTGCTAAACAAAGGCGCATCGCTTGATGAGGCGACACTGATAGGGCGACTGAAGGAAAAAATCGCCAATTACAAAGTGCCGAAGTCCGTGGCCATTGTCGAAACACTGCCACGTAACACTATGGGTAAAGTGCAAAAGAACCTTCTGCGTGAAACCTACCGCGACGCCTGCAAATAAAAGGTGTTAGTCGAGCACGACCGGATCGATCATCTGGCGGCGGTCTCCGCGTTCGGTCGTGCGGCGTTCGACAGAGGCACCGTCGTCGCTGCGACGGCGCCGGTCGGGCCCGACATACTCCGAGCTTTCGACAAACTCACGTGGCTTCTTAACAGTTGTCTCCAGCCTTGCGCGCAATTGCAGAGCGGTAAATGGTTTCAACATGATTTCGCTGGCACCTGCGTCACGCGCGGCAAGAATGCGTTCACGGTCTGCGCGTGCTGTCACAAACATAACCGGCACGGCGTTGGGCAGCTTCTGGGAACCTTTGCGCAACAGATTGAGAAATTTAACACCGTCAACGGGCATGAGGTCGTCAATGATGACGAGATCAATCGGTTCGGTCATCAGCGTCTCAATGGAAACTTTGGCATTGCGGCCATGCACGACATTGCGGATGCCGAGGCCTTCAAGAACCTGACGGAAGATGGCAAACATCGGCAAATTTTCGACGATGACCAACGTATTCAAGACGCGGAGCTGATCCGGCCCGAGCTCCGTGAGTGTTGCGCTTTCGTCCGTCGGATGTGTTCCCATGATCATCGCCTTACTAAAGTAAGAATTTTAGTATTGCCGATGGGGAGTAACAAATTCGTTAGGAAAGACGGTTGAATTTCTCTTAACGGATCGTGATCAGTCCTTTTGATCAGACTGGCGGCGGTTTTCCGGTGCTTCCTTTTCCCGGCGGCGACGATCGGGACCGGCAAAATGTTCTGTTTCAATCAATTCGCGCGGTCGCGATAGAACGGATTCGATGCGTGTGATCATCTGGGCGGCGGAAAAAGGTTTCGATAAAATTTCGGTCACGCCGGCGTCACGCGCTTCAAAGATCGCGGTTTCGTTCAGGATTGAGGTGAGCAGGATCACGGGAACCCCGCGAGCGGATATGGACTTTGACTTGCGCACTTCTTTTACAACGCTTAGCCCGTTCACGGGTGGCACCAGGTCGTCAATCAGGACCAGATCAATGGCTTGCGAATTCATGACTTCGAGTGCGCCGGTGCCGCTGCGTGCCTCAAAGATGCGACCAAAGCCAAGGGATTTGAGAATGCCGCACACGAGGCTTGCCATATGGCTTGCGTCTTCGACCACCATGACGTTGAGGCGCGAATATGTCTTCTTGTCCAAAAGATTGGCGACCGGTTTTGGAAGTTTTGAGGGCGGTGTCATGGGTAGGTCTCACAGGTGTCACTGGTCGAACGGTGCTCAGCATGACGTGAAGACATTAGTGATTAGTTACTGGAAAATCGCTGTTTTTCGCTGTTTTTCGCGGTTTTGCTGTTCATTTCCTTTAAAGCGGCAGCATGTCGCGGGCCCCAATGTCGCGACAAACCATGCTCCGTTTTTTCCCAGTGAAAAGGGCGGGACACAAATTGACCGAGGGCTTTGTAACTCCCGAAGGAGATCAGCAACCAATATGCGGGCATGGCGAGTGCCGACAAAATTAAAGGCCGGAGGCCGCGCTTTGCTGCTGCGGTCATGCCTGCCAGGATCGAAATGCTGTAACCAGTCGACAGCAAGAGCATGTTGGCAATAGCAAAGGCATTTGCTTGCGCGCTGTCGCCTAAGAGCGGAGACGCATCACCACTAGCAAGAATGACCGTCACCAATGCCGAAAAGAAAAACAACGGATGAACGAGATTTGAAATCGAAAATCCGCCGATAATAATCTGGAACCCGAGAAATCCGCGTAACCCTAATGCTTTGTACAATTTTATCGGGTGCCGCATACGGACCAGATAAGTTTGCATC
>TARA_R110002124_G_C8971374_1_pt1 | contig 10265 bp, 9 predicted proteins | sample TARA_R110002124 | Tara Oceans TARA_R110002124 (sample SAMEA4397445) | marine metagenome | biome: Polar Biome; feature: [SRF] surface water layer (ENVO:00010504); material: water (ENVO:00002006), including particulate matter (ENVO:01000060) such as... | depth 5 m | reverse complement strand
CTTCTTTCGCTGCCAATGTTACAAGGATTTTTCTGGAGGCCGAAATTATAAGAGAAAAGTATTTGGCATATCACATTACCACCTCTGTATTTGAAGAAGTTTTCGAATTACAAATTTCCGATTCCTTTTCATCAGTATAAACGACAAAAGCTGCGAGATCCAGGAGAGAGGAACGAGCGACGCGTAGTTTTGGCGTTGGTTGAAAGCAAAGCTTTCAAATACCTATGAAAAGGTCCATTTTTCTTTGCTTCGTTTCTTTTACTGCTTCCTACGAGTGTAACGAGAGGAAAGCATGCAAAAGAAATGATAGAAAAAAGTTTTAAAAAATAATCCTAAATTAAAGTGTTTCTTCTTTTGGTTCGATGCTGCCTGCCCTGAGTGAACGCGAAGGGTTGGACAAGCAAAGAAAATGAACATAAAATAAATTTTTGTCTTCCCTGCCTACCGGCAGTCCGGCGCAGCCGAGAAATCTCACGCTATAGTCTAAACTCAAGAGTATGCTCTAAAAGCAAGTTAAGGGTCGAACAAAAAATAAACATACATACATTAATGAACCACAAAAAAGAATAAAAGAAAAAGATTTTTTACTTTTACTCAAAAATTTGAAACTATGGCAGATCTTTCACAATCACAATGGGCTGAACAACTTGAAAACGACGATAACGCAGTTATTTTAGACGTACGTACTCAGGCCGAAGTAGAAGAAGGACATATCCCAAATATGAAGCACCTGGACATCTTTAACGCCGGGGCATTTATGGAAGAAGCAAAGCAAATGGATACTTCAAAAAGCTATTATGTATATTGCAAAAGTGGTGCACGTAGCGGACAAGCATGTGCGATCCTCAATTCATTAGGATTTGAGAATACCTATAACCTTATGGGGGGCTTCTCAAACTGGGAAGGTGAAAAAACTGTTTAAAACAACACTATGAAAACTGCCTATACTTGTATTCTCGCGCTGCTGCTTCTCTTTACAGCCTGTAAAGAATCTAACAAGGAAGTAATTGAAATTGCTAGTCCGAAGCAAATGTACGAAGCGCTCTACAGCCGCGATGTGGATGCGCAGTTACTGGATGTACGCACCGAAGAAGAATACGGCGTGAGTCATTTAAAGGACGCACAAAATATTTGTGTTACCAACGCCGATTTTGCCGAGAAGGTAAAAACGCTTGACAAGAACAAACCTGTGTATGTGTATTGTAAAAAGGGGGGTAGAAGTGCAAAGGCGGCAAAGATCCTTGAAGAAATGGGTTTTACCAAGGTTTATGATCTGGAAGGCGGAATTACCCAATGGGAGGAAGACAACCTGGAAACCGAAAAATAACTACACTTTACTCTTAATTTTTTTAACACATTGATTTGTATGCAGTTAAATTGATGCTAAACTTCTGTTTAGGTAGCAATTTATGTTGAGGTATCACCTACTTTTAGGTAACTCAAATAAAATGTTATGAAAAATGAGAGTCAGATAGTGGAAGACGAAATGCGCAAGTTGATCACAAAAAGTTGCGATTTTGATACCTACGGCGGTACTTTTTACCCGTTCCATAAAACGATCTTAAAATATTACTTTTCGGCTATTGATGTTACGATAGATTATTCCGAAAAACTCATTACGTTATTTAATTCGAAGCCTTTAACCGAAGAGTCTTATAATCTCTACGATATTAACGAAGCGGTTGCAGCCAAGGTAAATTACACCAATTTAGAAGAAACTCTAAAAGGCTGTTTAGAGCAGGGTGCTAATCACAATCGCTTTTATAAGAGTTTGTTATTTCACTACAACAATGTAAGTAGAGAACCCGATACAGAGGTGATGAGTGCTTAACAAAAAAAACTACTATTAATTGAAAAACGACCCAAAAGGTCGTTTTTTTTATGCTTTATTGTCGCGGTTGGTACGGGAAAGCCTTACAATTTACTTTCTTAATGGGTTGTATTACAACCTTATAAAATTAATATCTGTTCTTAAGATCGATAATGATCCCCATTACGACACATAAAATGACTGTTGCTACTGCTAATGATCCTACGCCCATGGTTTGGTTTTTTTAAGTTATTAGTGCTACAAATATAGTAAAAACACTTTTAGTTATATGCGGATGTTATGTTTTTGAATTTCGGGAAAAGGGGTATATTTGGTAGTCCCTACTTCACAATTGCATACTAAGTTTGGATGTTGATTATAGTGATGGCTTAATGTGGTTAATGCACCTATCCCCCGAAGCATATTCTGCCACTCTAATATAGATTGCAAATAACAATTACGAAGGAAGGTGCTACGGATTTCCTTAATGGTGATCTTTGGGATTCTTTTATATTTATACAAAAAACTTAATGAATGTCTGAAGACCATAAAAAACAATTAGAACAACAACTCTGGAATATTGCTAATACCCTACGTGGTAAAATGAATGCCGATGAGTTTCGTGATTATATATTAGGCTTTATTTTCTATAAATACCTTTCTGAAAGAATGGAGATTTACGCCAACCGAATCTTAAAAGAAGGTGGCGATACATTTTTATTTTCAGAAATAGACGAAAACACAGAAACAGGACAAGAGTATATAGAAGCCATAAGAGAAGAATCTTTAGAGAAGTTAGGGTACTTCTTAAAGCCTTCAGAATTATTTACATCAATAGCCAAAAGAGGAAACTTTAATGATGAAGGAGAACCTTTGGTAAAAGAAAGTAAAAGCACCTATAACACCAAAGACAATTTCATATTAGAAGAATTACAAAAAATCTTAAACAATATCCAAAATAGTACCATGGGTACGGATAGTGAAGAAGATTTTGAAGACCTTTTTGAGGATATGGATTTAAACTCTACTAAGTTAGGTAAAACACCAGAAGCCCGCAACGAGATTATCGCTAAAGTACTCGCACACTTGGATAAAATAGATTTCAAATTAGAAAATACCGAGTTAGATGTATTGGGTGATGCTTACGAATATCTAATAGGGAAATTTGCAAGTGGAGCTGGTAAAAAAGCAGGTGAATTTTATACACCGCAAGAGGTAAGTATCGTATTGGCGAAGTTGGTAACAACAGGTAAAAAGAAACTAAAGTCTGTATATGACCCAACCTGTGGTAGTGGTTCTTTGTTATTGCGTGTTGCTAAAGAAGTAGACGAGGTAAACAACTTTTACGGACAAGAATTAAACCGTACAACGTACAATTTAGCTCGTATGAATATGATATTGCACGGTGTGCATTATCGTACCTTTGATATTAAGCAAGAAGATACCTTAGAACATCCACAACACTTAGAACATCGTTTTGAAGCTATTGTAGCAAATCCTCCATTTTCTGCAAAGTGGAGTGCAAACCAACTCTTTATGAGTGATGACAGGTTTAGCCAATATGGAAAGTTAGCACCAGGTAGTAAAGCAGATTTTGCTTTTGTACAGCATATGGTGCATCATTTAGCGGAAAACGGACAAATGGCAGTGGTTTTACCACACGGTGCGTTGTTTAGAGGAAGTGCCGAAGCACACATACGTAAACATTTAATTGAAGAAAAAAATTGTTTAGATGCCGTTATAGGTTTGCCAGCGAATATATTTTATGGTACAAGCATACCCACCTGTATTTTAGTATTTAAAAAATGTAGGGAACACCCTAACGATATTTTATTTATTGATGCCAGCGCACATTTTGAGAAAGTAAAAACGCAAAATATACTAACCGAAGCGTATATTAATAAAATTGTAACTACCTATAGAGAGCGTAAAACCAAAGACAAGTACAGTTATGTTGCCAGTTTAGGAGAAGTAGTGGAAAACGATTACAACCTAAACATACCACGTTATGTAGATACCTTTGAAGAAGAAGAGCAAATTGATATTGATAGTGTTGCCACCGAAATTGAAAGTTTAAATACCGATTTAAAAGAAAATGAAACCCTAATAGCTTCTTTCTGTAATGAACTAAACATTAAAACACCGTTTTAAGATGGAGAATGAAAAAATGTTAGTGCCAAATTTGCGATTTGCTGAGTTTGAAGATGAATGGAAATTTACACTCTTAGGTGAGTTAGGCGAATTAGTTTCTGGGTTAACATATTCGCCAAAAGATATTCATGAAGGTGGTATTTTAGTTCTTAGGTCATCCAATGTTCAAAATGGACAACTCGCATTTGAGGACAATGTATATGTTAATACAACAGAATTTAATGAAGTTATTGAAAATGATATCTTATTAGTTGTCCGAAATGGAAGTAAGAGACTCATAGGTAAATGTACCTTAATACCAAAAGAACATGAAGGATTGGCTTTTGGTGCTTTTATGTCAATATTCCGTAGTGATTATAATAAATTTTTAGTGCAATGGTTCTGGTCTGAAGATTTTAAAAAGGAGGTCCGTAAAAATCTTGGTGCAACTATTAATTCAATAAATGGTTCAAACTTAAAAAAGTTTAAATTGAGCATCCCAACCCTTCCAGAACAACAAAAAATTGCCAACTTCCTAACTTCCATAGACAAACAAATACAAACCTTAGAAAAAAAGAAAAGCCTTTTAGAGCAATATAAAAAAGGCGTAATGCAAAAAATCTTTAAACAAGAATTAAGGTTTAAAGAGGAAGATGGGAATGATTTCCCTAAGTGGGAATATGTTAAGTTAAAAGAGGTTCTTAAAAGAAGTAAACTGAAAAATACTGATTTAAAAGTAAAATATGTTTTAACAAATTCGGCAACACAAGGAATTGTAAGTCAGAATGATTATTTTGATAAGGATATTGCTAATAAAAATAATTTACAAGGCTACTATATAGTAGAAAAAGATGATTTTATATATAATCCTCGTATTTCTCAATTTGCACCTGTTGGTCCTTTAAAACGTAATAAATTGGCTCAAGGAGTGATGTCACCATTATATACAGTACTTAGACCTAAGCAAGGTAATTTAGAATTTTTAGAGTTTTATTTTGAGACTACCTTATGGCATAAATATATGAAAGCAATAGCAAACTATGGTGCTCGTCACGATAGAATGAATATCACGATGACTGATTTTGAAAATCTTCCAATTCCTTTTCCTTCATTAGAAGAACAAATCAAAATCGCTAATTTTTTATCTGCAATAGATGAAAATATAGGCTTAGTTAATACAAAAATAGAACATACAAAAGCCTATAAAAAAGGCTTGTTGCAACGGATGTTTGTTTAGTATGGACATACCTCTTACTACATATAGAAAACTATTAGGCGACACCACTAGGGTGATACGGCACCAAAGGGAGCTCGCCATTTTAAAGGGTGAAACCTTTAATATATTTTCCATCCTAAAAATGGAGTACCGTGAAAATGAAACGCACTCCGCTTTCTTAGGAGAGTTACTCAACCCCAAAGGCTCACATCGTTTAGGCTCCATTTTTTTAAAATGTTTTTTACAGCAATTAGATATCTTAGAGCACATTGAGTTAGCTACAGCAAAAGTTGAGCTTGAAAAACATATAGCAAACCGAAATGACCAAAATGTTATTGGCGGCAGGGTTGATATCTTTATTAAAGATGATTTAGGAAGAACGATATGTATTGAGAACAAAATACATGCGGCAGATCAAAATGTTCAAATTGCACGCTATTGTAATTATAACTCGGCTAACAATAAAGTTTTTTATCTAACTCTAGAAGGTGATGAGCCAAGCAAAAAAAGTTGTGGGAAAAAAATCTTAGATCAAGATTTTTTTACAATTAGCTATAAAGTTGAGATATTAGAGTGGTTAGAACAATGCCAAAAAGAGGCTACACAGTTTCCTATTTTGCGTGAAACCATAAATCAATATGCCATACTAATTAAAAAGTTGACCAATCAATTATCAGATCATACAATGGAACAAGAAGTTAAAGACATAATTATTGCTAATTATAAAGCCGCTAGAGTTATTGGAAGTAACATTGGTAAGATAGAATTGGAATACACCGAACTGTTTGTTTCAGAAGTAGTAAATCATCTAAAAAAGAAATTACCTGAAAGTTTTACGGTGAAAATAAGCGACAACTTGAACAAAGCCTGGACAGGGATTTCTATATTTAATAGAAACTGGCCTATTGATGTAAAAGTTAAACTTGAGGGAGCTCCAAAAATACCATGGAATGCTTCAATTTATGGAATTCATTGTCACAAGAGTAAATTTGACCGAGTTAAGATTAACGAACAATTAGCCAATGTATCATTGGTAAAAACTGGTTTTAATGAAACCGAACATTGGCCTTGCTATAAAAGGGCTCTTAACTTAAGTACTCCAGAATTGCGTTCTCGCCTTTTTAAAACTACAGAGCGATCGGTTTTGGTTAAAGAAGTTTCAGAAAAATTAATAGAAATAGCCATGTTCTGCGAAAAACCTTTTTCAAAATTGCAAATATAATGGAATACACAAATGATGAAATAGTCAAGTTTGTTGACACACTTGAAAATCAATTGATAATTTCTAAAAAAATTAAATTCTCTTTTGACAGAGATTGGTCTGAAAATTTTCCGAGTAAAGCCGGTATTTATGCCATATTCGATAAAGAAAAGCTTGTGTATGTTGGTGAAACGGCGAATATTAAGGAGCGTATGAAAGAGGTGAAACGAACATACAATCACAGTTTTAGAAGAAAATTAGGAAAGTTTCTATTTGAAGGTTCAAAGATTGTCAAAGGTAAATTTGAAGAGACTTTAGAACTAAGATTAAACGATTATTATTTAGATAGGATTCTTTTTACTTATAAAGAATTAAATTTTGGAAGATTAGAGGTAGAATCACATCTTATCCATCGTCACCACTCTAATGGATTATTAAATTCATTAGGCAAACGAAATAGACTACATTAATGAGTACCCAACCAGAGCAAGTATTAGAAAATCAGTTAATAGAACAGTTATCAAATCAAGGGTATACAAAAGTTAGTATTCCAGATGAAGCTTCTTTGCTAGCAAATTTAAAAGCACAGTTAGAAAAGCATAACAACATTACGTTTACAGCTAAAGAATTTGAGCGTGTTTTAAATATACTGAGCAAAGGTTCTGTATTCGAGAAAGCAAAAACACTACGTGAAAAGCAACATATTGTTAGAGATAATGGCGATAACTTGTATTTCGAGTTTTTAAATACCGAGCATTGGTGTCAAAACCAATACCAGGTTACCAATCAAGTAACAATTGAGGGAAGTTATAAAAATCGTTATGACGTTACTTTATTAGTTAATGGTTTGCCATTAGTACAAATAGAATTAAAGCGTAGAGGCTTAGAAATGAAAGAAGCCTTTAATCAGATAAATCGCTATCAAAGACACTCGTTTGGTGCTAAATCTGCTTTATTTCAATACGTGCAAATATTTGTAATTAGTAACGGTGTAAATACCAAATACTATGCAAATAATAGACATCAATCATTCAAACAAACTTTTTATTGGACCAATAAAGAAAACAAGCGTTTAACTAATATTCTAAATGGTTTTACCTCAGAGTTTTTAGAGCCTTGTCATATCTCTAAAATGATATGTAAATACATTGTGTTAAACGAAACGCATAAAATATTAATGGTGCTTAGACCGTATCAATTCTATGCAGTAGAAAGCATTATAGATAAGGTTAAAAATAGCACTCATAATGGGTATATTTGGCATACTACAGGTTCAGGTAAAACTCTAACTTCTTTTAAAGCGAGTCAAATAATTATGAAAATGCCACAAGTTAAAAAGGTGGTATTTGTAGTAGATAGAAAGGATTTAGATTACCAAACTACCAAAGAATTCAATAGCTTTTCAAAAGGCAGTATAGATGGTACGGACAATACAAAAGCATTAGTAAAACAGTTTAATGATGATACGAAGATTATCGTAACTACCATTCAGAAGCTAAATACAGCCATTAGTAAAAAGAACTATTTAGCTAAGATGGAGCAACTCAAAGACGAACGTATTGTTTTCATTTTTGACGAATGTCATCGTAGTCAGTTTGGAGATACACACAATCGTATTAAGGCGTATTTTAATAATTATCAAATGTTCGGGTTTACAGGTACACCAATATTTGCAGATAACGCTGTTAAGAACGAATTAGGTAAGAGAACTACCAAACAATTATTCGGCGAATGCTTGCATAAATACGTGATTACAGATGCTATTAAGGATGAAAACGTATTAAAGTTTGCAGTAGAATATGTAGGTAGATACAAAAAAAAGGAATCTGCCACAGAAATAGATATTGAGGTTGAAGATATTGACCGTAAAGAGTTGATGGAATCGCCTAAGCGTTTAGAAAAAGTTGCTGATTATATTATTGCAAATCATAATCGTAAAACCCATTCAAAAGAATTTACAGGAATGTTTTGTGTGAGTAGCACAGATATGTTGGTGAATTATTACGACATCTTTTACCAGAAGAAACAAGCTGGAGAACATAACTTAAAAATAGCGACCATTTTCAGTTATGTGGCGAATGAAGAAGATGCAGACGCAAACGGATATATTCCAGAAGAAGTTTCAGTTGTAGAAGAGGCGCCTGCTTTATATGGTTTAAATCTTCACAAAAGAGATAAGTTAGAAAGTTATATAGGTCATTATAATGAGATGTTTGGTTCTAATTTCTCGACAAAAGACAGTCAGTCGTTTTACAATTATTACAACGATATATCTAAGAAAGTAAAAGAACGTAAAATTGATATTCTCTTAGTTGTAAATATGTTTTTGACAGGTTTTGATAGTCCATCATTAAATACCTTATATGTAGATAAAAATTTAAAATATCACGGATTAATACAAGCGTATTCTCGCACCAATAGAATTATAAACGAACAAAAATCGCAAGGTAACATTGTAGTATTCCGTAACCTGAAAAAAGTAACGGACCAAGCGATTACACTCTTTAGTAATAAAGAAGCGATAGATGTTATTATAATGAAGCCTTATGAGGAATACACTCAAAAATTTAATGAGGCATTTATTAATTTATTAAAAATTACACCGACTGTCAATAGCGTAAATGACTTAATAAGTGAAGAAGATGAATTAGAATTTATCAAAGCATTTAGAGAGTTAATGCGTTTAAAAAACACAATGACAACTTTTGCTAATTTCGATTGGGAAGATTTAGCAATGCAAGAGCAGTTGTTTAATGATTACAGAAGTAAATATCTTGATTTATGGCAAAAAACAAAACACGATACAGCTAAAGAAAAAGTATCTATACTTGATGATGTAGATTTTGAATTAGAATTAATTCATAGAGATGAAATCAATGTCACATACATTCTAAAATTATTAGCAAATTTAAAAGATGCTAAAAAATCAGAGCAAGAAGCTAAAAAGAAAGAAATTGTAGATGCCTTAACAGGTGAAGCCAATTTAAGAAGTAAAAGAGAATTAATAGAAAAGTTCATAGAAGATAATTTACCTGAGATAGAAGATTCAGAAACCATACCACAAGAGTTTGAAAAGTTCTGGTCAGAAGAACAGCAAAAAGCATTTGAAGTTTTTATAAAAGAAGAAAATCTATCATCGGAAAAAACACAAAAACTAATTGAAGACTATCTCTATGCAGAAAGAGAACCGTTACGAGATGAATTGTTAAATTTAATAGAAGGTGATAAGCCATCAGTATTAAAACGCAAAACCATAGGTGATAGAATCTTAAATAAAGTAGTCAACTTTGTAGAAACGTTTATAAACGGAATGGATAGTTAATCTTCTAATTATGCCCAATTCAAAAAAATCCTGGTTTACCGCTTTTCGCGACATTATTGAGGTTATTTTGCAAAATCTCAACAAACGCCCGCGAACCTGGCATCAGCATGTGGTGCCTTATGAGGAGGATTGGGCGGTACGGCGAGAAGGGAATAAGCGAATTACTTCCAAACACAGAAAACAATCTACCGCCATAAAGAAGGCCAAGGCCATTGCCAGAAAACATAAAGCCGATGTGATCATTCATAGGGCTAATGGGACTATTAGAGAGAGGATTAATTATGATTAATTTTTTGTTTGTTCATTTTCTTTGCTCATCCAAAGAAAACGAACCAAAAGAAAGGACGCCTTTTACGAGGAATTTTTTAGCTGGCTAAAAATCGGTTCACAAACTCCGCGTCACAGCCTTCAGCTGCTCCTGAATCTCGGAGCTTTGTATCACCTATTCTGGCGTAAAAGGGATGAAATTAAAGACTTATATTCAATATAATCAGTGTGCAACGAGAGGAATGCACAGTAAAAAATGAACATTAATTAATTATTCTTTTCTTTTTTGCATCGCCCAAAAAAGTCTGTCTTCCTCTCT
>TARA_R110002124_G_scaffold154602_2_pt1 | contig 10267 bp, 9 predicted proteins | sample TARA_R110002124 | Tara Oceans TARA_R110002124 (sample SAMEA4397445) | marine metagenome | biome: Polar Biome; feature: [SRF] surface water layer (ENVO:00010504); material: water (ENVO:00002006), including particulate matter (ENVO:01000060) such as... | depth 5 m | reverse complement strand
TTGTAATGATACTAGTATTAGTAACTTAGGGTTTGTTGAGTTTACTGATGTAAAGTATAAGTCAAGCAATAAAAAAATTGATTTAAATAACAAACTAATAATAACTGATACTTCATATAAAAAAATTAAATCTGACTCTATCAAAGGTTTAAGCTCATTATCTGGAGTATATTACAGAAAAATCGATTTGAAATTTGGTTTTAAAAATAATAGATATTTATTAAAAGATGACTTCATAGTACCAAACAAAGTAGAAGTTGAAAAACCTCTTTTTTTTGATTATTTAAACTTTAGAATTGAAAAAGAACTACTTGCAATTGCTTTTAAAATTACACTTCATTTTTCAAGTACAATATCATTTCAGGAATATATTTGGATAAAGTCCTATTTATTGAGATTAAATTCTAAAATGGTTATTATAGAAAATGAAGAATTCATTTATTAACTTAATTTCTTAAATTAGCAAAAAGACTAACCTTTGGAGAACTTACAACTTTGGGATTTTAGATTTATAGATTTCGTTGATGTCTTCCTTGTTGCTATTTTACTCTACTACATCTACAAACTTATAAAAGGTACTGTTGCAATCAATATATTTATTGGAATCCTTATTATTTATTTTGCTTGGCGATTAACCGACTATCTAAACATGTACATGCTTTACAGCATTTTCGATGGATTTATGAAGGTTGGTATTATTGCGCTTATTGTGGTCTTTCAGCCAGAAATTAGAAAATTTCTTCTCATGGTTGGTTCTACTAATATTGGAGGAAAGAAGAGTTTCTTTAAAAATTTTAAGTTCTTAAAAAATGACGACCAAACCTCAACTGATGTCGATGCCATTATTAATGCTTGTAATAGAATGACAACTACAAATACCGGTGCACTAATTGTCCTAGAACGCAACAACAACTTAGATTTTCTCACAAATACAGGTGATGAAATGAATATCTTAGTATCTCAACCAATTATAGAAAGTATATTTTTTAAAAATAGCCCATTACATGACGGAGCAATAATAATCGATAACAATGTTGTAAAAGCAACACGTGTTATCCTACCAGTAAATAATGAAAAGAATATTCCTGAGCGTTTTGGATTAAGACACAGAGCAGCTGTTGGTATTACAGAAAAAACAGATGCTTTAGCGATTGCCGTGAGTGAAGAAACTGGGCAAATTTCTTATATAAAAAATGGAGAATTTGTAATGTTTAAAGATACTGATGAACTCAGAGAAAAGATTAAAAATGACTTAGGCTAGTGAGTTGCAAAAACTGCCTAACAGAATTATCAGAGCAAGGTGAGTACTGCAAAAATTGTGATGTGAAAGTGATTAAAAAACGTTTAAGTTTTAGAAATCTCTTTGTGCATCTCAGTGAAACCTTTTTTAACTATGACAATAAGTTACTCAGAACATTTACAAACTATTTAAACAACCAGAAGATGTTATTAATGGTTACATCAATGGTGTTAGAAAAAAGTACATAAATCCGATTAGCTTCTTTGGTTTATCACTAACCTTATCCGGACTTTCTGTTTTTATTCTTAAGAAGTTTTATGTAGAACACCAAGATTTTTCACGTCTTTTCGAAGGTGTTAAAATATCGCAAGAATCCTTCGGTGCAGCAATTAGTAATGCCCTAGAGTACAATTCGTTAATTTACTCAGTATTAATTCCTTTATTTGCTTTAATTTCTTGGATTGTTTTTTTTAGACAAAAAATATAATTTCACAGAGCATATTATTATTTACCTATACTCCATGTCTTTATTGGGTATAATTTTAGTGTTTATAGCACAAATTGTGTTGCTTATTATTCCAAATTACTACTTTCTTATAAGTATGCTAACATGGCCACTAATGCTATTTTATCATTGCTATATCCTTAAACGTATATTTAAATTATCTTTTGGAAATTTAGTATTAAAATCTATTCTTTGCTTTATTATTTGTAACCTATGCAATTTTCACATTTACAGTATTCTTTATAATGCTAGCAACTGGAGTTGTGAATCTTTAAGATTTTATGCCTAAATAAGTTTTTAGATTTAAACGGCTTCAGCTTTTAAAAACTGAACTTCATACAGATTTTTGTAGTATCCGCTTTCTTTTTTGAGAAGGGATTTATGTGTCCCTATTTCAACAATCTCACCTGCATCCATTACAATGATTTTATCAGCTTGTTTAATGGTTGCTAAGCGATGGGCAATAACAATAGATGTTCTGCCTTTTGTGATTTTATCTGTAGCATCTTGTATTAATTGTTCTGAATAAGAATCTACAGAAGACGTCGCTTCATCTAAAATTAAAATACTCGGATTAGTTACATAAGCTCTTAAAAATGAAATTAATTGTCGCTGACCAGAAGACAACATCACTCCACGTTCCTTAACATTATACTGGTAACCACCAGGTAAGCTCGAAATAAAGTTGTGAATACCTATAGACTTAGCAGCTTTTACAACATCTGCTTCTGTAATATCAGGATTATTCAATGTAATATTATTAAGAATAGTATCAGCAAATAAAAAGACATCTTGCAAAACGACAGCAATTTGATTTCGTAATGAGCCTAAAGTTATTTTTTTTATATCGGTTTCATCAACTGCAATAGTCCCATGATTAATTTCATAAAAACGATTCAACAGATTTATAATGGTAGATTTGCCTGCACCAGTTGCACCAACAATAGCGACAGTTTTACCAGCTTTAACATTAAACGAAATTCCTTTTAAAACTTCTTCATCTTTTACATACGAGAATCTCACATTATCAAATGCAATATTTCCTTTAAAGTGGTTGGCTTCTACAGTACCAGCATCATCGATATTAGAACTAGTATCTAACACTTTAAATACGCGATCTGCAGCTACCATACCCATTTGCAGTGTGTTAAACTTGTTTGCAATTTGATACAATGGTCTAAACAACATTGGAATAAACATCGCAAACGATATTAAATGCCCCATTGTAGTTCCGGAATTTTCAGAAATCGCATCAAATCCACCAACTAATATAACCATAGCCATAGTTAATGATGAAACAAATTCAGCTATTGGAAAAAAAATAGAATTATACCAAACAGTTTTTAGCCAACCTTTTTTATGGCGTTCATTTATAATCTTAAATCTTTTAAACTCAGTAGCTTCTCTTGTAAATAATTGAAGAATCTTCATTCCTGTAACCCGCTCTTGTACAAAAGAATTAAGATTAGAAACCTCATTACGTACATCTTCAAAAGCACGCTTCATATACTTCTGAAATATCTTCGTAGCAAAAACTATAATAGGCAATGTAATAAAAACAATAAGGCTCAATTTTAAATTAATAAAGGCCATAATCCCAGCAACAACTATCATTTTCAATATATCACTAAATATCATAAATAAACCTTGGCCAAAAATATCTGCGATTCGCTCCATATCTGTAACCGCTCTAGTAATAAGAACCCCTACTGAAGATTTATCAAAATAGGTCATTTTGAATTTAAGCATGTGGCGGAATAATTTTACTCGAATATCTCTAACTACAGATTGACCTAGCCAGCTTGCATAATAGATAAATAGTAATTGACAAATCACTTCGAAAAGAAGCAAAGCAAGCATTATGACAATATAGAAAACAAAACCCTCATACTTTTTTTCTGCAATTTGATTATCAATGGCCTGTTGCAACACATAAGGTCTTAGCGCACCAAAAACTGCCAAACCTATAACGCAGAATAACGAAATCACAAAAACCGTACGATACGGTTTTATATATTGTAATAGACGCTTAAATAAAGAAACATCGAATATTTTTTTCTTGTTTTCTGCCATATATATTTTCCGTTAAATCGGGAATTTCATCAATTTTAATTCTCTTTTCTTTGTGTTTTAGGGTAAGTTATGTTTACCAAATATAATCCATGAGCTGGAACTGAAAAACCAGCTTCGCTCCTGTTTTTTGAAGCAATGATTTTATGTAGGTCTTCTAGATTCAATTTACCTAATCCAATATTAACCATAGTACCAACTACTGCTCTTACCATATTACGCAAAAAACGATCGGCAGTAATTGTAAATACTAATTGATTATTCTTCTGAGTCCAAAAGGCTTCTTTAATATCACAATTATACGTTTTTACATCTGTTTTACTTTTAGAAAAGCATTGAAAATCTTTATACTGAAATAAGATTTTACAAGCTTCATTCATAGCTTCAACATCTAAAGGTAATTGTACCTGATAAGCAAAGTCGTAATCTAATACATTTTTTAAAGTTGAAATCTTATAATGATAAGTTCTACTTATCGCATCAAATCTAGCATGAGCTGCACCTTCAACTTCAAAAACATCTATAATAGCAATATCTTTAGGTAAAAATGAATTGAGTTTATAAACTAAATCTTTCGATTCAATTTTTTGTTCAAAATCAAAATGGGCATACATTTCTAAAGCATGTACACCAGCATCAGTCCTTCCGGCTCCCATTATTGTAATAGTATCTTTAAACAGAGTACTTAAAGCTTTTTCTAATACTTCTTGTACAGAAATTGCATTTGGCTGATTTTGCCATCCATGATAAGCTTTACCATTGTATGATAACTGTAAAAAATATCTCAAAAGATTAACCTATTTTTGCTTAGCAAGCTACAAAGATAACTTTATTCTTGCGAAGGCAGGAATCTCCTTAACAAAACATTAGACTTATAAAACACCCAAAAGCTCTACTTTAAAAAGAAATAGCTACTAAATCAAGTTTGGCATAAAAATGAAAAGAATACTCCTTTTATCAGATACACATAGCTATATAGATAACGCTATACTTAAACATGTAAAACAAGCTGACGAAGTTTGGCATGCTGGTGATATTGGTAATTTAGAAGTTACAGATAGCATCAAAAAATTAAAACCATTGAAAGGAGTTTATGGGAATATAGATGACGCTAAAGCCAAAACAGAATTTCCTCTTCATAACAGATTTAAATGTGAAGAAGTTGACGTTTGGATAACCCATATTGGTGGTTATCCTCCAAAATATAATAACCGAGTTAGAGTAGAATTACAATCTAATCCGCCAGATATTTTTATTACAGGCCATTCACACATACTTAAAGTAATGCCAGATAAAAAATTAAATCTTTTACACATGAATCCTGGTGCTGTAGGTAAACATGGTTTTCATAAAGTGAGAACGATGTTACGTTTTAAAATTGATGGTAGCCAAATTAAGGACTTAGAAGTTATTGAATTTGAAAAGCGGTAAAAAAAAGAAAAACCCAGACGGCAGAGTCTGGGTTTTTCGCACTAATACTACTAAGATTTTAGGTTCATCGTAATCGATCTACAGATTTCACAAGATCTTCATCCTTTTTAATAGCCTTGTTAGCCAAGACTAAACACACAATAGAAAAAATAGGAAGAAGAATCCCAATACCTTTCTCAGAAACGTTAGTTTCTCCAGATAAATTTAGAGATTTATAAACAAAGATTCCTAGTAAAATAAAGTTTAATATTATATTAAGTCGTCCCATTACAAATTGGAACTTTCTATTTTTAAAACTAAAAATTGAAATTAAAGATAATAACGCAGAGCCTATAAACATGGCTAAATACGCATAATTATCTAATGCAAATACTTTAACATCGTCATTGTTTGTCCACAAATGAAACACAAATATTAGCCCAGCAGTAATCGCTGCAGCTAAAAATAAATAAAGTGTTTGTATGCGTTGTATCATAACTTTGTTCTAAAAGCAATACAAAATTAGTAGTTTATTTTTTAAAAAGATAGAATTTGTTTTAAAATAAAATCGTATTTTTGCAATAGAAAGAGGTAACGCACTGAGTTGCATCGTTCTAATCTTCCAAATTAATTTCACTTTTTTCTTTTTTATTTCATCTAGAAAACATTGAATTAATAATATCAAAATTATAATACATAAGAATGTTTGAAATTTCTCAGTTAAAAGCTAAAAAGCTTCCTGAATTACAGGATATAGCTAAACAACTAAACGTACCAAAATACCGTACACAAAAAAAATTAGACTTGGTTTATCAGATTTTAGATTACCAAGCGACAAACCCTGATGCTGTTAAAGACAAAGTGGCCACTGAAGAAACTCCTTCAGAACCTAAACAGCAAAACAAACCGCCTCAAAAGCGCGCTAGAGTTCCTCAAAAACCTAAAGAAAATAAAGAACAAAAGACTCTAGAGTTTTCTAATAAAAAGGAGGACACTACAACTAAAACTCAAGAGGGTAAACCACAAGAGCACAAACCTCTAGAACGCAAACATTTGGATCGTAAAACAAATACAGACCAACCTGCAAAAGACAAGTCTAACGCTAAGGAGCCAGAGCAGAAGAAACCTAATCATCGTAATGACGATAAGAGACGTCCTCAGAAAAATGACAACAGGCAACAGCGTTCTAAAGATGGGAACACACACGGCAACAATTCTAAAAATAATGGTAACAAGGATAACCGAAATCGTTACCGCGAGCCAGATTTTGAATTTGATGCAATAATTGAGAGCGAAGGTGTTTTAGACATTATGCAAGATGGTTATGGATTCTTAAGATCTTCAGATTATAATTACTTAACTTCACCTGATGATATTTATGTTTCACAATCTCAAATACGTTTATTTGGCCTAAAAGTTGGAGATACTGTATTGGGAAATGTACGCCCACCAAAAGAAGGTGAAAAATACTTTCCATTAATCAAAGTAAGTAAAATTAATGGTCAGAGTCCAAATGTTGTAAGAGACAGAGTTGCTTTTGAACACTTAACACCTTTATTTCCTCAAGAAAAATTTAATTTAGCTGAGAAGCAAGCAACGATCTCTACTCGTATTATGGATTTATTCTCTCCTATCGGGAAGGGTCAACGTGGTATGATAGTATCTCAACCAAAAACTGGTAAAACAATGTTACTTAAGGATGTTGCAAATGCAATTGCAGCTAATCATCCTGAAGTTTATCAAATGATATTATTAATTGATGAACGTCCAGAAGAGGTTACAGATATGCAACGTAACGTCCGTGGAGAAGTTATAGCTTCTACTTTCGATAAGGAAGCACATGAGCATGTTAAGATTGCTAATATTGTTTTAGAAAAAGCGAAACGCCTTGTTGAATGTGGCCACGATGTGGTAATTCTATTAGACTCAATTACACGTCTTGCAAGAGCATACAACTCGGTACAACCAGCATCTGGTAAAATATTAAGTGGTGGTGTCGATGCTAATGCATTGCACAAGCCAAAACGTTTCTTTGGTGCCGCACGTAACATTGAAAATGGTGGATCTCTCACCATTATTGCTACAGCCTTAACTGAAACAGGTTCTAAAATGGACGAAGTAATTTTCGAAGAATTTAAAGGAACAGGTAACATGGAGCTACAACTAGATAGAAAAATTTCTAACCGTCGTATCTTTCCAGCTATAGATTTAACATCATCTAGCACACGTCGAGATGATATTTTATTAGACGCTACAACAATACAACGTATGTGGGTGATGCGAAAATATCTTGCAGATATGAACCCTGTTGAAGCAATGGAATTTATAAATGAGCGTTTCAAACAAACTAGAAACAATGAAGAGTTCCTAATCTCTATGAATGGATAGATTTTAGAAAAAAAATAAAAACCTTGAATTAATAGTTCAAGGTTTTTTTATACTCATTTTTATTTTTGGAAACAAAAAAAGTCCTTCCATAGAGAAAAGACTTTAAATATCTAGTAAGTATCTACAATTATATTGCAGCTACATGCTTAGTTAACTGAGATTTTAAGTTACTTGCTTTATTAGAATGTATAACATTTTTCTTCGCTAACTTATCTAGCATACTTATAACAGAAGGTAACATTTTTTGTGCCTCTTTAGCATCAGTAATTTCACGTAACTTTTTAATAGCATTACGCGTTGTTTTATGCTGATATTTATTGAGTACACGTCTTTTTTCGTTACTTCTAATTCTCTTTAAAGCTGACTTATGATTTGCCATTGTATTTTTTCTTATTAAAATTGTAGCCCGTAGGGGAATCGAACCCCTCTTACATGGATGAAAACCATGCGTCCTAGCCGATAGACGAACGGGCCATTTGTTTATTTACTTATTTAAATGAACCTACAATGTTTCCATTGCGGATGCAAAAATACAACTATTTTTAAATGTTGCAACTACTAACATATTTTTTTTGGATTTTTTTTAATACGCTTTAGCAAAAAGCACCCGTTGTGTTGATGGTTGTCCACTATAAACACATTTACCTTGTTCTAATTTATTATCAATAGGAATACATCTAATTGTTGCTTTAGTCAATTCCTTTATCTTTTGCTCTGTTTCATTAGTTCCATCCCAATGCGCAGAAATAAAGCCTGTTTTTGATTCTAAAACATTCTTAAAATCTTCAAGACTTTCAACTTTTGTGATATGTGAATCTCTATAATTTAAAGCTTTGGTAAATAAATCGTCTTGAATTTGAGTTAACAAGTCTTTAATTGTACTCGAAATACTAGACATTTTTTCAATAGATTTTGTGAGCGTATCACGTCGAGCTAATTCTACAGTTTTGTTTTCTAAATCTTTAGGACCTATTGCAATTCTTAATGGCACACCTCGTAATTCATGCTGAGCAAATTTTGCTCCTGGTCTATGAGTAGTTCTTTTATCGAATTTACAACTAATTCCTAGCGTTTTTAACTCCTTAATAATAAACTCCGATTTTTCAGAAATAGCATCGAATTGTTCTTCATTCTTATATATAGGAACAATAACAACTTGAAAAGGTGCTAAGTTTGGAGGTAATACCAATCCTTTATCATCACTATGAGTCATTATTAAAGCTCCCATTAAACGTGTAGAAACTCCCCAAGAAGTAGCCCAAACATAGTCTAACTTTCCTTCATTATTTGTAAACTTCACATCAAAAGCTTTAGCAAAATTTTGACCCAAAAAGTGAGATGTACCAGCTTGTAGTGCTTTTCCGTCTTGCATTAATGCTTCAATACAATATGTTTCTAGTGCACCAGCAAAACGCTCACTTTCCGTTTTCACTCCTTTTATAACAGGAATTGCCATAAAATTTTCAGCAAATTCAGCATATACATCATTCATCTGTTCTGCTTCAACCAATGCCTCTGCTTTTGTTGCGTGCGCTGTATGACCTTCTTGCCACAAAAATTCAGCTGTTCTTAAAAATAAACGTGTACGCATTTCCCAACGTACAACATTAGCCCATTGGTTTATTAAAATCGGTAAATCTCGATAACTTTGTATCCAACCCTTATACGTATTCCAAATTATGGCTTCACTTGTTGGTCTTACTATAAGCTCCTCTTCAAGTTTAGCTTCAGGATCTACTCTTAATTTCCCTTCGTTATCTGGATCATTTTGTAATCTATAATGAGTAACAACTGCACATTCTTTAGCAAAACCTTCTGCATTTTTCTCTTCTGCTTCAAATAAACTTTTAGGAACAAATAATGGAAAATAAGCATTTTCATGCCCAGTTTCTTTAAACATTCTATCTAATTCTGCTTGCATTTTCTCCCAAATAGCATAACCGTAAGGCTTAATTACCATACAACCTCTAACTGCAGAATTTTCTGCTAAATCAGCTTTAATAACCAATTCATTGTACCATTTAGAATAATCTTCAGCTCTACTTGTAAGATTTTTGTTCATCTTCAGTGTTTTGGCACAGATATTGTGCTTATGTTAAATAAAAAAATAGTTCAGCAAAACTAACTATTTTTACATTGTTCAACAATAAAATATAAGAGATATGCAATTTAATACTATTACAAAACAGAAATTGTCATTTTTTGTTGCACTCGGCTTACTTGGCTTGTTAACTTCTTGTGGTTCCTTTCAATATGCAGGATATGATAATGATGGCATTTATACTTCTGATGATTATAATTCTGAAGTTGAGCAACCAGTTGCAACCACATCTACTGATGATTCTAATTATTATAAAAATTATTTTGCAGAGAATTCAGCAGAAGTTGATGCTATAAAAGAAGAAAATGAAACCTTTACAGATATAGATTCTTACGAAGGAAATTATGTAGAAAGAGTCCAAGATACATTAGAGCAGAGACCTGCTTATGGTGGTTGGGGACAAAGCAATAGTACGGTTACTATTAATATAATTGACAACGGTTGGTATGGATATAATGATCCATGGTTATGGAATGGTGGTTATGGTTTTGGTGGGTATTATGGCTATGGTGGGTATTATGGCTATGGTGGTTATGGTGGGTATTATGGTTTG
>TARA_R110002124_G_scaffold834_4_pt1 | contig 10277 bp, 7 predicted proteins | sample TARA_R110002124 | Tara Oceans TARA_R110002124 (sample SAMEA4397445) | marine metagenome | biome: Polar Biome; feature: [SRF] surface water layer (ENVO:00010504); material: water (ENVO:00002006), including particulate matter (ENVO:01000060) such as... | depth 5 m | reverse complement strand
GGGGGCGCGGCAGGCCAAGCTGTGAATGGAACATCAATCACTCTCACCAACAACGGCACGGTCTATGGCTCAGTTGCCTAAAGAAGGATTTACTCAATGACAAACGAAAACAATGATCAACAACCAACAACCGTAGACGAACTAAATGAACACAACATGGTTGTACCTATGGATGAAGACCCAAACTTTATCGCTTCAATTGGTACATACGCACAAGCTAAGGAACGCATGGATATTTGTCAGGCGTGTCCAAAACTAAAAGTGAAGACCATTTGTAGTATCTGTAAATGTTTCATGCCAGCTAAAACTTGGATGGCAAACGAGTCATGCCCAGACGGTAAGTGGTAGAAAGACAATTTAACTTAAAGTATACTAAATAAAGTACTTGACAAAACCCCCAGATACCTGTATAATAAGACTATAGGTCTTCCGGGGGTAATATATACTATATGTATATTGATAAGTATAAAGCAATAGGGGATGGGTTAGTATTATTAACTAATGGAGATATACACTCTAAGTATACCCCTAGTGAAGTAATCTCCTATCTCCTATTGCCCATTAACACTAATAAGATTAGACTATACTACGTAGATGATAAACCTACAGGTCTAATTACTTGGTGCTGGTTATCACCTAATAAAGCTAATCTCTTCCTCAACGATAAGTATACCCCTGTTGAACAGGACTACCAACTAGAAAACCCAGGTAGTAATTACCAACTCTGGGGAATAGAGTTTATAGCTCCCTTTGGTCACACACTGAAGATGATGAGAGCTATTCGAGAAGAACATAAAGAACTATATGGAACCACCACTAAGGTCCACTTTCGTCGGTTCTATAATAGGAATAAGTTACATAGAAGGACGTTCTAATGCGTTACAATCCGTATACAGTTCATCGTTACCTGCACCCAAGATCGTCTGGTATGATTGCCTACGGTGGCGGTGGTGATGATGCCCCTGCGGCTGCGGCTGCTCCTGCTGGGCCTACAGCAGCTCAAATCGCTAAAGCTGCTGCAGACGCTAAAGCTGCTGCCGATGCTAAAGCTGCAGCTGAGGCTGAAGCTAAGCGTATTGCTGATGAGAAGGCTGCTGCTGAAGCAGCTGAAGCTAAACGTATTGCTGATGAAGCTGCTGCTGCTGAAGCTAAACGTATTGCTGACGAAGAAGCAGCTAAGGCTGCAAGTGAGCGTATGGGTACTGCTGCTATTAACCTACAGGCTAAGTCTTTAGAAGACCCTACCTCTGCTCTTAAGACTGCTGATGTCGCACAGATAGATGCTACTGCAGCTGGTACTAACATTGCTGCTGGTACTGGTGCTCTTACTGAGCCTGCTCCTCAGATCACAGACCCTGATGCTTTCCAAGCAGCTCAGCTTGATCCTACCTTAGTCGCAGCAGACGTAGCCGCTGAGGCAGACAAACTAACAGCTGTTGAAGGTACTGTTGCACCTGAGGCTCTAGCACAAGCTCAGACTGCCGATCCTACTGAGATGGCTGGTACTAAACTTGATGCTGCTCAGATTGCTGAGTCACAAAGTGTTGCACCTGTTGCTCCTCGTGTTATTGAACCAGGTGAGTTGATCTCTGGTTCAGCTGTTGATATGGCTGCTGTAGATGCTGCTATTGATGTCCAAGCTGCACAGGCTACCCCAACTGCTCAAGCTACCGTACAGGGCCAACTAGAAGGTCTTATGCAAGACTTTGAAGGTACTGAGCCTCCTGCATGGGCTGCTGGTGCACTGCGTAACGCAACTGCTCAGATGGCTGCTCGTGGTCTTGGTGCTTCTAGTATGGCTGGTCAAGCACTTGTACAAGCTGCTATGGAGTCAGCCCTTCCTATTGCTATGCAAGACGCACAGACTGTTGCCTCCTTTGAAGCACAGAACCTATCTAACCGTCAACAGACTGCTATGTTTGGTGCTCAGCAACGTGCTCAGTTCCTAGGTATGCAGTTTACTCAAGAGTTCCAAACTCGTGTTACTAATGCTGCTCGTATTGGTGACATAGCTAATATGAACTTTACTGCTGAACAGCAGGTTGCTCTTGAGAATGCACGTATGGCTCAAACAGTTGACATTACTAACCTTAACGCTGTTAATGCTAAAGTAATGGCTGATGCAGCTGCTATGTCACAGATGGAGATGGCTAACTTAAATAACCGTCAACAAGCGGCTGTACAGAATGCTCAGGCTTTCCTCAGCATGGATATGAAGAACATGGACCTTGCTCAGCAAACATCTATGTTTAAAGCTCAAAGCAATATCCAAGCTATCCTTAGTGATCAAGCTGCGACTAATGCTTCTGCACAGTTTAATGCATCTAGTGAAAACCAAACTAATCAGTTCTTTGCTAACATGTCTACTCAAGTACAGCAGTTTAATGCTGGTATGGAAGTTCAACGTGATCAATTTAATGCTCAGAATGCTTTAGTGGTCGCACAAGCTAACGCTCAGTGGCGTCAGAACTCAACGACTGTTAATACAGCTGCACAGAATGAAGCTAACCGAGCTGCTGCCTTAGCCGCTAACGCCATGACACAGAGCATGGTTGATGTTGTATGGCAGCGTGAGCGTGACATCATGGACTACGCTTTCCGTCAGTCTGAGAGTGCTAATGATCGTGCTACTAGTATCTTTCTTGCTGACAAAACAGTTGATTTAGCTAAATGGCAAACAACTCAGTCTGGTAGTCAAGCAGACAAAGCGGGTAAAGGTTACATCTTTTCTCGTCTTCTTTTCGGTTAATAGGAGCCTAATATGGAACAAGGTAAATTCGCATACCGTGCTAACCTAGAGGCAGCCCGTAAAGCCCTCCTAGACCGCACTGGAAGCACTTACGCAGGGTCTACTGCTAAACAGCAACTAGATCAACAGAAAGAGGGTCTCATGCGTCCTAAGGCACGTCCTGCTCCTGAGATGGGTGGTGGCTTAGCTGAAGGTGTTGGTATGGCACTTATGGAAGCTATGCAGCCTGCTGCAGAGGAAACTGATGTCAAAGGAGAAGGTCTTAAGTCTTCACTACGTCCTCAGACACGTAGCCGAGCAGACAGTGACGTTATGAACCGTGACTCAACTATAGGAAGTTTTGCTACTAAGCTGAAGCAGTCTGAAAGCAGTGGCCGAGACGATGTTCAGATTACTACTAAGGATGGTCGTAAGATGACAGGCGGCTACCAGTTTGGTGATGCTCGTCTAGCTGACTATAAGAAAGCTAATAAGGCTAAGTTTACTACTGATCAGTTTAAGAACGACCCAGCTTTACAGAGTAAAGTATTTGAGTGGCATATCTCTGATATTGATAAGACTATTGCTAGTATCCCTGGTTCCGATAAGATGTCACTAGATGGTCTACGTGCTGTTGCTCACCTAGGTGGTAAAAACGGTATGAAGAAGTTTGTTAAGAGTGGCGGTACGTATAACCCATCTGATGACTTTGATACTAGTCTTTCCGACTATTACAATAAATTCAAGTAAGAAGGATTAACTAGAATGATTATCCCAGGACAGTCCCTGACTGCTGAGCCAAAGAATGCTCCATATGAAAACCCACCTGAACTTACAACACCTGAAGATGCTATTGAGTGGCACCTAGATCGCCTTACCACGAATGACAAGGTAGAGGCCCTAGTCGATGCTATGGAGCTTGGTATTGATGTTGTAACTCTTACTGAAGGTATCCTACGTGGTGCCGTTCTCGATGGTCGCCATAACATTGACATTTCTCTTATTGTAGCTCCTATTATCCACGAGTTTATTAAGACTACAGCTGATAAAGTAGGTATTGACTACGAAGAAGGGTTCCCTGACGACTCTGAAGAACGTATTAATGTTAAGTACGCTATTAACGTACGTAAAGCACAAAAGGCGTTAGCTGAGTACAGTGATGAAGAAGATATAAAAGAGGTCAATCCTGAAGAGGATGCACCTATGGTTGGCGATGAAACAGCAGAAGGTATGCCAACTGCTCCTGCAGGTTTAATGGCCCGTATGTCCAAACTAGAAGGTGAAGTATAATGTCGTTTTGGGGTGGTGTAGCTAAAGGTCTTGAGGCTGGTGAAGCTAAACGTGAAAGAGAACAGGCCAGAGAGGACCAGGTAGGGGCTCGGCAAGAAGCTAAGGACTGGCAACAAAAGATGTTTGATTATCGAGTTAAACAAGACGGAGCCGCTGCCTCTGTTGCTGCTAATCAATTAAGCTTTAAGAACAGTATAGCCGTTCTAGACCTAATGGGTACCACTGCTAAGAACGTTAGTGGTGCTCCTAAAGGTGCTGGTAAACCAAAGCAAAGCCTGGAAGCCAGTATCAATATACTTAAAGCTAATGGTGCCTCTGATGAAGTTCTTTCTTCTTTTGCTGGCCACGGTGCTTTAGCTTTATCTAAAGCTGTAGATGCTTGGGGCGTGTACCAGTCTGAGGTTAAGGATAGACCATCAGGTACTGTTCGAACTATAGATGATTTCCTAACAACAGCTGTAGCTACGACCAGCCCAGGTGTAGAACCTGATATGGCTGAAGCTGCACGGGTTATGGGTATCTCTGAAGAAGAGTTAGATAACCCTATGTACAAGGGTACAGGGTACACTTGGCGTGATGCTATTAACAAGAAACTGGGCAAAGAAAGCTCAACCTCGGTTTACTTTGGACCTACAGGTACGACACCAGATGTTTTCGACCCAGCAAAGGCAGTTAAGCAAGCTAACGAATCTGTAGACGGTGTACTTACAGCTCAAATAAGCCAAAACAATGTAACTCTTAGCAGCCTTGAAGTAGGCACTGACCAGTATAAAGCTGTAAGTGCTGAAAATGCAAGGATATCTCAAGCTATGAAAGCTATGAAAGAGGGGCGTCCAGCAGAGGCTATTCGCTTAGTAGGGGCTAATGCTATGCTACCTATGCTTAGTAACACTCCTGGTTCCTTGGAATACAACCTAGGTGGGGGTTGGGACCAAGCTATTGATAACGTTACCTTCACTAACACAGAAGACTACGCCAATGCCTTTGCTAAAGGTGCTGTTGGTGTCGGAGACTGGGTTGTTGTTGATGGCTCCATACTGCGTATTAAAGAACCCCCTGTAGTTGACTCTGCTGTCGTTGAACCTAAAGTAGGTGAGCCAACTGTCGTTGGATCTGTTGATTTAACAGGTAATACATTTACAACTAAACAAATGAATAGTTTAACTAAAGAAGAGTACCTCACTCTTGCTAAAAACAATCCATTTATTATAGTTGATGGCAGGACAATACAAAGTCCCCTCTACCGTGCAGAAGAAGCTGCCGAACCATTGGTTAAGACTATTGAGACGAACTTCGAGACAGTTGGCGAGCTACTTCCAACGGAGACAGAACAAGAGTTAGGTAAACCTGCTTCAAAGGAAGGGTACACCCCTCCACCTATGGGAGCTACTGAGCTTAACACACCAGCTGTACGTGAAGCAGTAGCTAATGTACCTACAGAGGTAGCGGATGCTGTAATAGCTATTGTAGAAAACGGTACTGAAGAAGAAATCGTACAAGCTAATGAAGAAGTAGCTAAGGAGTTTGGTGCGGTTGCAGCTGGTGTCTTGTTTGATGACGCTAAGGCAGCAAGAGGTACTGGTCGGTCAGCTGTAATGGACGGGTTACAAACCCCATACAGCGTGTCTGCAGACGAAGAGGGCTATCAACCAACGTCAATGGGAGCTACTGAGTTAAATACTCCTGCTATGCGAAAGGCTATTGCCAAGGTGCCTACGGAGGTGCGTGACGCTGTTGCCTCTCTTCTAGAAAGAGGTGACCAAGAAGATATTGACCAAGCTAATGAAGAGCTTGCTAAAGAGTTTGGCAAGGACGTTGCTGCTGTTTTGTTCGACGATGCTAAATCAGCAAGAGGTACTGGTAAGTCAGCTGTAATGGACGGTTTGCAAACACCTTACACAGTGACAAATGAACCAACAAGCTCTAGCCCCGTAGCCCGTGGGTTATCCGATGACGCTAAATCAGCAAGGGGTACAGGTAAGTCAGCTGTAATGGATGGCCTGCAAACACCTGGAGGGTTAGACACTTCGGGTATACGTCAGGTCTTATCTATGGTAAGGTCTGAAATTGGTCCGGAAGTGTCCTCTGTTTTGTCCAAGGGTTACTTACAAACCACTATGGGTTCAACTGAGCTAAACACTCCTGCTATACTTCAGGCATTGCTTAAAGTAGAAGAGCAACTTGGCCCCGACGTAGCTGATTTAATTACAGAGTCTTTTGGTCCTGATGTATCTGCTATTCTTTTTGATGACCTTAAGTCAGCAAGAGGTACAGGTAAATCAGCAATGATGAGTGGTCTTCAATAATGGCAGGCACATGGCAAGATACCTTTAAGCCTGTGAATGTCGCAGAGGAGAAGGATAACCTAGGGCAACCTATTCGCCCTGATGCTAGTTCGTGGAAAGATACTTTTGGCGTAGCAGAGGAAGTAACTGAACCAGTGTCTTCTTTGAGAAGTACTTTTGATGTAGCACAGGAGCCTGTTGAAGAAGAGGCTAAATCATCTTGGCGTGATACTTTTAAAGCTAAGGAAGATGTTCCTGGCACCTCCACTGGGTACGAAGTCTTTAATTCTCCTTTTGATAAGTATGAAAAGGGTGAACTGACTAAAGAGAAAGCACTTAAAGATCAGGGTGTCTTAGGCCTTATGCGTGAAGGCCTTGAGCTACGCTTCGGCTCCCGTGGTGCGATACGTAGTGCAGCGACCTATGCACTAGGTGGTGCTGGTGGTGGTTACACTAATAAGATGGAAGACGAGGATGTTTTCGAGATGTGGCAGAACTGGCAGCGTTCCTTCGCTGGTGGCCAATCTGTTACGACTGCTAATGAAGTAGCCTTTAATACCACTCTTAACGACGACGATAGGGCAACTCTCGGTTCTCAGTACCTTATGTTTGAGAAGAACCCTAATATCTTTTCTGCTGAGGTTTCTTGGGGTGAGATGTTTGACGGTATGAAGGACTACGCAACTGCTGCGTTTTGGGACCCAACTACTATTGTTTCCTTTGGTGTCGGTAAGGCCTTATCTGTAGGGGGTACCAAAACTGCTGCTGCTGCCCTAAAGACAGTAGCTATTAACACCTTTAAAGAAAGCATTAAGCAAGGTCTTACAAAGACTGCAGCCAAAGAAGCAGCATCTAAAGCTGTTAAGACGACATACCTTAAAACATCAGCAACAGAGCTAGCTAAGTACTCAGCTGTTGACTTTGTAGCCAATATCGGAACTGATGTTCTATATCAAAACCAGCTAATAGATACAGGTGCTCAAGAGGAGTTTCAAGCTTCTCAAACAGCTATTGCTGCCTTGTCTACTATTATGATACCTGCTGTTATCGCCTCCTCTAAGGGCTTCTCAGCCTTTGCTAGAAGCAATAAGGCACCAGAGGGCATGAAGGCCTACGTAGACGTAACAGACACCTTTAAAGACATGTCTAAGGACGTTATAAACGATACCCTAAAGTCCCGTATTGATTGGGACTTAGTCGATAGTCAATTCTCTGAAACTCTTGAAAACTTTAGTGATAACCGTAACCTGTACTCTAAGTGGTCTGACGCTAAGGTAGAAGCAGCTAAAGACTTTGGTGAAGAAATCTCACTTGACCCTACTGAGAAAACGTTTGTACGTTCCTTTCTATTTGGTGACCCAGATGGCAAGACAAACGGCTTCATCCAAACAATGGCTGAGGCTGGCCTTGTGTACGTTAAACGTGGTGAAGATGATAACGTTACAAACTTCATTGGTGATGTCATCAGCTGGATGCCAGACGAGACAGTAACCAAGTACGTTAAAACCTTTACAGATGAGTTTGGTGAAGTAGACGTGCTTAAGGGTGTTGAAACGGCTGAACAGTTATCTGCCTTCTGGAAGAAACGTCAATCAGAAGTAGGTAGTCGCCTCTGGGACTCTAAGTACTCCAAGGTGTTGCTGTCCAATGGTATTACAAAAGACTCAACAGCTGGGGACATCCTAAGTGCCTTGGCTACGGAAGGTAACCCAGAGGTACCTGCTAAGGAAGTAGGTAAATACGTTTTATCTTTGTATAAGTCATTGCTTACGTCACACCCAGGAACTACTGGTCTTAACATAAAAGGCTGGGCTTCTACTAATGCAGCTGGTACTTTGTCTGATTTCGTACAAGGTGGTTTAGACATTGGCCTTGCACCTCTTAAAGGAGCCTTAGGTGGTAAAGAAGCGTATACGCAATCTGTACAGCGTGGTCGAGGAAGTGTATCTGGTGCTCTACGCCGAGGTGTAAACTTCCTTATGCCAGGGGATACTGTCGAGACGGCGATGCAGTACATGACTTACCGCCCTGAACTATTAACTAAACTATCAAGAGACTTAGGGGGTGACTCAGGTGCAAGGGCTGGTGTTGATACTTTAAAAACCTTCAACTTAGACCCTAACTCTAAACTAAACCTTGGTCTTGAAGGTACTCGTAACTTTGTTCAAACAGTAACTGGCGTTAAACTGCAGGACGAGATGACAAAGATGTTGTCGTTTCAGTCAAACATGGACCTAGCTATTCGTCGTGAATACGGTGTTAGTTTTAATACCTTTATGAATGACCCTAAGTTAGGTTTTGTAGAAATGCACTCGCCTCGCTACCGTGAAAAGGTAGAGGCTGATGCATTAGACCGTACACTACGTGAGACTTTCTCTAAACAATGGACCTCTAAGCCTGGATCTAACCTTGCACTAACTATGGCACGTACTATGGAAAACGTATCTTCAAACCCTGCAGGTGGTTACTTGATTCCATTCGGTAAGTTCTTTAATACATCAATAGCTATGATGAGTGACTACTCTGGTTTAAACGCTATCCGTATCTTGGGTGGTGAGGCAGCTGGGTTTAGAAAGAACAGCGGGTTATCCTCTGAGCAAGGCACTCAGCTTGTCGCTAAGGCTGTGGTAGGTTGGACAGGTGCTGTCCTTATGTCTGATGAGAAACTTAAGAATCTTGCAGAAGGTCTACGCTGGAATCAAAAGAGAGAAGACGATGGTTCTCTTTCTGACAAGACGTACGACTTCCCTGAGACAATGCTGCACCTAGTAGGTCAGATGATAGCACATAAACGTAGAGATGGTGAGGTTCCTCAGGATTTAGCTAAAGAGTTTATTGACATCACTGTTGGTCAAACCTTCCGAGCTACTTCTGATGCGACCACGACTATTGCTAACTTAGGCACTGCTTTAGCTAAAGGTGACGTAAGTGCTGTTTGGAATCAAGCGTTTGAAGTTGCACTGGGTTCTACTGCTCGTATTGCCTCTGGTGCTACTCGTTCTCTTGAACCAGCTAACGTAGCCATTAAGTTTGCTAAAGGTGACTTCCAAGAACCTGATCGTAATGTATCCGGTGATGCTTGGCAAGACTGGTCATTCACCAAGAAGGCTACTCGTTACGTTGACGAGTTCTTTGAAGTACTTGGTAGTGGTGCTGAAAGCAGCCCAAGGGCAGCCTCACCTACTGCACCCAACGGTCAAGTACCGGATATGGGGAAAGTAATGCTAGGTGTTCGTGGTACTCCTGGTAACTCTCTGAGCGAGAGTATGCTTAACTCAATAGGCAAACCATCTTGGAAAGCTTTTAGATGGGGTAATGACGCTGACTTAAAGAACTACATGAATACGCATGTTTCAACTATCTTTGATGAAGAAACAGCAATTATGTTTGACGAACACCCTGACTTCTTTGAACTACCTATCGCTAACAGAGAGAAGTACACGGAGGCTGTTATTACATCTACAAAGAAACGTGTAACTACCTTTATGGAATCCAATGGCGGTGGCATGAAGTTCTTAGACCGCCTTACAAAGGTTAATAAGAATGACCTAAGGCGTGCACAAGAAGCCCTTGGTATCGAAGGTAACCCTAAAGACTTGTTGACAGAAGAAGGAGGGGATGCCAAACTAAACCTTCTGCTTGAGTTTGCTGAAAACTACGATGAACTAAGTATCAATTAAACAAAGAAAAGCCCCCAAGGTTGTTACACCAAGGGGGCTTATAGTTAGTGTGGTATTTATGTCACTACTTATACTTGAGGATCAAATCAGTATATCTGTAAGCCTCATCCACGAGTTCTTCTGCTCGTGCTCTAACACCAGAAGCTAACAGCCCAGATAGTACTGAAGCTGCTAGTTGTGCCCGTAAAGGGGAGAGACCTTCATCGAGTACTTTCTTCTTGGGTGTATTCTTCTTAGTCTTTATAAAGTCTTTAGCCTCCTGCTCCATAGAAAGAGCGGGGGGCTTCTTTGTCT
>TARA_R110002124_G_scaffold2056_6_pt1 | contig 10304 bp, 11 predicted proteins | sample TARA_R110002124 | Tara Oceans TARA_R110002124 (sample SAMEA4397445) | marine metagenome | biome: Polar Biome; feature: [SRF] surface water layer (ENVO:00010504); material: water (ENVO:00002006), including particulate matter (ENVO:01000060) such as... | depth 5 m | reverse complement strand
GGCGCGCGCGCCTGCCGGACCGGCCCGGGTCGTACTTTTTACGTGGTCGGGGCCGCAGCCGCGGGCGCGTCCTCGGTCGTCGCGGCCGGAGCCACGCCGATCTGGCAGCCCCCGCCGATGTTGACGGCCTCGGCGCAGGTGTGAATGCGCTGGGCGCGACGGTCGGCGCTGACGCGGGCCAGGTAGCCGTCGCCGGACGCACATTTGATTTCATAGATGGTCAGGCCGGCGGAATCCTTGCCCATCACGCGGGTCTGGCGGACGTCACAGGCGGCGGCGGGGGTGCCGGCCAGAACGGCCTTCCAGGCCCCGTAAGAGGTTTCGGCCGAGGTGAAGCGGCAGGTGGTGCGGCGACCGAGCAGTTCCCAGCAGGCGGTGGTGGTCCAGCCGGTCGGGGTCTTCTCGAGCCAGTAGCCGTCCTGGCTCTGGCAGCCGACCTCATACAACAGGTGGTCGTCGTCGGTCTTGCCGATGGCCGAGGCCTGGTCGACGGTGCAGTCGAGTCCGGCCTCGGTGGCATAGGCCTGGACGACGGCGACGACATTCTGGTTGGCCGGCAGCACGCATTGCTGACCGACGTCAGCGGCGGGATCGGCGGCACGGACGATGTCGGCCTGGCCGGACAGCAGCACGCAGTCGACGGCCTGGGGCGGGGTCGAGGCGATCAGGATATAGCCCGGGCCGGTGGCGCAGGCGGCCTCATAGGCGGCTTCCTGGGCGGCGGTCAGACCGAGTTCGGACGCCTCGGTGACCTGGCAGGCGACGCCGGCCGAGGTGGCGATGACCTGGGCGCTGGCGACCAGTTCTTCCGGTGTCGGCGCGGCCGGCTGGGTCGGGCGCGGCGCGGCGCGCGGACGCTCGTGACGGCCGAGGCGACGGCGGGGATTGTCCTCGGGGGCAGCTTCCGGCTGGAAGGTGGGGTCAGTCGCCTGGTCCCCGGCCGACTGGGCGGCTGCCGGCTGGACCGTCGCCAGTGACAGGGCAAACACGCCCCCGATAACGGCGATGAAAGGGATCTTGGACACCGAATACTCCTCGAAGAAACGTGTAGACCCGCAGCCTTGGCGTCCGGGGGCGGCGCGGTCAAGGCACGGAAATGACCAGTCTGTGGTCCCGCGATGAACGCGGGATGACCGGGGGCGGAGGTGATTCCACCCGTGGCTGTGCTGTCCGGGTCTATCGCGCGGTGTGGGCGGGCAGGCAGCTATGGACCCCGGCCCGCTCTAAGGGCATGGTGGCAAGGTTTTCAAAGGAGACTTTCATTGGCGGACGGCGTGGTCCTCCCGGACGATCGGCAGTCACCGGGCGGCAACCGGGGCCTGACCTATCCTTTTCCGGCTCCGCCCGGAGTCGGCGAGGCCGTGAGCGTGGCCCCCGGTGTCCTTTGGCTGCGCCTGCCGCTGCCGATGTCGCTGAACCACATCAATGTCTATGCGCTGGAGGACGGCGAGGGCTGGGTCCTGGTCGACACCGGGCTGAATACGGCGGCCTCCATGGCCGGCTGGGAGGCCGCCCTGGCGGGGCCGCTGGGCGGACGACCGGTGACCCGGGTGATCTGCACCCACATGCATCCGGACCATATCGGCCTGGCCGGCTGGCTGTGCGAGCGGTTCGCGGTCCCGCTGCTGATGACACGGCTGGAATATGTGATGGCGCGGATGCTGATCGCCGACACCGGCCAGCCCGCCCCTGAGGACGGGGCGACCTTCTATCGTGCCGCCGGCTGGAACGCGGATCAGATCGCCGGCTACCGCAAGCATTTCGGTGGTTTCGGCAAGGGGGTGCGCCCGCTGCCGACGGCCTTTACCCGCATGGTCGAGGGCGAGGTCCTGACCATCGGCGACGGGGCCTGGCGGGTGGTAATTGGTGAGGGGCACAGTCCCGAACACGCCTGTCTGTGGCGTGAGTCCGACGATGTGCTGCTGGGCGGGGACCAGATCCTGCCGCGCATCTCGTCGATCGTCGCCGTCTGGCCGACCGAGCCGGCCGCCGATCCGCTGGGGGACTGGCTGGCGTCGCTGAAGCGGATGAAGACGGTCTTTCCTGAAACGACGCTGGTTCTGCCGTCGCATGGCGAACCCTTTACCGGGGTGCAGACCCGGCTCGATGCCCTGATCCGGGGCCACGAGACCGGGCTGACGCGACTGTCGCGGACCCTGGCGACGCCCTGTCGCGCCGTGGACGTGTTTTCCGCCCTGTTCGCCCGCTCCATCGACGACAGTCTGCTGGGCATGGCGACCGGCGAAAGCCTGGCCCATCTCAATTATCTGGTTCGTCATGGCCGGGCACAGGTTGCCCGGGACGCCGATGGCGTGGACTGGTGGACAACGACCTCAAGCAGCGAGACCTGACGTGACCGATCATATCCTGACCACCCTCGACGGCGGCGTCCTGACCGTCACCCTGGCACGACCCGGGAAGAAGAACGCCATCACCCAGGCCATGTATTCGGCCCTGGCGGAGGCGACCGAGCGGGCGCGGACGGACGACACGGTACGGGTGCTGCAGTTCCGGGGCGAGGGCGACAGTTTCTCGGCCGGCAATGACATCGCCGACTTCATCGCCCTGGGCTCGCAGGGCGCGCAGGCCGCCGACATGCCGGTGTTTCGTTTTCTGAAGGCGCTGGCCGATCTGGACAAGCCGGCGGTGGCGGCGGTCCGCGGCCGGGCGGTCGGTATCGGCCTGACCCTGCTGCTGCATTGCGACATGGTGGTGGTGGCCGAGGACGCCCTGTTGTCGGCCCCGTTCATCAACCTGGCCCTGGCCCCGGAGGCGGCGTCATCGCTGTTGCTGCCGGCGCTGATCGGCCATCAGCGGGCCTTCGAAATGTTCGCCCTCGGCGAAGCCATTGATGGGCGCACCGCCCTGGCCTGGGGCCTGGCCAACCGGGCCGTTCCCGCGGACCAGGTCGAGGCCACAGCTCAGGAGCTGGCCGCCAGGCTGGCGCTGCGCGCGCCCAATTCGATCCGCAAGACCAAGCAGCTGATGCGCGACGCCGAACAGCTGTGGGCCCTGATGCAGCGCGAAGGTGAAGCCTTCGGCAGCCAGATGCGCAGCCCCGAGGCTATGGAGGCCTTTATGGCCTTCAGCCAGAAGCGGGCCCCGGATTTCTCCAAAGCCGGTTGATCTGGTCGGGCCACGGCCCTATCAGCGCCCGCCCATGACCCATTCCGCCGCCCTTGACCCGACCGTGCGCATCGACGCCGAAACCGCCGACGACGCCGCGGCGGTCGAGGCCGTGGTGCTGGCTGCCTTCGGCCCGGGCCGGTTCGCCAAGACGGCGGAGCGGCTGCGCGAACAGGCGGTGGCCGAGGCCGGATTCGTCGCCCGCGAGGACAACCGGGTCATCGGTTCGGTGCGGCTGTGGCCGATCCATATCGGCGAGACACCGGCCCTGTTCCTGGGGCCGATCGCGGTCGAGGCGGGCAGTCGTCGCGCCGGGCTGGGGGGCGATCTGGTCGCCGCCTGTGTCGATCATGCCCGGGCCTCGGGGGCGTCGGGCGTGCTGCTGGTCGGGGATTCGCCCTATTTCTCGCGCTTCGGTTTCGGTCCGTCACCGGATGTCGACCTGCCGGGCCCGGTTGACCGGCGGCGGCTGCTGTGGCTGCCGCTGGCGACCGCCTCGGTGAGCGGTCCGGTGCGGGCGATCGGCTGAGACGCCTTTTCCGCGAGGCCGGGCGCGCCTAAGTCTGACGCATGAGCGATCGAGCCGAGACACAGACCGGAGGACTGGCCGCCGTGGCCGGGGCCGCGAAACAGGCACCGGGGCGCGGACTGCCGCCGGTGCATCTGTGGCATCCGGACCATTGCGGCGACATCGACATCGTCATCCGCGCCGACGGCGTGTGGTTGCATGAGGGCTCGCCGATCGGCCGGGCCGAGCTGGTTCGGCTGTTCTCGACGGTGCTGCGCAAGGACCCGGACGGCTATCATCTGGTCACCCCGGCCGAGAAGCTGAAGATCAGGGTCGAGGACCTGCCGTTTCGCGCTGTGACGCTGGAGCATGTCGGCGGCCGGATGGTGTTCACCACCGACGTCGGCGACGCGGTCGAGGCCGGGGCGGACCACCCGATCGTGGTCGAGACCGATCCGGTGACCGGCGAGCCCGCCCCACGCATCCATGTCCGTGGCGACCTGTGGGCCCGGATCGTGCGGTCGATCTTCTATGAGCTGGTCGAGACGGCGACGGTCGAGGACGGGCGGCTGGTGGTCCGTAGCGACGGCGAGAGCTTTGCGCTGGGACCGGTGGGGGCGGGGGTCGAATGAGCCTGTCCTCGCTGAAACAGCGGCTGACGGCGCGGCTGGAACCGGTCGCGGGCTGGCAGCCGGACCGCACGGCGGGGCGTTCGGACTTCGACCTGAATCCGCAAGAGAACCGGCCGGCGCGCACGCTGAAGCCGGCGGCTGTTCTGGTGCCGGTGATCGCCCGCCCTGACGGGGCCACGGTGTTGCTGACGCGTCGCTCGGACCAGCTGGCCAGCCATCCGGGGCAGATCGCCTTTCCCGGCGGGCGGCTGGATGCCGGCGAGACGGCCGCCGTGGCCGCCCTGCGCGAAGCCTGGGAGGAGGTGGCCCTGGCCCCGGACAGGGTCGAGGTGCTGGGCCTGGGGGATGCCTATGAGACCGGCACCGGCTTTCTGGTCACGCCGGTGGTCGGCTGGCTGAATGTCCCGCCCGAGGTAAAGGCCGCCCCGGACGAGGTGGCCGAACTGTTCGAGGTGCCGTGGGACTTTTTGATGAACCGGCTGAACCATCGCCAGGACTTCTACGACCGCGAGGGTGAGCCGCGACGCTGGTTCTGGGCCATGCCCTGGGAGGAACGCTATATCTGGGGGGTGACGGCCGGGATCGTGCGCGCCCTGCGTACCCGGCTGTACGGGGATGAGCCGGAACCGGCCGTGGCCACGGCCGAGGATGCCGCGTGACCGCCCGGCTGAACGACCCGCCCTGGCTGACCAGTGCGGCGACCCGGGCCGTGTTCGCGGCGCTGGAGGCGGCGGGCGGGCCCGACTGCGCCCGGTTCGTCGGCGGCAGTGTGCGCAATGCCCTGCTGGGTCAGGCGGTCGATGACATCGATATTGCCACGACCCTGGAGCCGGAGGCGGCCTTTGACGCGATCCGGAAGGCAGGTCTGAAGGCGGTGCCGACGGGCTTGGCCCACGGCACGGTAACGGCGGTGTCCGGGCACAAACCCTATGAGATCACCACCCTGCGCCGGGATGTCACGACGGACGGGCGCAACGCCACGGTCGCCTTCACTGACGACTGGAGCGCGGATGCGGCGCGGCGTGACTTCCGGCTGAACGCCCTGTACGCGGACCTGACGGGGCGGATCTACGATCCCACGGGCGAGGGGGTCGCGGACGCCCTGGCCGGGCGGGTTATCTTCGTCGGCGACCCGGTGACGCGCATCCGCGAGGACTATCTGCGGATCCTGCGCTTCTTCCGCTTTTATGCCTGGTACGGCCGAGAGGCACCGGACGCGACGGCGATGGCCGCCTGCGCGGCCGAGGCTGACGGCCTGTCGCGCCTGTCGGCCGAGCGGGTGTCGAAGGAGCTGATGAAACTGCTGGCGGCCCCTGACCCCCGGCGTGCCGTGGCGGCCATGGACGAGACGGGCGTGCTGGCGCGGATCCTTCCCGAGGCGGAGGCCGGAGCGGTGTTCCGGCGGCTGTGTGACCTCACTCCCGATCCCGTGCTGCGGCTGGCGGGGCTTGTGCCGGCGGATCCGGACGGTCTGCGCGCCCTGTCGGTGCGTCTGCGTCTGTCGAATACCGTCCGGGACCGGCTGGTGGCGGCGGCCGTGGCCGCGGCGGTGGTCCGGCCGGACATGAGTGACCGGACGGCGCGGGCGGCGGTTTACCGGCTGGGGGGACAGGCGGTGCGGGATGGGCTGATGCGCCACCGGGCGGACGGGGGCGGATCGCCCGCCGATGTCGACCGGCTGGAGGCGTTGATCGCCAGCTGGACCGTGCCGGCCCTGCCGGTCGGTGGGCGCGATCTGGCCCGACTGGGCGTCGCCCCCGGGCCGGAGACCGGGCGACTGCTGAAGGCGTTCGAGGCCGGGTGGATCGCCGACGACTTTCCCGCCGGGGGTCATGAGGCGCGGTTGCGGGCCCTGCTGGACCCGGTTCCTAGTCCGCCGCCAGGGTGAATTCGGTGATGACCGGCCGGTGGTCCGACCCGGTGGGCAGCCCCAGCCGGCGGCTGACGAAGGCCAGGTCCGGCGAGCGATAGACCTGGTCGATGGTCAGGCCCACGGCTGACGGGGCGGCCGCCGGCCAGGTGCCCGGCCAGCCCGTCGCCGGGACCAGTCCGGCCTCGGCGCGGACCTGACGGCCGATCCGGGCGGTCGAGACACTGTTGAAGTCCCCGGCGACGATCACCGGCCCGCCCAGGTCGGACCGGACCCGGGCCAGGGCCTGGACCTGGCTGATCTGGCCCCACTGGTACTGGAACGGCCAGGGGCGCGTCAGGTGGACCCCGATCACATTCAACGGGCCGATCGGCGTCCGGATGACGGCGGTGACCTCAGACAGGCCGTCCGGCCGGTCGCCCACGCCGGTCAACGGATAGCGTGAGGCGATCAGTTCGCGTGCCGCCCCGCCACTGCGGACGACGCGCGGCGAGGCGAAGCGGTGGGGATAGCCGGCCAGCACCGTGTCCAGCCGGTCGGCGGGCGCATCGCCCAGCTCGATCAGGATGATGATGTCGGCGTCGGCGGCGGCGATCGAGCGGGCGATGGTGTCGACCTCGGTGTTCCCCGCCCACAGATTGGCGGAATACAGGCGCACGACCGGGGCCCCGTGCCGGGCGCGGTTGCCGGCCGGCATCCATTGCGGCCAGACGGCGACCAGCAGCGCCAGACCGGCGGCGGCATATACGGCGGCGACCCGGAACCGGCGCAACAGCAGGGCCAGGGCCGTGAGGACGATTCCGGCCGCCAGGGCCGGGGCCACGAACTGGGCGAGCAGATCGACCCAGCGATGACCGATCCCGCTGAGGGCCGACACGGCGACGAGCAACAATATCCCCGCCGGCGCACTGAGAAGGAGTGGGATGAGACGCTTCAGGTGCGACGACACGGACTTGCCATTCTCGGTGAACACTGGTCGGGATGTCCTGTCACGGTCTCGAATGGAAGAGAATGGAATGGCCAGACGTACCATCGGGGATATCGAAAAGATCTGGACGAATGTCGAGGGCGTGAAGAAGCTCTCGGACCGGATCATCGGCATCGGCCCGTTCGGCTGGGGCCTGGATGCCCTGCTGACCTGGGTGCCCGTGGTCGGGACCGTCTATACCGTGGCGACCGGGGGCTGGCTGCTGCTGCAGGGGCTGCGGGTGCAGGCCACGCCGGCCACCCTGGCCCGGATGGCAGCCTATATGGCGGTGGATACGGCCGTCGGGACGGTGCCGATCGCAGGCGATGTGGTCGACACCTTCTTCCCAGGTCAGCTGATGGCCGCCAACGCCCTGCAGAAACATATCGAGAGCACCCACTGGGTCGAGGCCAATGAGCGCGCGGCCCGCGCCTCGGGCGAGCACGAGCAACATCTGGCGGCGATGCGCGGCACCGGCAAGGCGCGCCGGGTCATCTATCTGCACGACTGATGGCTGGCTTTGCTTGACGGACCGGTCCGACGTCCGCCTAGTTGAATTGCAACCGATTCCGGGCCCCTGATGACGACGATGCTGACCCGAGACCAACTCGCAGACGCCCTCGGGATGACCGGGCAGGGCGACCGTGCGGCGTTTCGTCAGGTCTATCTGGCCACCTCCGCGAAACTGTTGGGCGTGTGCCTGCGTATCTTGGCTGATCGTCAGATTGCCGAGGATGTGTTGCAGGAAACCTATTTGACCGTGTGGAGGAAGGCCGGGAGCTTCGATGCGTCGCGGGCCAGTCCGATCACCTGGCTGGTGACGATCGCCCGTAACCGCGCGATCGACCGGCTGCGCGCCAGCGCCAATTTCCGCAAATCGACCCCGGTCGATGAGGCGAATGCGGTGGTCGACGGGGCCATCCTGCCGTCGGAGGCCGTCGAGCGTGATGACGAGGCGCGCCGCCTGCACGGCTGTCTGGACCAGCTGGACGACAAGGTCGGGGGGGTAATCCGGACCGCCTTCATGGAGGGGGTCACCTATGACAGCCTGGCCGTGCGCGAGAATGTGCCGCTGGGCACGATGAAAAGCTGGATCCGGCGGGGGCTTCTGCGGCTGAGGGCCTGTCTGGAACAATGACCGAACCGACCGACATCAATGAAGACGACGCCCTGGCCGGGGAACTGGCGCTGCGGGTGCTGTCGCCCGCGGACGAGGCCGAGGCCCGCCAGCGCGAGGCCAATGATCCGGCCTTTGCCGCCGAGGTCGAGGCCTGGAACGCGCATCTGGCCGTTTTCGCCGGCGAGATCGTCCCCGTGGAACCGTCCCGGGGTGTGTGGCCACGTATCGCCTCCGGGATCGCCACGCCGGCCAATGACAATGCGCGGCTGACCTTCTGGCGGCGCTGGGCGGTTGGGTCGACCGGTCTTCTGGCGGCCAGTGTCGCCGCCATGGCGATCCTGCTGGTGCAGCCGGCCCCGGCCCCGGTGGTGGTGACCGCCCCGGCCGAGGGCGGGGTGATGCGGGTCGCCACCCTGTCGCTCGACAACGGCGTCTCGGCGATGACCATCGCCTATGACAGTGTCACCGGTGCCCTGTATCTGGCCCCGACCCATGAGATGGCCGGCGACACGCGGGTGCCGCACCTGTGGCTGGTGATGCCCGAGGGCGGGGTCCAGCTGGTCGGGGCGATCGACGGCACCGCCACCTCGCGGCACAATCTGACCGGGGCCCTGTCGGGCATGGCCGGCCAGGCCGCCTCGGTCGCCGTGTCGATGGAGGAGCCGGGCCATACGCCGGGGGCCGCCAAGCCGGACGGTCCGGTCGTTGCCCAGGGCCAGATGCAGCAGCTCTGACCCGGAAAGCCGCCGCGATCCCTGCGAGGTAATTCGTCTGAATCCGCCTTTGCCGGGCGATCAGAGTGCTCTGTATTCAATGAGATGGTGTGCGGGCCGGGTTGATTTCCCGCCGGGGTTTACGGCTGCGCCAGACTGATCTCCGAACTCGATACGGAGACCGTCATGAGCGACGACGCCAGCGCCCGTCTGGGCCTGCCCTATCTGGCTGCCGGCCAGATGCAGAAACACGTGACCCTGAACGAGGCCCTGACCCGGCTGGACGCCCTGGTGCAGCTGGCGGTGGTCAGTCGCACCCGTCCGGACCAGCCCGTCGAGCCGGAGGACGGAGCCCTCTACATCCTGCCGGAAGGCGCGACCGGCAGCGTCTGGGAGCTGGCGGTACCGGGCGATCTGCTCCGGGCCGAGGCGGGAGGATGGACCGTCCCCGCCGTGCCGGACGGGACGGTGGCGACCGTGCTGGACGAGCCGGCCGTCCTGATCCGGGCCGATGGAGACTGGCAGCCGCTGGGCAGTCTTCTGGGGGCGGTGCAGGGGCTGAACCGGCTGGGGCTCAACGCCACGGCCGACGCCGGCAATCCCTTCGTTGCCCGGGTCAACAAGGCGCTGTGGACGGCCCTGGAATCCGGGCAGGGCGGTGACGGCGATCTGCGGCTGACGCTGAACAAGGAAGGGCCGGGCGATGTGCTGTCCCTGTTGTTCCAGAGCGGCTGGGGCGGTCGGGCCGAGCTGGGCCTGATCGGTGACGACGCCCTGCAGCTGAAGGTCAGTCCGGACGGCGGCAGCTGGTCCGAGGCGTTTGTGGTGGATGCCGTCAGCGGACGGGTGACGTTTCCGCGCGGGGCCGGTCGGGTCGAGGTGACCGAGTTCACCGCCTCCGGGTCCTATGACATTCCGGCCTGGGCCGCCGGCGTTGAGGCCATCTGCGTGGCCGGCGGCGGCGGGGGCGGGGCGGGCGCGACCGGCCCGGGCGCGACGATACGGTTCGGCGGCGGGGGAGGCGGTGCGGGTGGATGCCATCGCGGCCATTGGCCGGTCGCGGCGCTGGGCGGGTCCCTGGAGGTCGCGGTCGGGCCCGGCGGGGCCGGGGGCGTGGCGGCGGCCGGGGAGGACGGCGGCCCCAGCCGGGTCCTCGATGACGGCCAGGTCCTGCTGACCGCAACTCCGGGCGGCGGTGGTGCCCGGGGCGACGGTGGTTCGGGCCCGGGCGGGACCGGAGGCCGGGGGCATGGACCGGCCAATACCGGCGGCGGATCGAGGGTGTCCGCGCCCGGCGAGGCCGGTCAGGGCGACGCCGGTCCCGACGGGCCCGGTGGCGGTGGCGGCGGTGGCGGGCTGGATGCGGCG
>TARA_R110002124_G_scaffold31593_3_pt1 | contig 10306 bp, 5 predicted proteins | sample TARA_R110002124 | Tara Oceans TARA_R110002124 (sample SAMEA4397445) | marine metagenome | biome: Polar Biome; feature: [SRF] surface water layer (ENVO:00010504); material: water (ENVO:00002006), including particulate matter (ENVO:01000060) such as... | depth 5 m | reverse complement strand
GATGGCGATGTCGAACAGGCCGTTGTTGATCGTCAGGTCCGCCTGCTCGGCCGCCACATAGGCCGCCGATCCATCGACGGTCACGGTGCCACCCTGAACGACGCGCGGAGCCACCATCGCGACATAGCTACTGCCGTTATTCAGGGCGTTGATCGTCGCGCCATTTTCGATGGTGACCGAGGAAAGGCTGTCAGCGACACCCCGGAATCGGATTTCGCCGCCTGCGCCGAACAGCCCGCCCGTTGTATCGATATCATTGGTGGTCAGGACCAGTCCGCCGACGTCAAATGTCGAACCCGCGCCGATCACGATCCCGCCCGGACTATAGAACCAGATATTGCCACCGGTGGGTCCATCGTTGGCGCCCAAATGGCTTGACACATTTCCGCTAAAGGCAATGCCGCGGGGGTCACCGGAAACGGTGGTTCCGGTCGGCAAAATCCGGTTCAATATCGTATATCCGGCAACCGGTCCGACAAAGGTCAGGGAAGTGCCACCGGGGAGAATATTTATCAAATTATCGTTATTGGCCGTATCCAGGGGAGCCCAATTAATGAACGTTTCCGCCCCAAACACGGTCACGACATCGGCATCGGCCGCTCTTGAAACTGTCGTAACGGCAGATGCAGAAACACCATTTGCCTGAAAGGCCTGAGTATTGGAAATCCGAGCGCCAATCGCCTGGGGTTGATTGATGGCGACGAGCCCAGCGGGCGCTTGCGGTTGATTGGCACCCGGCATCAGCGCTGAAGAACTGATCCGGATATTGTCCAGATCCAGCCCTGCCGGCGCAGAAATACGGACATCGCTGACACTGACATCGGCAAGGGTTTGATGGGGCTGGAAAGCTGCCGGCAGGGAAGCAGGCGAAGAAATGCTTGTGTTGCTGAGATTCGCGGGAGCGGGAGAGGAAATGCGTATGTCGTTGACCGGCAGCGGGGTGACCGGTGCGGAAATTCTGATATCGCGTGCAAGGAGACCGGGTGCGCGATTGTGGGGCTGGTTCTGGGCTAGATCGGGCCGGGGGATGTCCGCATTATTGCGATGCGGGGCATTGTCCTGAATCAGGCCGGGCGCGCGCAACTGCGCCTGGGCCGCTTGCGGGGCAGACACCATCAGAAATGCCGCCGCCGCCAGCGAGCTGCCTGAAAGCCAGTATAATTTTCTGGATCGCCTTGTTCCGGATCCTTGCTGCATATCTTGCGAGCCGCTGGTCATATGGCTGTCCTCGATTCAAACTTCGGCTGATAAATGCTGGGTGGCGTCATCTGCGCCGCCAGGGAGCGAGCTGGACGGTGAGAGAGAGCAGCGCCCGGGCGCTGTCCCGTCGTGTCTGGAATCCGGCCCGTTTGAGCGGCACCACGGTGACCAGGTCCAGGCTCGCCTGCTGGCCAATGGTCGCACGCACCCCGCCGCCGGCAGAATAGAGTTTCTGAGGGTCTCCCGGAATATTCCTGTTCCAGACACCCATCATGTCGAAAAACAGATAGGGCTGGACCGCGATGCCATCGACGGAATCGGGCTGCAAGGAACCGTAGCTCACTTCCGTCTGCAGGCCATAGCCGCTGTCTCCGATGATCGTCCCGGGGTCATAGCCGCGACCGGTCGTGAAATTTCCGCCGGAAATTTCTTCATAGGAGAACAAAGCATCGGGTGAATATTGCATCCGCGGTTTGAGCGTGAACGCCAGCAGCGGGGTCGGACGGAAGTCGATTTTCGCCTGCGCTCTAATGACAAGAGCGGTCGGGTCACCATCGGCGCGAGTCGGCAGGACGGTCTGGCCGATGCAATTGGCGAAGGCCGGCCCGCAGCCCTCGCTGGCTCCGAGAATATCCATTCCCTGCCGGATCTCCAGTGAACCGCCGATGCCCCATTTCGGCTCGAAAGCGGAATAGCCACCTATCCCGGAAATGCTGCCCGTCTCTATCTGATTGAAGTCCAGTCGCGCGTAAGCAACGCTCAGACGGTCCTCGTTGGTGCGTGTCCCCAATATGTCGGTTCGCTGGTCGATATAATCGAGCCCGACGGTACCAAAAATATTGTGCGATTGCTTGCGGATGAACGGGTAGCTTGCGTAAGCACCTGCGACCAGCGTTTCCGACCGGATGTCAAAGCCGCCGGCCAGTTCCGGCTTTGTCCATGCATAGGTAAAATTGCCACCGAATTTCAGACCTTCGCCACCGACCCGGAACTCATGGCTGGCTTGCAGGACCTGCTGTTCCTTGAAATCGGAAGTGGAATAGCCGCTGATCACGGTTTCATCACCCAATCCAGTCAGTCCGTTGAATCGGACCCGGGCCAGACCGCCGAACCGACCCACAGCTTCCGATCCGAAATTCTGGATATTGACGTCGGCATAAACCGGAGTGCGGATCACATTAAACTCGCCGACGACTTCACCGGGGCGCCCTCCCGATTCCGCCGAAACCGGCCGGAGCGACAGCCTTACGTCAAGCCCCGGTATATCCCGCGCGAGCAGCAGGTAGCGGTCTGCCGTGTTGATATTGAAAACCGGTTGTGCAGCCAGTTTCCGGATATATTTCTGCAACAAGCGTTCGGAAGCGCCGGCATCGCCCCTGACCTGTACCGCTGTCATCCGCGCCATCAGCACATCAAAGCGGACGATGCCCTGATCAATGGTCTGTGGCGGTACCTGCACGGCGGCCAGATAGCCGTCGCTCCGGAGGATCGTCGCCGCGCGGTCCCGGATGTCGCAGACCACCGAAACCGGCACCTCCTTGTCGACATATTCTGCGTAGGATGCGTCCAGCGACGCGGGGTCAACCGAAATCAGCCCGCTAAAATCGACCGACCGCAATGTGAACCGCACGTCGGAAAATTCCGGTCCGGCCAACGGGCAGGCGGAACGTTCAACGTCTCCGTCCACGGCCAGTGGCTGGGCCTGGCCCTCCAGCGCCTTGTCGATGACGCCGCGCTGGATTTCCTCCCTGGTGGGCGCCGCAACGGAAGACTGGCCCCAGACCGGCTGGGTCGACGAAAAAAGGGCCATGCAGGATATCAAAGCTGTAGTTCGAAACGTAGTGCGCGCGCGCGACATATATATCCCCGTGTTGCGACGATTCCGGCGTCACCCAGTGAATCGCCAAATAGCGGTTTCTGCCGTCCGTACGTCGATCAGGCCGGCAGAAACAGTTCGTTGGCTAGCCCTGATCAGGCGCGCCGCCACTGTTAGCATTTACAGTTTCGACCAACAGATCCAGTTGGCTTTCGCATCCGTTCTCGATCAATACGGATGCGGCATCATCAAGGTCGGTTGGCGGATTTTGCAGAACCACAAATTTCACCTCGACAGACTGCGACACGCTGGATCCGAGCAGACGATAGTTGGCGCCGTCAGTGACCGGCAGAACAGCCTTTGGCCATGCCTTTAACGCGCTGCCCTTGCGCCATGCAATTTCGGTAACATTGCCATCCGAGGGTTCAACGATGGAGGCTGTAGCCGATCCGGTATAGTCGGGCCGCCAGAGCACCAGGGCATCTGCATCCGCGACACAGAATTTTCCGCCTTTGGTTACGTCGAGAAACCAGAGATTGGGATTGCTCGGCGTCACAACCGCAGTGCTAACAGCAGAACGGACTGCTCCGGTTCTTGCCCGGCTGCTACCCCGGTTATTGATGAAGCTCGACAGCCGGCCGGTGGCGCTTGATGCGGATCCGCTGCCCTGCGCGAGCGAATAGGTTCCCGGACCTTTGAGCACTCGCGTTCCCGACTTGGTCAGGATGGTCACCTGATCCTGGGCCTTCAGCGTAACCTTTGCGTCGTTCGCCATTTTTTTACCGGCAGGGTAGCTGCTGGCCGAAGGGCCGGTCGAGCGCACAACCATATTCTGCGCCATGGCGGTGCTGCCAACTCCGAATAGCAGAGCCACGCCGAGCGCCACTTTCACAGATCGGAATGCGATTTTGCCGGACTGCGCCGACTTACCTTTATCCAAGTACATAGCTTTCTCCATTCTTTGTCTTTTCCAGTCGTTTTCGCAAATTGGCGAGACCCATGTCTTCGCCATATCGCTTGATCATGGCACCGAGTGCCTGAACTGAAGCGATATCACCATTTTCATGGCCCGCTATGACGGCGGTCACTGCCTCGCGATCTTTCTCTTCCCAGTCGGGCACCGGTTCGAATACCTCGACAGGCGTGGAGCGTCCGCGCAACGTAATCCGGCCCATCGGCCGGAACCAGTCGAGACCGGTGCGCTCCATCGCCTCCCGGCTCAGCAGGACTTTCGTTTCCAGCGTCTTGTTGGCGGCTTCCAGTCGTGCAGCGGTATTCATCGCGTCGCCCAGAGCGGTATATTGAATTCGGCCTTCCCCGCCGAAATTGCCGACAATGGCATCCCCATAATGCATGCCCACCCGCGTTCTGCCGATCGGCGGCACGCCTTCGGGGACATTCTTGCGAAATTCCTCGCCGGCCAGATAGAGGGCATAGGCCGCCTTGGCCGCCCGTTCACCGTCATCGGGATAGGCAATCGGCGCTCCCCAGAAGGTTACCAGGGCATCGCCGACAAATTTGTCGATGGTTCCGCCATATTCCAGCGCCACTTCGCTGAGCCGGTCGAGATAGTCGTTCAGCAGGGTTGCGACCATTTCCGGTTCGATCGCATGGGTCAATTTGGTAAAGCCCTCGAGATCGGTAAAGACTGCGAAAATCTTCCGCTTCTCGCCATGCAATGCCAGTTTTTCCGGATCCTTCAGTATCTCGGTGGCAATGGATTTGGGCAGATATTTGCCCAGCGCGCTTTGCGCGAAGGCCCGTTGCTTGGAATTGACAGTCCGGGCGGCGGAACCAACCGAGGCGTAGCCCAGCAACCACCCCACGCCCCAGCCAAAGGCGGGCAGGGACAGTGTATCGACGCCGATATTTTGCAAAAAGAAAGGAAAGACCAGAAAAAACGCGAACTGGCCAATAAGAATCAAACCGACTTTTGCGGCTTTGCCAACGATCAGGGCGGACAGGCCACCGCAGATCGCGACGATGAGGGCCGCAATCCACAGGGTCCAGGAAGGAATCGGATCGGGGAGATCGTCGTTGAGCAGCTGGGCGAGCATATGGGCATGCACCTCCAGCCCGATCATCTTGCCGTCATCGCCCTTGATGTCGGCCAACCCGCCGACCGGGGTTTCAAATCGGTCCCGGTCAATGAAGTCGCCGCCGATCAGAACATGCTTGCCGGCGATGAAGGACCCAAGCATTTCTGCTATTTCCGGATCGGCAAAACTCTCGATCGGGAATTTGTCGAACACCGGCATATCGGTTGTTGCCGGGACATGGTAACGGATGGCGCCATCATTCCTGGCAAATTTCGGATTGGGGCCGGTCAGCGCCATAGCCATGAATGGCGGCGCTCCCGGACTATGAGGTGTCCATCGACGCTGGACACCGTCACTGTCGGTTTCCAGTTTGATATTGGTCGGCTTTACGGTGTCGCTGCGGACAGTCTGGAAAAACTGCTGAAGAAATTCATGCTCGGCAAATGCGATTTCCGGATTTTCCTTCGGGTCAGCATAAGCGAGATAGGTAGGCGTCCGGATATTCTTGAAGGCGGATATCAGCAGCGGGTCGTCATCCTGCGGCATCGTGAACAAAATATCGATACCGATCGATTTGGGATTGGCTGCGTCAATCGTTTCCAGCGCCTGCGCCAGAATTGTACGATCGACCGGAGACCGTTGCCCGGTCAGTTTCAACGTATCTTCATTGTAGACGACCATCACGATGTCTTCGTCTTTTTCAACTTCCGGCGCGAACACGGACGCGCGCAGATCGTATAGCGCGCGCTCGGCTTCCTGTATCAGGGGCGTCGTCCAGCTGTAGCGGGCGACAAGCAGCGCGAGGACCATGAACAATATGGTCGATCCCATGCGGATCGGGCCCAGCTGATCAAAGAGCCGGCGCAGGGATTGCAGGACGCCCTTGGCTCCCTCTTTTACATCGCGGTTGTTTGTGTCCGGGTCTGTCGATGCGGCCGTTTCTGACATTATTTCAGAGCCGCCTTTGTCGCTGCCGCATCCGCTGCATTATCGGCTGACGTGTCCGCGCTGGCCGGCAAGAAGGATCGTTCACCATCGCCGATCAGGGCAAATCCAGCCCAGTAAAAGGGATGCGATGTTATCGGGTCATCCATCAAGTGCAGCTGGGACTGTCTCAGCGCCTTGGCAATCGACTGGCCCTGTCCGTCTCTGAACAAGCCGTTGATCAGCCGCTCCGTTGCACGGAATTCATCCGGAGCCGGCCAGTGGCTGGCGAGTACCGAGCGTCCGCCGGCACCGATGAAAGACCGGACCAGACCATCCAGAGCGGTGCCGCCACCGCTGCTGACACCGGCCTCGCGGGTGGCGGTTACGCTGGCCTTTCCTGCGGTGTCGCAGGCCGAAAGGATGATGATGTCCGCATCCAGTTTGAGATCGAAAATTTCATCGAAGGCCAGCAACCCGTCCGAGCCATTGTCGCCAAAAGAGGTCACCAATGCCGGTTTTGCCGGACAGGACGGATTGGGTGCGGTTACCAGACCATGGGTGGCAAAATGCAAAATGCGAAAATCGTCGATATCATTTTTGGACAGGATTTCGCTATCGGAGAAGGCCGCACCGGTGATCAGCTCCGAGTTTTCCGCGCCAATCAGCCCCTCCGCCATCAGCAATTCGCGATCGGATATCGGAGCGTTCCATTGGCCCAGCGGCCATAGGCACTGGCTATCCTCATCCTGTTCACCGCCGCGCAGGGCTGCGACATTGATGCTGCCCAAAACCGGCTGGTTTCTGCCCATTCCCAAATATTGTTGCGAGGCATCCGATTGGGGTGCTGCCCTGGCATCGGCAAACGCCCGGGACGATACCGCGGTGCTGATATCCAGATCCCGGCCCAGCCAATTGACCCCGGTGAAATCAAACGGATCGGCGTCGGGGGCTTCTGATCGGGCAAGATATTGCGCAACCGACGCATCATCGGCCACCAGCAAGTTGACCGGCAAGCGAAGCATGGCACCATCCGGCTCGAATATCAGATGCCGGGCGCGAGCCAGCCGGTCGGCCACCGGTCCGAAAAGCGCGCCGTAGAGATCGCGCGCCGCTTCAATGTCGAAAGGATAGGTGACATTCTGTCCATTTTCGAAAACCGAGATCGAAGCGCGGAGGGTGTCGACCTTTTGGTCCAGCGCCGCCTCATCCAGCGGAACCCGGTAAACATTCGCTGCCGACTTGTCGGTGTAGAACATGAAAATGTCGCCGCCGATAATTGCCATGCGCATGTAGGATTCAGCGGGCTGCATGGTCGCGCGCAGTTCGGCCAGGCTGAGGAAACGATCGCCGACCACCCGATATTGCGGAAATTCGGATAGCTTCACCTGGGTGAACTGCTGGCTTTTCTCCAATGTTTCGATCTCGGACGCGAGATCCGCGGCCTGTCTGGCGACCGATGGGGTCTGCTCGACTCTGCTCAGCGCGGCAAAGCGCATCCGCAATCGTTCGATATTGCGCGCCAGATTGGTTGATTGCCTGAACAGGCGCGCGGCTTCATCGGTCCCGCCGCTGAGTTCGCGCGCAAGCACGGCCTGGGTTTCCGCAACGCCCGGACGAATCAAAATTTGCGAAGCCTTGAAAAATTGCTCGGTCGCTGTGTCATCCTCGGCCAACAAGCGAAAATAGGGCGCCAACTGGTTGGCCAGCCCGGAAATCGCGCTTCGTTTGCCCAGCGAACTTTCCACGACTTCGCCGTATAATCGGCGTGCTTCCGTTGTCTTTCCTCTCCGCAACAAAAAGGCAGCGAGTCGGGCCTTGGCGCCATTAACCGCCCGTGTTTCCGGATATTGAATGTTCAGCAGATCCAGCCCGCCGCGGAGCAGTTGCTCGGCCTCTTGCAAATCGCCGTCGGCTTCTGAAATCAGGGACAATTCAGCAAGCGTCTGGGCCCTCAGCCGGGTGATCGATGTGACGCGGCCATCCCGAACGGCAACAGCGCGATTATAGGCCGAGACAAGGGATCTCCGGGCTGATTCGCGGTCGCCCTTCAGCCGCTGCGCCGTGCCCGAAAGCTGCAATGCCTGCGCATCGATGATCTCGGCCCGCTCCCGGGCGCTCAATTTGGTTTCGTCAACAAATCCGAGCAGGTTGCGGGTCCGCACGCTACCGTTGATCCGGCTCGAAATCGGCGCTGTGATCTCCAGACGTTCGGTCACCGCCATTTGCTCCTGGAGCGACGTTTCGAGTGGCATATCGAGCCGCTCGATCGCTGCACCAAACAGGCCCTGATTGAGCAGATGCATCGCTTCAAAATTCCGCTGTAACCTCTCGGTTACCGGATCAACATTGTTCAGGGCATTGGCTTGTTCGAACAGCTCGTCTGCCTCGGCGAACTCGCCCAGATTGGATTTTTGCAATGCCCGGTTGATCAAATATTCGTGGGGATTGATATCTTCCCCCTTCATGCCCGACGTCCGCTGTTGCAATGTTTCAAAAAAGGCGGCCGCCTCGGCATAATTGCCGCTGAGGTTGCGTCTATAGCCTTCCGCCAGCGCCTGGTCGGGCTTGAGCGTCGCTGCCTGCACGCGGGCGAAGGCGAACGGATCTTCCACCGACGTCGAAGCGACGTCAATTTTGCCTTCTGCGATCGTATTCTGCAAAATCGACTTGAGTGCCAGCAGGGTCGCACTGTCATAGGCAGCCAGACCTTCGGCGACATAGGAAGTGCCGTCTTGAGATCCGACCACCAGCGAATAGGCAACCGGCTCAGCGGCCAGCTGACACGCCGTATGGCGAAAATCGCCGACCGTTGCCCGGACTTCGGTCGCCGAGCAGGTTACCGGTTCCGAGCGATGAGGGCTGATCCGTGCGAGCAGATCCTGTTCCCCTGACCGGGACGAATAGACAAAACCGACCGGTCGCGCCGAATCACGGCAAACCACAGCCCAACTGCGGTCGAACATATTGTTCTTGGCCTTGTTTTCGATGCTGCGGTCCTGAACCTGACACAATATGCCATCGCTGCTGCCGATGGGAAAGCTGTCGCGCAATATCGGGGAGGACGAATTGGCAGTGGCCGCTCCGGGAATGGTCGTCAGGGCTATCGCCGATATTATGATGCAAATGCCTGTCCGGCGCACGAAAATTTCCCCATAAAAATTGGTGTGCCGACCAGTCCCCTCAGACATGACCAGCGACGTTCGCGACCCGGAATATATATTTTGCTACTACATCTTCCTATGGATTCCGAGTCCCCGATAGGAAAATAACGACACGGTCGTCCGATTGGGCGGTTTTTGTCGCATTCAGGGACGTAATTTGGAAATTTCGAAAAAATTCAGAGGCTTCGCTCGTTAAAGGCCACGAAACTCTATGGCATCGCGAATCGGAACGCGGGGGACCTCAAAATTGTTGATTGGATCATCCGGGTCGCGATAACCGATCGCCATTCCGCAAAAGAAGATATGATCATCATCGATGCCGAGCAGTTCCCGCATATAGCTGCCGTACATCGCCCAGATTTCCTGGGGACAGCTGTCCAGCCCGGCTTCGCGCAGCAACAGCATGACGGTCTGCAGCCACATGCCCATGTCAGACCATTGCGGCGGGCCCATATATTTCCTGGTGTAAGTGAACAATTGCACCGGGGCTCCGAAACTGTCCCAGTTCCTCGCCATCTGCGCGACACGGCCCGGACCATCTTCCCGCGCCAGACCAATGCTATCGAACATGTCGCGGCCCACCGCCCGCCGCTGTTCCTCGTAGCGGCCGTCCAGATCCTTGGGATAAATGGCATATTCCATATTTTCACCCATCGGTGCCGCCTTGGCCTTTTCCTTGATCTTCGCTGTGATATCCTCGAGCGCATCGCCGACCACGATGATCGCGTTCCAAGGCTGCGTGTTGCCGCCGGATGGAGCGCGTTGCGCCGTTTGCAGCACCTGTTCGAGCGTCGCCCGGTCGACCGGCCTGTCGAGAAACTGGCGGACAGAGCGGCGAGACGTGACGGCTTCGGTGACGTTCATGGAATCAGTCCTCATCAAAAAGTCCGGCCAGCTGTTCGACCATTGTCCCGCCCAGTTGCTCGGCATCCATGATTGTCACGGCCTTCTTGTAATAGCGGGTCACATCATGGCCGATGCCGATAGCGACCAGTTGCACGGGCGAGCGGCTTTCGATCCATTCGATCACCTTGCGGAGATGGTTTTCCAGATAGGCGCCATGGTTGACCGACAGGGTGCTGTCATCGACCGGGGCGCCGTCCGATATGACCATCAATATCCGGCGTTCTTCGGGCCGGGCGATCAGGCGGCTGTGAGCCCAG
>TARA_R110002124_G_scaffold18204_2_pt1 | contig 10308 bp, 2 predicted proteins | sample TARA_R110002124 | Tara Oceans TARA_R110002124 (sample SAMEA4397445) | marine metagenome | biome: Polar Biome; feature: [SRF] surface water layer (ENVO:00010504); material: water (ENVO:00002006), including particulate matter (ENVO:01000060) such as... | depth 5 m | reverse complement strand
GTAACATGGAGCTATATAATCTTCTGTTGTATCTTCGGTTGCTACTGTAATGTCACCTGTTAATAGAAACCAAACATGTAAATGTTTATGTATCGCTCCAACAACCGCACTGTTTTTTTGCATGTTCATTTGTCTGATATAAACTCCATCAGCAAACGAGTGTTTTATTGGTGCTATCTTGCTATCTGTAACAACTTGTTTTCCATCACCCTCTACATTTATGCCATCTGCTATACACAACAACGACTCCTCTAGTTTTAATATTTTTTCTCTAGAGTTTTTAGAAACTTCATTTTTAGACATAATTTAATTTATACCTATAATAGTCACAGTTTTGCTTGTTTTTTTACTATTAAGCCGATGTTGAAAGCAACTTCTCAATATCAAATCTTAACGTTTGGTCCGCTGTACCTGCTTTTACAATTTCTATATTACCAGTTATAGTAGCTATCCTACCAGTGTTACCCACTGTTAAAGTGATACCATTTTCTAAAGTTTGAACAGCACTCATGATCCAGTCGCCAGCGCCATCCAAACCTCCACCAGTTGTTAGTGTTGGATTTGCTACTGAAGGATCTATTCCTATACCACTGACAGTTGAAACGTTGTTAATAATACCTTCTCTATCCGCGACAGCTATCGTTGCGTGAGCACTAGTTGCCTCAGTTGTTGTTGTGGTTGGTGCGGTTAAAGCAATAGCTAAATCTGTAAATTTAACCTCCCAACCATACACTCTTAATATTTCACTTTCTCCATAGCCACCAAGTTTTAAGGTATCTCCAGCTAGGGCTAGAGCCTGTTGTTTGTCAAAAACAATTTGCCCCTCTTGAACGGTAACCAAACCTTTTACTACGGTTGGTTTTTTAGCTAAAGTACTTAGCCCTGGTCTTTCATTTTTAATTATTGTTTTTGCCTCTTTAGTTCCCTCAAATAAAGTTATAGTATCCTCGTAAACACCTACAGATGTGTCTGCCGTAACGTTTGTAGCGGGTACAACTATCATACCTTCTTTAAGTACGTTAACGTAGTTATTTATAGGCCAACTAAAGTTCATTCTATTACTAAAGCTCAAAGTCACGGCGTCTGCTATGGCTATAGCTTCAGACAATGTAAAAGCGTATGTAGAGTCAAGAGAGACAACTGTTGCTGTAGTTCCATCGAGAGCAGGGTTTCCAGTCACCCTATCTCCAACTTTCATTTTACTAGCCACAGCGGTATCCATAGTAACAGTGGTACCACTGGTGACCGCTCCGTTAACCGTATCTGTATTGTTAACACTTGGGTATATATTTTCTCCTGGTAAATCAATAGGCGTAGATCCAACCACTGGTCCTACAAAAGCTAAAACATCATTTGCTACTGGTTGCTTTAAAAGCCTGTAAGCAGCTGTCGTTGCAGCAGTTGTTGTGAAACTAAAAGCTGTTTTAGCTTGAGGTTTACCTCTATTTATAGATATAGTGTCTGACCCACAAGGAACACACCCAACGCTTCCATTTGGTGAGTAACCTTGTAGCGTTAGTGTTAAGGCCGCATACTGATATATAACTTTTTGCATCATCAAAGAGCCAGATCCAGTAGAACTGTTAATATCTAACGAACCATCTGCAAATCTAACCTCGTTGTAAGTGTCATGTTGGGTTGATTCTTCTGGAGTAGAAGAAGGAACTGCATATAGAAATATATCATATTGATCGTCACCACCTGTTACAGCTGGGAACGTTATAGTTCCAATGTACGGGACGCCAGAAATCTCCTCTTGCAAGTTGGAAGTGTTGACTTGAAAAACATTGGTTACAAAATTGTAATAGTAACCAGTGGTGTTATCTTTAATTTCTAATTTAAACTTTGCTCCTTTATCTCCAGATATTGTAAACACCCTACGTTCGCTTGTTGCGGGTAAATCAGAAAAATCTAAATCAAAAGTTCTTATTGTATTCATGTATTGTTATTTTTATTTACTACTTTCTGAAACCTCTGAGCCAATGGCGAATAACTCAACCTTACCTGTAGAGTCGTTAACAAATTTAACGTCAGCATAATATCCTAATATACTAGATGTATTTACTCTCTTATCTTTTGCGAACGAAATAAAATCATTTTTTCCAGGTAGTGAAGATATTGTATTATCATACTCAACTATAATCCTAGTTGTACCGTTACCAAGTGGCGTTATACTTAATATTGGACCCAACATTAAAGTATTCACCAAAGCCCCTTGCGTAAAACCGCCCTGTGGCGCTATGGGCGTGTAATAAATAATATCACCAACCTGAACTGATATGTTCATATTATTAAAAATTAGTTGAGCGTTTAATATAGCCATTTGTTGAGTTTAATATTAATTATTAGAAGTACCTAGCAGCACGGTTGGAGCTACTTACGGTTTTACTAACACTACTGGTGGTTCCGTCAACCATAAAAACAACAAAGGCATTGTCTACAGAGCTTTGACTAGAAGACCAATAGTTTGCGCCGCTAAAACTTCCGATATTATTATTTGTAGTACCACTACTATTAGTTCCTGTCGCGCCATTACCAATCCCATTTTGAATTTTCACTAACTCATCTTTTGATGGTAAGAACCAATCCGCGTACAGTCCTATCGATAAATTGTCAGCTCTATAAGCAGCGGTAGAAGCAGTAGTAGTCGAGTCCGCCATTATAGCGGCTGTTGAAGTGTCACCAGTACCTATGATAGTACCCGTACCGACAACGTTATGGTTTGAAACTCCCCACGTCTCACTACTACTCGAATCGGGGTATTCAACTATAATACCGTGTTTTTCGCCAGCAACATACCCAATATCTCCAGTATTAAAAAAATATGCTATAATCCCACCTTGAAAAGTATCACCTACTTGAGGCGCACTAGAAGGGTAAGTACAAGATCCATCATCTGAATTTGCATTAGGATCATAGTTATTCGCAGTAGGGTCAGTACATCCTAAAATTGTATTAAAGAAAGTACATGAACCATCATCAGAATTAGCAGTAGCATCATAATTAGTTGCAGTAGGATCTGTACAACCATAAGCAAATGGCTGACAAGATCCGTCATCACATGTTGCATTAGGATCATAGTTAAACTGAGTAGCATCAGTACAACCGTCTACACAGTAAGTACAAGATCCATCATCTGTAGTAGCTAATGCATTATAATTCAATGCAGTAGGATCTGTACAACCAGTAACTGAAGCTGGTGGACCAGGATTCACCGTTAATAACGCATTAAAACTAACCAAACAAGGGTCAGTTTGGTTTCCAACATAACTATTAGACCCCTGGGTAATTGTTAAATCATAAACACCGGGAGGTAAACTACTAAACACATGCACCTGCCCAAAAATCATAGTGCTAGAATAGGAGACGCCATTACTATGAGTAAGTGTTGGTACGCCGTTATCTCCATACGGAGATGTTGCTGAGATATTAATGTTAATAATACCGTCGTTAGCACTTGGAATTGTTTCGTCCGACACTACGCTTGCTATAAAATAAGTGTTTGTAAGAGTTGAAGCGTTATTAGCATCAGGTGTAGGGGATGGTGAGGCAATGTTTACACAATACATACAACTGCCATCATCTACGGTAGCTGTAGCGTCATAGTTAGATGCTAAAGAATCAGTACAACCAGAATCATAAGTACATGTTGCGTCTAGTAGTCCATAGGCACTAGTAAAAGGTTGGTAGTTATTAACTTCGTTTACCCACGTAGCAGTTTCAATATCAATGTAGTAATTATTCGCGGTAACATCTTGACACCCATACCAGATACACGTCCCATTATCTGTTGTTACTGAAGAGTCGTAATTACTAGCGGTTGGAGCTGCACACCCGTTAGTCATCGCCGTGCAACTTCCGTCATTTGTATTTGCTGCTGGGTCGTAGTTAAGAGCCGTAGGATCTGTACAGCCATACTCCAAAGCGGTACAACTACCATCGTCGCTTATTCCGGGGAACGGAGGGGTTGTTGGCATTACGTTTGGTAATTGGTAATTCACCGCTTCCATTGGGAAGGTTGTTGTGTTAGTACATCCATTCGGGTAAATTGCAACATCACACGTACACCCTGTCCAAGTGCAATTTCCGCTATCTGTATTCGCGTTAGAATCGTAGTTATCCGCAGACGGGTGAAGGCAACCAAAAACAAATGGAATACATGAACCATCATCATTAGTTGCGTTAGGATCGTAATTCGAAGCGCTAGCATCCGTACAACCTTGCACGGCTGTATTAACTGGAATATTACTTAATCTTCCAATCCCCTGGATTGCAAAACTCGCGTGGTCGAAAGTAGAACTTCCGTCTGGATTTACTATTATTTGATCGAGGGAGTGTTGTATGTTTTTACCTTTTATATAGTTAAACCATTTTCCTTCTTTTTCTATAAACTCATCTACGCTTCCAGACTCTTTATTTGTAATCAATGAATCAACGTACCAACCTGGTTTTGGTGATAAATTATAATACTGGTCATCCAATAAGTTAGCAACGACCCTTGAGTCGCTACCCTCGTAGTTTATAGTGTTAAAGGATTTAACGCTTCCAGGTAAGTCGTTTAAAACAGCGGTAAAAGTAGAGTAGCTATTACTATTATGTATACCGTAAAAGGTGTTCCTATTAATCTCCTTACCAAAAGCATCATACTGCTCAGCGTGGTGTTTCCATAACTTACCATCTTTAAATGTGTAATACTCACTAGCACAACTAATAGCATTTTCAGGTAAAAAAGATTTAAAACTTACCCAACCCTTTACGTCTTCTCTAAAAGTAACCGTTTTTCTAGCTGGATTTGCAAGAAGAATATTGTACTCGTCTTTTTTATCATCATAACTACCCATTAGCCCATCACTTAGCTTTAGGTGGTCTCTAAACCAATCTTTCATACCATGATTTGATATAGGTGTCAATCCATCCATAGATAACCTCATAACAGCACCTCTAACTTTATCCGTAAAATAAATTCTATAAGCTTCAGATGCAAATGATTCTGGATTTCTAGATATACCGTATTCACCAGAGTACGGAATAGCTTGACCTAAAACATTATTTGTTGAAGTTACATTTGTGTTACCATCAGCATTATACAGGGCGTCTTTATTTGCTAGTATTTTTAATACTCTATCTTCACAAAGCGTTATTAAATCACCGCCCTGTCCCCATCCAGCATATAACTTTTGAATACTACCATAAATAGGGTTTATATCTTTTGTTATTTTTTCTGCCGCTATAAATTGATTAAGATTGTTTACACCAGAAGTAGAGTTGTATATACCAGAATAAATCAACCCATTCTTCCTTGTTTCTTCTTCTTTCAATTCCTCTGTAGAGGAAGAAACGGTAACACCGTTAGCTATATAAGGTTTGTTATAGGTGTCACCAATTCTATTAGACTCAACGCCATTGTTAAAAGACCAGCAATTAAACCAATTTAAACCAATTTCTTCTCTAGGTGTTATCTGTAAAGAGATAGCGAGCCCTGCATTGTTAACGTCATACGCGGCATTAACTTTACACGAAACTATTTCGCCCGTATCTTTTTCTATATAAGTAATTGGCGCCGTAAGCAGTGTTAAAAGATCAGCGCCTTCTAATGGTGCGGAAAGATTAATAACATAAAGTGGTGAAAATGGATTTATACTTTCCCAAGAAGTGATAAATATTCCTTCTGGAAAATCAGTATTGATTGGTGGAGTTATTGTAGACCCTATAGGTATAAATAAATGTTTATTTTTATCTTTTAAAGGTAGCGTTGGAAGGCTAGAACTAGCCTCGTAGTATATGTCTATATCAACCTCTTCCTTAGGTTCTGTTTCAAATATAGCTGGATTTTTACTTATAGGGTTTTCTCCTTCAACCATAAAATCCGTTAAAAATTGAATGGATACAGAATCACTACCATTAGGAGTTATACTATTCATAGGTTCACCAGCCGCGTCTAAAGTAGAGACAAACCCCGCATCATACGCGTCCTTGGAAAAAGTCTCACTTACTTCATATTGTATTCTATACGTTATTCTACGATTAGTCTGTCTTCTCATCTCTTTTACCTGGGCTGTATGAGTGGTGTTCCAAAGAGTACCATGAAGTGGTATAGTGTTTTTAGAAACTTTAGCAAGCCCTGATCGTTTTGCGCCGTGATAATTGAACAACCTATGTTTGTGTACAGCTAGTATCTTATATACAATATCACTTCCGGTTACTCTAAAAAGACTTTCAGGTAACAATGCTGAAACAACCTCGGATTCTTGATCTGTACTAGAGTTACCATTAACACCAATGCGCCAATCTAAATCATAGTCTTGTGTTTTCCCATCACTACCAGGTCCGTCAGGTCCAAACTGAGAATATGCAAGATCAATATATTTTTTACTGTTGTGCGTGTGTATTCCTCTCATTGCCACCAACCCATTACTTTTACCATCTCCAACATTTTCACTGTATGTATTTATTCCAAGGATTTGAAGGGCAGTAAATGAATATGATACCCCCTCACTACCTCCAAAAAGATAAGGAGGATAGCGAAGACCAGTAACTTCTTGAGAAACATGAGTTGTTGTGTTACAAGTACGTCTATCATCCCCACCTCCTCCTCCAATATCAAACGTGACATTGCTGTATGGTAATTTACCTCCAGAAGGTAGGGTTGGAGATCCATTTTGCTTACTGGCAAAAGTAGCGTTATCAATAAACCATCTGGATTTTATAGAGCTACTACCAAACTTCAATAAACTCTCCCATTGAGATCTGTGATGTGTTGAAACTCCAAAACCAGGAATAGCTAAATTTACATCTGTGTGAAAAAGATACTTTCCATTAGATGTCGCGTAAAAAGTGTTGTCAAGCACCTTATTGTCTGCTATTTTGTAAACACCCAAAGTTGTTAGCTCCATTAATTCGTTGCTTGCGGACGGAGACTTTATTAATTTGTTGTCGATAATAGTGTCTTGCTTTATTTTAACAAAAAATCTACCATCAAACTCAGGTTTATTTATTATTGTCTTTTTCCAAAAATGAATATGTATACCATCAGACGTTAAAGTCGCACTGTCTGTTATAAAACCATCTTTTATCACTATTGGTCTATCTAAATGCACATAATAGTAGTTCGTACCACCCTGGTTAACCTCATCGGTGTCAACATTGATAACATGATATCTATCGCTGTATCTTGGAACCGCGATTCCATCGGCATTAAGTTGATCTTGTGAAAAACTAACATATAACTCATCAGTAGTAGAACCACTAGTGTTACCACTAACTTCATCTAAAAGGGTTTTAGGAGAAGTCAAAGCCATTCCAAGGGATTGCACGCCCTGGATATAAACCGTCTCATGAACGTTCTCCGACCACCGCCCTGCATTGATACTAAACCCTTTTCTTCCAGGTTTTGGTGCGTTAGCACCACCTGGAAAATCACAAGTAGCACCTGGTATTGTTCCGCCGTACAAGTTGCAAGAGTGGTCGCCTTTAGAGCCATCAGTACTCGAGCGCATTAGTCTTTCGTAAGTTGTTTTTATATACTCAGGAGCTTCATTTTCTATCGCCACTATCTTATACCTAGCCTCTTCATTAACAAGATCAGAATCTAATCCTTTTTTTAATATAATATACGTATCTTCATCTACTTTGTTTCTATCCACAGAAGGGAACGAAACCCAGACATTTCCATCCGCCGCGTCATATACTCTATCAACCGCTAAGTTATAATATTCATTAGAAGTTTCTTTAATATAAAACCTATAATAATCCGCCCAATCAGGAGAGTTTTTTAATTTAGCATTAATGTAACTGCTATTAACAGACTTAGACTTCGGTACCCTAATGGATTCCCCAGATGTTTTAACAGGCGTTTCCCTACCGTACTTATCACCCCAAATAACGCCAATATCATAGTCTCTAAGCGATTTAACAGATTTTTCACCTACATTTGCTGCTGTATCAATACCTCTAGCTCCAAGCCAAGCTTGTATATCTGGCTGTATTGTATCGTATCCTTGGGCATAGTTACCATAAACGATTCTATTTCCAGTAATCTCTTGTGCTAAAGCTTTTTTTGGAACATTATCCCAAGCTCTTAAACTTTGAGAAGAAGGGAGTGTTAGTGTTATATTTTCAGAAGAAACCTCATAAGAACCTTTGCTAGCCCCGTTCATGAGAGAACTACCAGGTGTGTTCCAATAGTTTTGAGTTGCTCCTCCCAGGGCAATATCATTTGGAGAAATACTTTTTAATAAGTAGATGGAAGGATTTGTTTCGTTTTTATACAGTAAATCAACACTAACAACATCTAGGGGTGTGTCTTGCGTTATGAAGTTTTGTATCTTTAAAGATTTAATCGAGTTAACTACACCTTTGTTAAATGCCTCTATAGGTTGGTAGGAAAAATTACCGGGTAAAAAAGCAACCTCAGTAAACGGGCTAAAAGAAGAGTACTCCCCGTCCTCATATTTGTATCTATAGGCAAATCTTGGTAGTTTACGTTGAAAAAGAGATTGTTCTTGTTCTAAATGCCCAAACCATTCGACCGCAAAAATATTTGCAAGCAAAGGGGCCATTGCCTCAATTTTAACTATAAATGTTGAAGTTCCTCCTGAGGAGGTTATTGATTCGATGCTAGCTCTAATTTCCCAATCATCAGGTAGATTTTCAATATCACTTGATAAAAGTATTATATCACCCTCTTTAAACCCAAATGAGTCATCAGGATTGTTAAAAGTTAACGTAACTAACTCACCTTCAACAGCATCGTCGAACGGTGGCGTTGCGTTCGTAGTTATAACCTCAGTACCACTCGTAACACCCTCCCCTGCTGTGGTTTTTATTTCTAAATAAGGCGGTTTTAACGGCGCTTTACGTATAACTGTTATGTGTTCTTCTTTGACAGGGCCTTTGTCAACACCTTCAACCATTAAACGCGTATGCCCCGCGCTCCACAAGCCGTCAGCGTCAACAGAAAGATCTTGCGTACCCTCAACGCTACGTGGTATATTTATTTTTTTAGGTTCTGTTTTTCCATCAGTCCAAAACAACATATCATCTATAATGTTAATACCAGTGATATAGTCATTATGATCAAAATTTAGAACTCTAGGTTTTTCAAAAACTAATGATTCGTGAAGCGGGAAAACTGTGTTTAGGTTTAAATTTGTGTTGAGAAGTGCAATGGTTTGTAGTGGGAGTGTAAAACTGAAGCCAAAGCTCGGAAGCTGTATTGGGGTTGGTACCGTGTTACCAATAGTAGAGCAGTCTACCATAGTGAATAAAGTTGAGTTATTAACATACCCAACGCACCCACTACTACTACTCCCAAAATTAATTGGATCACCCGGTTGTAAGACTGAGGGAACAGTGTGGTATACCAAGTTATGAGGAACTAGCTGGAAATCAATTTGACCCCAAATTATAGAACCATCATAAGTGCGCGATAAAGTATCACCTGAGTCGTAGGTTATTGAATCAAAATTTCCACTCTGAGCAAACACGGTCATGTTAGCAGTGAGCGTTAGTTTTAGGTAAGTATCTGTAGAACTAATTGATGGACTATTTTGAAAGTATATAGTCCTTGTAAAAGTAACTAATTGAGCGCCTCCCGTAGCGACAGTATTCATCTGGTTGTCTGGATGGTTATTTTGAAATAACCCTATAGACATACCATCATAAGTACCCATACTAATAAGTGGGTCGTAGTCAGCCACATATAAGACGTTACCCGCTTGCATTGCGCCAGAACTGTCTAAAGGAACAATAAATTTAGAACCGTATATATTAGGGTGATAATTATGATTTGCAGTATAATTAGGAGAAGGTGTAACCGATACAATATCAACGGTATTACTAGTATCACCACCATCCGTTAAACCAGTAACAGTCCAACCAGGTTGTATTTGACTTGATACCTCTACTGGTAAAGCACTTATTTGGTTAACAGAGCCAAAATTGTTACTAGTATTGTTAGTTGTTGTAAAGGCGTGTTGATCAACAAGAACCCACTCGCACTTGGTCGGGGTTTTTCTAATAATCATATCAGAAACAGAGGAAAACTGATTCCAATCTACAGAGCCAACCCCTTCATATTGTCCAGAAACCAACCAGTACAAAGTGTCATTTTTCTCATCAGCAACAGATCCCACGGTAAATGACGACGGTGGTATAAGTTCATAACTACAACCCTCAATATTTCCTAATATATTTTGAACAGTACCAACCTCGGATCCTTCTGAAGTTGAAACCTGTATATTCATCGCGTCTCTATACTCACCTTTGGGAACGAGTCTTTCATCAACATCCTTGTTCATTTTACCACCG
>TARA_R110002124_G_scaffold27316_1_pt1 | contig 10322 bp, 6 predicted proteins | sample TARA_R110002124 | Tara Oceans TARA_R110002124 (sample SAMEA4397445) | marine metagenome | biome: Polar Biome; feature: [SRF] surface water layer (ENVO:00010504); material: water (ENVO:00002006), including particulate matter (ENVO:01000060) such as... | depth 5 m | reverse complement strand
AGAAGCTGGTGATGCTCCTCGGGAATTGCCATATTCTTGAAAACGTCCATTGCTATTCCTTTGTGGTGTTCTAAGAGGTTAACTCTTTGGGACCATGGAAATCCAGTACCCCGGTCACGACCTGAAATTGCAATTCACCATGGACAGGTTCAAGATTTGAGTACGAAGGTCACAGCCGAAGCCGAACGCTCGCAAAAGGGACGTATCAGATGAATACTGAAAACACCGAAACAGAAGCAGGTTCGACGGCTTTCACCGACATGGACCCGGTGATTGCGGCCTCATTATTGTCGCGGGAAACCCCGGAAGACATCCAGAAAGCGCTCGCCAGCCTGCCGCCCGATACTGTGCTGAAAATCGCCTCACACCTGGCCGCCGGGGCAAAACCCACAGAAGAGAAACTGCCTTCTGTCGAACACCTGAGTGGAATCGATGGTACGGTTGGACAGTTAATGACGGAGGCCTTTGGGGTTCAGCCACCGGATACCACGGTAGCACGAGCGCTGGATTTTGTCGTAAAAACTGAACCGTTTACTACAGTAACGTATATCTACGTCGCCGACGAAACAGGAAAACTGCTGGGCGTTGTCGCTATGCGTGATTTGTTGTTGGCGCGCCCGGGTCAGACCCTGGAAGATATCATGAGGAAAGAACCCTTCGTCTTCACACCGGACATCCGTATGCCCGAGGCCGTCAATGCCGCACTGGCCAAACGACATCGACTCTATCCGGTGGTGGACGAGAACGGCATACTGGTAGGCCTCGTCTACGGCTGGAAACTGTTTGAGTATGTCGCTACAGAGATAAGCGCCCAAGCCGGATCTATGGTGGGCGTGAGCAGTGAGGAGTGTGTCTCCACTCCAATATTCAAAGCGTTTCTTATGCGACACCCCTGGCTTCAGGTCAATTTGCTTACTGCTTTCGCCGCGGCTTTCGTGGTGGGTATGTTCGAAGACACTATAGCGCGAATTGTAGCGCTGGCAGTGTTCTTGCCTGTCCTCGCCGGACAGAGCGGTAATACGGGTTGTCAGGCACTCGCAATTACTCTGCGCAGCCTGACACTCGGGGAACTGGCGGATGTTTCTGTAGCAAAACTATTGAAGAAGGAAATAATCCTGGGCGCCATGAACGGCTTTTTCGTTGGCCTGATTGCGGCGGGCGCGATGTACCTCTATGCAATGATGACCGATACTCCCGACCCATTGGTTCTGAGCGCAGTGATCTTGACAGCTATGGTCGGCGCCTGCATAGGCAGTGGTATTTTCGGTGTTCTGGTGCCTCTTACACTACGCCGTTTTGGTGCTGACCCAGCGATGGCAAGCAGCATTTTCCTGACAACATTTACCGATGTTCTTGGCATGGGGCTCATGCTCGCGCTTGCTACTACATTGTTAATGTAATCCCGGAGCGCATTCGCCAGCAGGGCTGAATTTGCAGCTAACATGGTGCTGTACCCATTAAACTGTGCAGCCGCCGCGCAATGTCTGCTATCGTGATAAGACTAACCGAGAATGAACACGGCGAGTGCAAGTATGCGGATACAACCCCAAGGAGTATTTCTCGGCCTTATCATTGCCATGCTCGCTGCGGCCTGCGGTGGCGGTGGTGGCTCTGGCAATGACAGTAGTGCGGGGCCCGCGCCCGACCCTGTCGAACCAACTCCCGCGCCAGCGACTTTTTCACTATCCGGCGCTATTACAGCCTCTGCCAGCCAGACAGTAGATAGTGATACCAATGACCCGACGCAGCCAGCTGTCAGCAACGACACTATCAATAATCCGCAGCTCATTTCGAATCCAATCACCCTCGGTGGCTACATAAACGTACCGGGCACCGGCCCCGCGGGACGCTCGCGTGAGTCCGGAGACATCGACGACTATTTCCAGGTTGACCTGTTGGCGGGGCAACGCATCACCATGTTGGTAGGCGATTTCGAAGAGGCCGATGCCGATCTCTATCTATCTGATTTGCAGGGTAATATTGTCGATTTCTCTATTGATACGGGTGAGGTTGAGACGCTGCTGGTTCCAGAGGATGGGACCTATCTGGTCAACGCGTTCGCCTTTGCCGGCGCGACCAACTACATTATCGCCATAGGCAGCCCAAATGAGGCTGCGCAGTATCGGCCACAGGAGTACAAGATCATACCCTGGCAGGCAATTGTCACCTACAAGGACGACGACCCGAAAACACTCAAGAGTAACCCGGGCGGAGGCATCGCCCGCAGTATGGGTCTTCAGGAGAGCGCCGGCGGGCCAGGGCGCGCACGCCTGATGGTGCTGAGTCAGGGGTTGGTCGATGCACAGCAGAAGCAACAGCGCCTCGGCGGTGCCGGGCAAAAACTCAATGCCATGCACGACCCTGAGATGCGCGCACGCTGGGAAACACTGCTGACGGTCAAATCACTGCGTAGAGACCCGCGTGTTCTCCACGCAGATCCGAACTACGAAGTTTTCACGCAAGCTGCCCCCAACGATACGGCCTACCCCCTGCAGTGGCATTACCCTCTTATCGCGCTGCCCGATGCATGGGAAACCACAACCGGCGATGCCGGGGTGATCGTGGCCGTGGTCGACACTGGCATACTCCCCAACCACCCGGATCTTGCAGGGCAATTAGCGGGAGGCTATGACTTCGTGCGCGACCCGGGCAACGCCGGCGATGGCGACGGGATCGATCCCGACCCGCGCGAACCAGCGGGCTCGACTGGCAGCGCCAGCCAAAGCTTCCACGGCACCCATGTCAGTGGCACAGTTGCCGCCAAGGGAAACAACCTGCTCGGCGTTGCCGGCAGCGCCTATCGTTCGCGCGTGATGCCATTGCGAGCTTTGGGCACCAGTGGCGGGGGCACCTCCTACGATGTCGACCAGGCCGTGCGCTACGCGGCCGGGCTGCCCAATGACTCAGGCACTGTGCCGCCAACACGCGCAGATATTATCAACCTTAGCCTGGGCGGCGCACCTTTTAGCCAGACCACACAGAATCTATACAACCAGGTGCGGGCTGCCGGCGTCATCGTGGTTGCCGCGGCCGGCAATCAGGCCAGCGCGGCGCCCGGCTACCCCGCCGCCTATGACGGTGTTATCTCAGTCAGCGCGGTCGATCTGCAGCGTCGTTTGACGCTCTACTCCAATACCGGCAACCGCATCGATGTGGCCGCACCGGGCGGTGACAATAGCGTGGATCTCAACGGTGACGGTTACCCGGATGGCGTGCTGAGTACAGCGGGCAGAGTCAGTGGCAGCACCGTTAACTTCGTCTATTCCTTCCTCAGTGGCACTTCGATGGCCTCACCGCATGTCGCCGGTGTACTTGCGCTGATGAAAAGCGTTAACCCCAACCTGACACCTGCCGATATCGACGCGATGCTGGCATCGGGATTACTCAGCGACGATCTCGGCGCACCGGGAAGAGACAACCAGTATGGCCATGGCATTATCAACGCGCAGCGCGCGGTACTCGCGGCGCTGGAAGCCACGGGCAATTCACCGGCGGACAACCCGCGCCTAGCGGCATCAGCCAGCACACTCAATTTCGGTGACACCACGACTTCGCTGTCCTTGATTCTGCGCAATGGCGGAAAGGGCGAGCTGAGTCTACTGAACCTCTCGACGTCTGAATCCTGGCTGCAGGTTAGCGCCGCAAACGTCGACACAGTCGGCCTCGGAGAATATACGGTAAGCATTGATCGCTCCACTCTCCTACCGGGTATTTATGCAGCAGAGATTAACGCCCAGTCGTCAGTCAATAACCTCGTTGTACAGGTACTTGTATCCGTCGGCGGTATCGGTAACGGTGCTGACATCGGCGTGATCTATGTCTTGTTGTTTGATCCAGTTTTGAATGAGACCGTGGCGCAGCAGGCCGTCTTCAGCAATGGTTTGGGCTACCCCTTTGAATTTAACAACGTACCCCCGGGAGAGTATGAGATTGTGGCGGGTACCGATGCCGACAATGACCTGTTCATTTGCGATGCGGGCGAGGCCTGCGGCGCCTGGTTGACCGTCGATCAGCCAATCCGTATCACATTGAACAGTGACCAGAGCGGCCTGAACTTCCCGGTTGAATACCTGGTATCCCTGCCCATTGGTGCCGATGCGGCAACCTCTGCCACAGGGCTGGACAAGCAGCGCGAAACGAAGCGTCATAGGGCCCGGGCGATTGAGTGACGCGTGGTACGCATCAGCAAATTCGATCAATCCAGGCGACTTCACCTGACAGTCCTGCCGGGCAGCCCGGTACTCAGGCTGTCAGTTCCGACGCCGGACTACTGGCCTCCATCAACAGTGCTGCCATCTGGCTCTGCAGCGTGAGTTGCGCGGCAACGTTGCGCTGGTCCAAAGGGTCAAGCCGGAAAATTTTCTGGTGCAGCGGCGCCAGCGTTATGTAGCCCAGCAGCATACTATGGAAGGCCATAATCACCGGCGTCAGCGCCGACGTTTCCCGCAGGATATGCGAGAAAAAAGGCCGGTACCATTCATTGACCAGTTTCTCCAGGTGCTCTCCCGAGTTGAGCGTCGCCTGCTGGATGATACGAGGAATATTGGGATTATCGATATGGTGCTTAACCAGTTGTTCCAGCAGTTCAAAGGACTGCCCATCGGCCAGACTCGCGGGGAATTTGATGATTGTTTGCATTGGCGCGAACAGCCGGTCTATCACCGCATCGTAGACATCGGCTTTGCTGCTGTAGTGCTTGTAAATCGCAGGGCCACGAATGCCTACCGCTTCAGCAATATCCACAATTGATGTCGCATCATAACCCTTGTTGGCGAAGAGCCCCTCTGCGGCATCCAGAATGCGGGTTTTGGAGGGGGTGATCATAATGATGTCCTTGGTCCATTGAGGCCGCATTGCTGAACCGGTAATGGTTGACCTGTCAGTAACACTCCATTAGGTTACACGTTAGTAACTTGTAACTCCAGTACTGATCCAGGGCGGCGCTTTGGTGACAACAAACCAGGGCACGACGAACTCATGCCGGTGGATCAGGGAATCGCGGAATTGGCAGACGAGAACATTACAGATGGCGCGTAAGCCCACCCTTGCACCGCCCGCCCTTTAAGATTATCGAGAGGATACGACTATGCCGGAATCACCCAGATTACGTATCGCCATCATTGGTGCCGGCCCCGCGGGTATAGCGGCGGGTCGAGAGCTTCTGCAAAAGGGCTTTACCGAGTTCACACTATTTGATGCACTGGACGCTCCAGGCGGGACCTGGCGCTTGCACTCCTATCCGGGCCTGGCGTGTGACGTCTGGGCCCATTCCTACTCCTTTTCCTATGCCCCCAATCCCGACTGGACAGCGAGCTTTGTCGAACAGCCCGAGATCCAGGCCTACCTGGCGCGTTGTGCTACACAATTCGGCCTGGACCCGCATATCAAGCTGAATACCAGGATTGACAGTGCGCATTACCAACAGGGGGGAACATGGAAGCTGCAAACCAGCGCCGGTGACAACCACGAATTTGACGTTGTCATCAATGCCATGGGCAACCAGCATACGCCACTGTTTCCGGACGTACCCGGAATGGAATCATTCGAAGGAGACAGCTGGCACGGAACCCGCTGGAACCATGATGTGGACCTGACCGGGAAACGCGTCATCGTTGTGGGTTCAGCCGCCAGCGCGGTACAAATCGTGCCCGAAGTCGCCAAGGTTGCAGGGCATCTCACGGTGTTGCAGCGGTCCGCTAACTGGGTGATGCCCCGGGGCAGGAAATTCTACTCGCCAAAGCAGCGGCAACGCGCGCGGCGCTTCCCTTTTATCATCAGCATGACACGAAAATGGCAGCGACTGCTGATGGGCCAGGTAGAGTACGCGGTGACGATAGGTCACAAGCGTATGGGCCAGTTTGAGAACATGGTGCGAAAGTTTATCAATCGTACCATCAGCGATCCGGCAATGCAGGAAGCACTGGTCCCCACTACGCCCTACGGCTGCCAGCGTGGCCTGGTATCGGATGATTTTTACCCGGCCTTGAATCGAGAGAATGTAGAGTTGGTTGCCTGTGGCCTGCAGGAGGTCACGCCCAGTGGCGTCATCACCGCCGATGGTCGCAGCATCGATGCTGACGTTATCATCTACTGCACCGGCTACCGTATCCTGGATTTTGATCGTATCGATGTGGTGGGCGCCAGTGGCGCGTCACTAGCCGACGTGATGGGTGATGACCCACGGGCACACAAGGGTATCGCGGTGCCCGACTTTCCCAACTACTTTTTCGCCGTCGGCCCCAATGGTCTGGTGCTCAACGTATCGTACTTTATAACGGTGGAAAAAAATGTCGAAACTATCGTGCGGTTGCTAGCGCAAAAGCAGAAGGCGGGGGCGCGAAGCATCGGCGTTAAACAGCGTGTCTTTGAGCAATACAATGACTGGATGGCAGATCGCTTCGGGCGATTTACCTGGGGCTCAAGTGACTGTCACAGCTATTACCGAAATGCTGCCGGACATGCCCCCTTCCTGTTTCCCGGTAATTTCAAGGAATATCAACGCCTGCACGATGAAAGTGATCTAGATGAATACGAACTGGGGTAACTAGCAGAGTCGCCGGGGATCATGTTGGCCCGGGTCGGCCTGCAGTTCACCGGCGGGCACACGACCGATGCCCCAGCTCCGGTGGATGTAGCCCACTACCTCATCCAGTTCTTCCCGGGTAATCAGCGCGAGTTCCCCTCGTTCAAGCGGATCGAAGTGGAATATATACAACCTGGATGCAAACTGGGCAAATGGCAGGGAGGCCTCGCCGTAGCGCTCACCCTTGCCAGCGGTGCTCACCTCAACACCATCACCCCAGTCCTGCCCGCTGTCGTTGTTGGGGTTGTAGAAATACACTCGCATAATCTGCTCGGGATCTGTCGCCACGCGCAATATGGTGATAGCGTGCCAGCCAATAAACCGCGCGGCACTATCGGTGACGGCAATCCCGGCCGGTTGCGGGTGAATCAGCGGCTGATTGCCGTTGTAATACGGGTGGTAGGAGGCGTAAAAGTGACGCAGGAAATCCTCCAGGTCTACCAGTGCGCCCGTTGCGACATCGACATTGATATTAAAACCACGACCCGACCACCAACCGTGAAATTCCGGGTTTACCCAGCGATGCGGATCCCCCTCGCGGCCGATACAGCGCCGGCCCATTTCGGCATAAATGCGATCCAGATGGGGCACTACCAGTAACGAAACTGCATCGAGATCAATCGGCAAACTGCTGGCGACACCCGTCTGGCTTTCACGGGAGGAAATTGGCTGACCCTCAAAGTGTATGATGATTTCATCATCCCTCGCCGCCCAGGCAACCATTTGCAACAGGTAATCCGGGTCGTTGTAGGCCCACATTGATAAGGCTCGTGCCGACTGACAGGTTGGGTTATTGCCCTGTCCAACGCCAAGAGGATGACCGAGCATGCATAGCACCCCTTCCAGTAACCGTGACCGAGGTGCAATGGCATCACCGAAAGCCAACAACAGACGGCTGCGTGACCACTCCGACACAATCAGCGCCAACTGGCGCCACATGGCGGGAGCGACCGACGGGTGGTAGAGAATTCCCCGCTCCAGGGTCAATGACAGCCCGTAAATGGCCTGCGGAGTTTCCGGATGCACCGCCTCATCTATCAGTGCATAGACCAGTTCACGGTAGCACAGCAAGCAATCCCGGCCCGTAGTCGACAAGCCAAGCGCTTCCGGCAACAGGTGATCGTCTGTCTGCAGCAAGTGTCGCAGCAGCGTTGCGTGGTAGGGCGATACCAGGCCGGTGTCGTGCATGGCACGGGCAAACCCGGTGGATTCTTTCAGCAGGGCACTGGAGTCCATGGTGTCCAGGCTGTGCTGGTAAGCATCCACCCCCGGGTCATCCCGGCATGCCTGGGTGGGCCCATACAAACTGCTGACGAGGCGGTCGGCACCCTGCCCGCTGGTACCCAGGTCAATTTCCGGATTGGCCTGGCAAATGGCGATCTGGGTAATCATCTGTTTGATCGAATCGACCTGAATGGGTCGCTGATTCAGAATTCGCCAGATTTCGTCGATCAGTTGATCAATAATCTGCTCATAACCGATCCGCTCCGCCAGATGCTTCAGCAGATTACGTGGTATTTGAGCGAGCCGCCCCTGCGTCTCACGTTCCGCCTCGCTGGGCGGAGTGAACAGCATGGACAGGTTCGCGGCCAGCACCTGAGTCAGAAAGTGGCTGGCCTGCTCCGAAGACAACTCGCTGTGCTCGTAACGGCTCTGCGCAACAGCCAGAAAACGCAGTTCGCTCAGCGCTTCAATGACAACCGATTCAGCCACAGGACTTTGCAGTGAGTGACGCGACAGCGTGGGGATCAGAGTCGCTGGCTTGGCCCAATCCGAACCCCAGAACACACCAGCCTCTTCAAATGCCTGAATGCGTGTTTCCAAAGCGGCGCAACCGCCCTCCTGCAACATGACTCGCCGGGCAGTATCAAACACCCGCCCTATTTTGGCCGGCTTTGAAAAAGCGGGCGCCTGCGCCAGCTTGTCGATCGCGTCATCCATCTGTGTCAGCAGACCGTCCAGCCTGGAGCTCGCGGCTGACAATGATGTATCCGGATTTACCATATTTCTCACTTAAAGCTCACCGTGCTTCCTCTTTAAAGAGAGTAAAGCTGCCCCGCCAGAGAATCCTGCCTGGTCATCGGTTTATTGCCGAATTAAATATAAAAATCAAGCTCTTCCTGGCGCTCCAGCAGGCGATGCATTTCCTTGGGATCCTCGCCAACGAAAAACAATAAGCCCCAGTGAGTACCAAAGGCGGTTCGCTTGGTAACAATCTCTTCCTGCGGCGTCGTCAGCTCATGCGACTCGAAATACGGATGGTCTTCGGTCTCTTCCGGAATTTCCAGTTTGCTGACAACACGACGGCGTGGATACACCCCGAAACAACCCGCATGGGCTTTTGCATCGGTAACTGCAACCGGGAAGTAGGCTTCTACCTCCTCTTCGGTCGCCTTCGGGTCGAACACCAGCATACTGGCCTGGTAGGCGTTAAAGCCGTCATAAACCCGTTCCAGCAGCTCGAATACCTTAAAGCCCGGCGGACGATAAGCGACCTCGCCGAAGTACATGGTACCATCGCTGGTCACGAAGTATTCGGGGTGAATCAGGCCGAACTCGATGTCGAACGTCTTGATCAACAGCTCGATCTGCTGCGTGATCTTTTCGCGATACGCTTCGAGTTCCGGTGAGGCTGGCACATAGACAGAATAGCCCAGCTTGACGTACTCGGAAATATTCAGGAAGCGGATTTTGCCATTGTGAATCCAGGCTTCAACCGCGAATTCCCAACCGTCCAGGTGAGACTCCATCAGCGATGGAAACTCTTCATCAGGAATGCTATCGACTTCATCCGGTGTGCGAATCACCCGGTGCCCGAGACAGCCAGCCTTATCGAACGCCTTGACGTGAATCGGATCGTTCGGGTCACCGTCGAGTTTCAACAGCGTCTGGTTAACCCGTTTCAGGAAGCGAATGATGTCGTCACGATCGTGCGCTTCCTCGAAAATACCTACACGAATACCACCGAGCTGGGCACGGCGTTTCATCAGCGATTTATCACGCATCAACATGGCCTGGCCAAGCAGGCGCGGGTTGTCGAGCAAGACAGAGTTAATGGCACCGGCCCATTCGACGGTTTCTTCGAACAGTGGAATGGCGACATCAACGCCCATCTCTTTCAATGTCTCAGCAATTTCCATCGAGCGGTCGTTCAAGCGCTCGAAATTCCACGGAACATAAGGAATGTCGTGTTGCTGGCAGTATTCTTCAGCCCAGTCGGGCGCGACAACGACATAACGTCGATCGAAACTCTCTGCAGCCTCAACAGCGTTCAGGCTCCAGCCCAGCAATGCTATATACCCCTTGTCTGGATCTTTCTTCATAAGAGACGCCTCTTCGATTGATAGATGAATTCAATCTCTGTAGCGAGATCTGGAGACGCCCACCATACGCCAGTGAGCGGCGTTGGTACACCGAACGACGGGGACTGGCAGCGTGGGGATTTGCCGGAAACGCCCTGTTCGCGGGCATCGTGACAAAATAGACTTTTTTTCAAATCAGGTTAAAAAAGGCAGGAAAAGCTCGATAATCGCTGCCTAACCAACCTGGACTACCGTGTTGTATGATCGGTCAGACAAGGTCAGCCTCGTTCAGAAAAGCGAATCTTTGCGCTTCTTTGCGTAAGCGCCGCTAAGAAACAGAATCCTCAATAATCTCACGGCGAAACCGGACAGCAACGCTTCGTGGCTGTACCTGCTCGCCCCGGGCCAGTAAATGGGCCTTGGTGAAGGCTGCGCCA
>TARA_R110002124_G_scaffold174627_6_pt1 | contig 10323 bp, 17 predicted proteins | sample TARA_R110002124 | Tara Oceans TARA_R110002124 (sample SAMEA4397445) | marine metagenome | biome: Polar Biome; feature: [SRF] surface water layer (ENVO:00010504); material: water (ENVO:00002006), including particulate matter (ENVO:01000060) such as... | depth 5 m | reverse complement strand
TTTATAGGCACTCAAGAAGAATCAGTTACTATAGAATCTATTTTAGACCAAGCTAAAATATTAAATTATCGTTATGGTCTAAATGGTCTTGTTATTGATCCGTGGAATACTTTAGAGCATAAATTTAATTCAGGTGAGAGTGAGACTAATTATGTTTCAAGAGTATTAGCAAAGTTAAATTCATTTGCTAAGATGAACGAGATGCACATTTGGGTTGTTGCTCATCCTAAGAAAATGGAAAGTGATTTAAATAGAAAGCCCTTTGTGCCATCGCCCTACGATATAAGCGGGAGTGCTAATTGGTATAATAAATGTGACAATGCGATTACTATTCACAGACATAAAGATGATACCGAGGATTACGTTGGAGTTCACGTTCAAAAGATTAGATTCCAACATAAAAATGGTAAGCCAAATACGGCTAAATTAAGCTACGAAATAAGGAGCGGTAGATATGGAGAGTACTTTCAAGGATCTAAAGAAAATTTATTTGGATAGAGTCTATGATATGCCTAGTAATGCAGGCACAAACATGGATTATAATGTCCGTAAAATGAGAGAAAGATTTCAAGAAGAATTTGATGAAGTCTGGATTAAGTATAATAAAGGTAAGGCTACTTTTAAAGAGTGGGAAAGTGCTTTAAATAAATGGTTAAATTCGGAGATAATATGAATTGTCCATATTGCCTATCAAAACTAAATTGGAATAGTGATTTTGATTATGAAGATTATAATCTAGAAGGGGAAGGTATTGTCTCTATGTATCATTGCCCATCTGATCATTGCGATACAGAAATATTAGTATACTATACAATTACAAAAGAAAAAGAGGATCTAAATGAAAGTTAAAAGATACGTTGTAACACCTGATAAACATTTTCCATTAGCGGATATGAAAGCTATAAGCGTTGTATGTCAGGCTATAGAAATTATAAAACCTGATGGTTATATTGATCTTGGTGATACAGGAGAGTGGAGTTCTGTTAGTCATTGGCAATGGAAGAAGAAAAAACGACCACCATTAGAATATCAGCTACCTTATGTTTGCAAAGAGATTGAAGAAGTTAATAAAGGGATGGATATAATTGACGAGGCATTGGATAAAGCTAACGTAGAGGAGCGTCATTTTATTGAAGGTAACCATGAGGATTGGCTTAATAGATTTGTTGAAGAAAATCCTTACCTAGCTAGTGATTTCCTAGTAAAGAATGCCCTTAAACTAAAGGAGCGAGGTTATAAATACCATCGTATAGGTAAGATGCTAAAGATAGGTAAACTTAATTTTTATCATGGACATCACTATGCAGGAGTTCAACATACAAGAAATCATTTAATTAGATTAGGTGGTAATGTTATGTATGGTCATCACCATGATATTCAACAATCTTCAGTTACTCACATGGATGGAGTGAAGTCAGCTTGGTCTATTGGTTGCTTGAAGGATATGAGTTCTAGTGCTAATGATTGGTTAGGTAACAGAGAACATAATTGGCAACACGCTTTTGCTATTGTAGATTTTTATCATACAGGATATTTTACTGTCCATATGGTTCAGATAGTGAATGGTAGAACTTCTTTATGGGGGCAAGTTATTAAGGGATAGTGCTTGTTTATTATAAATACTATCGTTAATTTCATATAAGAAATGGAGAAACAAATGTTTACACAAGGAAGATTCAAAGTAGAGTTTCCAGATCATATGGATCAAGAAGAGATCTTGTTGATTCAAGAGCAAGTGATTAGACTACTCGAAAGAAATGCTTGTAAGGTTACTAGGACAGATGATGACTCGTGAGTTATATTGGGGTACTATTGCTTGGGATGGATATGATGAGGCTAGTGAAGGTATCTATACAGTAAAGCGTAATAGCCTACAAGATTTATTAGAGGATGTTAATTATTATATGGATTATTTTAAAGCTAGAAGTCCTTATGTAGAATCAGCATCAAAAGAAGTCGGTAATGGTCTAGACTTTAGAAAAACAAGTATCGAAGCAGATATTACCGAAGTAGTGCAAGAGTATATTAAAAATAAAACAAGGGATAGTCATGGAAAATAATACATTTAAATTAAACTCGGCAGAAAGACATAATATTGAACTTATGTATGATGAGCCAAAGATAGGAACTAACACTTATGGGGAGTACTATCTATATGGTGTAAAGAAAAACAAGGATGATGTTAGTTTTTTTGCAACCGCTAACCTACACAAACAACTTTCGACTTGGGGCAAAGGCTCTAAGCTTACAATTATTAGAGATGAGTATGCTCCTAATAAATTTGGATACAAGTTAGAGGTTGTTAGTGGTATAAGTAGAGGAACGGATAATCACGCTCCTCACGCTAGTTCTAATGAACACATTGATAACAGGACTCACGATATACATAAACAAGTATGCCTAAAGTTAGCCGTAGGTATGATGGGCGATATAAAAGCTACATTAACAGATGGTCAGCTAGTGGTTATTGATGCTAATATGAATTACTTATTAGGCATCCTAGAGAGTAAAAATAGTCAAGTAGTGGATGCTAATGAGCTTACTGTTGATAAAAATACTACAGAAGATTATCCCTTCTAAATGAAAAAAGCCTTATCTAAAAAACTCGATACTGCATGGTCTAAAAAAGTTCGTGAGTATGGGATGTGCGAAGTCTGCCATAAGACTAAACCCCTCAATGCACATCACTTTTATTCAAGAGCGATCAGAGCGGTACGTTGGGATGTAGATAATGGTTTTTGTCTCTGTGTTGGATGTCATGTTTTCTCCTCGAAATTCTCTGCCCATAAAACCCCTGCTGAATTTGTAGAATGGGCTATCGAAAAGCGTGGCATCCAATGGTATGAAGATTTAAAAGAAAGGAAAAATTGCTTAACTAAATATTCAGATTTTGATGTTGATGGGTTACTAAAACGAATTAGTACAAAGATCTATTAAAAAGGAAAAATGATGAACGAGATAACGAGATATAAAAAAGAATTAGAAAGATTAAGAAATAAAATTTCTAATATGTGGACTCATACAGAGCAAGACTTAGATGATTTATCTAAGGTTGGCTTAAAGAAACAGATAGGACATATTAGTCAAGATATTAATGAATTGGTAGGAGATATTTCTCACCAAATAGAATCATTTAAAAATCCTCAAGTATGCTCACATTGTGAGACAGATCAAGTCTCTGTTTGTGAACCTTGCTTAGAAGATATGGAAGAAAAACTTTAATGCCCTTAGAGCAATTAATTCAACTAATCAACCCTGTAAGCAGAACACATAAGCAAGCAGGAACTATAAGGTTTTATTTACTTAATATCTTTGGTTTTAAGTTGACAAATGAAATAAATTCTCAGGTTTGGCGATCTAGGGCATTAAAAAGTTTAAGTCTTAACAAAAAGGAGTCAGTATGACAAGTTACTATGTATGGGAAGTCCTGCAAACACAATCGTTTGATGTAATTTTACAGACGCTTTATCTTGTAGGTATATGGACATTTATTACAATAAGGTTAAGTAGGATAGAGGAAAAATTATGATAATGTTTGATATTGCAGAATGGACTGCTAATGTTTTAATCTTAGGTATGGGTGTATTTTTTTGGGTTGGTGCTTTAGGTCTTATGGTCTTTATTATAAGTGACCTAGTAGAAAGGGTTTCAGTCCACGATGAAGGTTAATGATTTTATAAAATGGGCTGAAGAAATGCAGTTTCAGGAAAATAAAATTATGCTTGATAAAGGCAAAGAGTATACTGTTTCTGATGATGATAAGTTTAAAAACTTTAAGAGTATTGGAGACAGGCTTGATCTAAAAGCTGAGAAAATCGCACTTGTATATCTACTCAAGCACATGGACTCAATCAGGAATTATGTCTTAAATGGCACAGAGTCTAGTGATGAAAGTATTATGGGTAGGATACACGATGCTCGTAATTACTTATTATTACTAGGTGGCATTATTAAAGAGAATGACCTTAAAAAAGCAGAGCCTTATGTAAGCGTTGAGTTGCTTGGTACAGAATGAAAAGAACGTATGATTCTATCCAATGGGTAATTGATGCCCTTGATAATGATCTAGTAGAAAAAAGATCAAGAGAGAATCATAAGACAGATGAACTTAGGGCAGACGAAGATTTATCTTGGTGTCCTAAGTGCCGTAGAAAATGGAATATGTTTGAGAATGTTCTATGGAGTTCCCCTGATATTAAACTATGGAAAGATAAAATATGCCCAGATTGCGATTCCCCTGCACAATAAAAGAAGGTAAGCTATCTATAACAACAAGAGAAGATTTTGATACTGCTATCAAAGATCTAGAGGGTGACTACTACCTAGAGTTAAAGTCTACAGGAGTTAGATCCTCTCAACAAAATAACTATTATTGGGCAATCGTTAATATACTAGCAGAAGAATTAGGGTATACAGAACAAGAAATGCACCTTACATTAAAGAATCACTTTGAGATAGAGAGTACAAAGACTTTAACTACAAAAGAATTTGGAGATCTTGTAGAGCGTGTTATAAGATGGTCTGCTATAGATTTAAATGTTGTTATACCTGATCCTAAAACTCTTCAAGAAAAGATAGCTTAGTACTCCAAACTTCATTTGCTACTTGAGTGAAAGAAGGCTCGTTATTTAATCTACACCATAAAAAACTATCGTTAGCCGTTGCGGTATCTTTATCGTATTGTAATAACATAGGAAGCATTCCAGCATGAGTTTTATGTACTAAATTAGGGAGTAATTGATTACTTGCTTGCGTTTCTCCTCTTCCAAAATACTCTGCGGAGTATACTACATTATCTTGGAGATAGCTAAACCCCATATCTAAAGCTAATCTTCCTGTTTTTGTATGAAGTCCTGCACTTGCTGATGAAGCGTTTGCAAAAGGCTCTAAGAACCAATTTGCACCTTTTAAGTAAGTAGCGTGAGAGTAAGTTTGACCACCCATTGAAGTTTGTTTCTTTACACCATCGTATAAAAACTTCTTTTTAATATCTAAATCAGGAGAACTAGGAAATTCGTGCATTTCTCCAATAATAATTGCCCCTATTTGAACATCAGCACTAAAGTTATCATTAGCACTACCATCTGGATCAATAATTAAACGAATACATTTGTTATCAGAAGTTGCATTAAACGAGGCTAAACTCCATCCGTTTAATTGAGGAGCAGAGTACCCTGTAAAAAATATACTATCACCATTACTATGAGTTGTTGCGGTTGTATCTGTAGAAGCCCTGTCAACTGTTAGTACATCGCCAGAAACAGAATCTACATACATAATTTCATTATTAATTTTTATAAAATCTCCCTCTGAAAAACGATCTCCGTGACCTGATTGAACAGTAATTCCTGTTTCAGATGTTGTTAAATCTTCAGCAATATTTGTAAGGGTATCTACATTTGCTTGAATGTCAAAATTGACTATATCGGTCATGGAAAGAATATCTCCATTCCCTTGTGGCGATCCAAAATTTATGTCATCATCAATTTGAACAGATATTTTTGCTCCTGCTGATTTTAAATTATGACCTAAAATAGCTATGAAATTAGAATCCTGAGTAGCATCTGTACCTATAGTAGTGTCTATTTTTAATTTAAACCCTGCTGAAGCCCCTCCACAATCTATGGTTTGTAAATTGCTTGGTTTCATATCAAAAAATTCGTGGATTGATGAGCCTGCTAACATACTAGCACCAGAAGAAGTAATGTCTGTACTTGCCATTTTCCCTTGTGATAACAACCAATTAATATTATCTATATATAGTTTAGGTGTTTTTATTCTTTGATAGCTCATTTTATTTCCTTAATTTTATTAAATTTTAACTTATTACGCCAACTTCTCTAGCTTTAAATTTTAATACTCCTAAAGTTCTTGTAACTGAAGTTATCATAAAGGCTACATTAGTAAAAGATTTAGCAAAGATTTTTTTAGGATACATATTGGAAAAATCAACAATATCCCCTATATCTAAATTAAAAAACTTAGGGTTTATTAAATTTGCACTTATTTCTATTTTAGGCTCTCCATAACAGTTATGATAGTATGAAAAAAAATCATCATTGATATTTGCATTCTCTACTGGGGCTTGGCTTGTGTAAGCATCAATAGTTGGAGCTACATAAGCATCTAGGCTTATATCTGATATATTTTCTTTAGCCGTAATACTATAATTAGATCTTGTTGTTGAAGAAGAGGCTCTAACCCCTGTTTCATATTTGTTTTGAGCAGGGTGCTTATTATAGTTGATGTCAGCTCTAGTATTTAAGTCTTTATAATTTGTTATAGTGACTGTAGGTTTTGATATATCTAGTTTTGTTAATGTATAATCAGAGCTACTATAACTATTCTTAATATGTATATATTGAGGTAAATTAATGTTTCCCTGTTTAAATCTAAAAATAAATCCACCTTCATATTGCAGTTTATTTAAAATATTCTTTAAAGTGGTCTCTTTTAATAGCCAATATCTTATAAGCCATCCTGATCTGCTTGTTGCTAAATCTGACCAACCATCAATACTGCCTGTATCTGTTGTTATATCTGCAAACCTATAAAGCATATCTCTATGGGCTTCGTGTATTCTTGTTATTGCTAATCCTGTAGAACCACCATTTACTAATTCCCACCCTGTAGCTGGTAATCCATCTCCAGCACAATAAGCAAAGTCTATATCTGCTTCTTCATTAATAATTTCAACTTTTGCATATACTTCTTTTACTCTAATCTCTGTTGTCGTTAGTATTTGATGGGGAGCTGAATCATCCGTAACTACTATACTTATAGCTATTTTAATAGTATTAGGATAGCTTATATCTAACTCTTCTCCATCATCACCAACTGAAGCATAGACTTTACTGTAACTTCTATTTACATAGTTTGATGAGGCATCTCCTATGGCTATTGTCTGAACTAGTTCAAAGTTATCTCCAGAACCACTCCAGTCTATAAATATTTTTGTAGTATATATATCCCCTGAAACATTTTGAGCAACAAAATTCTTAGTAGTAAAATCTACAGTAAGGGTTAAGTTTTTTAGTTTTCCTTGTGGTTTTGGAAATACATAATCTAAATGGTTACTTGCTTTAAGAATTGTAAATCCGCTCGTTGTACCAGAGCAATTTAAAGTTTTAGAAAATAGAGCATAGTCAGTTGTTGTTGTATTAGTAACATTTGCTTCATTAGTCCATTGATTATCGTGATCTATAAAATCAGTAGGTCTATAATTAAAACCTCTAGTAAACAAAGGATCGGTTGTTGATTTAAAATGACTAGCAAAACTGCTAATTGTGCCAGAAATTACATTTGTAAAAGGAATAAATGTTTCTAAATTCTTATCATAATATGCTAATTCAGCATTAGAGGATTGTTCTACTATGCTTGTACTAAACTGCTCTACGCCTCCTCTTGATTTGTGATAAGGAGCTGGGCAATAAGCTATGCTACTTAGAGTTTGAGCAAATTGAGGAGAAGAGTAACTTGTATTTTCATTTTTAGTAAAATTTCCATATTGGATAGGCACATAATTATTTGTTGAAGTTTTATTTGTAGGTAAAGAAATCTCATCCCACGGACTATAAGTAATCATTTCAATACTAATACTGTCTATAGACCTTGAAATATGAGCAATTTTAAAGTACCCAATAACATTAGGTGTTGCATTGTTTATCATAGACTTCACAGTTACAGTTTGGTTAATAAAGTATATTGAACCTCCAAATAATATTTCACTTATCAACCCATTGTTATATTGAAAATCTGGAATCGTAATAGATAGATTAGACGATTTAGCTGTAGAAGTTTCTAAATTAATTGATTCACGAATACTAGGTTTATTTAATATTACTCCGTAATAAAAAACACTAGAGACTGTACAATCTGAAAAAGCAAATCTTAAAGTATTACTACTTGTCCCTGCTATATCAAATAACCAATTTTCAACAATGCTTGCTGATTTTATTTCATTTCCAAATGCCATTATGCTAGGTTCATCCTTTGTGCTTTTTGTATAGCTGGAATAATAGTGTCTATGATTGCTTCATCTACTAATGGAGCAGAGATATTAAGTGTTAGTCCTCCACCTCCACCTTGATTCATCTGATTTAAGGCTTCTACACCTACGGATTGGACAGCACTTCTTGACATAATAAACTCGCCTCTTTCAGCTTCAATCATTGTACCGCCTTGAGAATGCCTTTGTCCTCCGATCATACCACCTTGTTCAAACTTAGGTGGTTTTTGACTTGCTATAATTCCTGCCTGTATTGCTCCTAATACCCCTATACCAATAGCTACTGGAGTGGCATACGCCCCTAACTGAGAGTAAGCTTTCATTACTCCACTTGCAGTATCCATAGCTACTCTAGTAAGATTTGAAAATTTTTCCATTTTCCAAATTTTTAATTTTTCATCTGCAAACTTTTTAGTAACATCTTCTTCCATTTTTTTTCTTTGCTCAGAAGATGCCCCTTGATAACTCAATGTGTTTTTTAAACTTTTAAGCTCAGATTTTTCTCTTTCAGAAACTTGTTGTTTATAAGCATTTGTTACTGAATTAAAAGACTGCATTATCATTTGAGCTGATTGCAAAGCCATTTCAATTTTTTCTTTTTGTTGCTCTCTTTCAATTTCAGTATGCTCTGTCATTAATATTGTAAATTGCTCTAACATAGCGGAATTGCTACCTATCATTTCTTTAAATTGATCTGCTGTTGCTCCATATGATAGGTTTAAACTTTCTCGTAATTGTTTTAATTTTTCGTGGTTTTGTTGATCTCTTATTGCAAGCGAATTTGCTTTATTTGTAACATCATTTTGTTTTATTTGAGCTAATCTTAATGTATCAAAAACAAAAATACCTTTTGTTCCTGTGGAGTTTAAATCTCCCATTGCACCTTCTAATTTTTTTAGTTCTTCTGTAAGGTCTTCCGTAGAGTCTGCAAAAAAATTAAATTTATCTATTATTGCTCCAATTGCGACCATCCCAGCAAAAACAAGAAGATTTTTCTTTGATACCTTATTTAAGGCTATCATTGCCTTACTTAACATCAGACTACCTTTTGTTACTCCAATATATGTTCCAGCTACCAACACTAAAGCAACTCCATATGCTTTTATTTCTTCTGTATCTATTGAGTCTGCAAATGCTTTAATTCCTTTTGCTCCCAGCATTACTGATGGGGCTAATACAGAACCAAATTTTTCACCCAGATCTCCAACACTATTAGATAATTGGTTCATTGAGCCTAAAAATGTTTCCGCATTAGCTTGAGCTTGACCTCCATAAAGTTTAGATATATTTTTAGTTGCTTCTTCTAATCTTTTTGTAGATCCAGTTGTTCCCTTTACTTCAATTCCGTATCTAGACAAAGCATTAGTACTACTAAAAATACTTTTAGCAACTAAATCAACAGCACTATTTAAATCCATTCCTTTAGCTTTGGCTAAATCCATAGAAGCGGTAGTAATCCTAGCTATAGCTTTTTCATTTGTTGTATAAGCACCAGCAAGCGACATAGCATTAATAAGTTCTTCGTCTCCAAAAGTAGTAACTTTTTGTTGAGCAGATGCAAAAGCGAGTAATACAGAAGAATGTCTTCCAATAGCTGTCTCTAATTTTTTTTCAGCTTGCTCCTGTTCTCCAAATAGTTTAGTTAGTTTTCCTATGGATGCTCCAAATAACCCAGCTCCAAAACTAGCTAGTAACATCTTTGATCTTAAAACTGCAAAAGAACCTCCGAGTATTCTAGTTCCGTGTTCAGTATCTAAAATGCCTTTTCTTTTTCTATCAAGTGTTTTTATATACTTTTGAGATTCTAATCTAACTTGAGCTATTGCTCTTTTATTTCCTTTATATGCTTTTGTTAGGACATTTGTATCAATTTTAGCTTTTGTAAAACTTGTTCCTAATGCCCTAAGTTTAACATCTAAAGCTATCATAGCTTTTTGAGATTGAGTATGCTGTTTTACTTGAGATTTCCCAGCCTTAGCTAAACTAGCTTGAGTACTGATGAGTTTTTTAGTAGAAGTATCTAAAGCTTTAATAGCTTCTATTACATCTTTATCGCCTTTTGCCCCGAATATTATATCTATTGTATTATCTGCCATCTTTCCCTACCTTCGCTTTCTGTCTTTCTATCAAATTATTTAATAAAAAACTTTTTTCAATCCATTTTTTAGGCTGATCTCCATAAGAGCCTTTGTATGCAGGAACATTAAATTGTTTTACATACATAAATCTTGATATATCTTTTTGTGCATTTTTGCTTAACATTATGTTTATACAAGTAAAAAAGGGTAGCTGTGCCATTACCGAACTTGCGATAT
>TARA_R110002124_G_scaffold232503_1_pt1 | contig 10330 bp, 3 predicted proteins | sample TARA_R110002124 | Tara Oceans TARA_R110002124 (sample SAMEA4397445) | marine metagenome | biome: Polar Biome; feature: [SRF] surface water layer (ENVO:00010504); material: water (ENVO:00002006), including particulate matter (ENVO:01000060) such as... | depth 5 m | reverse complement strand
AGTGCGACTTTGTTGATTGCGGGGCAGGTGTTTAGCTAATGGCTTTTGCTGGTTATGGTGATCGTGTTAATTCGACTGGTGTTCGTACTCAGGAGTATGGGTATGGGTTGGATGATATTCAGCGTGCTTCTGAGCGTTTGGGTCGTTCTCAGGCTTTAAATAATTTTCAGGCTAATCAGCAAATTAAGAATACTGCTAGGTCTTTGCCTGGTTCTTTTAATCGTCGTGGGATGATTGATTCTGGTCAGATGCAGCGTGCTCGTGAGGTTGCTCAGGGTAATGCGCAGTTGGCTAAGTATGGTGTTGCGGCTCAGGGTGAGGAGGCTCAGCGTCAGTTGGATGAGCAGAGATTGTTGCTTGATGATGGGTTGTATGGTGGAATGATGGATGATCAGGTTGCTAATGCGTTGCGTCGTTTTGCGATTGCGCAGACTGTTCAGGGGTTGGTGTCGTAATGGTTCATGTTGCAGGTCATCCTGGTTCTGATTCTCCTCAAGAAAAAGCTAATTTAGCGGCTATGGCTGCTCGTGCTGCTGCGTATAATTTAAAAAATACTCCAAACAGAGGCACTATAAATCCTAATAGTGGTAGAGCAGCAATAGATTCAGCTTTAGTTAAAAGCAATCCTAATCCTGTTACTTCTGTTACCCCTCGAAATTTTGTGCGTTCAACTCCAGCGTCTCGTGCAGAACAGCAACGTTTGCAAGATATTGCTTTTGCTAATGCAGAATTTGGTGTTCCGACTCAGACCCGTGTTCCAACAAACTTGGGGCAAACTGGTTTAACAATGGGTGATCTTCCTTCTGTTGCTTTTGATAATCCTGTTGCACCTACTACTTCTGCTTCTACTGGTCCTAGTACTCCTACTACCCCTGTTACTCCTGTTGCTCCTGTTACTCCTGTTACTCCTGTGACTCCTGCTCCTCCTGGACCTCCTAGTACTACAGTTGATGAAAGTATTCGTGGACTATTTGGTGAATTGTCTACACAAGATTTTACTCAACAAATAAAAGATTTAATGGCAGAGCGTGAAGCTGGTCTTGTTGGTTTAAATAAACAATCGTTAGATCAGTTAGCGGCAGGTGTTGCACTTAGAACTACACAAATTGGTGATATTTCTAAAGCGTTAACAGAAAGCCTTGGCACTCTTGATGCTAATCGTACTGAGCAACAAGCTAATCTTTTTGCTACTGTTGCTAAGCGTGCTCAAGAAATGCTTACAGGAGTTGAAACTAACATATCAGATGCACGTACTGATTTAGGTCCTCAGGTTACTGACGAGTTTGAGCAGGTTGCTCAACTTGTTTCTGGTTTAGCTAAATCTCAGGGTGCGTCTTCTAATGATGCTATGGCTCGTTTAGGTCAAATAAGTAATATGGCTGCGACTGAACGTTTAGCTGCTCCTGCTTCGTTGGCTGCTGAATCTAAATTGGCTTTGAGTGATCAAGAGTTTAATTATAAGAATCAGTTACAGACTGCTTTGCAAGAGGGTTTGCTTAACATTGGCGAAGAAGAAACTGCTGCAATATTTAATGAAGCAATGCGTCAAGAGAATTTCAATAATACGCGTGAACAAGACATGATTTCAGCTTTAGCTAATGATGTGTTTACTAAAGATGCTCGTAACTATCAATCAGCAGAAGCAGATATCGCTAGAGGTTTCCAAGCTGCTCAAGCTGGGGAAAGTCGTGCTTTCCAAAGTGAACAGAATGAACTTAATCGTCAAGCTAGTAAAGATGCGGCTGCGTATTCTGCGGTTGTTAATATGCAAATGCAGAACGATGCTCAAAGGTTTTCTAAAGATGAGCGTATAGCTTCAGAAAATTATAATGATGATATTAGAGGTATTGAGCAAGCTGCTACTGCTACTGCTGCTGAAGCTCAAGAAGCAGGCATTGTGGCAATGTCAAAGTATTTAGATATTCCTGAAATTATTTATCTCAATATGACTGATCAACAAAAGAATGAAGCTTCTAAGATAAAAGTAGAAAGAGATATTTTACAAGGTAAAGGTAGATTGGCTGCTGAACCTGGGAGTTTGCAATACATGAGAGATACGTCTCCTGGTATTGAGCCAGAAGTTTTTGCACATGTTGAAGCTTTGATAGGAATTAGAGCAGATTCTGGAGATGAAATAACTGGTTTCGATGAAGCAAAATTTGAAAAAGCAAAAACAAAGTATTTAGAAGATCTGCAAGACACTGGAACAGGTGGTGCTTACGGAATAAATAAAGCAGATGCTTTAGTTGTAGAGTCACTTTTTGATCAATGGGCAAAAGCTGACGCAATCTACAAACAACAAGTTCAAAGACAAGCTGCTGCAACTGAAAAAGAAGCTGCTGCTGTGGCTAGAGAAAAAGCTAGAGCAGAAAATGAAGCTGCGAATAGAAACCGTTTGACAGAATTTCAAAATAGATAACAAAGGCTAAAATGGCTCTTAGTACGACAGAAGAACCTGAAGTTCGTTCACGTCGCGATATTATTGCAGCGATTGAAAATAGTGTTAAAGATAATAACAACCCTACATCTGCAAATGTTATTTCAAAAACATTAGGGGTAAACCAGGCGCTTACAGAAAACGTTGTAAGTAACCGTGCCCAAATATGGGCAAATGAGGCAGTAAGAGATTCGCAACCTCAAAGTAGTGGTGGAGGTGGCATAAGGAATTATGCTCTTCGTCAGTTAGCTGTGGGACCTGTAGGCGGCTTTCTTTCTATTATTCAAAAGCCTCTTGCTATTGTTACTTCTGGTTTAAAAGAAGGTATTGATCTTTTCACTGGGCAAGATGCTAGTTGGAATGAATTTACTACTCAGGTTAATGAGAATTATGGTTTTGGAAGTATTTTAGGTGATTATGATCTTTTGCAAGGTGACGGTTGGCAGTATTGGGCTGCTGGCACTATAGGTTTTGTTGGTGATGTTGCGTTTGATCCGCTTACTTATATTGGTGGTGTAGGTTTTGGTGTTAAGGCAGCAAAACAAGTTGCTAAAGCAGGTACACGAGAAGTAGCGAAAGAGTTAGCTCGTAAGCAAGTCTTGAAGCAAGTTCAAAAATCTTATGGTGATGATGCTCTTCGTGGTGTTTCAGAGATTTTTGAAGAGGTTGGTTCTACTACTAAGAATTGGAATTCTGTAGCTGACGATATAGGAAATATTGCTGAAGGCAATACTTCTGCTTTAGCGAATGTGTGGGAAGAAGCTGTAGATGAAGCAGGTGAAGCAACAGGGAACTGGTTGTTTAGAACTCCTATAAAGTATGGGGATACTGTAAGTTCTGCTACAGATATTAGTGTTGAAGTTAGTAAAAGTTTTATTGATGATATAGGAAGAGTTAATAAGATTGGTGCTAAGGCTACTGAGCAAGGTTTAGCTAGTCGAGTTGCTGGTAATGATCTTAGGTTTATTAGTACAAAGATTGCTCAGAGTGGTGTTGATGATGCTTTTAGGCCTGGGATTGTTGATGAGTTTGCAAGTGTTTTAGGTAATACGGGTCGTGTTCCTGAGCAGGTTACTGTTATTCCTGTTGGTTCGATGATAGATGATGGTGTTGGTGGTGTTACTCAGTTAACTAATAAGGCTTTTCGTGGGGCGGATGGTGTAGTTTATAATTCTTTGAATGATGTATATGCTGCTGGTGCGAAAGCTTCTGGGCTTAGGAAGCCGATGGCTACTGCTGCTGAAGCAGCAAATGCTACTTTTGATTGGGGTTTGAAAACTCCTGGTACTGGTTTTGTTGGAAGAAAGTTGCGTATAGCAGATCCTATTGAGAAGTTGGCTCGTAAGGTTACTAAGTCTGGTGCTCAAGGTCCTGTGGGTTTGAAGATTATGTCTTCTGAAACTCCTTTGGTTGGTCAGTTAGTTACTGGTATTCCTATAGGTTTGCGTACTGGTATTTCAAAAGTTGGAGGTCTTCCACTTTTGAAAGCTATTGGTAAAGGCTCAGGAAAAATGGGTCGTTTAAAATCTACGATGAAAGAGTCTGATAGCGCTGTTTTTAAACAGCAAGGTAAACGTGTTATTCATGCTGTGGCTAGAGGGACTTCTATAGGTAAGCAAGTCAAGTTAGGTTTGATGAGAGTTGCTGATGATTATCTTAAACAGATTGATCAGGTCGGCGCTGAGATGGAAGATGTTTTTTTTGCTTTAGGTGGAGATGCTGAAGCTATTGCAAAGTTGAATGCTTTAGATCCTGATCTTGTTGCTAATGGGCGAGAGATGATGGATACTTTGCGTAATGAAGCTAATAAGATGGCTGGGTCAGATTTTCTTCAACATACAGAAAATTATGTTCCTCGTCAGTTAGATGAAGAACTTCGTCAAGCTTTATTTTTTGCTGATAAAGCTCCTGCTGCAAACAAATTTACGAGACTTCACAAAAATTATAAGCAAGCAAAGTATTCTCCTAAAGGTACAGAGTTAGCACGTAAGTATGTTGCAACTGATTCAAGTACTTGGATAAACGCTGTTGCTAAGCGTGCTAAGGATGATGGCATTAGTAAAGAGGCTGCGGCTAGAGCTATTCGTAGAGATGGTAAATTGAGTGACGAGTTTTGGGGAGAGACTCTTACGTCTAAAGATGTTGATGGGGCTAAGTTAAGTGTTGAAAAGCAGATAGCTGATCAGTTGGATCGTAGTGGTGCAGATTATTCGTTGTTTGCTACAAATTTTGATGATGCTATTAAAGGTTGGATTAAACAAACGGCGCATCGTGTAGGCGAAACTTACACAGAGAATTTGTTAATTAAAGATGGAATTTTAGTTGATCGTATGGCAGAGTACGTTTTTTTGCCTACGTCAAAAGCGGTTAAAGCTGGTAAAGCTTTCCGTGAGTCTCAGTCTAGGTGGGTTAGAACTGCTGCCGATTTGCGAGATGCGTTAAGTAAGAGCAATGCGCCGATGTCTCCTGAAGAAACTTTAGCTGCTAAGAAGCAGATTGAAGAGTTGGAGGAGATACATGAGCAAGCTTTAGGTGAGATGGAAGCAGCAAACAAAGAGCAAGATGCTTTGTTTAAAAAACTAGGTAAAGAAGAATCAAGTTATCTTGAACTTGAAACAAAAGTTAAAGAGATAGATGAAAAAATAAAATTAATAGATGAGCAAGGTGCTGCTTTTGAAATTTCTTCAACAGGTAAAAAAGCTGTTGCTCTTGAAAAAGAAAGAGTTAAGTTAGTTAATAAACGCATACGTTTACTAACTAATGATGCAACTCAAAAATCTACTCTTGAATACGCTTTTGAAGTTGTAAGTTCTGGGACTATTCAAAGGATGCGTTTAGAAAAAGCTTTACAGTCTGTGTTTGGTGATTCTAAAACTTTCAATAATTTTGTTAGAGATCTGGGAGGCGCAAATGTTTCTGATCTTGCAACAGATTTAAGAATTATGATTGATGAAGGAGTTGAATTTCTTTCTGTAAGTCCTAATGGAACAGTTTTGTATTCTGCTGAAGGTTCAGTTCCTACAAGTGTTGAAAAATATTTCACAGATTTAGAAGGCATTTTAGGTAGTAGCGATAAAGATGGTTTAGGTGTTTGGCTTGGAGTTGAATCAGAGTTACAAAACTTTGTTGGTAACCCTGCTTCTAAAATGGATTTTTCTTTAAAAAGAGTTGATGAAGGAGTTCTTTCTGCTTCTAAATATTTAGAAAATGTTAATGAGTTTTTAGATAATAAATTACCTGTTCCAACTCCTGAAAAAGTTGCTGAAGCTAAAAATGTTATTAATGACATGTTTGATGATTATGGAAACGAGTATGGCTATTTTGAAGATGTGCCTTCGTTTGCAGAAGGTTTAGAAGAAGTAGATAAAGAGGCGTTTGAAGATGCTTTAACAACTTATTTTGCAGGTTCTGCGTTGCCTGTTCCTGCAACTATTAACAGTGGCAAAAAATTAAGTAATATTGTTGAGCAAATTGATAAAACTTTAACTAATCAGATAGATGACATTCAGTCAAGTTTAGATATTTTGATTGAAGAAGCTGAACAGTTTGGTAAGCCTTTAACTATTAGTTATGTTTGGGATGGAGAAGTTAAAACTTTTGGTGTGCGTGATTATGTCGAAGCTAAGTCTTTGAGTAATCAAATGAAAACAATGCCTAATAGTTCTCAACTTCCTGCAAGTCCTACTCGTCCAAGCATTGACGAAATTTTAGAATCAAATCAAATAGGTGAGCAATTAGGTAGTAACCCTGGCGGTCAATACGAACTAAATGGAAAAAAATATTACATTAAACAGTATGAAGATATTCCTAATGGGGGAACTGGGCAAGAAAGAGTTACTAGTGAAGTACTAGCTAACGCTGTTTATCGAGAGCTTGGTATGTCTGCTCCTGATTCTTATATGTCTAAATCTTTAAACGGTGGGGTTTATCATGTTGCTCCTTGGATTGATGATGCAACAACAATCCAAAACAAAATGTTATCTGAAGGTGTTCCTCCTACTGAGATGAGGATGTGGACGGATGCTTATGGTGTTACACGGACAGGTTCGATTGACAGTGTGCCTGTAGGCGTTATTTCAGCTAGTTTGCCAGAGCAGTTGTTTCGTGGTTTTGGGGCTGACGTTTTGTTAGCTAATTGGGATACTGTAGGTATGGGGTTTGATAATGTTGCTGTAGGGCAATTTACTAGACCTCATTTGGCGCTTACAAGAGTTGATAATGGTGGAACTTTTTTTTATCGTGCTCAGGGTAAATTAAAAAACGCAGAACAAGTTTGGGATTTTGAGGATGTTTCAGAGTTTGATTCGTTTTTGACTGGCGATAACGAATATTCTGCAATGATTAATGTGGCGAAAGATGAAGTTTCAAGTTTTAACGGATTGTACGCTGATCAAGTTCAAAATTTGTTAGATGTTCGTGCGAAGTTTAATGGGTTTGATAATTTTGTTCGTAGGTTTATGCCTGATATTGATGAAGATGATGCTATAAAATTTGTAGAATTTTTAGAAGTTCGTTTAGAAAGAATGGCTAATAGTTCTGGTAAAACTTTTGCGGCAACTAATTCTAAAGAGTTAACACGGCAAGGTTTGGTAGCTAGAGGGTTTTCTCAAAAAGTTATTGAAGCTGCTGAAAAAGAAGGTTTTGATTCTGTGATGAATTTGAACCATGTCAATAGCGAGAATCAATCTCTTAATTTGTTAGAGCGTTTTAATGTTATAGGTGGAGATGGTAGTTGGGGCGATTTTGATTTTTTGAATGCTACGCCTTCAAATATTATTTATGATGTAGGTCCTAATGCGAGTGTTCAGAAATTAACTTTAGATGTTCCTTTAGGTGCAGAAAACGTAAAAATTTATGGCATGCCAAACGAACAAGGTTTGATAGATGCTAAAAGAATACTTAACCAGTTAGCTCAAGAAACAGATCCAGGAAATATAGATACTTTAACTAATGAACTTGCTATAGCTAAAGTATTTAATTTTACTGCAACAGGCGAAATACTTGCTGACCAGTTTTCTAGAACTTTTAATGCTGATCCTGATTTTTTTGATGAGTATTTACTTTTTCTTAAAAAACGTGCAATAGATAATATTGTTTCTAAAGATATGACTGCTGCTCAAAAGAAGTTTATAAGTTTTCAAACAAATAGTTTTGATTATTATGGTCAGGCTGTTGAGGTTTTAGAAAGTGCAAAGTTTTGGGGTACAGAAAGTGCTTTAAAGTCTTTAGGAAATGTATCTACTACTTCTTATCCTAAAAATGTTATTGTTCAAAAGTTTGCTAATTTACCTTTTACTGAACGTTTAGATTTTTTTATTTGGAGAGATTCTCAACCTAAAGGCATGTTGAAACCTCAAGGTGAAAGCATCGCAGACGATTTACAAACTTATTTTTTAGCTTTGTCTGATGAAACTATATCTAATTCTAATCAAGCTTATATAGATATTCAAACAAACTTGATAGAGAAAAGAAATGCGTGGAGTGAAAAAATTTCTGATTTGTCTGGAACAAATTCAAATGACATGTCGTCTGACTTTGACCCGTTTGGAAAAACTCCTAGCGTTGGAAAAAATACGGCACCTCAGATTCCTTACATGGACCCAAAGTTAACAGGATTTGCTAGTGGATCATATACTGCAAGAAGTTTGAAAGCTAAACTTTTAAGAATTCATCAGCGTTCTTTAGTTGCTGATGGTTATAACGCATCTGTGTGGTTTAATCGAAGCGATGCTGGATCATTTCAACAAGCTGATGGCAGCAGTATGGTGTCTATTAGTCCTAACTTTATGTTAAATAATCCTATGGCTGTTATGCCTACTCCTGGTTCTACTAGTGTTGATAGCGTTTTTGATCCATCAGCGTTTATGAATGCGTATGAAAAAAATGTTTTAAATCAGTTTGATAATGCTACAAGTGGTTCTAGTAGTGTCGAAAATTTAACAAATCCTATGCAGTTGTTAAATGCTTCTAGAGCGAAACTTGTTGAAGATGGAATGGCTTTATCTAAACAGATTGATTTAACTAAAGCAGAGTTAGAAAAAGCTAAAGCTTCTGTTGTCGTTAAAGGTAAAGATCTAGCTAAAGCGGGTGCTGAATCGAGAGCGTTAAATAATGTAGCTGACAGTGTGGCTGTAGGCGCTTTAGTGCAACAGCAAGAAGCTTATGAAACGGCATTTGCAAAAGCTTCTCTTATAGCGGATGGGTTGTATGAAGACGGAGGTTCGCTTTTAAGTAGCGAAATTGGTAGTAAAGAAAATTTGTTAACTGTTTTAAATATTTTAAGGGAAGGCGATAATCAGCTTATTCGTTCTGAGTTGGATGGTCTTATTGGGGCTACCGAAAATTTGTTAGATCCTCCAGCGTCTGGTTGGTCTACTAAGTCTTTGCATAAGCAGGCTCGAAGACAGCAATATTTGGATGATGTATTTGAATCTAGTTTTAAAGATATAGGCAATAATTTGCAAGGGCCTGAGCAGATTGTTGAGTCTTTGGTTGCTGCTGATAGATATGTTATGAGGGGTGGGGCTAAAGGTTTTTTTGATGGGTATGACAAGCTTCATAATTTGCTTCGCGCATACATGATTCTTAAGCCTGGTTTTCATGGACGTAACTTTATGTCGGCTACGTTTATGAATCATTTGGCGGGAATGAATTGGTCTTCTTACCGTAGTTTTAATAAGGCTTACTGGGTTTTTCAGCATGATGAGGCTGTTCGTTTAGGTAATCCGACTCGTGCTGCTCAGATGGATTCTGCGATGAAGAAACGTGGGATTGTTAGAAGTAAAGTTTCTACTGAGCATGTGCAGATAGTTAGGCGTTTGAACGAGACTGGTTCTTTGGGTTCTGCTGGTGGTCAGGTTGCTTCAGAGTTTATGGATGGTGCGGGGGCTGCTAGGAAAGTTAAGGTTGGGAACAAGAAGATTAATTTAAATAAAATTAATCCTCTTTCTTCTCAGAATGGTTTGTTGCAGTTGTCAAGAAATTTTGGTATGGGTACTGAAACTTTTGTGCGTGGTTCTCTTGGGTTTGACACGATGCTTAAAGGTGGTACTGATACTGATGCGTTTGATCAGATAATGAAATTTCATTTTGATTATGATGATTTGTCTGATGCTGAGCGGGTGTGGGTTAAGAAACTTGTTCCTTTCTATACTTGGCAACGTAAAAATATTCCGTTGATGTTTGAGATGGCTGCTCGTAGACCAGAAGTTTTTAATAGGTATATGTCTGCTAAGAAAAACATAGAGCAAGATTTGGAAAGACCTGAGTATGTTGCTGATTGGTTGGTGCGTCAAGGGGGTATTCAGACTCCGTTGACTTACGGTGGGGAGAGCATGTTTATTGCTCCTGATATGCCGTTTAAGTCTCCTTTAGAGCTTCTTGATCCTGCTTTGAAGTTTGAGGGAGGTATGTCTGTTAAGGACAGGATAGAGACTGGTTTGCAGTCTTTGGCTTCTAACATTACTCCTTTGATTAAAGCTCCTTATGAGGTAGCGGCTAAGCGAGATTTGTGGAGAGGTAGAAATTTCCCTCAGGATTGGGTGGAGGTGCCTACTATTTATACGATGATTCCTGGTTTGATGCCAGCTTTAAATATTGTTGGAGGGGCTGAAAGGAAGGGTGGGGAAGATGGTCCTTGGGTTATGAAGGATCATGATCTTCATGGTATGGCTCAACTTTTGCCTACTGTTATGGATGCTCGTAGGCTTATAGGTTCTGAAGAGAAGTATGAACAGCGATTAGTTTCTAACTGGATTTCATTTTTTTCTGGTATTGGGTTACGTACTAATACTAAGTGGGAACAACAGCAACAGAGGAATTCAGAAATGTGGGAACTTAGGAAAGAAATGAAGGAAGATAGACAATTGGGGCGCTAGGGACAGTTATTCTATA
>TARA_R110002124_G_scaffold28707_7_pt1 | contig 10336 bp, 8 predicted proteins | sample TARA_R110002124 | Tara Oceans TARA_R110002124 (sample SAMEA4397445) | marine metagenome | biome: Polar Biome; feature: [SRF] surface water layer (ENVO:00010504); material: water (ENVO:00002006), including particulate matter (ENVO:01000060) such as... | depth 5 m | reverse complement strand
CCGTCTAGACTTTATGATGCAAGAATTTAACCGCGAATCAAATACTTTAGCCTCAAAATCAATCAGCGCAGAAATCACTTCAGCTGCAGTTGAGCTAAAAGTATTGATTGAGCAAATGCGCGAGCAGATCCAAAACGTCGAATAATGTTTCAGGCTGTTCCAGTAAGTTAAAAAATCCGTTATAACACAAGTTATTACGGATTTTTTTGTTTTTACAGGTTCGTAATTGTTTGCTATTGTTTAATAAAAAGTGGGACTAAAATGGTGACTAAATTGATTAGTCACCATTTTTAAAAAAATCTAGTCACCAATTTGGACTTAAACCAATGAATGATAAGCAAATAAAATCTTTTCTTAAAAGCAAAGAGCTTGGACGTAAGGCTGTAGGTGATGGACTCTATATCCGAGTGCAGACCGAAGGTGTTGCGTATTGGGAAGTGAGATACAGCATTAACGGAAATCGCCGCTCTATGATGCTAGTAGGTGGGCTCTATCCAGCCATGCCTTTAGTTGAAGCAAAAGCAGAAGCCTCAAAAGTTAAACTGTTAGCCAAACAAGGTATCGACCCTTTAGCTGAACGAGAACGGCAGCAAGAAGAAACGATCATCACCGTTAATGATCTGTTTGACGATTGGTATCAAACTATTGCATCACGTTTAAAGCATGCCGAGATACCAATGCGAATGTACTCTAAAGAAATTAAACCTACAATTGGTCAGCTAAGAGTGGCTGACGTAAACGCTCGAGACATTAGGGCTATCATTCATAAGGTAGCAACCAGTAACCGTCCTACTGTCTCTAATAAGACGCTACTGTGCTGTAAACAACTATTCAATCACGCCTGTAAACTTGATCTCATAGCTGGTAACCCTGCAACAGCGTTTAAACCTGTTGATGCTGGTGGCGTTGAAAAAAGCAGAGAGCGAGCACTTAAAGTCTCGGAGCTTGTTAGTCTTTTTAAAGTCTTAAGAGACAATAATCATATTTTTACGAGAGATAATTATCTAGCCGTTGCCTTATTGCTATCTCTAGGCGTTCGTAAGGGAGAGCTCATTGCTGCTAAATGGACTGAGTTTGATTTTGACAATCAGCTTTGGCATATGCCAAAAGACAGAAGCAAAACAGGGGTCGCTATTACAATACCGCTCCCCAATGCGTCAATTGATTGGTTTAAAGAACTTCATGCTCGGTCTGGTGGTTCTGAATTTGTCTTCCCTTCTCGTCGTGCGAGCAAACGAAGAGGGTATATCTCTAGTGATACCTTAAACCATGCTCTAGCGAAATTGTTTGGTAAGAAGGTTGATAGTAATAAACAACCCTATGACAACTTACTAGGCCAAGCGGGTATTGAACATTTTACCATCCACGACTTACGCAGAACCTGTCGTAGCATGTTAGCTGAGTTAAAGGTACTTCCCCACATAGCTGAGCGCTGCCTTAATCACAAGTTAAAAGGCATTGAGGCGGTGTACAACCAGCATGACTATCTAGAAGAGCGAAGAGAGGCGCTGTGCCAATTGGCAGATTTATTGACCCCAATCATTAATGCTACTCATAACAACGTAACCTCTTTTATTAAACGAGCTTAATAAACCAAGCTATCATCTGTCGAGTTCAAATCATGTCAAAGAAACTTGAAAATAAAATCACTACAAATTTTAACAAAGCCTTCAACTTTGAACACTTCACGAGCCAAGATCAGTTAAACACCGAACCTGTTGGCCGTGATTTCCTTAATCAATTTGTAAGTGAAGTAGTGAGGTTGAATAATCTCTCAATTCCAAAAACAATTCACCACATTGATAATATCGACGGGGTTCCTATACCTGTCGAGTACCCAACGCATTTTCAACTAGTCAAACGTCAACTCCATTGCATTCAGTATCTAGTCGAAAATATAGAGCATTTACAGAACAAGCTAATTAACTATCCGATGGAACAAGAAATTATACCTGATGATGTCATAGCCTTAGATAAGCTCCATGAAACATCTGCTCAAGCCATGTTTCAGCTAGGTATGCTTGTAGGAGCTCATAATCAAGAAATGAATAGTTCTTATTTTAACGATATAGGAATAGCAAAAATTCAATCAGAGCAACGGAAGTCATGTAATAAGTATAATCAGAAGTATGCGAAAGCTCTTGAGCTAACACAAAAGGTGCTTTCTCATTTCTACAGCATTGAAAGCAACCATCCATACAAACCTAGTTTAGTGATTGATTACATTGAGATGTTATGTAATGAAAGTCACATCGACTACCCCAAGGATAGGAAGTCTGAAATATTTAAAGATTTAACAAGCCTATTTCTTAGACCTATTACACCTCATAAAAACTGGAGTGGAACGACTAAAGCTGAATATAAACAGATAGATAAATCAAAATTCTACAAAGAATATAAACCTCTCGCTACGCAATTGGTTAAAAAATAAGTAGTAGGTCTCACAGAGACCTATCTATTAAACAATCTCAAAACAGCAAAATCACTCCCGAACTAATTTAAACGGGAGTGACCATGACAACATCTAATTTAACAACACCAGACCGTATCATCCGCGAAGCTGAACGCAAAACCATTACCTCTATATCTCGTACGACTGCATGGTCTCTTGAACGTAAGGGGCTATTTCCAAAACGACGACAACTATACCCAGAGAGCAACTCTGTAGGCTGGTTATTATCAGAACTCAATGATTGGGTAGCCTCTCGTCAAGCGATTAACTAAGTGGAGGTTAAGATGTCCAATATTAACACTGACCACTTAGCTATGTACTTAGACGATAACCGACTGGTAAAAAAGCCTGAAATCCAAAAGTTACTAGGAGTTAGTCGCTCAACCTTAGGTCGATGGATCAAATCTGGGAAATTCCCTCCACCAGTACTGATTCAAAATGGTCGTTCACGCTGGCGATTCAAAGACGTCCATGAATGGTTATCCACCAAGTAAAAGGAGCAGGTTTGAACCTGCTTTTTTTACCCATACTGATGACACACTATGAACCATGAACAATACCCAGTGAAACGAGCTAAAAAGCACACAACCCCATTGGCACAGCATGATTTGAGCTTAAACAAGCCATGCTGTACAGCGGATATTAAATAATATATCGCCGCCAGACTGAACAAGTGTCAAATAACTAGACAAATAACCATGCCAATAAATACAAATAAAAGCCAAACGCTCAACATTAAGGTTCGTAAACAGCCGTTCTGTATATCCAAGCACAACTCAACTTTGTTTGCTTACAAGAACCATGCTTACCAAGTTTATAAACCCAAGTATAAACGCTTAACAAAAAGCATAGTCCATACCATAATCTCTGACTATGAGATTATGCTTAGCCATTACAGCAAAGTACTAGTAGCAAGAATTGATCTTCATCCAAATAGTTACTCAGTCGATAACCAAACTATTAAGCTGTTCTTACATCAAATCTCAGAGCTTCTAGCTAACAAATATCTGTGTAAAATTATTTATCATTGCGCTAGAGAACAAAACACTTCTGACACCGAGCACTACCATCTAGAAATCATGCTCAGTGCGCATAAAATCAAGCACTCAAGTAAATTACTTGAACTAGTAAAAGCAAAGTGGGCAATTCATGCTAATGGCACAGTATCATTCGTGGACAACCCCTTCTGTATCATTTTCAGGGGCAACAAAGCCTCTCTCAAAGAGGCTGTTTATCGTTCAAGCTATCTAGCCAAAGAACACACTAAAGAACTCAATGGCAAAGCTAAAGGCTTTATAAGCAATAAGCTTCCACCAGCAAAATCTTTTGGTCCGACTAATGATCTTATGCTGGTGGACCCAGACATTACATTTGAAAAAAATAAACGAAAGCAGCTTTTTAGAGCCTCTCAAACAACTGAACTTGAGCCTATGACCAAGACAAAGAAACTATCACCATATGGTTGGTTTAATGCCCTTTCTCATGCGCAACAACTTAAAGAATGTATTGCATCTAGAACCACTAGTTTAAGTCATCTGACGAATCCCCTACCAACACAGAACAGGCGAAGTTATCGATATAAAGATGTATTGATCAATGAAGCGAGTGACGAAGTGATCACTCAAGTAGCACCCCATGAACCGAAAAGTGATCACTCTTATTTTGATCACTAAAGTCATTGATGAACGAATTACAAAGCAAAGGCTAACCCCATGAAACAAGTCATACAGTGGGTTTTGTGAAAATTGAGGTGATCACTGCAACCTTCTAATAATTAAATTGCAAAACAAAGTCCATGAACCGAAAACAATACAGGCGAGTGATCACTAAATTGTTTAACACAAATAGGATAGAACATGACTAAATTTAACCTAGACAGCCTGCCTAAATGCGGAGCAAAGACCCGAAATGGTAAATCATGCAAACGTTATGGCAATAAGGTCAATGGTCGTTGTAAGCTTCATGGTGGACGCTCTACAGGAGCAAAAACGAAAGAAGGAAAGTTAGCTGTGCGCGTTAATGCACTACTGAATCATTTTATGTGGTTTTGCGATAATCACTTTTATATGAAAATCAGTAAGTCTGATCTGGAAAGAGCAATCAAAGCTTATCTGCACCTGGTAGACCTAACTAACTTGAAATCTAACGAGCTACAAAACCAAGTTATTGACATAGTCCGTGAGTATCGTGTTGAGCTAGAAACAGCCAAATACTACATAGAAAAATATGAGGGACCTGAAGCCTTCGTTATTATCCAATCTGCTTTAGATCACTACTATAAAGACAATGCCAATGAACACTTACAATTCCATGTATACACCCCCATATATCCCACTCCTTTTTATCACCGATTCCATGGTTCAAAAGCCGAAGATGATCTGTTTACAAAAATGCTGGTTAGAACAATAAGCAAAAAAGGTTGTTTTTACTCAGGTAGAGTCTACCCCAGCCCTATGCAAAAAGAGTTCAAGAAGCAGCTTAAAGACTTTAAAGAAAAACACACCTAGCTTCACCAGATACGGCATTGAAACATAATCAATCACTTATATACTGGAGTTTATTATACTTACACATAACTCAATACAACCTAAAAGCTTATTTACCCTCTTATTATCATATAAATATGGTTGTTTTTTGTCTCCTCTTAAAGCAAAGTGATGTCAGCGTGAGTTTTAAGCTGTACGTTACCGTTTTAATTAAGAAAGTTGCCCACTACATCGGACGTTTTAGTTACAAAGAGGAAGTCATGACTGGACCAAATAGCGTTAGCGCGACCACCGCGGTAGGTAACTTCGACTTCCTCAAACAGCACGACCCTATCTTTCTTCAGCTTGCGCAAAGTGCAGAGCGGGCCTTCTCTAGTGATCCAAATACCACATTAGTTAAACTGCGTCAGTTTGCTGAAGCAATAGCGCAAGATTTAGCGATACGCTGCAGCATTGAATTTGACGACCAAACTAGCCAAGCGGACCTGCTGTTTCGTATTAACCGTGAGCTACGCCTAGAGTCACAAATCATCAGCCTATTTCATGGGCTGAGAAAGGCGGGTAACCAAGCGGTACATCAATTCAAAACCGAACATAAATCCGCATTAGCAGGCCTCAAAGTTGCCCGTGATATCGCTATTTGGTATCACAAAGCTTTTGGCAGTCTAGGGATAAACTTCAAACCGACTGCTTTTGTGAAACCAACGGACCCAAGTCATGAACTTGATACCTTACAAACGCAGATAAAATTACTTGCCTGTCAGCTGGTCGAAAACAATGAACAGCTTGAAACCAATCAACAACTCACTGCTTTACTTGCACGAGAAAAAGAAGAGTTTGCTGTTCTAGCTGAGCAAATGGATGCAGAAGCAAGATTGCTTGCCGAGCAAGCTAAAACACATGAGCAAGCATTAGCTAAGCAACAAGTTGAGTTTGATAAAAAGCTCGCTGTAATGCAAAAGCAGTTTGAGCAACAAACTGAAGATGCGCTAAAGCTTGCTAAAGCTCAACGCAAAGAAGTTTCCAACCTAACAAATAAAGCGACTAAAAACTTCACCTTAAATGAAGAGCTAACTCGCGTGCTTATTGATGAGCAGCTCATTGATTCTGGCTGGACGGCCGATAGCGAAGAGCTAGATTATCGAAAAGGCACAAGACCAGAAAAAGGTAAAAACCTCGCTATCGCTGAATGGCCTACCTTGTATCAAGGCGAGAAAGGTCGAGCTGATTATGTTCTTTTTTGTGGCCTCATTCCTATTGGAGTGGTTGAAGCCAAGAAAGAGAATACCAATGTAGCCGGTAAAATTGGTCAAGCTGAACGTTATTCAAAAGGCTATAAAATAGTTAACCCTCAGCAAGGTGCGTGGGTCTTGGAAGGTAGAACCGTGGCTTGGGCTGACGAAGCAGAGGGTCACTACCATATACCTTTTGTCTATTCGTGTAACGGCCGCGAGTTTAATAAGCAACTGGCCGAGCTATCAGGGATTTGGTTTCGTGATACACGAAAAAACAGTAACGAAGCCCGTGCATTACAAGCATTCCATTCCCCAAATGGATTACTAGACAGACTTAAGCGCGATAAAGAACAAGCTGAAAAGTTACTTCAACAAGAAGGCTTTGAATATTTAGGCCTGCGTGATTATCAACAAAAAGCCATTGAAGCAGTTGAAATAGCACTAGAGCAAGATAAAACTAAGTGCCTTTTAGCCATGGCAACAGGCACTGGCAAAACGCGAACCATTATCGGTTTGATGTATCGTTTTTTAAAGGCCGAGCGCTTCAATCGAATTTTATTCTTAGTTGATAGAACTGCATTGGGCGAACAAGCCTGTGACTCATTTGATGAAGCAAAGCTAGAACAAAATAAAACCTTATCCTCTATCTATAACATCGCTGAACTTGGCGACATGAAAGCCGAAGCTGAAACCCGTATTCAGGTGGCAACGGTTCAAGCCATGGTGCAGCGTATCTTTATGTCTGATACGCCACCAGCACTCGATGAGTTTGACTGTATCATTGTTGATGAAGCTCACCGTGGTTATGCCCTTGACCAAAAAATGACAGAAGGTGAACTCGCTAACCGCGATGCACGCCAATATCTATCCAGTTATCGCAGAGTCTTAGATTACTTCGATGCAGTGCGTATAGGTTTAACCGCAACACCAGCAAAACATACAAGCGATATATTCGGTAAACCTGTTTACACCTACAGTTACCGTGAAGCGGTTGCAGCAGATTGGCTGATTGATCACGAGCCACCCATTCGCTATGAAACCTTACTAACCCAAAATGGCATCAAGTTTGAGAAGGGTGAGAAAGTCTCAGCATTGAACACACAAACAGGTGAAATAGAAACCGCAGACTTAGAAGATGAACTCAAATTTGATGTGGAATCATTTAACCGCCGCGTGATAACCAAAAGCTTTAACCAAGTGATTTGCAAACAACTCGCGTTAAAGGACTTAGACCCATTCGGTGAAGAGAAAACCTTAATCTTCTGTGCCACTGACTTACATGCCGACATGGTTAAATCAGCGTTAGATGAAGAGTTTAAAGCCCTTTATGGTGAGCAGTATAACCAAGCTGCGGTAGCCAAAATTACAGGTCAAAGTTATAAAGTCGCGCAACTTATTCGTAAGTATAAAAATGAGACCTACCCTAATATCGCCATCACAGTAGATCTGCTGACAACAGGTATCGATGTACCCAAGATCGGCCACTTAGTTTTTCTACGTCGAGTAAAATCGCGCATTCTCTACGAACAAATGATGGGCCGTGCAACTAGACGCTGTGATGGTATCGGTAAAACCGTATTCAAAGTATATGACCCAGTTGATCTATATAGTGCACTTGAAGAAGTGAATACCATGAAGCCCATCGTTAAAGACCCTAAAATCACCCTAGAGCAGCTGGTGGACGAACTCAGTGATGATGCTCACTTGGAGCAAGCACTTAACACCCCCGGCGAGCAAGCTGGAACGAATGACACCAACAGTAGCCATGCAGATGATGTACTTGATCAACTTAGCCAAAAAGTCATGCGTATTATGCGGAAAGCGGTTAAAAAAGCAGAAAACAAACCTGAACTTAAAACCAAGTTAGATCAACTTGAAGGTATGTGGGGCGTAGCACCCGACAAGCTCCACCAGCATCTACACCAAATAGGCCCTAAACAGGCAGCTCAGTTCTTTAAGCAACACCAAGGTCTGATCAATCAGTTGGCCGAAGTCAGGTTTTTAGCGGGCAGTGATAGCATGCCTGTCATTTATGAAGGACATGACGAATTCGTTAGCCGCCAGCAGAACTACGGCGTACACGAAAAACCTGCCGATTACCTTGAAAGCTTTAATGATTTCATCAAGAAAAATATTAACCTGTCAGCCGCCTTATCGGTAGTCGTTAACAGACCCAAAGATCTCACCCGAGAGCAACTGATAGAAGTAAAGTTACTGCTTGATAACGCAGGGTACAGCGAAGCAAATTTACAAAGTGCATGGCGCAAAAATACTAATCAAGATATTGCCGCTAGTATTATCGGCTATATCAGGCAAGCCGCACTTGATGAGGCTCTGGTACCTTTTGAGCAACGGGTACAAAAGGCAATACAGCGTATTTACAGCGAACACTCTTGGAACCCGAACCAACGAAAATGGCTCGACAGGCTTGCCAAGCAATTAGTCCACGAAGCTGTCATAGATACCGCATTCATCAACAAGCGCTTTGCTGAACATGGCGGCGCAAAGACCTTAAATACCATGCTAGGTGACCAACTCGATACCATACTCGATGAACTTAATTTATATCTTTGGCAAGCGGGTTAATACATAGTCACAGGTGGGTGGTCGCAAGGGATATGTATAGAAATTCGCATTTACTATACGTATAAATTTAACCTGTATAGATATCGCTAATTTTTATACATGTTGATGCTATCGACACAATCACCCATTTATCGCAACACATGTCGATTAAATTAAGTTTTATAAACATGTTTACTTTACATGTCGATTGAATCGACATAAGCTCACTGAACTATCTATTTATGTCGATATAAGAAGGTTTTTTAAACATGAAATGGCAAGCTGAACAAGCATACAACCATTTACCCCCGCTACCACTAGATAGCGAACTTGGGGAGTTAGCCGAAACCTTACCCATACTCAAAGCCTGTATTCCAGCCCGTGCCGCCCTTGCTGAATTAAAGCAAGCGGGTGAACTTCTGCCAAATCAAGGTTTGCTTATCAACTTACTGCCGCTACTGGAAGCACAAGGCAGTAGCGAGATTGAAAATATTGTCACCACTACCGACAAGCTATTTCAGTACGCTCAAGAGGACAGTCAAGCTGACCCTATGACCAAAGAGGCGCTTCGCTACCGTACCGCCCTTTACCAAGGCTTTACCGAACTCACCAGCAGGCCATTGTGTATTACCACCGCGCTAGAAATTTGCAGTACCATTAAATCGGTACAAATGGATGTGCGTAAAGTACCAGGTACCAGCCTAACCAATCAGGCCACAGGTCAAGTTATCTATACCCCACCAGCAGGCGAGGGTGTCATTCGTGACTTACTTAGTAACTGGGAAGCTTTTTTACACAATCAAGATGATGTAGATCCACTGATTAAAATGGCTATGGCCCATTACCAATTTGAGGCAATTCATCCTTTTATTGATGGTAATGGCCGTACTGGGCGTGTACTCAATATTCTTTACCTTATTGATCAAAAATTACTTAGCGCACCTATCCTGTATCTAAGCCGTTATATCGTTGCTAACAAGCAAGATTATTATCGCTTACTGCTTAACGTGACCACCAAGCAAGAATGGCAGCCATGGATCATCTTTATCCTTAACGCTGTCGAGCAAACGGCTAAGTGGACCACCCACAAAATCGCAGCGGCCCGAGAACTGATAGAACACACCACTGAATATGTGCGTCAGCAGCTACCTAAAATCTACAGCTACGAGCTAGTACAAGTGATTTTTGAGCAGCCTTATTGCCGCATTCAAAACTTAGTCGATAGTGGCTTAGCAAAGCGTCAAACCGCCTCTGTGTATTTAAAGCAGCTATGCGACATAGGTGTACTCGAAGAGGTGCAATCGGGCAAAGAGAAGCTATTTGTTCACCCTAAATTTGTCACTTTGATGACAAAAGACAGTAACCAGTTCAGCCATTATTCATCAGATAATCAGCAATCTCCTATTCAGTCAGCGCCGCAACAGGCCTAAACGTAAAGAGCAAATCTAATGAGCAACAACGATATCGTTCAAAAACTGTGGAACCTATGTGATGTATTACGCGACGACGGCATTAACTATTCCGACTACGTGACCGAGCTAGTCTTGCTGCTGTTTATTAAAATGGTGCATGAGAACACCGAGGCGGGCTTACTTAAT
>TARA_R110002124_G_scaffold26421_1_pt1 | contig 10361 bp, 5 predicted proteins | sample TARA_R110002124 | Tara Oceans TARA_R110002124 (sample SAMEA4397445) | marine metagenome | biome: Polar Biome; feature: [SRF] surface water layer (ENVO:00010504); material: water (ENVO:00002006), including particulate matter (ENVO:01000060) such as... | depth 5 m | reverse complement strand
GATATGTTAGGATCATCGCCAGAAACCGCTGCTGAAAGTGAGGATAAAAACTAAGAATGGCCAATAACAGTACCTTCCAGTATAGATTTGATACTGATATCATAGGTGATCACGAGTCCATGATAGAGCTTCAGGCGGAGGGTTCACTTTGGGCAGCCCAACAAGCTAGGGATAGTTTTGGTGCTTATTTAGGTGTTTCTCGTTACGCAGCGCAGGTATTAGAAGACCCGTATGATTATCCAATAAAATCAAAGGCGAAGAATCCACTATTGGATTTTGGATCCCTTTTCGGCGCCAAGCCTAGGCAGGCTGCTAGGTGCCGCTGTCTTCCTCCTGACGAAAACATGCCGAGTCCCGATGTATTGTTGCCAGATCCTTGTGCCGTTGGGAGTGCGGCAGGCGGAGCAACAAAAGAAGAAAAAACCGCAAAAGCTATTTTTATGCACCCATTGTATGTCACCGCAAAAGCTTCAGCTGGCGCGGGAGAAAAGCTGGACTTTAAGGTTGGCGATATCGTATGGGTAGACAGGGAGTCTAAAACTATTATAGGTCTATGTGAATCCTCTGACATACCAAAGAAAACTACTGCTGAAGATGCCTGTTCTTTAGATTTGAAAAAACTACACGATGCAGGAGGTACCTCTAACGGAGGAGCCCCCAACGGAAATTACACAGCTGGAAGCCCAGCCGGAGTCCCACCATTCGATCCATATATCGCGTCTTCGAGGCTGCCAGACTATTCACATATTGAGAACGCAATAGACGCAGGCGTGATAGAGAAATTTATGAAAGATAATGGCCATGTGTGGTATGAAGAAGACTATCAGCTAAATATCGTTGGCGTGACGAACTCCGAGGCAGGCCCGCCTCCAAACTTAACAAACCTGTTTGATGATTTCATGACAATCACATATAAAGTAAACGGAGAAACCTTCTTCCATATATATCCCGCCACAACTCGTCCAGGTAAAACATGGACACTGGGCAATCCACAATCAAATGGAACTCTAGAACCGCTAAACCCAGACGGCTTAGGGTTTATACCAACGCATAAAACCTCTATTAGAGAAGATGCATATAAGATTAGGGGCCATGGTAAAACCAGATATGAAGCGATGGGTACAAACGGCAAGCACATGGATATCTGGCGGGATCCCGTTTTTGATACCATATATAGCCAGACTATCGCAGAGTTTGGTAACAAAGGAATGAACATCCACCGCTCAAGTAAAACTGGAACCTCAACAGTCGTCAATAAATGGTCTGGCGGCTGTCAGGTTTTTGCGAATATCGGACATTTCATGGAATTTATGACGCTAGCCAACAAGCACAGAGAATTGTGGGGCAACACTTTTACTTATACATTGGTTGAGAGTGCAGAACTCCCGTCCGGCTGGAGCGCTTAGGAGTTTTAATGGCAAAAAGAACAAAAAATTATGAAACTAAAAACATGGATTCTAACAGAAAGCAAGAGGTAGAGAACTATCTTTCCAGTAATTTAGAGACGGCAGCAAGAATTATGGGCCTCAACCAAGAGGGGGTTATTGAGCCAGAACCCCAATACGATGAAACATCGAATGAGCATGTAATAAAGGGAAATAACAATACTTGGATTGTTATGGGTAGAGATCGCCCAGCGAGTCGAGCTAGCGGTTATGGCGCCAAAGCAGGAACACAAGCTGGATCTATAGATATATGCGTGGGCAGAGGCTCTTCGGCAGATGGAGGGCCCAAGGATAATATCCTTCATCCTAATTTTTTTGGTGATGCTGCAAGAATCCACATCAGCCAAAAGACAAATATTGATAGAAACTTTGGCTTGGAAGCTGGGAAAATAGGTAGAAGAGAGGGGACTTCGGGCATTGGTATCAAAGCAGATGATGTTAGAATTATAGGAAGACAAGGGATTAAAATTGTCACAGGAAAAGCAAGAGGGGTTCAAGCAGGTCCAGGTGGTGAAAAGAATGCATTAGGTCATTCAATAGCAGAACCCGCTCCAGGAATTGAATTAATTGCTGGCAATAACACAAACCCTCATACGCACCAAGGAGCTAAAGGAAAATTTGAGATTAACACCCTACAGCCTTTAGTGATGGGGGATAACATGGTAGAAGGGATGAAGGAAATGGTTGATTTGATTAACGAACTGCAAGCCGCTGTTGTTAACTTCGCACTCTACCAGCAGTCATTTAACGCCAGTCTAATGCTACATACCCACCAAGGAGCAGGCATAGGCTTCATCCAAACCTTCCCATCTCCAGAGCTACTTGGGGCCGGCACAATAAACCTCACGAACATGGCTACAGATGTTCACATGCCGCTTTGGGCGCAAAAGGTGAACACTATGTTCTATGAAGTTAATTTTCTGGAGCCATATGGTTTGCAATATATATGCAGTCGAAATGTAAGGACTACATAAGGATAAAAATTCATGAGCGATTCAAAATATTTACCATATCAAAATCCATTTTCAGAGCTAGAAACTGAATGTAATCCTTTGGCGACATCAGTTGAGGAAGCTCCTGATTGTCCACCGTGTCCAAGTACGTGTGAGCCAAACCCAGAGGCTATTGTGCCTGACTGGACAAAGAGAAGAATAAACGAAGCATTTTTAAACGAAAAGACTTGCCAACATTGGATTACATCACGAGTCGCTTTTGATGACGATGGTAGCCCAACTTATTATACATCAACTGGCGGAGATGAATTAGAAGCTCGTATGCAAAAATATATTGAGCCTGCTGTTACTTCATTCTTAATGAACAATGGAAAATCTTCTGACAGCAGTATGGTTTCATTGGTTATGGCTTCGGCAACGGCAGAAGACTATTATCTATCTGATCGTCCAGGTATAAAAATGAGAGTATTGATTACTCTACCGCATGATGCTTTAGAACAGATTCCTGACGCTGAGACATCTGATTATGTATCTGGAGAAAAATCGGTAGATATAGAGCTTTCTAGCTTCAAGACAACACACAGAAAGGTAGCGCACATCTTGTCTCTTTACTCAAGATATCAGGGGTTGTGGAGTAAAACGGAGGGAGGCACGATAGTCTTTGAGGATAACAAGCCTTTAAATCTACAGGACGAGCACGACAATTTTAAAGAGTTCAGGGGTGTGCTTTTGGGCTTCATAGGAGAACAAGGGCTAGAGGACGCAGAGTCTGTTACTTTAGATTTTACTGAAGACATGTCTCTCAAGGCTATTACTATAATAAAAAATAAATATTGTGATCCTATTGTGTTTGATGGCGGAAAGATATCTTCTCTTAAACAAACTTTTCCATTTAATAATCCAACAACAATGGGTTATGCCGCAAATATAAACCTAATGGCAGACGATATGGCCGCTCGTGGCGGCCCTAAGCCATGGCTTGAGTTTGTAGAGGAGCATACTTATCCACCAGTTCTAGTTGATTATGGTACTGGTACTGGAGAGTTAGAAGAAAACTTAGTGGGCTGCGCTGTTGATAATTTAAACTTGGGAGATGTATTTGGAAATCTATTTGAAAATCTCATCAGTCTCCCAGACTCACTAGCCTACCTTTATGATCAAAGTCTTTGTATGACGCCAGAGCAACGAGCGGAAATACTAACAAACCTTAATGATGCTGAGTTGTTGGAGCAATTAAAGGACGAAGCTCTTTTCAACGAGTTCTTCGATAATGCAGACTTCTTTGGTAAACTTCCAGATATAATGAAAGAAGTAACAGATATCAAAGAATTCTTTACAGAAATATTTGATAATCTAAAACTTTGTGGGCTGTTTAACTTAATGAGTACAGCCATTGAGTGTCTTAGCGTTGGGCTGGATTTTGAAGAATTGCTAGAACAAGCATGTACTTCTGCAATTAAGTCAATGGATGTAAGTTCTTTTGAGAAGCTTTGGATAGGATTACCAGCAGCAGATAGAGAGGCTATAACAGCTCAAATAGTTTCACAAGTAGGCGAAGGTGTCGTAGCGCCGTGGGACACTGTTGGGCAGACAGAATCATTAATATCTCAGCTAGAACAAGTAATCACAGAATCGGATTCAGTTGTAGTTGAAGCGCTTCTTAATGTGCTGTCAAACTCTGCAAGTGTTGACTGGATGGATGCTAGCAGCATGCAATCAGCGCTGGATTCTTTCGGCGGTATACAGGCAGCCTTGAGTGCCCTACCAGAAGGTACCAGCACAACGGCGTTTGATTCTGCTCTGTCAGTATCTGATTTGCTGGGAGAATCTTATGGCGATGTAGACATACCGTCAGCCTCAGAAATAAATGAAATACTGGAAGGAATAAGGCTCGCATTAATGACTGTGCCATCTTCGTCACCAGTAAGTGGAGAAGATAATGGATTTGGTTCCTCTTCAAGCACAGGTGATGTAGTAAGTAATTTTGGGTTAGCACCGTGCATTGGTACACTTGCCGCAGTAGGAGAAACCGTAGAGATCGTTTTAGAGGTTTATGTATCTGCCCTTTTGTCTTACTACTCGGAAAAAGGATTTGAGAATGTCCTTGATGCCCTTAATAAACTTCCTGGTGCTCAAGTAGTGGCAAACATTATTGCTCTGGTTGAATGCCCAACGCCACCATTGTTCGATCCTAGTATAATGGACAGCATTAAGTCTTTAGATTTAGACTTCTGCGAGATGACACTTTCTGTCACCCTCCCAGATATGAGGAGCCCTTTGGCTTGGTTGCCTAACTTGAAAGATTATTTTAAATATGTTATTGTAATTGCAAAATATACAATCGAGCAAATACTTTTGGCCGCCCTAAAAGCTTTGATTGTAAAGATACTTGAGTTATTATATGGGGCAATATGTAAGCTTTTGTCGTCAACAGTTGATGTCGCGGCAGCTTTGGCCTCTGGAGAGCAGATTAGCCTGTACGATATGATTAGAGAATCTTTCTGTGGGGCAGATGCAACTGATGAAGAAGTAGAAGATACTTTAAATGGTTTAATGGCGTCTCTCGGAGTTACAGATTCGAACACAGCAGGAGAACTTTCCAGCGCTGATGGGTTAAATTCTTTGGTAACTGATATTTCTGCTGTCTTGACTGAAGAAGAAATGGCAGATTTAATCTTAGGCAACCCAACCTCAGATTCTTTAAGTCTGGTTCAAGAGATTATAGAGATTGAAAATCCGTCATACAAATCAAGTTTTGCGAATAAACCTCAGATAGCGGCAGTATTTAGAAATGTTGGTTCTTTGCTGCCTAAGAATTTTAAGAGAGACTTAAGAGAAAGAGTTCGCCCTCGCCTAGGTGCAAAGCCATCTAGCCCAACGATCTGTTCTTCTACTCAAGATCTGGAGAACTGGAAAAACGCAAGAGCATCGTTGTTGAAGCATAATGCTGATTTAGCTGGCGATACCGTTACAGACGAACAAATAGAAGAACAGTGGAACAAACTAAGAGATAGAATTAAAGATGACTTTGATACAGTATCTAATATACTACAGAAAGGTCCAGGACAATTTTTAAAGGATGCTCTTCCGCCATTTATGTCTTCAGGCGCAAAAGATCCAGACTGTCCTGATTGTCCAGATCCGCAAGAAACTGGCGCCGCTCTTATGCCTAGGGTACCAGAAGAACTAAATCAAGTTTTATCTGCTGGCACCAATACTATGTTCGGTGGAGTCGAGGCTGCATTCGTTTCAGATCTCCTAGGCAGAAATGGTTTTGCCAACATGCTCCTTTCCGATACTCTTGCCATGCCATATACGAGACACAATCGCCGCGTCGGCTCTTTTTTCTCTCCGACATATGTGCATACAAAGGATCAAGTACATGAAGGTCTTTTAGGTGATGTACAAGGGTTTATGCAAGAAATAGGATACGAGAACTATGGAATGTGGCCGGACGGAGTGGCTAGCCATTTGAGAAACGAGCTAGTTAACTTAAGGGACGCTGAATTTGGCACCAATGTAAATTATGTTGATGACTTATCTCTTATTTCTTCTACACTGGGAATAAGCGAGGCTCAATTGCTAGCAAACGGCGTATCTCCAACTAAAGAGCCAGATCTTGTATTGGAATTCAGAGACAACAATCACGATGGAGACGGTGATGGCGATGAATATTCATATGGATTTGATATCAATTTTGAATACTGGACATACACTTATGATGGAGGCGCACCAGTAGTAAATACAGAGGATGTATCGCAAATTAGAATAATTGATAAATACCAGACAAGATTCTCAGATCAAGAGTCTCCGTCTTTATCGTTTACTTCTAAAAGCACATTATCATCGGTTGCTGCCACCGAGAAGTCTAAATATGACTTGTCAGGCGCCAAGTTCTCGCCCCAGATTGAATGCTTTGGGCAAATCCTTATGGAATCTTTACGCCAATCTGAGTGTGCTGATGAAGCAATACAATCTATCGGTACTGAATTTGCAGGTACAACAGAGTTCTGGGACAGTATCATGAACCGCTTTCTCGCATATTTTGCTGCTCAAATCGCTGATGATGAAATACTTTGGGCTCACGGCTGGGAAGATGATACTATCACCGATCAGGATCTTTTCTACCTAGAGCCAGATGCTACGGCAGGACAATCAGTGAGCGATAAAATCTATGGCTCCAGTTTATCAGGCCTGTCAGGCACACAATACCTTGAAGCGATAAAAGCCAAGAAAGAAGTTGGGCCCTTGGGTACTAGCGCACTGGTTGACGACTCTGGCAATATCCAAACAGTGCCACACCCAAGAGTTACTTTTTTAGATCCACTGAAATTTGGCGGCAACTTCATGCGAGCGCCATATTATGTGGCTCCTCCCGCCCCTATTGGTTGGACAGGAATATTGCAAGCACTAGTGCCACAAGTAAGCGGTTGTGAACCGCAACCCAAAAAATTAATTTCTTTTGCTGATATTACAGATAGAGTTAGCGAAGTTTTTGACAATTTAGCTGATGATCCTAGGTTAGCATTAGATCAGGAGTGCGTCAAAGAATTACCTTATGCTAGGATGCTAGACAGAGCAGCAGCTGCCAATATCGAAGGAGTGTTGACTGCTTTGATAAGAGTGTATACTTCTGAGGAGTTTATGAAGGCTATGCCTATATTTGGTAAGTTTTCTTTACCTACTGCCGGCGCAATATTCGCAGATTACATCACAGAAAAGATGGCTGAAGATATAAAGAACAACACCATAAGACTTGGGCTCTTTAGGGATCAAAAATATTGGTATGCATTGCTAGAACAAGCTGTACAGATTTATGGCAGAAGAATCGATGCGGGAGAAATACAAGCCACATCAGGTACCCAACAAGCGCTAACCTCTCTTAATGAATTTCAAATTAATTATGAAACAAATTTTCCTTCGGAAAGTAATTTGGGATCGGCACAAGAAGCAGGCGAGGAGATACTGGGAGACAAGATCAATGCTTTCACGAGCCTAAAAGAATACAGGCAGCTAAAAGTATTCCAAGGAATTCAACAAACAGAGTCAGATGCCAAAACAATATTCTCTGCTTTGGTTCAGGAGCAACTAGAGTTCATGGCAGATTCAGCTAGAGAAACTCTATCTCCAATAGGAATTAATCCCTCGATTGACAATCTCAAAAAATACTTCCTAGGAACTAGCGGTATGTGCTTGGGGAGCAATTTGGATATTGATTTACCAGAAGAAAATCGAAGTACTGTGCCTACAATAATGGATGTTGGAAACGTACTTCAATCATATGTTAACGCAGACAGCTGGTCTCTGACTAGCCCATTGGAACAGTTGGATACCATAGATCCGAAAGATTTGGAAGCCGGCTTCTTTTTCCTAGAAAAATATGTTATAGTAGAGGACAAATCAGAAGCTTCAACTGGTGCAATTTCAATGGCAGAACTGCCGTCAGAAATATATAATAGAGATGTGCAGACTAGAGGAGTAACTTCTCTTTCTGATTTTCAGTCATTTATCGATTCCCTAGTCGACAACCCAGATGTAGACACCTCGGTCCCGCTATCTGAGTACTTCGGAAACTTGTCTCTTGACGCCAGCAACAATCTTGAAGGATCTATAGGGGTTCGATATGGACTTAGGTTGTCATACGCGTTGCCAGAAAGCCTTTCTGCTGCCGTAAAAGCTGCCGATCCAAACCTAACCAGCGATAATATTAATACTGTTAAAGACAGGACTTATTCTCCAGCCAGCTCCAATCTGGACACTCAGGAGCCAAAGGCTTCCGACTACGGTGGCGCGTTCGATGACCCGTCAATGATCCCGCAGCTAGCTGTCAACGTATCGGCAGATTTAATAATAATTCCTTTGGTGTCAACAGAAATTGACGCTCTTGATATGGCGATTGATAGTTATGCATCTGGAGATGCATCGGCAAAAGACACAACATCATTTATTAGCTTCTACGATGCCAACTGCATGGCAGAGCTTCTTGCAAAAGAGCCAAGACTAGAATTGTTGCTTGAGTATGTCTTCCCGCTTGAGAAACTTCAGGGATTGTTATCTATATACACAGCTAGGGGCTTCGTACCTTCTATTGGGGAAGATGATGGCTGGGAAACTCTCGATAGAAGAAAAGATGTTGGCAATCTCCCGTTCTCGGCAAAATTTGACAAATGGGATCAGTCAAAAACATTTAATAAGTCTAAAGAGCAATGCCGTAGGTTATTCAAGTCTATGTGGAATTCCAGAGAATTTACTTTTACAGATGAGGATTCACATGATATCCAAACAAACTTCTCAGAGAACATGAGAGACTATTTTGGATTGCTACCGAATTTAGATGTAAGCTGGTTCATGCGCAACAGAAGCAGATCAAATCCGTTTGATAAAGACGGCAACGAATGTTAGGGCTATAAATGGATATTGCTTCTATTTATAGAAAGAGGTGGAAAAGGTTTGAATAACAATAACGATTTAAAACTAATTTTAGAGAATTGGAACTCATTCGTCCAGTTGGTAGAGAACAAAGAAGACGACAAAGTGTACTTGTTCGAACAAAGCCAGTCAGAGCCAAATAATAGTATGTCTTTTGATCACCTGCACGAGAGAATGGTTGCCGGTAAACTTACTGAGCAAAAGCTGTATGAAGCTTGGGAAATGTCATTAGATTATGAGTTAAAAATACTTGAAGAAGCTGGAGTCTTGAGTAAAGCCGCTGGCGCTTTGAAGAAGGGCGCAGAGAAAGTCACTCAAGCCGGCAAAAATGTTTTAATAAAGTTGGCAACTTTCCTGTATAATAAAATAATCAAGCCTTTAATAAAAATGGTTACGAGCGCCACCAGCGCCGCGAGCATACAAAAGGCTCTTAATTGGGCAAAGCGAGCTATGGCTTCAGGTTCTGTCAATGAAGGTATGGTTTCTAAATTTATGAAGCATCCGTTTATGCAAAAATATGGAAAATACATTATAGCGGGCTTAGTGCTCATCGCTACGGCAGCAGCAGTTTATTTTGCATGCTATGAAATTCTTGATTTGTTGCCCCAAGCTGGAGAAGCGGCACAAAATATGGATCAAATCGCGGACAAAGCATCAGAAATAAAGCATGTAATTGAGTCTGCAATGCAGATAGCCGCAGACGCTGGCTGCGATACATGTACGAGCAGCGCACAGGAATTGAAGAACCTTGTCGACTCTGGCGCGTCAATGTCTGATATCGTCGAGCGCGCTAATGACTTGCAAGGAGTAGGCTCTGACGCGCTGACTTCAACTTTGGAACAAGCAGTACAGAAGCTTGGTGATGCCGAACAAGCAGGTAGAGGAAGCGAAGCTTTCGACGCATGGAAGGAAAGTGTTAATGGCGGCAAAGATGTGATTAGCAATTTTGCGGACCAAAAGGCTCAATTTTTAAGCAAGCATGCCAACGCTAGCCAAGCTTCCCAAAGCTTAAGCGATATTGCACAGGGAGCGACCGACGTCGCCCGCAAAAGAGCGTCAGGTTCAGATTTTTAGAAAGAAGGAGAGGTAGAGTTACATGTCAAGTTATGGAGCGAGATTGCCATTTGTTAAAGATGGTTCATATGGATTTGGGATGCTGACTGAGATCGAGGCAGTTGCTAAACAAAACTTAAAGATGCTTATCCTGACGGTACCTGGCGAAAGAATTATGGATCCAAATTTTGGCGTTGGCTTAAAAAAATATTTATTTGAACCGTTAAATCAAAAAACAAAAGGCAGAATAAAATCAAAAATAATGAGCCAAGCAAAAAAATATCTTTCATATATTAAGATATCATCTGTCACTTTCACCAATGCAGGCAACCAGCCTGACAACAATCCATCTTTATATGAGAATATCGATCCGAACTTTCTTGGGGTATCAATTAGCTTTACTATTATCCCAACAGGCGCAAATGAAGCTTTAGAACTAAGTTTCTAGATTAGGAGTTAAAATTATTAATGGCAAGAGATA
>TARA_R110002124_G_scaffold31446_5_pt1 | contig 10364 bp, 9 predicted proteins | sample TARA_R110002124 | Tara Oceans TARA_R110002124 (sample SAMEA4397445) | marine metagenome | biome: Polar Biome; feature: [SRF] surface water layer (ENVO:00010504); material: water (ENVO:00002006), including particulate matter (ENVO:01000060) such as... | depth 5 m | reverse complement strand
TTCAAAAACCTAGCCACTAGCCCCGTTGCTGAAGCGGGGGCTTTTGCTGATCCTTGGTGGATAATAGAGGCCGCACGCTTGGCGCCCACGCAACCCAAAGGAGGAATTCAATGACCAGAAGCTTATTGATGACGACGACCGCCGCCGCGCTGGCGCTTGGTCTTGCAGCGCCGAATGCTGCCACGGCGCAAACTGTGGTGACCATGAACACGGTGCAGATTTTTGGCACGATAGACCCGGCCAAGATCAGCGATTACACCGACTATATGGCTGCCGTGAACCTGTATGACAGCCTTGCAACCGTTGACAGCGGCGGCAACCTCGTGCCGCAGCTCGCCGAAAGCTGGGCCGTGTCGGACGATGCTTCTGAAGTGACATTCACGTTGCGCGCCGATGCCAGATTCAGCGATGGAAGCCCGGTTGAAGCCTCTGATGTGGTCTATTCATTCGAACGTCTGCTGCGCATCAACCAAGGTCCGGCAAACCTGTTTGCGGGTGTTATAGAAAGCGGCAATGTGGTTGCGCTCGATGCGCGGACGGTCAAATTCACGCTCTCGAAAACCTTTGCGCCCTTCATGTCCACCGTGCCTGCACTGATGATCGTCAATGAAGAGCTTGTCGCGGCGAATGCGGGCGATGATGACGCACAAACCTATTTGGCCGCCAATGTGGCCGGCTCTGGCGCCTACCTGCTTCAAAGCTGGGATCGCGGCAGCCGCATGATCGTGCGGCGTGATCCGAATTATTACGGCGAAATGCCCGACAACCCGATTGATGAAGTCCGCTGGATTGTAACGAATGACGAGGCGACTGTGCGCGCGCTGGCAGCCTCGGGTGAATTGACCATGTCTTCACAGTTTCAATCTCCCGAGACTTATGCGGCACTTGTGGAAATGGGGCGATTCACGCTGGAAAGTCGGCCAACAACGACCGCCTTTTACCTGAAGCTCAACAATCGCCGGGCGCCAACCGATGATGTGCGCATCCGCCGCGCCATTGCCTATGCGGTTGATTATGAAACCATCCGCGAGGTCATTTTCCCGGGCGAAGCCATGACTACGGTTCTGCCGGCAGGGTTTGAATCCTTTTTTGCCGATGATGTCGAAGGCCCGAGCTACAACCTGGAACGTGCGGCCGCAGAAATCGCGCAATCTTCCTATGCCGGCCAGCCAATTCCCATCACGCTTGGCTATGTGGCCGGAACGCTGTTTGAAGAGGAAATCAGCCTGTTGATGCAGGCAAATCTGGAATCGCTTGGCTTTGTCATAACCCAGCAGCCTGAACCCTGGAACCGGGTTACAGAAATTGCGGGCAGCCCGGACTCAACGCCGAATGCAAACCAGATCTTCTATGGCCCGACCTATCCCAGCCCGGATTCGATGTTCTACACGCAGTTCCATTCCGCCGCGTCCGGAACCTGGGCCAGCATGGATTGGCTACAAGACCCCGAGGTTGACGCGATGATTGACGCGGCGCGCGCCACCGGCGATGTTGCCGAACAGGCGGCGATTTACAAAGACATCCAGCGGTATCTGGCCGAGCAGATGGTCACGGTGCCTCTTCTGGCGCAAACCGTGCAGCACGCGATTGACACGTGCCTGACAGGCTTTGACCCTGTGCCGATGCAGTCATTCGACTATGACTTCGCCCGCTATAGCTGGACCTGCTGAGCGCGTCCAACGCCCGACCCGTGCGCCACAGCGGCCTCAGGGTCGGGCAGCCTGACTTAACCGAAAGCCCGTCATGGAATTCTTAGGCTTCCTTATGCGGCGGCTGCTCTGGTCGCTATTGGTGCTGTTTGGCCTGTCCGTCCTGATCTTTGCGATCGCGCGGGTGGTGCCGGGCGACCCGGCGCGCATGGCGCTTGGCCCCTCGGCAAGCGCCGAACAGGTTGCCGATTTGCAAGAATCCCTCGGCCTAAACAAACCGATGGTCGAGCAATATGGCCAGTTCCTGTCGGGGCTTGCGCGGGGCGACCTAGGGCGTTCGCTTCTGACGGAACAGCCGGTGAATGCCGATATCCGCAAAACATTCCCCGCAACGCTTGAGCTTGTGATCTTTACCATTCTGTTCGCCTTCGTCTTTGGCATACCGCTTGGTGTGGCCGCCGCGCGCTGGAAGGACCGTTGGCCCGACAATCTTGTCCGCGCGCTTGCCATAAGCTCGGCGGTGGTGCCTTCTTTCTTTCTGGCGCTATTGCTGCAAATCCTCGCCGGTTATGTGTTCAACATTCTGCCCACAACGGGCCGCCTGCCTGCCTCGATGAGTTATGATGCAAACATAACCGGCCTGATCCTGCTTGATAGCCTGCTGCAAGGCCGTTTCGATGTGTTCAGCGAAGGCGCACGGCACCTGCTGCTACCGACGCTTGCGCTGGGCATGGCAACGATGGGGCAGATCGCCAGAATTACCCGCGCCTCGATAATTGATGTCTCGCGGCAGGACTATATCGAAGCCGCGCGCGCCTTCGGCGTTCCAGCCCGGCTGCGCATGTTCAAATACATGCTGCGCCCCGCCTTCGTGCCGCCACTGACAATTACGGGACTCGAATTCGCCTCGCTGATTGGCAATGCCTTTGTGGTCGAGCTTATCTTCTCGTGGCCCGGCATGGCCAGCTACGGCATCCGCGCGATTGTCCAGAAAGACCTGAATGCAATTATGGGCGTTGTCATGGTGTCGGGTGCCTTCTTCGTGCTGGTAAACCTGCTGATTGACGTGCTTGTCGGCGTGGTTGACCCGCGCGTCCGGATCCGGGGGAGCCGCACATGAGCGAGCAAAAGGCGCTTTCAAACGCATGGCAGAACTGGTGGCGGTTTTCGCGCAACCCTACAGCCGTGATCGGCATGATCATCGTGATCACGTCGGTGACGCTGGCAATTTTTGCCCCGCTCATCACCCCATATCCCGAACATGTTGGCGCCTTTGTCGATTTTCGTAACCGCCATCAGCCGCCATCGGCTCTGAACTGGTTTGGCACCGACAATGTGGGGCGCGATATTTTCACCCGCGTGATTTTCGGGCTGCGTGTGTCGCTGATGCTGGCCGTTGTGGTGCTGGGAATTGCCATTCCCGTGGGTGTGACTTTAGGGCTGCTCGCGGGCTATTTTGGCGGCTGGGTCGAAATCGTGATCATGCGCATCACCGATATCGCGCTGGCCATTCCGCCACTGGTTATGGCGCTGGCCGTTGCGGCTGTGCTGACACCGTCGCTAACCAATTCGATGCTGGCCATCGCGCTGTTATGGTGGACATGGCACACACGGCTGATCTATTCGCTTACCCGCCAGCTGCGCAGCCAGGAATTTGTCGAGGCCGCCGAAACTTTGGGCGCATCCAAGGCGCATATCCTGTTTCGTGAAATCCTGCCGAATTGCGTTTCAGCCATCGCGGTCAAAACCTCTCTTGATGCAGGCTTTGTCATTCTCATCGGTGCGGCGCTCAGCTTCCTTGGGCTTGGCATCCAGCCGCCCACGCCCGACCTTGGCACAATGGTCGCCTCCGGCGCATCCTTCCTGCCGGATTACTGGTGGGAAAGCGTCTTGCCGGGCTGTGCAATCCTGTTTGTTGCACTTGGTTTCAACCTGCTGGGCGATGGGCTGCGCGACCTGTTCGATGTGGAGGATGTGCGATGAGCGCCCTGCTGTCGGTTCAGGATCTCAGCGTCAGCTTTACGACCTATGGCCGCACTGTGCAGGTTCTCAAATCTGTCAGCCTTGATGTGCCCGAAGGTGCGCAGATCGCGCTTGTGGGTGAAAGCGGGTCCGGCAAATCGGTTACCATGAAAACCATTATGGGTATTCTGCCCATACCGCCCGCGCGCATTGACAGTGGCACCATCCTGTTTGACGGGCGCGACCTGCTGACCATGCCCGAGCGCGACCGGCTTCGCTTGCGCGGCACGGCGATGAGCATGGTGTTTCAGGATCCGATGTCATCGCTCAACCCGGTTTTCACCATCAAGGACCAGCTTGGCACCATTCTCAAATATGCCGACCGGCGGTTGGGGCGCACGCGCAATGCCCGCCAAAGGCTTGCGCGGATTCACGAGGTGCTGTCGCAGGTGCGAATGCGCGACCCCGAGCGCGTGGCCGCATCTTTCCCCATCATGCTGTCTGGGGGGATGCGCCAGCGCGTGCTGATCGCAATGGCGTTATTGTCAGAGCCGCGCCTGCTGATCGCAGATGAGCCGGGCACGGCGCTCGATGTCACGACCCAGGCCCAGATCCTAAAGCTGCTGAAAGACCTGGTCACCGAAAACGGGCTGGCCCTGCTGATGATCACCCACAACCTGGGCGTTGTGCGTGAAACCAGCGCCTATACCTATGTGATGAACAAGGGTGAAATCGTCGAGCATGGCCCGACGGCAGGTATCTTCGCGGCACCGCGACAGCCCTATACGCAAGACCTCATCGCCGCTGTTCCGCGCCTGACAGGGAGAGACGCATGAGCCCGGTTCTTGAGCTTCGCAACCTGACCAAAACCTTTGCCACAAAGCGCGCATTCGGGCGCAAGGGGGCCGAGGTGCGGGCCGTCAACAAAGTGTCGCTTGTCATAGAAAAAGGCCAGATTTACGGGCTGGCCGGCGAAAGCGGCTCTGGCAAATCGACCATCGCGCGGATGATCATGGGGCTTACCGGGCCCACTTCGGGCGATATTCTGATCAACGGCACCTCCATTCTTGGCCGCGCTGCCAGCCTTGAGCATCGCCAGAAGGTGCAGATGGTGTTTCAAAACCCCGGCGCTTCGTTGAACCCGCGCCGGACGGTCGGGCAGTCCATTGCCGTTCCGCTGGTTGCGCATCATTTCGCGGGCAACCGCGCGGCGCGCATTGGCGCGTTGCTGGAAATGGTGCAACTGCCTGCGCATTTTGCCGACCGTTACCCGCACGAGCTTTCGGGCGGGCAGAAACAGCGCGTTGCGATTGCCCGCGCGCTGGCGGTCAATCCCAGCTTGCTGGTTCTGGATGAGCCGACCTCGGCGCTTGATGTTTCGGTTCAGGCAAAGGTGATCGACTTGCTCGAAGGGCTGGTCGCCGAACTTGGCCTGACCTTCCTGTTCATCAGCCACGACCTGTCGCTGATGCGGAATTTCGCCCAGACGGTGGGCATACTCTATCTGGGTGAGATCGTGGAGACCGGGCCGGTCGGGCCCGTTTTCGCGAACCCCCAGCACGACTATACGCGGCTCCTCATCGCCTCGGTCCCTGTTATCTCGGCCGAGGAAGAGGCGCTGCGCCCCCATATTCCGCTGATCAACGGCGAAATCCCAACCGCCGAAGCCCTGCTGGCGCTTCGTGAAGGCACACAACCAAAGGAAACACTCAAATGATCCGCATAGGCATTGATGTAGGCGGCACCAATACGGATGCTGTTGTGATGGACGGCACCAAGGTGCTTGCCGGCGTTAAGGCGCCCACATCCGGCGACGTTATGACAGGCGTTGTGGACGCGCTGAAAAAGGTGTTGGCCGAAGCGGATATTTCAGCCGACAAGGTCGATGTTGTCATGATCGGCACCACCCATTTTACCAATGCCGTTGTGCAGCGCCGCGATCTTGCGCAAACCGCCTGTGTGCGGCTCTGTCTGCCCGCAACTGCCAGCCTGCCGCCGATGGTTGATTGGCCCACAGATTTGCGCGATGAAATCGGTCATCACTGGTATCTGGCGCATGGGGGCAATGAATTTGATGGCCGCATCATCTCGCAACTGGATGAGGCCGAATTGCTGGGCATTGCCGATGATATCCGCGCCAAGGGTATAAAATCGGTCGCAGTTTCGGCCGTATTCTCGCCTGTTTCCAACGCGTTCGAAAAGCAGGCCGGCGAAATTCTGGCCCGCGCGCTGCCCGATGCACATATCACGCTTTCGGCCGAAATTGGCCGCGTGGGATTGCTTGAACGTGAGAATGCCGCAATCATGAATGCCTGTTTGCGCGATCTGTCGCGCGACGTTATCGCCGCGTTTCGCGGCGCGCTGGCCGATGTCGGCTTTCGTGGCCGCTTCTATCTGACCCAGAATGACGGCACGCTTATGGATGCAGCTTTTGCCGAGAAATTTCCGGTGCTGACCTTTGCCTCCGGCCCCACCAATTCAATGCGCGGCGCGGCCTTCCTTTCGGGTGTGCAGGACGCCATTGTCGTTGATATCGGCGGCACAACTGCCGATGTGGGGTGCTTGCAAAAAGGGTTTCCACGGCAAGCGGCGGTGGCAATCGAGGTGGGCGGCGTGCGCACCAATTTCCGAATGCCTGATGTGTTCTCCATCGGCCTTGGTGGCGGCTCGCTTGTGCAAGGCTCGGGCGAGGGTGTAACCGTCGGCCCGCAATCGGTTGGCTATCGCATTGCGACCGAGGCATTGATTTTCGGGGGTAGCACGCTAACGGCTTCGGATATTGTGGTGGCCGATGGCGGGGCCGATCTGGGCGACAAATCCATGGTTGCGCATCTGGATGCGGCCTTGATCCGCGCAGCGCGCGACCGCATCGCCTTTATGCTGGAAGATTGTGTCGAGCGGGCGCGGGTTTCTGCCGAACCGCTGCCGGTAATCGTCGTCGGTGGCGGCTCGATCATCGTCGAAGGCAAAATTGCCGGGCTTGACCTTATCATGCCGAACCATTTTGCCGTGGCCAATGCCGTGGGTGCCGCCATTGCCCAGGTTTCGGGCGAGGTTGACCGGGTTTATGCGCTTGCCGAAATTGGCCGCAGCGAAGCCCTTGCCGATGCCAAAGCGCGCGCGACCGCCGCCGCGGTTGCCGCGGGCGCGCGCGAAGGGACAATCGAAATCGTCGATGTGGAAGATGTGCCACTGGCCTATCTGCCGGGCAATGCGACGCGCGTGCGCGTTAAAGCCGTGGGAGAGCTTCATGTTGAATGACGCTCGCTTCCCGCTGCAAGAATCCGATCTTTTGCCAATGTCCATCGGGGCCGCGTTGCTGGGCACTGGCGGCGGCGGCAACCCCTATATCGGAATGCTGCGATGCCGTGAATTGCTGCGAAAGGGCGCGACGGTTGACATTCTGCCGCTCGACGCCCTGCCAGATGATGCCTGGATTGGCGAGGTCGGCGGAATTGGCGCACCCGTTGTGGGCGTGGAAAAGTTTGAGCAGGGTGAAGAATGTCTGCGTGCCATGCGCGCCGTTGAAGAGGCTTCGGGCAAGCGCATGTCGGCCTTGATCTGCGCAGAGATCGGCGGTGCAAATTCAATGGAACCGCTGCTCACCGCCATGCAGGCCGGCCTGCCCGTGCTTGATGGTGACGGGATGGGCCGCGCCTTTCCCGAAGTGCAGATGACCACCTTCTTCATCTATGGTGCCGATGCCGCCCCGGCCGCAATTGCCGATGACAAGGGCAATGTCGTTGTTTTCCGGCATGTCCAGGACATGTATTGGCTGGAGCGTTTCGCACGCGACACCTCTGTTGCAATGGGCGCGGCGGCCGGGCTTGCCATTGCGCCAATGCGCATGGATTTCGTGCGCCGCACCGCCGTGCCGCGCACCATGACACAGGCGCTGCAGATTGGCCGCACGGTGCTGGATGCCCGCGCAAAGCGCCAGGATGTTGTGGACCGTGTGATTGCAACCACCGGCGCCACGCTGTTTTTCACCGGCAAGATAACCGACATCCAACGCCGAACCGAGGGCGGTTTTGCCCGCGGTGAGGCATTGATCGAAGGTTCGGGTGACTGGGCCGGCTCTGATGGGCGCATCGCCATCCAGAACGAAAACCTTGTGCTTTGGGTCGACGGCAAACCCGTTATCATGGTGCCCGACCTGATCATCAATCTCGATCTGGAAACCGGCGAGCCGCTCACCACCGAAGTGTTGCGCTATGGCCAGCGTTTGGCGGTGATCGGGCTTCCCGCGCATGACATGATGAAAACCCCCGAGGCGATGAAGGTCGTGGGGCCGCAGGCTTTTGGCTATCCGGACCTGAAATTCACCCCCCTTACCCTTGGCCCCATGCGCGCCTGAAAGGACTGAAACATGACAGTTATTCGCAAGATTGAAGTGGACGATCTCGAAGACATCGCCATTGGCGGCGCGGTTCTGGGCACTGGGGGCGGGGGCGATCCATATGTTGGCAAGCTCATGGCCCAGCAGGCCATTCGCAAATATGGGCCGGTTACACTTATAGATGTTGAAGGATTGGATGACGACGCACTTGTCGTGCCGGTCTGCATGATGGGCGCGCCCACCGTTATGACCGAAAAACTGCCCCAGGGTGACGAGCTGATCAATGCGTTCAATGCGCTTGAAAGGGTCATGGGCCGCAAAATTGATGCCATTCTATGCGGCGAGGCGGGTGGCGTGAATTCGACAACACCCTTTGTCGTGGCGGCCGCCACCGGCTTGCCTCTGGTTGATGGCGATGGCATGGGCCGGGCATTTCCCGAATTGCAGATGGTCACTTTCACACTTGCGGGCGTATCGGCAACCCCGATGGTGCTGTGCGATGACAAGGGCAATTCCATTGTGCTTGAAACCGTCTCAAATGACTGGACCGAGCGGCTGGCGCGCGCGGCAACCATTGAAATGGGCGGATCGGCTTTGCTGGCCTTTTACCCGATGTCGGGCAAGACCGCCAAAGAAGCCGTAGTGCGTGGCACCCTGTCGCTTTGCGCCAAATGTGGTGAAACCCTGCGCAAAGCGCGCGCCGCACATGCCGACCCTGTGGCGGCGCTGGCAAGGCTTTTGGGCGCCCAGAACCTGTTTCACGGGCGGATAACCGATATCGAACGCCGCACGGTTGGCGGCTTTGCCCGTGGCCGCGCCATCATTGCGGGTGTCGAGAACCACCTGAATGAAACCATGACGCTCGACTTTCAGAATGAATTTCTGATTGCCGAAAAAGATGGGCAGGTGCTAGCGACCACGCCCGACCTGATCACCCTGCTCGAGGCTGACAGCGGGGCTCCGGTGACTGCGGATTCGCTCAAATATGGACAGCGCCTGATGGCATTGGCCTGGCCCTGCAACCCGCTTTGGGCAACCCCGGAAGGTATCAGGCTGGTCGGCCCGCGTTATTTCAAATATGACCACGATTATGTGCCGCTGGCGCGCTAGGCGGGCGTAAAGGCGCCGATTGCGCAGAAAATCCGCGAATATTCAAGGCTGCGCCTTGCGGCTGGCCTTGGCGTGGCGGGCTGACCGACAGGTGAAGAAGCCTGATCAAAGTTTTGGATTCGCACCTGGGCAAGCGCCCGGGCCGATCATCACTACGCGGCCTTCACATATCTCTTTGTAGGCGTGCCGGTCCCGCTGCAACAACGTGTGGGCCCGGACCCGGCCGGGGGCGCCAGAACTCGAATTCATCATCCGCATTGCGCCGATCCGGTGCTTGAGGTCTGAAATCGGTTGACTGTGCAAATAAATATCCATAAATCATGAATTATGGATAAGTTAGACGCGCTTTCAGCTTTCGCCGCCCTTGGCCAGTCGACCCGGCTTGATGTGTTTCGTCTGTTGATGCAGGCGGGCAAGGCGGGAATGCTGGCGGGTGAAATCGGGGCCGCGCTGGATGTGCGGCAAAATACCATGTCGGCCAACCTGTCGGTTCTGGCGCGGGCCGGGCTTGTGCGCAGCGCGCGGCAGGGGCGCGGCATTCGCTATTTCGCCAATCTCGACGGGCTGCGCGGCTTGCTCGAATTCCTGATGGAGGATTGCTGCGGTGGCAGCCCCGCGCAATGCCAGCCCATCATCAATGCGCTGGCTTGCGCCGACTAGATTTACCCGCCTTAACATAGGACAGATGATGGCCGATACAACCGCACACCCACCCGCCGGGCTTGGGATTTTCGCACGCTGGCTTTCGCTTTGGGTGGCGCTGGCCATCGGGGCCGGGCTGGTGCTGGGCAACCTGCTTCCCGGCGCGTTTGGCGCATTGGCGGCGCTTGAAATTGCCTCTGTCAATCTGCCGGTTGCCGTGCTGATCTGGGCAATGGTTTACCCGATGATGGTCGGGGTCGACTTTGGCGCGCTGCGCCAGATCGGCCAGCGCCCGAAGGGGATCGTGCTGACGCTGGTCATCAACTGGCTGGTCAAGCCCTTTACGATGGCCGCCCTTGGTGTGCTGTTTTTCGACTATGTTTTCGCACCCTGGATCTCGCCTGAGAATGCACAGGCCTATCTGGCCGGGGTCATCCTGCTGGGGGCGGCGCCCTGCACGGCAATGGTGTTTGTCTGGTCGAACCTGACGCGCGGCAATGCGACCTATACGCTGGTGCAGGTGAGCGTGAATGATATCGTCATGGTCTTTGCCTTCGCCCCCATCGTGGCCCTGCTGTTGGGCATGACCGACATCATCGTGCCGTGGAACACCTTGCTGCTTTCGGTATTGCTTTACGTGCTGCTGCCGCTGGTTGCGGGCT
>TARA_R110002124_G_scaffold42132_2_pt1 | contig 10378 bp, 14 predicted proteins | sample TARA_R110002124 | Tara Oceans TARA_R110002124 (sample SAMEA4397445) | marine metagenome | biome: Polar Biome; feature: [SRF] surface water layer (ENVO:00010504); material: water (ENVO:00002006), including particulate matter (ENVO:01000060) such as... | depth 5 m | reverse complement strand
GCTATTGTAATAGCTCCGTTAGTAACAGCAGTACCTGCAATCTCAGCAGTTAAAGTAGTATCTGTTGAGGCAATAGCCTGATCAATAACTGAAAACATTTTTTCAATATCTCCAGCAATTGGTGATACAATAAAGTATGAGGTAGCTGTAGAAATATCATCAATACACAAATTAAGAATTATTTTATTAGTATTTTTAAATGAAGTGCCAATCTCAGAAGTAGAAATTTTTTGCCATGTACCTGAACCTGATCCATTTGCTACATAGACATTACTAGCTGATGCTGAGTGCGCTCCTTTCGGCTCATGTAAAGCTGTGGTTGTAAGGTCTTTATGATTGACTGTCATTTTATTTCCTTAACGTAAAGAAAGGAGGAGGCTGCTTAACCCCCTCCAACTTTATTTAGACACGATACTTAATAATCAAGTCAGCTTTACCAGCCGTGAAGGCTGCTGTAGCATAAAGACCTGAGACAAACACTGGGCGTCCACCAGTGCCTGCAATAGCTGCAGTACCAGTACCGACCAATGCACCATCACAGTCAACATGATCACCTATAGCATCAAGTGCTGTTTTAGCAATAGTGGCATCAATACCATCTTCATCAATGACGGAAAACGTTCCATCACCATCATCATGGTACAAACCCAAAGTAAGGGTTCCAGAACCACCAGATGTAAACGCTTCAGTAACATACAATCTTGCACTGATAAGATGCGCTCCCGTAGGGATACCTGCTAGTGGATGGGTAGCCAGTGGTGCTCCAGAAGATGCTAAGTCAACTCCTACGACTTTGACCTTCAAAACACTTTCGTCACCCATAGTAGAGATAACACCTTCTTTAGCGGGGCTACCTTTTTCAAGACCAAAACGAATGTTCAGGCCATCACTATTTGTGTAAAATTCATTAGCACTCATAATATAACCCTCCCTTATACTTGGTCTGTGTCAGTGAGAACGCAAACAAGGTTCTCAGGACGATAAAGATCAACACCGTAACGAGCAGTAGTAACGTACTCTTCACGCTGGTAATCTTTGTTATACTCACTGTCAACCTGTGGCATCTGACGCCATGCACCAATAAAGGGCAAGACGCTAGGGTCAGCAGAGAAGAACATGTTAGCTTTACCAGCAGCCGTTGTTGGACCTGCACTATCAATTTGCTCATTTGCATCAGCAAGATAGTTACTGGTATAAACATCAAAGCCATAAATGTTGGCAAGGAAGCTCATACCTGAGGCAATACCAGAAGTGATAATGCCTTCCCAACGAGGGTTGTTGCTAACGTTTGTTATGTTGGTAAGCGTATTCATTGCAAACTCAACAGAAGGATCAACGATAGCAATCAAGTTCCTGTCTGGAACGTTAGCTTTCTTTAAAGCATAACGAGCTTTAGCAAAGTCAGCTACAGCAATTACTTCGTTTGTGCCTGTTCCAACAAAACGGTGTGATGCACCATTAACGGAGTTAGCAGTAGAAGCAGTTTGCTTTGCAGACAAAGCCATAATGTCAGTCTCAAGCGTTTCCATAATAGCACGGGCTTGCTTGGGAACAAAAGAACTAACCAACTGATTCATATAGTATGCATCTTGTTTGGCTTTGTTCGTGATGTAGTTACCGCTTGACTTGTACTTGCCAATTGTAAATTGAAATTGACCAGTGTCAAGAGCACGGTATTGTACTGAAGCATTTTCAGTATAGTCATCAGTCTGAGCTTGACCAATTGAAGGAATTGTAAAAGTAGTTCCGTCAGGGAACTCACTCATCCAATTTACATAACCTTGTCCCATCAACTCATCTTCAAGGACTTCCTTCAACTGGCTAGACCAGACCTCTGAACGAATCAGATGACCTGTATTACCAGTATCCATCATAGTAGTCTCTCCTTATAAACGTTAGTTTCCAAATGATTTACCTTGTTCTTGTTTCTCTTTTAAAATACGCATCTGAGTTTCAGGCTTCCAGTATAATTTAGGGTTTTCTCTACGCATAGTTTCAAAGTCTGCCCAAGAATTTCCTGAACTTGTATTTGTCTGAACACCAGATGTGTCAACTGTACCTGTGGTCAACGTAGGTGTAGTTGGTTTTTGTGTCGATAAACCAAGAACATTATAGAAAGCATCAGGACTTTTTGCTGCAATGTCTTTTAAAAAATCTGTAGAAATATTAGAAGCTGTTGCTTTCTGAAGCATAACCTCTTGAGCTTTATCTCCATAGAGTTCTTTCATTTTACGGTCCACAGCTAGAATGTTATTTTCAGCGGTCTGCTGAGTTTCCCTCTGCTCGATAGTTTGTGTAACTAGGTTGGCAATATCATCTTGTCCTAACGAAGGAGTGGTGTTCCCCTCTGAAGGTGCTGAAGATGCTTGAAGTTGTGCTTCACGTTCCTTCCTAATTTCTTCAAGAAGGTCTTGAGCTGAGAGTCTTTGATCTAGGTCTGATCTTAGTTCAGCTTGTTCCTTCTTCAATTGCTCGATAAACACATCTGCTTCTGCTTTACCTTTTGCAAGGTCTTCTACAGTAGCAAACTTTTTACCTTCACCGACCAACTCCGCAACAGACCCTGTGGTCTGCGTACTTGTTGGGGGGTTGGCCTGCCCCTCGAATATGTCACTCATAACTGGATGGTCTCCCTTATGTATTTTAAAGCCCTGATCTGGCCTTGGCGGTCTGCCATTAGATAAGGCCAACTGGCTTTATCATAATCATCTTCTTTAGATTTTTCTGCTTCACGTATTTTGTTATTAATAACTTTTTCTAAAACTTCTAGAATTTCTTTAGAGTTTCTGACGTAAGCTTCAAAATCATTTTTACGTTTCTTATAGTCTTCGTTTGTTTCGTTCTCTTTAGATTTTATATGTTGGGTCCACAATGTGCTGAGTCTTTTGGTCCTAGACATTACACAATCCTTTGCTATTACATTTTCTTTTTCTTTTTCTTTGCTGGCATTTTCTTCATTGGTTTTCCGTAAGCCATAGTCTTTCTCCTAGGTTAAAGTTTAAAGCATTTCTTCTTCTGGTAATTGTTCTGGCCCACCAGCAGCAGCCCTCTCCTCTTCGAGTTGTTGAGCACCTGTGTCTATTAAACGTTGTGTTTCAAGTTGTTCAGCCACACGAACATTAGGAGAAACAAGTTCAAACTTTTCAATGTCAAGTAGTTCTTCTATTACCTGAGCTAACTTAGCTCCACTAAAGTGTGTGTTAACTGCAGGATCATTATAAATTGCTGAGTTAGTTAAAGCGTTAAGGTTCTGGAATTGATTTGCTTTTGCTGCAAAGTGTCTGGCCCCCACAGGACGTAGCTTACCTCTACTGGCAAGATCCTCTGGAGTAATTGTTTCAAAGAGTGCAGCACCAAACTCGTCATCCACCACACGGACCACATCACTGATCTCCATATTCCTACGAGCCAGTTCAAGCATATCGTTAAGCAAAGGCTCTAAAAAGTTTCTTTCAAAGTAAGTAATCTTAGATTGAAAAATACGGGAGGAAGCATTGTCTAGGGTCTGAACCTCAAACTTTGTTTTCTCTCCCGGAGTCCTGATTCCCATTGCTTGCTTAGGAGCACCAACCATGTCTTCCATCTTGGCTTCAAGACGGTCTATTTGAAGATCGGCATTAAGGGCGGTGGTATCAGGTCTCATAAAGTCTACGTCACCTTCGTCACCTATGTAGATTTCTTCTCCGGGTCCGTAGTTAAAAGCTTCAACGTGTCCTCTTATTTTTAAAACAGGATGAGCAATAAGATCAAACACATCTGCTTTAAGGTTTTCTAAATGATCTAAACGATACTGCATACCTACTAGGTTATCTAATGGACCCATAGCCCAAAGGTTACCGGGACGAAGACGCCATCCTGCATGACGTAAAGACTGTCCTCTCCAAGATGGATTAGGTACTTTTCTTAAAATGTGTAAACGATCAACAACAGTTACAATATGATTCTTTAAAAGTTCTTGCTTTTGTACATCATAGATGTCACCATGAAACTCCAGAATTTCTACATAGCCTGATTGGAAATACTCAAGTAAAGAACCAAAGCCGTCTATCTGCATACCTTGTGCTTCGTGCACATCGTTTGTGTTAAGACCTGCAATTGATTTTCTTATCTCAGTAATCTTTTCAAAGACTCCTTCTAAGTATCCCATCTCTGGGTGGTCTTCAATATCAGCAGCTACTTCTCCAAGAGACTTTACACTTCTGATAATCTTAGGACTATTTTCAAAGTGAGTAGCCACAGGGTTTAACACAATACTATATGGTGAAACTCTTATAGCTCTTGGACCTACAAACCCCGGAGTTATTTCTCCAGTGTCCATGTTCTCTCTTACTTCGTTAATGTATTCGCTAGAACCTATCACGTTTCCAAAGTCAATAAAGTCGTATACCATTTCAGAAACTGTGTTAATAAAGTTTGCGTTTCTTAATTTGTTTTTTACGTATGCAAGGATAACTTTACGCTTTTCAACTGCTTCTCCGTCTTCGTCATCTCCTTCCCAAATAAGCCAATCGTCATTAGGAAAAAGAGCAGCCATGTAGTTAGCATGAAGGTTATCACGGATTTGACATATCTTTGGGATGGTTGTGGAGTTTTTCCAAGGGAGGGTAGCGTTGGTAGTCTTGGTGGTATCTGTGGCGAAGACATAGTTACGTAACTCCTTCTTCTCCTCAATCCATCTAATACGCATACGTTGCCAGTCATCAAACTGAGTAGTGATGTGTGTGGCAAGGTCTTCAGGTTTACCTAAGTATTCTGTTATATCTAAAGTTCTACCAGCCATTAGATTGGATCATTCCCTCCTGTACCATCACTCATTCCACCACCACTTGAACCACCCATACCTCCACTGTCTGATGGTCCACCCTCTGGTGGATCTTGATTTATAAAGTTTGTTAGATCTACAGGAGTAGGACCTCTTGTTGATAAACCGTAACTTCTACCTCCTCTAGAACGTCCTCTATCAGTAACAGTTCCACGCCCAGTTGGATCATTTATACCATTTTTAGAACCTCTTGGGTTTCCTGTAAAAGCAGGATTACCTAATCTACTACTTGGGTCAGTGTCTGGTTCTGCATTTATTTGTGCTGTTTGCATTGCATCAAAAGCTTGTCTTGATGCTCCTGTTTTTTCAATACCTAGAAGTTCTTCTGCCTTCATTTGAAGATTTCGTGCTGGACTAACCTTACCAAATTCATCAGCTTTTCTAGAAGCATCTAACTGGTTTGATCTAGCTTGTGCTGCTACTGAAACTGCTGTTAATGCTTGACCGGGTGGAGTAGCTAATCCACCAAATGCAGTAGATGCAACAGAAGCTACATTTGCAACAGCACTTAATGATTGAACACTTTGAGCAGCGTTGTCTCCTTCACTGTTAGGAGAGTTAGGATTATCTGCGTTGTCGAAACCAGTTGGATCTGAAAAACTAGAGTCATCGTCACTAGGATCACCACCGCCATTGTTTTTGGCAATGCGTTGAGTCTGTACTGATTGTTTAGTTGTGCGAAGGTCAGGCTGAGCAAGAACAGCTTCAGGTGTTATGTTAGTATAGGTTACAAACCTGTTACCAAATTCATCCCTTGGAGATAATGTTTTACGTCTTGCCATTAGCGTACTGCTACCCCTCCAAATCTTGGATGTGTCAGAATATCACCTGACTTCTTTTTGTAGAATCGTTGTCCCGTGGGTGGGACAGCTATCTCAATTACGGATGCTAAAGCATCTTTAACGTCATCGTGTGGTGGATTCTCAAGAGTAAGTTCTTCTTCGAGTATCTGACAGTTTCCACCTTCGTAATGCCAGACAGACATGTTTTCATATTTAGGTTCTAGTACTGCAGCTATTCTTTCTTCCTTAGAACCTTTGTGTCGAGTAGGTCTATGCTCATCAACTGTAAGAACAAGACCTGCTTCTTTAATGTATGTTGTTTTTAATTCTTTAACAATAGCTGACTGAGCAGCTGTAACTTCTGCACGTATCTTACGAAAGTCCCATTTAATATGTTGTCTTTGTATTGCTTCAAAGTAATCCGATATTCTGTCTGTTTTAAAACGTTCTATATCTAACACGTAGATATTGTTTCTTTCAGATACACCCACAACTACAATTGTTGTGTAGTCAGCTTTCTTAGACAAGGAATAAGCAAAGTCAATAGATGCAAAAACATTTAACCTATTGCCCTTATTATACCATACACCAGACTCTCTTGTCAAGTACTTTCTGTCATAGTACTGAAAAAGTTCTGATCCTATTCTTTGGGATTCTGGGTCGTTCGGGTCATTATAGTATTGAGCACGGTACTGGGTTCTGTCAAGATATTTCGCCCTTTTCTTAGCAAGGACCTTCCTGTCAAACCCAAAGTATCTTCCGTCTCCTCTTGACTGCCTAGGCCATAGAAACTCTCCCGTTCCATCTCCTCTATCCTCAACGGCTTTTTCGAATACTTCATATACTGGTGTTGAACCATTGATGTCTCCATCGTTATCAAAGGTTTCTTCCCTCATTGCCATACATTCACCATACAGGTCTTTCGGATGGTATCGGGTTCCCACAACCCATTCCTCAGCATCAGCTCCTTCAATAGAGCTTAGCAAAGAATACTGACTTTGTACTTTGTCTCTGCCTTCTTTTGTGTAGGCATTCTCATATACAACCACATCATCAAGTACAGCTATGTCACAGTGTAGTCCTGTAAGAGATGTGGTGAGACCTCCAGTAAAGATGGTAGGGTCTCTGACTCCTTCTTCTGAACGCTTGGGGTGATCTACTTCTATCTCAGAGTTAGTCCACTTGGCACGTTTACCTTCCTCTTCGTTTATCATCTCAGGCCAGTAACGTCTGTAGATGTCTGAGGTAAGTATATCTTTAATAAACTTTAATTGTTTTTCTGCAAGGTTAGAGGTTGATGATATATAAAGAACTCTGATCCAAGGACGTTTGGTTATCTCCCATGCTACTCTGAAGCCAGCCATTCGAGACTTCTGATGATCTCGTGGAAACAAAACTAACTGATGAGTTAATGCTTGTTGTCTTGTCCACCATCGAATCATCTCTTCATGGCAAGAACCAAGAACACTTTTAGGAGACACAAGATGAATAAAGGATATAAGATCTTGTTCTGCTGCTTGTCTTATTTCATTTATTTTATTTAACGACACGTAATACTCTTTCCATATCGTCTTCTAAAGCATCTTCAAGAGCCTTCTCTTTCGCAGCTTCCTTGGCCTTCTCAGCCTTTGACGGACGTCCTCGTTTGGGTTCCCACCCTTTATCTGAGAGATACTTTGCAGCCTGAAAAGAAGTAGAACCTTCTCCTGATACATGTTCTTGTATCTTGAGTAGTCCTTCTGCTTTAAGCATTACTTCCATTTCATCAACCCATTTGACAAAGTAAGACATAAACCATTTTGATTTAAATAACTTTTGCATATGGTCCCAGCTACCAAGCTCCTGCATGGCTACTTTATAGCCTGTGATGTCTTTGGTATCCATAAAGAGTTTCTTAAAAGATGGTAACTGCTTTGCATTATCAGGGTCAGGATCTCTTAAGGAGTATACTGGTGGATACTTTTTATTTTGATGTTCATAATTTTCTTGAAAAAGACATAAGGTAAGAAATCTTCCTAGTGAATCTTTATACATTATTATGGGGGTCCTCTACTATATAGGAACTAAGTTAATTCTATAATTTAATAGTTATTAAGATTAATAAAAATAAAAAGGTAAGTTATTCTTTATAGACCTATTATACTGTAATAGAGCGATCTTGTCAAGTACCTTTATAGCTATCGATGCACATATTAGTTACTATGGTGTGACATATATACAACACTCTGTAGGACTGTAGAGCCGATATTGAGAATTTCTGTGAGATAATTTTAGTGTCTGTTTTATTGAATAGGAAGCACCCCCAACCCCTACATAGCCCCTGTGAATATTAGCAAAGTCTAATGTAGCTTTTTCTAATGTAGCAAAGTCTAATATAGAAACCACACAGCAACTCTGTAGTATGTTCGCTAAACTACATAGAAACTCTGTAGTCTGTAGAGATACTACAAAGTTTTTGTGTGATGTTGTGACACTACCCAACCATGCAAGATCCATGCCAACTAATTGATATGCAAGAACTATGCCAATTAATCAGGTCTAGATAATCTGGAATAATAATTGCATATGCATAAACCATGCCAACTATACAGTATTTACCATGATTAATTATCATGTTATTATTGTTTATCATTAGTTTTTATCACTAGCATTTAAATAAAAAGTATGTTCATATAATAAACACAGACCGGATGCGAAAAGAAAGTATGCTTGGACGTCTTAAAACTCAGATATAAATACTTTCCTGATACACCTGATACGATACAGGACAGCAAGGATATTGCTAAGATTAGAAGTTACTAATATATGCTTTATAGTTATATTAGTCAGCACTAATAACCTGTAACGGATGGAAAGAAGTAGGCCACATATCATTAATGGTCTAGGGACGGGTTAAGCAGAATGAGGGTATAGGGCCTATAGGATCGCACCACATGTGTAGGTTACGGCTTGGCACCAGATTTGAAAGATAGTCCGTCCATCCCTGAAAACTGAAAAGGTTTTGTAATGTTCATTCAATAATGGGTGAGCATTATCTTGTCTTTTCAATAACTTAAGGAGCAAAAAGATGTTAACACTAAAAGAGATAAACAAGAAAATTCTATCCATTGGTAAATCTGGTAAAACTCTAGACGATAATATTCATCTTGTAGGGGTATCCATTCTAAACCATGCAAGTGAACATGGTGACTTTTCCGCTATGAATAGATTAGTTTCAGCCATGCCTAAATCAGCACGTACTCAGGCTCTGATTAAATGGGTAGTTGATCATTCACCTTTGTATCATGATGTTAAAACAAACTTGTTCATAAAGTCTAAAAATAACAAGACTGAATATAATGTAGAACAAGCAAACGATATTCCATTTTGGGAATATACTATTGAGAAAGTAGTAGTCCCAAACTATGACAATATACTTAACTTTCAAAATATCCTTAACAGTGTAGAAAAAGCTATTGATAAAGCAGATGGTGCTGATACTGTCAAGGGTGATAGAATTATGACACAACAAAGATTGTCACAATTCAGAGCATTTGTTTCTGATCTACAAGCAAGCTAATGACTGACAAAATATGTCCAGACTGTGATGGTGAAGGTAAATTAGAACGCTATCATCGTGATGGTCCTTATGATATACCTTGTCCTTATTGTTACAATAGTTGTGGCATGGTTCCAAGTAATGATGGTGATGATGATGATTGATATATTGTTCATTGTGATATGGCTAGGTACGTGTACAGATACTCAATACAAGAATGATAAATGTACTGAGGATGAGGTAGTGGTGCTTACAACTAATGGCGGTATGGATTACTGTCTTAAACTAACAGAGCAGGTACTGTCAGGTGATGGTGCTGACTATGCGTATTGTAAATACAAAGGAGAGTAGTATGTCTAATTATGTTAATGATTATAAAGTGAGTGATCAAATTGCAAGAAGTTGTGTTTTTGAAAATCTCTCTGTTTTCAGAGAGGAAGTATATGAACTTGCTTTTGGGGATGATGCAGTCAATAAAGATTACTCAGATAAAGAAGTCTTGGAGAAGCTTTTCCAAAACTTACAATCATTGCAACAATATGTTAACCATTTTGGCGAAATGTTTGGGGAAGAAAGATAGGAGGGGACGTAGTATGTTTATGACTAATGCTTCTATGCGTAGGTATTTAATGTTTCAAAAATCTAAGTTTCCAGATATACCTGAGCGTATGTGGGATAGGTATAGAATATACGTTGAATGTGTAGGGTTTACAGAACACCCTAAAACTTTATCTGAATGGATAGGAGAGTAGTATGAGTAATATTGATTGGACTATAGTTGTGTGGATGTTCTCTGTATGTGCTTTTATACTAGGGTGTTGGCTACAAGCTAACACATGTGGTGTATGATGGTAGATATAAATGACATAGACCCTGACTTCAGGGCTGAACAAGCAGGTTGGTTGCTGGCCTGTGATAGTATAGAAAAGAATGAGAAGGGCTTGGAAATACTACAGAGTTTAACACCAGCATATAAGTGTAAGGCTATCTGGCGTAGGGATAGGTGTATAGAAGAAGCAAAACTAAGGAAGGAAAGTTTATGATTGTTATAGTAGTAGTAGTAATTGGTACTCTGTTCATGGCAGACAACCAAGAATTTTTTAACAAGGCAGAGCAGGATATTAAAGCAGGTCATACATGGCAGTATGTAGGAGAGCAAGACCCTGACCCTGACTCTCTGTCTATCACATCACAAGTCGAAGGACGTAACCCTAAGATATATTGGAAGCTGAAGAA
>TARA_R110002124_G_scaffold1051_7_pt1 | contig 10380 bp, 11 predicted proteins | sample TARA_R110002124 | Tara Oceans TARA_R110002124 (sample SAMEA4397445) | marine metagenome | biome: Polar Biome; feature: [SRF] surface water layer (ENVO:00010504); material: water (ENVO:00002006), including particulate matter (ENVO:01000060) such as... | depth 5 m | reverse complement strand
CAGGAGTCGAAACAAAAACATGGCGTGAGCCCCCCAGCCCAAGGCAAAACAGTGAACAAAGTCTGGAAGAAACGTTAACAGTGACCAGTGTCCCAAACAAGCACACTCATTTGTCATGTTTTGCGGGCAGCGGCGAAATCACCCAGTATCGCCAATTGATTCAAGCCTTTGGTCTTGTATAGTGCGGCGCGATCACGGGCCTTCGGGCGTGCTGATTCAGGAGGGGTGGCCGAGTGGCTGAAGGCGCACGCTTGGAAAGCGTGTTTACAGGAAACTGTAACGTGGGTTCGAATCCCACTCCCTCCGCCAGCGATTCCCATAGTTTTCAATATGTTATGGATAGAGATCGGCGGCTTGCAGGACGCTTCCGGGGGCTCGCCTCTGTGATCTGCGCCCGTCTGCGCGGAATTCGCGCTTTGTAGCGGCCCGGGTCCATCGGAAGGCAAAAAGACCGTCAGAAGCCTGCTGCGGCAGAATTGCTACAGGTTCCGTCGAATCATAGTTAACTCCTGAGTGAAGGACGTTTAGCTGCTCTCAGCTGTCAAATACGACTTCTGTCGACCGGCGCGGCTTCAGATAGGCGATTTCGCTCATGACGATGGGGCCGGTGATGAAAGTCGCGATGGGGGAGGAATAGGTATAAGCGACCTCGACCATGATGACGCTTGAGCCTGCCGTGGTGAGGCCTGTCGGAAGTGTCACCGAAGAATTGACCGAACGGGCCGATGCGCCGCCATAGGATTTGCTCCAAGACACTTTCGTGCTGGAGGCATTGCTGGAGCTCGCCACGACGCTGGTGATGGTGATCTTGACCACATTTGTCGGAAAAGGCGCGAGGATCGCTGTGCTTGCCGAGAAAATATCATTGATATCGGACGCGTCGACGGATGCGGCCTGCGCTGTGAGGTCGGCAGCCGTTGAAGCCACATTGGTCACGCGCCGGGCCGCCGTCATGGCGTTGGTTGTTTCGATGGTTCCGAAATAGAGCGTGAGCATCACCGGAATGAGCAAAGCCAACTCAACCGCGACCATGCCGCTAGCGTCGCTCAGGTAGCGTCCGGCGAGCGCGTTCAAACGTTGGCGTGCCATCTGACTGCGCGCCCGAACTTTATGGCGGATGGATGGTGTGACGGTGCTCACAGATTTAACTTTCATCTGACGTTACGCGACAATTCACGACGTATAAGGCTCGTTGCGGAAGGCTGAACTCGATTGCAGAAGGCGGTTCGAACTGCCTGCATTATTGGCAAGGCCGGTCGAGAAGGGGCTCATGATCGACCACACATAGAAAGCGCGGATCAGCACAATGTCGCCCGCGGCCCCCATGCTGAAAGCGAGTTTGTTATTCTGAATGGCACCGCTTCCGTCCAGAACGGTCGGAAAGGCGACGCTGGAGAAATTGGAATAGACGCGCACATCAAGTTTGAGCTTGTTGGCGCAGTCCGACAGAAGCACCACCTTGTTGCAAATCGTCGTTGTCATCTGTTGCACGGTCGTGCCCGCCGTCTGTGCCTGACCGGTGCGCACAAGACGGGCCGCATCATTGACGGCCTGATCGAGAGTGGCCGACGCAAAGAAGATGATGCCCGCTTCCATGATGGCAAAGAGAAGCGTGAAAAAGGGAATGGCCGTCAGCGCGAATTCAACCGCAACGCTGCCACGCTCGTCGTGCTGAAAACCGCGATGCGTATCGCCCGCAGGTTCTGAGACGCGTTTGCGCAGACAATAGACACCAAACATCTCACTCACCTCGATTTGCACCGTTGCCGGTGCTCGCCGCCCCAACGGAAGCGGTTGCTGAGGGGAAATCCTGACACGCGCCGCATTGACACCTCGTTAACTTGGTGCCCGACATTATATGCAAGATCGTCTTGTCCTGAGAGACGTCGCATCGGCCTCATCGGATTGAGAAAGGCCTGTGAAACTTATGCTTAATAAATCATTTCAAATCTTTGCATGGCCGTCGTCGTGAAAGTCCCAGCGAAATTTCTTGTGAACATATAGTCCGCTCATAGTGCCGCTTACGGCGCTTCGGTTATGATGTTTCCGAAAAATGAATGAAGTATTTTGGCAATGTGTTAACGGCCTTTCCCGCATAATGATTTTCTCGGTCGCCGATCGGTCAATTTTTATGGCGACCACAGGTGGTAAGGACACGTTATGTCGGCTTGGCTCAACGGTGGAATAGTGAGATTCCGCGCTCTGGTCAGCCGGTGGAAGGTAGACCAGCGCGGCAGCTACGCCGTGATTTTTGCCATCAGCCTGGTGCCTATCCTCATTGCCATCGGCGCGGCGATTGATCTGTCGCAGGCATACATTGTCAAACAGCGTCTGACACGTGCCCTTGACGCGGCGGGCCTCGCGGTCGGTGGTGTGACAGGGCAAAGCACTGCTGACCTGCGCACGATGGCGCAGAACTTCTTCAATGCCAATTATCCCGCGTCCAAGATCGGTGTACCCGCCGCGCTGACGGTCACCCCAAATGGCAACAACATCACGTTGGGCGTAACCGCTACCATGCCCACGTCCGTCATGGGCATTGTCGGGATCAACACACTCAACATCGGCACGACATCAACGATCACGCGCATGGGCAAAAAGCTCGAAGTGGCGCTGGTGCTCGACACGACAGGTTCGATGGGGTCGTCCAGTAAATTGACGACAATGCAAACTGCGGCCAAGGACCTGATTGACAAAGTATCGGCCGCCGCCGTCAATCCCGGAGACGTTAAGATCGCGATTGTCCCTTTCACCGTCGATGTGAAGGTCGGTACCGGATACAAGAATGAAACTTGGATTAAGTGGAACTGGACGACATCCAAAACCCAAACCTGCTCGGGTAGCTACTGGAACGGTACATATAGTTGCGAGGATAAATCCTACTCAATCAGTAAATCTTCCTGGAAAGGTTGCGTGATCGACCGCGATCAGAATTACGACATCTCGGTCGCTGTGGCATCCACATCCAATAATGCCACGCTCTATCCCGCCGACAATGATGACTGCTACACCGAAGCGCTCATGCCTTTGAGCAGTGATTGGACAGCGCTCAAATCGAAAATTAGTGACCTTGATGCAAACGGCAACACAAACACAACCATCGGCATGGTTTGGGGTTGGCAGATGGTCAAGCAGAACGCCACCCTTTCAAACGCGGCAGCGCCAGCCAGCAATCTCGATAAGGTAATTGTTTTCCTCACGGATGGCGATAACACCGAGAACCGTTTCACCACGTCGCAAAGTTCAATCGACAGCCGGACAGCCGCTCTGTGCACAGCGATCAAGGCCGATAACATTATCGTCTATACGATCCGTGTGATGGATGGTAATCAGACAATTTTGAAAAATTGCGCCTCCGACGCCGGAAAATACTTCAGCGTCACGAGCGCCAGTCAGTTGACAACGGTGTTCTCGTCCATCGCTCAGGCGCTCTCCAATCTGCGTGTCAGTCAATAAACAAGGTCGGCAGCCTGACAACAAAAACGCGCCGCCTATTAGTTTGAGCGGCGCGTTTATGATTTGACCAATTTAGCAGAGGCAGGGCGTGTCCGATTATTCGCGCGCTGTAGAGCCGGCACCGGGTCCGATGGTTGGGCCAAATCCGCCTTGCTGACCTGACGCATCTGAAGCCATCGACTTGGCAAGCGCTGCGACCCCCATGGACTGCTGAACCGCATTGGCGAATGCTTCGCTGTCATCACCTTGAGAGACAACGCGCTCGCAGCGCGGCGTGCAATTGTAGGTGCGTTGGCCAGCGCCGCGCGTCAGCGTCACGGTTGAACTTGAAGGTGCAACGACATCGACGTCAAAAGCCGAGATCTGTTTGCCTTGCGCATCGAGCGCCACGAAATTTGTTTTGCCAAAGCCGCGTCCGAGCACATAGACGAGCTGAGGGCCGAGCACGGTGACATCGGCGATGGCCGGGTTGCCGATCATCACGGCAGCAGCAGGGGCATTGAGATGCAAGGCGCGCGACTGATTGACTTCGACCGTGAAGCCTGCGGCAGAAGCCTGCACAGCATAGAGACCGACAGTCATGCCGACGGTCGCTGCGAGAAAATTCATAGAGCTGCGTCCGGTCATCGTCTGGCCTATTCGTTCACTGGCACGGAAAAGAGGACCACATGTCCATGCGCCAAGGCCCAAGACTATCGGCAATGAGTAAATGATTTGTTGACTGTAAGGAAAGTTGGCGCTTTTACCCGCACTTAACGTCGCGCTAGATAGACTATGAAGATCAGAACACAGAGGCGACATGTTCAAAAGCGAACGCCAAGACAATTCCGGGCAAGATGTAACGGGCGGGCTCCGTGATATCAGGATATTTGCCAATCTTGCGCCTAAGGAGCTTGCGCTTCTGGCGTCTGAATGCGCCTGGCGCAAGTTTGATCGCGGCGACATCATTGCCTCTGCCGGTTCCGGTGACCATGAAGTCTGGCTGGTCGTGCAGGGTGCTGTGCGACTGGCGCGGTCAACGGGACCCGACGGGCGCGTTGTCTATTCAGACATCGACGCCGGCTGGCAATTCGGCGAAATGTCCTTCTTCGGGGTCGATGATGCTGATCTGACAGCCATTGCGCGCGAAGACTGTGTGTTGGCGGCCATGCCGGAAACTGTTTTTGTCGAATTGTTGAGCCGCGAGGAATCCGTATCGCGGGCGCTCCTTTGCCAGTATGCAAATCTCCTGAGATACCGTGATGCCGCCTCTGCTGCCGCCTCGGCCACTATGCCCGGTGCCACGGGCATGCAGCGCATTTACGGCGAGTTGCTTGCTTTAGCCGAGCAGCGCATGGGACAGGGTGACACCAAACCCGGGCTCTTCATCGGCCGTATGCCGCGCCACCGGGAACTCGCCGACCGTCTGGCAACGACGGAAGAAGTGGTTGCAGGTGCTGTGGCCGAACTCGTCCGCCTTGGGATCGCCGAACGCGAATATCCCGGATTGCTGATCCTTGATGAAGGCGCATTGCGCAGTTTGTGCAAATCGGCCTGACGCACGCCGCAGGGCGTCAACCCTTGCCCGTCCGCTATCAAGTTGCATCCGTCGCTTTAACACATGATTAACGATGCTTGTCGGATGTCCGGTGGAAAAAGGCTTGCTTAAACTCAAGTTCGTCGAACATTACTTCGAATAATGAGTATTCGAACATGAATGACTTAAAAATCGAAGACTTAGTGTGCGATATAGATGCGGTAGACGTCGCATCGTTAAATATCAAGTAATCATCCCGACGTAATCTTACATCAGCCCGTAAAGGGATTGTCCGCCCTCTCGGTTTGAACGGCGGACACGCTGTCGACAGTCACAATGTGTAAGGAGGCTTAATATGAGCCAGTTTCTCAAAGGATTTGCGAAGAATGATTCCGGTGCAACGGCCATCGAATATGGTCTGATTGCCGCCGGTATCGCGGTGGCGATTTCCGCCATCGTTGGCACGTTGGGCACCAGCCTGACGGCCAAATTCACCTCGATCAACAGCAAGCTGCAGTAATCCGGCTTTCCGGAGCACTGCAGATGTCCCGGTCGGGCAACCGTCCGGATACTGTTACGGAGAGCCGCCGGTGCCCCCCAGGGCCCGGCGGCTTTCTTTATGGGGGTGCATTCACCAATTCGGAGCGCTGTTTACGTCAAATTTACGCTCTTGATCCCAAAATCGGCCTCACGTTGAGAAGTTCGCCGCCCGATTACCTAAAGCGGCGCGTATGAAAGCCCGGCATGTCACTGTTGACCACATTTCCGATCGCCATCTTCAGCGCCGCAATGATTTTTGCCGGTGTGCGCGATCTGACGACCATGACAATCCCGAATTGGCTGACGTCGGCGCTTGCCCTGTCTTTCTTTGCTGTGGCGTTGCTCGCTCAGATGCCGCTTGCTGACATTGCTCAGCACACGGCGGTCGCCGTGGTGACATTGCTGCTCGGCATGGTTTTCTTCGCCAAAGGTTGGATCGGCGGCGGCGATGCCAAGTTGATGGCGGCTGTCGCGCTTTGGCTCGGTTGGGCGCAGGCGCTGCCCTATTTTGTTATTGCCTCGATGCTGGGTGGCGGATTGACGCTGCTCATTCTGGGCTACCGAAATTTACCTCTTCCCGCTTTCGTGCTGCGTCAGGCCTGGGCGATGCGCCTGCATGACCGCGCCGAGGGTGTGCCTTACGGATTGGCACTCGCTGCCGCCGGATTATTGATCTTCCCCGATACGGAAATTTTCCGTCTCACTATTGCCATCGGTTGAAGCCAGAGACGAAGGAATAGCATTGTGAACGCCGCACGTATGGGAGTTTTGGTTCTGGCCGTTGTCGCTGCAGGTCTTGCAGCGCTGCTGGCGCGCGGGCTGGTCTCGTCGGGCGACGCACCTGCGGCAGCGCAGGTTGTGGAGGCTCCGCAGGCTCAGGTGCTGGTGGCATCAACAACAATCGACCGCGGCGAGCGTCTGAGTGCGAGCAGCTTGCGTTGGCAGAATTGGCCGGAGTCGGCACTTGTGCCCGGATACATCACGCGCGCGCAGTCGCCTGAAGCCATTTCCGACATGACTGGCAATCTGGCGCGTGCTTCTCTCGCCAATGGCGAACCGATCACCGACACCAAGATTGTCAACAGCAAGACGGGCGGCTTCATGGCCGCGCTCATTGCGCCTGGTAAACGCGCTGTCGCCATCACGGTCTCGCCCGAAACAGGTGCCGGTGGCTTTATTCTGCCTAACGACCATGTTGATATCATTCATACCCGCCGCGTCATTCAGGATACGCCGCGTGGTCCGCAGGATGTCATTCAGGGCGAAGTGCTGCTGCGTGACATCCGTGTGCTGGCCATCGACCAGCGTTTCAAAGATGACAGCGGCGATCAGGTCGCGCTTGGCAAAACGGCTACTCTTGAGCTTTCCGCCGCTCAGGCAGAACGCGTTACTGTGGCACAGGCTGAAGGTTCACTTATTCTGTCGTTGCGTGGGCTGTCGGAAGCGGCCGAAAGCCAAAACGACGATGAAGTGGCTCAGGAACCGGAGTCATCCAGCATCTCCGTCGTGCGTGCCGGCACCCAGCAAATCATCCGGGTGAGGTAACGTCATGAATCTCCAGCATATGAAAATCATGACCCAGCATTTCATCAAAGGCGCTTCGAGTCTGTGGCGCATTGCCCTTGCCGTCGCGTTGGCGACCTCGCTCGCTGTACCCGCACAAGCAGATGTCGGCAATGCCCAACTCGTCAAAGTAGACAGCGGCGGCACCACTGGCTCAACGCGCAATATCATTCTGGGTTTAAACAAGGCGGCGGTTGTCGAACTGCCGGTCTCCGCGCGCGACGTGCTCGTTTCCGATCCCGAGATCGTTGATGCCGTGGTGCGTACACCCAAACGCATCTATCTCATCGGCCTCAAGGTCGGGCAGACCAATGCCTTTTTCTTCAATGAAAAGGGCCAGCAGATTGTGAACCTCGAAATTCGTGTCGAGCGCGACCTTGCAGGCTTGCGCGACACGTTGCATCAATTTTTCCCCGACGCCCGCATCGAGGTGCAGGCGATGAATGATCATGTCGTGCTGTCGGGTGCTGTCGCCAATGCAGCGCAGGCTGACAAGGCGCGTGATCTCGCCGCCCGTTATGTCGGCAAGACCGATCAGGTTCTCAACATGCTGACCATCGAAGGCAAAGAGCAAGTGATGCTGAAAGTGACGGTTGCGGAAATGCAGCGCAGCGTCATCAAGCAGCTTGGTGTTGATCTTTCGGCCGTCGGCGCCCTCGGCAATTTTGCGCTCAATCTTGCCACCATAAATCCCTTTTCCATTCAAGGTCGGCAGCTTGGCGGCGCGACGGTCGCTGGCGCAAATACTTCGGGCAATCTGACCATCGGCTCGGCGCTGAAAGCGCTGGAAGAAGACGGCCTTGTTCGCACATTGGCGGAACCAACATTGACAGCAATTTCGGGCGAAGGCGCGAAGTTCCTCGCTGGTGGCGAATTCCCCGTGCCGAGCTCCAAGGACAAGGACGGCAACATCACCGTCACCTATAAGCCTTTCGGTGTTGGCCTTGCTTTCACGCCAACGGTGATGAGTGAAGGCCGCATTAGCCTTAAGCTTTCCACGGAAGTCAGTGAGCTGACGACGCAGGGTCAGGTTGTGTTGAACGACTTCTCGCTGCCCGCGCTCAAAGTGCGCCGCGCTGAAACAACACTTGAATTGCCGAGCGGTGGTTCGCTTGTGATGGCTGGCCTCCTGTCGGACTCGACCAAACAGAATATCGACGGCGTGCCTGGTGCCAAGGATCTGCCTGTACTCGGTCAGCTCTTCCGCAGCCGCGATTACCAGAAAAACGAAACAGAACTCGTCATCATCGTAACGCCTTATATCGTCGATCCCGTTAGCCGCAAAGAAATCGCTTTGCCAACCGATGGGTTTGTACCGGCGAGCGACATGGACACTGTTCTTATGGGCCGCCTAAATGCGACATACGGCGTTAAGGGTGCTGCCCCCACAGACAAGAAACTTGAGGGCCCGGTCGGGTTCGTGGTGGATTGATGGAAAACGAAATCAATATGAAAACGCCTCGCAGCTTGTCCATTCGTCTGGCCCTGCCAATGCTTGTAGCCTTGGGCCTTGCCGGTTGTGGTGGATTCAACGGGCCCGAGTATGCTCAGTTCGACGCGTCCTATGCCCATCCGATCTCGGTGCAGCCCGACGTGCCGACGCTGAGCATCGCCGCAGCAAGCAGCATGAGCGTCGACGAGCGGAGCGCAGTGACGGGATTTGCTGCTGCCTATAAAGAACGCGGTCACGGCAGCCTGACAGTTGCAGCACCGTCAGGTTCGGCCAATTCAGCAATGGCGATCAGCGTGCTCGCCGATGTCCGCGATACGCTGGCCAAAGCAGGTGTGTCGGCGGATCGAATTTCTTATACGCCTTATCGTGCATCAAGCGCGGCTGAACGGGCACCAGTTATTCTGTCATACAAACGCTTTGTGGCGGTTGCAACGCCTTGCGGTGCATGGACCGAGGATTATGCTTTTGATCCGAGAAACCTGCCGCCGGCAAACTTTGGCTGTGCCTCGCAGAACAATCTCGCGGCGATGGTTTCTGATCCCGCCGATCTCATTGCGCCGCGCGTGATGACGGCGAGCGACGCGCAACGTCGCGGCGTCGTATTCGACAAATATCGTAAAGGTGAGATCACCGCCACGAACCGTGACGATCACGATTCTGCGGCGTTGAGTGAGGTGGCGAAATGAGCAATCTGGCACATATGCAAATCGATCCGCCGCCGATGCCGGCTGAGGATGCGCAAGCAGCGCCGGTTATGAAACCGGTGCCGCGCATCACGATCCATGCCTTTTGCGAACACCCCGAAACCGGCAGCATTATTCAGCGCGCGGGCGAAGATCGTCGCCTGTCAAAAGCGCATCTCACAGTGCACATGGGCGGTATGCGCGCAGCGGCTGAATTCTACCAGCAGACCGCAACGCCAAATCTCATTCTCGTTGAGACCCTTGCGGGCGGCAATGAACTCTTTGGCCATCTGGCGAGCCTTGCTGAGGTCTGTGATGCGGGCACAAAGGTGGTTGTCCTTGGTCATCTCAACGATGTGTCAGTTTATCGCGAGATGATCCGTCAGGGCGTCAATGAGTATCTGGTGACGCCGCTCTCGCCGATTCAGATCATCGAAGCTGTATCGCGTCTCTATGTTGATCCCGATGCGCCGCCAATCGGCCGCTCCATCGCCTTCATGGGTGCAAAGGGCGGAACGGGTTCAAGCACAATCGCGCATAATGTCGGTTGGTGCATTTCGACGCGCATGAACGAAGATGTGATCATCACCGACCTCGACCTCGCTTTCGGCACCGCTGGTCTCGACTTCAATCATGATCCGGCTCAGGGCATCGCCGACGCTCTGATGGCACCTGAACGCCTCGACGATGTGTTGCTCGACCGTTTGCTCGTCAAATGTTCCGACCACTTGAGCCTCTTTGCTGCGCCCGCTGTGCTTGACCGCGATCTTGACATGGATTCTGAGAGCTTTGAATCCGTGCTCGAAATTGTGCGCGAAACAGTGCCTTGCGTCATCGTCGATCTGCCGCATATCTGGTCACCCTGGACCAAGAAACTACTGATGTCGGCTGATGAAATCGTCATCACCGCAACGCCGGATCTTGCCAGCCTGCGCAATGCCAAGAACATCATTGACCTGGCCAAGCAAACCCGTTCAAACGACGGGATGCCACATCTCGTCATCAACCAGGTTGGTGTACCCAAGCGTCCCGAAATTCCGGTCAAGGATTTCGCTGAAGCCATCGGCATCGAGCCGACGCTCGTTCTGCCGTTCAACCCGGGCCTCTTCGGTGCTGCGGCCAACAACGGCCAGATGATCGAAGAATTGGACCCCAAAAATAAAGCCACG
>TARA_R110002124_G_scaffold15335_9_pt1 | contig 10384 bp, 9 predicted proteins | sample TARA_R110002124 | Tara Oceans TARA_R110002124 (sample SAMEA4397445) | marine metagenome | biome: Polar Biome; feature: [SRF] surface water layer (ENVO:00010504); material: water (ENVO:00002006), including particulate matter (ENVO:01000060) such as... | depth 5 m | reverse complement strand
TCAATATAACTATACAGGGTGGCTACAACTCATGGGGAACACGGACACATAACGCCTAAGGCTGGGGCGGCTGTACAGCCGTCCCTAGCCCTTTCTTGTTATGAGGATACCTGTAGATCATTGTGTATGGACATGCGGAGCCATAGGTAAGCCGAAGCTCAAGAACGGGACTATGTTGAGATACGAAAAGACGCACCATTTTTCCAGATTCAAAATCCCTGACATCAACATTCGTGCTAATTAATGGCATTTCTGCAATGGAGCCTGTCTCAGATAGTACAAGTTCACCAACATCTAGGTGTGCATGAGAGAACTTCTGTTCTTCATACGAACCTGGGAAGTAAACATCCAACTGCTTGGAGGATTGAATGTGCTCATGGATTTGCGTCGTTACTCCCTCAGGCTCTAGAAATTTCTCATCGCATGCATAGCTAGTTGCCAGGACCGGATTTGCCAGAAAAATAATCAGCGAAATTGATACTCGGTACATCGTGCGAGTAGACTCATAACGCCAAGCTCACCGGCATATTTTACGGAGAGCGTTTTTGTGTAAAATGGAGCGCAGCGGAATACACAAAAACGAGCGTAGTAAAATATGTCCGCGTGCAGCTTTTTGTTAGGTTACTTCTGATACAACCAAAATTATTGCCGAAGCAGTAGCACTAATTGCGTACTCCGCTTTACTTTTACTTACAACTCTTGCACTTGCCCCCGATCCATGCGCACTACTCAATTTATTTCGAATAGTCGCTATTAGAATAAGAGGTTGCTCGAAAAACTGGTCAATACTTGAATTCGAAATTACAGTCTTCAGTAGTGGCGAGGCTGTATCAGTCTTTTTATATGGCCATTTGTTTATATCACAGACTATTTTTAACACAGACTCAAAAGCACTACCGCACTTTACTAGACAATCTCCATAATCAGCTTTCCGGTAATCAGCAAGTGCTTCAAGAAACTCTTTGTTAGCGGTGCTAAATCTTGAATCCCGAAGCAAGCTTAGCGCAGGATCTATAGCTTGATTGTAAGACACATTGGAATCTTTTCTGATTACTTGAGGATATGAAGTTAAGGTGCTTGTTTGATAATGACCATCATGTCCTTCTGTATACACGAAATCTGTTAATGCATATGGCAGATCATCCAATAGAAGAAATTCATTTATTTCGCTGACTAGATTTCCTCTATCTGGCGCATGAAAGTATGCTTGAGTAGTAAAAATATATTCAATGAAGTCAAGAAAGTGAGCATCTTTACACCTGTGCAGAAACTCTATTGCGTCTTCACCTTCGACATTCGTATTCAGCTCTGTAAGCCGATATTGCCCTAGCAGGTAAGTCAATTTCGTATGAATTTCCTTCCAAAATTCATCCGCATAGAATAAATCTCTACACCTCAAAAAAATTCGCCGCCTAAATGTTTCCGTCAGAGGTTTCTCAGGCAAAGACTTTAGCTTATTCCTTCTCGAGAAAGCCTTAAAAATATCTGAAATTATCATTAATACTTCCAGTGATCGGTAACCTAACGCCTGCCACACCGGCCGAGGGGCGAAGCCCCGAAGGTCCAACGCGCTTGCGCGTGATGGTGCTGGCACTTGTTAACCGTTTTACTGCTCGTACTGTACATTGTCCTCACTCCCATTATCACCGCGACCAGGTTGAGTGAGCCCCATTCTTTCTATTCTTCCTTGCAGAGCTGCTGGGTAGAATTGCGGCTTGTTCAGTTCTTTCCATGCATATGCATCTGGATATTGCCCACTATCTTCTTTGGTATCGTAGTACTTTTCTCTTTCCAGATGCCAGCCAAATTCTCTGAGCAGCGATTCTTTAGTAGCATCCAGTCTTAACTCGTATACCAGGTTGTCTTCATCAAATTGAAAATAAGCTGGACATATTTCTGCTGCTATATCATCTGCTAGGCTATCTAAAATATCAGTAATCCTGTGAATATCTTCTCCTTCTTTTGGAATCACAACCACCTCTGCAAATGGTTTCCCTTTGCTTGCCAGATAAGTGAGAAGTTTCTTTTCGTTACTCATATTCAATTCGGTTAACGCCCGCGTAATAGGCGCGAGCTTGCGAGCGTCCTGATTGACGCGTTTGTTATCTTTTGGCTCATTTAATGATCCCATCTCTAAAGATGGATTTCTTAGTGCCTTTTTGCAAATACTCAACTACACCAACAAGCTCTTTAGAGAAGTCTATTTCTATCGGCTCATTGATAGGCTTCGATACGGAATATTCAATTTTATAGCCGACCAGCTTAAGTTTGACATCTTGGTGATATATAAAAGCCTCTTCAAACTTTACGGTCTTTTCAAATACCCCATACTCTTTCCCGTCCAGCGGCGCTAACTTGCTAGCCAGCTCATGAAGGGAATACTTTTCGTCTTCAATTAGGTCTTCTATAAATATCTCATTATTTAAGCCTGACAAACTCATTGGTGATTCAGTATCGATATCAGTATTGGCTTTGATCCACTCGCCATCCAAAACAGGCTCAAACTTATGAATATGCGCAGGCATCACCAAATGCATGTTAATGCATATTTTTTTGATTAGTGGCGTACCATCTTCATCAGTCCAGTCGGTGTCATTTTGCTCGCGAACAATTAGAAGATCGATTTTGTTTTGTTCGGCTTTTGTCTTAGCCCCTGACTGATATCCTTTTTTGGTTGCAAATACCGCCTTCAGATCTGGGATGTCACGAGTTTTTCCGATCAATGCATCTATCTTCTCTACTGAGACATTCGATGCATAGTCCTTGCACTCGATGACGGTTTTATAAGTAAGGCCACCAAGCTCGTACTCCCAATAAATATCAAACTGCCTATCAATTCCGGAGTTGTCTGTGATCTTTTTGTCTACTTCAACCTTGATGTTCTTTTGTGTGGTGATGTTTTCGGCATTAAGTAGTGCTTGCTGCAAACTTGCCACGAAAATCTCGTATTCTTTCCCTGTATTCGCCACTTAAAAATTCCGATGCTTAATTCTTTGTGAAAGATAACAGCTAAGTATATGTCGTAGCCAAATGTAGACATCCTGTCTACATATAGCCATGTGTAGGTGGATATAGCCATGGGTGTCTACTAGCCATGTCCATATCTGGATATTAATCATCAAAAATCTCCACATCGACACACTGCTCCGCCAGGCCCTCAATCACCCTGTTGTGAACACCCAGGGCAACTGCAGTACGGTAGGGCATTACCCACACTTTTCGTTGAGCGCTCCATTTTGCACCGCTGCGTTTTGCGGTTGCTCGCAATACGCCTTCCTCAAACGCGATGGGTAGGGCAACGAGCTGGCGCCGCTTGAAGGCGTGCACGGCATTCAGTGAAATATCGGGGTGGGATTGCTCTCGCTCGTCGACGACGATTTCTATCGTGGTGTAGAGCGTGTTGTTATTGCGTCTATAGCGAACGGCGACAAGGTTGTCGCCCCAGTGCTTCTGGAATTGCCGGCTGCCTGGCATGCCGGGCTTTATGGTCCGAATGACTTCCATGTTCGTTCTCCAGTCCTTTGGGTCGGTCAGGGCAGTGTCCCCTAATGCAGTATCCGGTCCCCCCGCATCTCGGCCTGCAATTCCTTTTTCTGATCAGCGGCCGCAGCTTCCTGTTGCTGCATGTGGTTGCGCAACCGGCCTACGACACTGTTCATCACGTCGATGGTCTGGCTGATCTGGTCCAGCGCCATCAGGATGGTTTCCGTTTCGGTCGCCGATTTGTCGTTACTCGCCATGTGAGATTCCTCTAATTAGTGGGTATCAATCCCAGGTCAGGGCGCCGCCCGTCTGGTATTCGATCACTCGTGTTTCGAAGAAGTTTTTCTCTTTGCGCAAGTCCATTATTTCCGACATCCAGGGGAACGGGTTTTGTGCACCCGGATACTGCTCTGGCAGCCCCAGTTGTGACAGACGTCGGTTGGCGATGAAGTGCAGGTATTCTTCCATCATGGCTGCATTCATGCCCAGTACGCCGCGCGGCATGGTGTCGCGGGCGTATTCTATCTCCAGTTGAGTGCCTTCCATGATCATCTGGATCGATTCTTGTTGAAACTCCTTGGTCCACAGGTGTGGGTTTTCCAGTTTGATCTGGTTGATAACGTCGATGCCGAAGTTCAGGTGCATGGACTCATCGCGCAGGATGTACTGGAACTGCTCGGCCACGCCGGTCATCTTGTTGCGGCGGCCCATGGAGAGTATCTGGGTAAAGCCGCAGTAGAAGAAGATGCCTTCCGTCACGGCGTAGAATCCGATCAGGTTGCGCAGCAGGGTCTGGTCCGCCTCGTGGGTGCCGGTTTTGAAGTTGGGGTCGCTCAGCTCATGCGTGTGGCTGAGGCTCCAGGAGGCCTTCTTCGCCACCGAGGGAATCTCCCGGTACATGTTGAACACTTCGGCTTCATCCATGCCCAGCGACTCGATGCAGTACTGGTAGGCGTGGGTGTGGATGGCCTCCTCGAAGGCCTGGCGCAGGATGTACTGGCGGCACTCGGGGTTGGTGATGAGGCGGTAGATCGCCAGCACCAGGTTGTTGGCCACCAGCGAATCCGCGGTGGAGAAGTAACCGAGGTTGCGCTGCACGATGCGGCGCTCGTCGTCGGTCAGGCCCTCCGGGTTTTTCCAGGTCGCCACGTCGGCGGTCATGTTGATTTCCTGGGGCATCCAGTGGTTGGCACACCCGTCGATGTATTTTTGCCACGCCCACTCGTATTTGAAGGGCACCAGTTGGTTGAGGTCGGCGCGGCAGTTGATCATCGCCTTCTCGTCGACCGAGATACGGGCGGCGCCCATTTCCAGCGCTTCCAGGCCGGGGGCGACATCGATGTGATCCACCGCTTCCTCGGCGGCCTTGGCGGCTTCCGCGGCGGCCTGGGCGTCGATCTTGACTTCATCCGCAGGTGTGGCGGGTTTGGCCGCAGCGGCTGCGGGTTCGGCGAACTCCTGGGCTGCGCTCAGGGCTGCCGCTGCACCAGCGGATTTGGCCGCACTGCTCGGTGCGGCTTCTTCTTTATGGTAATCATCCCAACTTAACATGGTATTGCCTTCCTGATTTTTTGGTGTCGTCGTATTGCTCATTATTGCGTGGGCCCGCCTACTGGCAGGCCTCGCAGTCCGGGTCGTCCAGCGAGCAGGCTGCCGGCACCGGTGCCGGGCCGCCCTCGCTGGCTTCACCTTTGGACACGGCATTCAGGGTGCCGGTGTCGATGGTGGACTTTTCAGTGCCGGTGGCCGCCAGTGAGCGCAGGTAGTAGGTGGTTTTCAAGCCACTGTACCAGGCCATACGGTAAGTGATATCCAGCTTCTTGCCGTTGGCATTGTTGATGTACAGGTTCAGTGACTGCGCCTGGTCGATCCACTTCTGCCGGCGGCTGGCCGATTCCACCAGCCAGCGCGGCTCCACCTCGAAGGCGGTGGAGTAGATGGCTTTCAGGTCGTCCGGGATGCGGTCGATGGCCTGCACGCTGCCGTCGTAGTACTTCAGGTCGTTCACCATCACCTTGTCCCACAGGCCGCGCGCTTTCAGGTCGCGCACCAGGTAGGGGTTGACGACAGTGAACTCACCGGAGAGGTTCGATTTCACGTACAGGTTCTGGTAGGTCGGCTCAATGGACTGCGACACCCCGGTAATGTTGGCAATGGTCGCGGTCGGCGCGATCGCCATCACGTTGGAGTTGCGCATACCCTGTGTCTTCACGGTGGCGCGCAGGGCATCCCAGTCCAGGGTGTGGCTTTTGTCGACATTGATGTACTGCTCGCCGCGCTCCTCGATCAGTTTGTCCAGTGAATCCAGCGGGAAGATACCCTGGCTCCACAGTGAGCCCTCGTAGCTGGAGTAGGCACCGCGCTCGGCGGCCAGCTCGCTGGAGGCCTGAATCGCGTAATAGCTGATGGCTTCCATGGAGTTATCCGCGAACTGCACCGCGTCATCCGAGCCATAGGCCAGGTGCTTCTTGTACAGCGCGTCCTGGAAACCCATCAGGCCCAGGCCGACAGGGCGGTGGCGCATGTTGGAAGCCTCGGCCTGCGGCACCGAGTAGTAGTTGATGTCGATGACGTTATCCAGCATGCGCACGGCGGTGCGCACAGTGCGTTGCAGTTTTTCCAGGTTGAGGCCGTTCTCGTCGATATGCTGCGGCAGGTTCACCGAGCCCAGGTTACAGACGGCGATCTCGTCCTTGTTGGTGTTGAGTGTGATCTCGGTGCACAGGTTGGACGAGTGCACTACACCCACGTGTTGCTGCGGCGAGCGCAGGTTGCACGGATCCTTGAAGGTCATCCAGGGGTGGCCGGTCTCGAACAGCATGCCCAGCATCTTGCGCCACAGGTTTTCCGCCTTCACGGTTTTGTGCAGCTTCAGATTACCGCTGCGCGCCTGCTCCTCGTAGTATTCATAGCGCTCCTCGAAAGCCTTGCCGTACAGATCGTGCAGCTCGGGCACATCGTTGGGCGAGAACAGCGTCCACTCGCCGCCGTCGAAGACGCGCTTCATGAACAGGTCGGGAATCCAGTTGGCGGTGTTCATGTCGTGGGTGCGGCGGCGGTCGTCGCCGGTGTTTTTGCGCAGTTCCACAAACTCCTCGATATCCAGGTGCCAGGTCTCGAGGTAGGCGCACACGGCGCCTTTGCGTTTGCCGCCCTGGTTCACCGCGACGGCGGTGTCGTTGACGACTTTCAGGAACGGCACCACGCCCTGCGACTTGCCGTTGGTGCCCTTGATGTAGGCGCCCAGTGCGCGCACCGGGGTCCAGTCATTGCCGAGGCCGCCGGCGAACTTGGACAGCATGGCGTTGTCCTGGATGGCCCCGTAAATGCCGTGCAGGTTGTCCGGTACCGTGGTGAGGTAGCAGGACGACAGCTGTGGGCGCAGTGTGCCAGCGTTGAACAGGGTCGGTGTGGAGCTCATGTAATCGAAGGATGACAGCAACTGGTAGAACTCGATGGCCCTGGCGTTCATGTCGTCCTCTTCCGCGGCCAGCCCCATGGCGACACGCATGAAGAATATCTGCGGCAACTCGATGCGGGTGTTGTTGCTGTGGATGAAGTAGCGGTCGTACAGGGTTTGCAGGCCGAGGTAGGTGAATTGCAGGTCGCGCTCGGGCAGCAGTGCCTCGCCCAGTCGCGCCAGGTCGAATTCCTGCAGCTTGGGCGCCAGCAGTTCCAGCTCAATGCCTCGCGCCACGTAGGCCGGCAGCGCTTTTGCGTACAGGGTGCTCATATCGTGCTGGGTGGCGTTATCGGCCACACCCAGGAAGCTCAGCGCTTCACTGCGCAGGGTGTCGCAGAGCAGGCGGGCGGCGACGAACGTATAGTTCGGTTCCTGTTCGATCATGGTGCGGGCAGTAATCACCAGCGATGTGCTCAGCTCGCTCTGGCTGACACCGTCGTAGAGGTTCTTCAGCGCCTCGTCCAGGATCTGGGTTTCGCTGACATCGCTGAGCTCGTAGCAGGCCTCGCTGACGATGGTGTGCAGGCGGTCGATATCCAGCGGTGCGCGGCTGCCGTCGGCCTGGACCACGGTGATATTGCCGGCAGCGGCCTGGGTGGCGGGGGACAGGGCCTGTTTGGCGGCGCGTTTCTGTGATTGCTGTTCGCGGTAGATCACGTAGTCGCGGGCGATTTTATGCTCACCGGAGCGCATCAGGGCCAGTTCTACCTGATCCTGGATGTCCTCAATGTGGATGGTGCCACCGGAAGGCATGCGGCGCTGGAAGGTGCTCATGACCATTGCCGTCAGCTTGGCCACCGTCTCGTGGATGCGGCTGGAAGCCGCCGCGGTGCCGCCTTCTACTGCGAGGAAGGCCTTGGTGATGGCCACGGCGATCTTGCTCGCCTCGAACGGCACCACGGTACCATTGCGTTTGATAACGCGTAATTGCCCGGGAGCAGTGGCGGCTATGGCGCCACTGGCAGCGGGGGTCTGTTGCGGTGGGGTGGTCGCTGCGGCGGTGGCTCCGCCCGGGGTGGTCTCTGTTTGCATGTTTTCTCCGAAGTGCCGATGTTGGCTTTATAAGGGTGACCGCATGGCAAAGCATTTATACCCATCACAAGCCGCCACTTTGCGGGAGGGTGTCCCCGGGGCGGTTGTCGGGAGGAACTCCCTGATCAGGCGGTTAATTTTATGAATTTCTTATTCGTCTGTTAACCGGAACACCCAATATATAGGGGTATATGCTTCACTCGGGTACAAGATAATGCGGCTCCAGGAGCATTGCAAGGGAATTAGCCTGGGTTTATTTTGTGGATAACTTGTACATAGTTATGTGGGTCTGCGCCTACTAACCCCGTAGGCCTTGATACGCTTGCAGGCCGGCGGTGAAAGGCCTCCAATTCAGCGATTGGGACGGGGCTATCGATTAATTTTTCATAAAAATACTGTCATCTATACCTGGTGGTTATTTAGGGGTGGGGGCAGTCGAGCGGCATGGCGCGCATGCCGCCACGTCGGCCAGAATGTCAGGTGCGGTTGGCCAGCAGCAGGGTTTCCATCAGCGCTTTCTGCGCGTGCAGCCGGTTTTCGGCTTCATCCCAGATCACCGTGTCGGGCGCATCCATCAGCTGTGCGCTGATCTCCTCGCCCCGGTGAGCCGGCAGGCAGTGCATGTACAGCGCGTCGCTGGCGGCCTCGCGCATGAGTTCGCTGTTGATCTGGTAGGGTTTGAACAACGCGGCGCGTTCCAGCTGCTCTTCCTCCTGACCCATGGATGCCCAGACGTCGGTCACCAGCAGGTCGCTGCCGCGGGCGGCGACCATCGGGTCGTGCTCGATGCGCACGCGGTCGCTGTTGGCCTTGAGCAGCTCGGCGTTGGGCTCAAACCCCGGCGGGCAGGCGATGCGCAGCTCAAAGTCGAACTGGCGCGCGGCATTGATATAGGACTGGCACATGTTATTGCCGTCGCCGACCCAGCACACGCTTTTGCCGGCGATACTGCCGCGGTGTTCGACCCAGGTCTGCATATCGGCCAGTAGCTGGCAGGGGTGGTAGTCATCCGTCAGGGCGTTGATCACCGGCACGGTGGAGTTCGCTGCGAACCGCTGCGCGATGTCGTGCCCGAAGGTGCGGATGACCACGATATCCACCATGGAAGAGATCACTCGCGCGCTGTCCTCAATGGGTTCGCCCCGGCCCAGTTGCGTGTCCTGCGGGGACAGGAACATCGCGTGGCCCCCCAGCTGCGCGATGCCGGCTTCAAACGAGACCCGGGTGCGGGTCGATGATTTGGAGAAAATCATCGCCAGTGAGGTGCCCGGGAAGGCGCGCTGGTCTTGGCCGGCGCGGTGTTCGCGCTTCATCTCAATGGCGCGTTGCACCAGTTGCTGCAACTCCTGGGGACTGAAATCCAGCAGCGTCAAAAAGTGTCGGGTATCTGACATGGCTTGTCCTGTTACGCCCCGCAGGCGTGCTCAGTCAAAATTACGGATCAGATCGGCGACGCCGCCGGCCAGATCACGGGCTTCGGATTCGCTGATGACCAGCGGTGGCAGCAATCGCACCGTGTTGCCACCGGCGACATTGATCAGCAGGCCGGCCTCCATCGCGCGCTGTACCAGTTCGCCGCAGTCCTTGCGCAGCTCGACACCGAGCATCAGGCCCCGGCCGCGGATCTCGCGAACATGCCCCATACCGGCGCACTCTGTGCGCAGGGTGTCGGCAATCAGTTGCCCCATGGCGGTTGCGTTGTCGCACAACTTGTCCCGGGTAATCGTGTTGATCACGGCCAGGCCCGCGGCACAGGCCAGGGGGTTGCCGCCAAACGTGGAGCCGTGCTGGCCCGCGCCAAACACCTGCGCTGCCGCTCCCGTTGCGAGGCAGGCGCCAATCGGCACGCCATTGCCCAGCCCTTTCGCGGTGGTGACAACATCCGGTATCAGATCGAGACCCTGATACGCAAAATAGGTGCCGGTGCGACCGTTGCCGGTTTGCACCTCATCGAGCATGAGCAGCCAGCCCTGTTTGCTGCAAATTTCCCGCGCGGCCTGCAGGTATTCGCGATCCAGCGTCTGCACGCCGCTTTCCCCCTGGATGGGCTCGGCCAGCAAAGCCACGACGTCAGGGTTGTTGGCGGCGATCTGTCGCAGCGCCTCGATATCGTTGCGCGGCGCCCGTACGAAGCCGGATACCAGCGGCTCAAAGCCAGCCTGTATCTTGCGGTTGCCGGTGGCGCTGAGTGTCGCCAGCGTGCGGCCGTGGAACGCGCCTTCAAGCACCACGATAGCCGGTTTCTTGACGCCGCGGTTGTGTCCGTACAGGCGCGCCAGCTTGATCGCCGCTTCATTGGCCTCGGCGCCGGAGTTGCCGAAAAAGCAGTTGTCCATCCCGGCCGCCTGCGTCAGTGCCGCGCCGAGTTGTTCCTGGGCTTCAATGCGGTAGAGGTTGGAGCTGTGC
>TARA_R110002124_G_scaffold162063_2_pt1 | contig 10394 bp, 7 predicted proteins | sample TARA_R110002124 | Tara Oceans TARA_R110002124 (sample SAMEA4397445) | marine metagenome | biome: Polar Biome; feature: [SRF] surface water layer (ENVO:00010504); material: water (ENVO:00002006), including particulate matter (ENVO:01000060) such as... | depth 5 m | reverse complement strand
TTTAAGAACTGTTCGTCCGATGGACCATGATGCAATTATTAAATCTGTAAAAAAAACAAACAGATTGGTTGTTTTAGAAGAAGCTTGGCCATTTGCTAGTGTTGCTTCAGAAATAACATATAGAATTCAAGATGAAGCATTTGATTATTTAGATGCTCCAATAAAAAGAATTACAACAGCAGATACACCTGCACCATATTCTCCAGTCTTATTAGAGGCTTGGTTACCGAATAGTGGTGATGTTGTAAAAGCTGTAAAAGAAGTTTTGTACAAATAAATCATTAACTTTTACGTTATAATAACTTCATCGGCATAAAAGTTGATGAAGTTTTTTTTCTTATGAAGAAATTTATACTTACTTCCCTCTTATTTTTTTATGTAGGGATTGCATTAGCTCAAACAAAAGTCCGTGGTTATGTTTATGACCAAGACGGTGATCCACTTGCTTATGCAAACGTTTTATTCAAAGGATCTATAGAAGGAACAACAACTGATGAAAATGGACTTTTCTATCTAGAATCTAAAAAGACATGGCAAGTATTGGTCATTTCTTTTATTGGATTTAAACCTCAAGAATATGATTTGCCTAAAAAGACAAATTATAATTTGAAGTTTACTTTAGAAGAAGATTCCAATACCTTGAATGAAGTTGTTATTGTTACTGGAAAACAACCGAAGAAAAACAATCCTGCGATTGATATTTTACGTAAAATCTGGGAAAGGAAACGTCAAAACGGAGTCAAACAATTCAAACAATACAAATACAATAAGTATCAGAAAGTTGAATTTGACTTAAATACTATTGATAGTGCTTTTAAAAAGAAAAGATTGTTCCGAGGAATGGAATTTGTTTTTAAGAATGTAGATACTTCTGACATTACAGGAAAAACATACTTACCTGTTTTCTTGAATGAATCTGTTTCCGAAGTTTATGGAGATAATACCATTAACAAAGTAAAAGAAATTCTCAAAGGAAATAAAAACACTGGCTTCAGTAACAATCAAGCAATCATTGATTTTATAGATGACTTGTACAACGACTATGATGTTTACGATAATTACATCAAATTTTTCTACAAGAGTTTTGTTAGCCCATTGTCTAAAACTGGAATTCAGAATTACAACTATTATTTAGCAGATAGTGCTTTTATAGAAAACAAATGGTGTTATAATATCATTTACTATCCTAGGAGAAAAAACGAGTTGACATTTAAAGGAGATTTCTGGGTAAACGACAGTACGTTTGCCATCAAGGAAATTAATATGCAGGCTTCAAAAAATGCCAATATTAACTGGGTAAAAGATATTTATATAGAGCAAGAATTTGATATTTTAAATGACTCTGTATTCTTATTAAAAAGGGATTACTTCCTTTCTGATTTCGCTTTAAATAAAAGAGAAAAATCGAAAGGTTTGTATGGAAAACGTACAACCCTGTATAATAATTATGAGTTCGATAAACCTCTCGATCCGAAGTTTTATGATAAAAAGGAATACGATATAAATGATAGTGTTAACAATCAATCTGAAGAATTTTGGGAGAAAAACAGGATTGAGAAACTAAACAAAGACGAACAAGGGATTTATACATTATTAGATACTTTGAAAACAGTGAAGAAATTCAAACGTCTGTACAATACTATCGCAACATTATCTTCAGGCTATTATGAGTTTGACAAAGCAAACATTGATTACGGTCCTATTTTCTCAACATTTGGATTCAATGATGTAGAGGGCTTACGTCTAAGAGCCGGAGCAAGAACATACTTTGATTATAATGATCCTTGGAGAATAGAAGCATATACAGCTTACGGATTTAAAGATCGAAAATTCAAATACGGGATACAAGGGAAAGCACTTCTAGATAAGAAAAGTAGATTGATTATTTCTGGAGGAAACAGACGTGATGTAGAACAAATTGGAGCAACTTTAACTGCCTCTACAGATGTTCTAGGAAGAAGTAATGGATCATCTTCTATTGTTGGAACTGGACAAAACAATCGACTAACAAACATCAATCTTTCTAAATTAAGTTTACAGGTCGAACCTCTACGAAATTTTGAAATTAGTTTATCTGGAAGTTATAAAACATTACGTTCAGCTTCAGAAACATTTAGTTTAGATTATCTTGATGCAAGTTCTCCAACTGGAATATCTTCTCAAGTAAATCAATTTGAAACGATCTTTACTGCCAACTATTTCCCTGGAAGAAAAGTTTCTGGATTTGGTGTAGAGAGAAATACAAATACCGATAAACTAAGAAACATCTTTTTACAATTAACGAGAGGTAGTAAAGGTCTTTTTGATAGTGATTTCGATTACACAAAAGTTCAGTTTGCTTATACACAACCTTGGTTTGTTGGTGGTTTTGGAAGGTTAAAAACATCTTTAGAAGCAGGGAAGACTTTTGGTGATGTTCCTTTAAGTTTATTGAGTGTTGTTCCTGGGAATCAAACATTTTTTGCATTTTTCAATACATTTAATCAATTAGATTTTTACGAATTTGTTACAGACACGTATGCAACCTTTCATTTAGAACATAATTTTAATGGCCGTTTGTTTGCTAGAATTCCATTCTTAAGGAAATTAAATTTAAGAACCATCATAGGGTTTAGAACTGCTTGGGGTCAATTGTCAGATGCCAATAAAGCATTAAGTACTACAGGAAACCCTGTTGAACTTCCATTGCAAGCTCCAAATAGCAAACCATATTATGAATACAGTATTGGAATTGGGAATATCTTAAAAGTACTTCGGGTTGATTTTAACTTTAGAGGAAATTATTTAGACAATCCTGGTGCACGTAAATTTGGAATTACCTTCGGAACTGGATTCTTATTTTAAACTCTAACCATCCAAAAAGATCCCGGTTCTCTCGTTTTTTGACTTGCAAGAACTGGGCATTTAGCATGTATTTCTTCACTATATTGATGATGTAAATGATTTACAGCACCTATTATTTTAAAATTAGAATTACAGGTTAAAAAAGCTTCTAACAGATATTGTTCGTTCCACAATCTGTGATCTTTCAAAATCCAATTGTCTGGATAATCTTTAGGAGTAAAAATATCATGAACATGAACCAAAACTCCTTTTTTAATTTTTGGTAAAATTTCTAAAAACTCAAATAAAACATCTCCTTGGGGTCTAATAATATGAGAAGAATCTATAAAAAGAATGTCATTTTCTTCTAGAATTTCAAAAGCATTCATGTCAACATCTTCTACTTTTTCACGAATTAGATTCACATCCAATTCCTTCAACCAAGGCATCTCATAAGGTTCAATACTTGTATGATTGCATTCATAAGAATTATCTAACTGCTTATTTTTGTTCATCGCCTTTTGAGCGATTAATGTAGAATGCCCGCAACCAATTTCTATAAAATTCTTAGGTTTAAAATGACGAATCATATTATATAAGTACTCAGCATCTCCAGACTCAAAAGAATTGTTATTAAAGAAAAACGCTAACTCTTTTTCTTTATTTAAAGGAATTTGTAATATCTCATCGTTAAAATCAAACTTAGAAAGTAAAGTCAATTGTTCCTCTATATTAAGATCAACCCCAGGTAAATTTCGATCTTCTCGCAAAGAGGTTTCTAGATGTTTTTTAGGGTTCACTAAAGGTTGATAATAATGATCTGGAACAGGAAGAACTCCTAATTTCATAAATATCCAATCAGACAACTTTCCTATGCCTACAATTCTTATAAATTTCAACCACAAAGTAGCAAGAAATGTAAACGGAAATAAAATCTCTGAAAAAATTAGCAATAACTTTTTAATATTCTTTTTCATTTTTAAATCATTGAATCATTGGAGTGTAAACTTAACAAATATTCAACGAAAACAGAATATTACTTTAAAGCGTTTTAAAATGTAATTACATTGTCAGAATCACTCATATTTTGTAAATTTGCCCCCCAATTAAAAAGACATGAAAACATTCGACGTTTTAATAGAAATTCCAAAAGGAAGTAGAAACAAATATGAGTATGATTTTGAGTTGAAAAAAATTCGTTTTGACAGAATGCTTTTCTCTTCAATGATGTATCCAGGAGATTACGGTTTTATACCAGAAACATTAGCATTAGATGGAGATCCATTGGATGTTTTAGTAATGGGAACTGAACCAACATTTCCAATGTGTGTGATGGAAGTTAAACCTATTGGAGTGTTTCATATGGCAGATGAAAAAGGTCAAGATGAAAAATTAATTTGCGTTCCAGTTACCGATCCTATTTGGAATACATATAATGATATCACAGATTTAAATCCACATAGAAAAAAAGAAATCACACATTTTTTTCAGGTTTATAAAGATTTAGAAAAGAAAAGAGTTGATGTTGGTGGTTGGGGAGATGCTTCAGAAGCGTATGAAATTGTTGATAAATGCATTGATAGATACGAAAATAGCGAGCATAAAAAAATCGGAAATTTTAAAATCTAAATCATCTGATTTTACTTAAAATTAAAAAGCCTTACAATCTATTTGTAAGGCTTTTTCTTTCTATTTGATTTTGTTATCTTTACGCCCGTTAAAAACTAATCAAAAACAATTTAAAATATGGGATCAATGATGATTTACATGCCAATAGCGTTGGCTGCATTAGGATTAATTTACATGTTAATCAAAAAATCTTGGGTACTTAAACAAGATGCTGGTGATGGAAAAATGAAAGAAATTTCTGACCACATCTACGAAGGAGCTCTAGCTTTTTTAAATGCTGAATATAGATTATTAGCAATATTTGTAGTAATAGTAAGTGTCGCTTTAACAGCCGTGTCTTTTATAGTACCAACAACGCATTGGTTAATAGTAGTTGCTTTTATTTTTGGAGCAATCTTTTCTGCTTATGCTGGAAACATAGGAATGAAAATTGCAACCAAAACAAATGTTAGAACAACGCAAGCTGCACGTACTAGTTTACCAAATGCTCTTAAAATTTCTTTTGGCGGTGGAACAGTAATGGGATTAGGTGTAGCTGGTTTAGCTGTTTTAGGTTTAACCGGGTTTTTCATCATCTTCTATAATTATTTTATGGGTGGAGCAGATGGAACTTTTTCTGTGGGCAGCATGACTATCGTATTAGAAACTTTAGCTGGTTTTTCTTTAGGTGCTGAATCTATTGCATTATTTGCAAGAGTTGGTGGAGGAATCTACACAAAAGCGGCAGATGTTGGAGCTGATTTAGTTGGTAAAGTAGAAGCTGGAATTCCTGAAGACGACCCAAGAAATCCTGCAACAATTGCAGATAATGTTGGAGACAATGTTGGTGATGTTGCTGGTATGGGAGCAGATTTATTTGGATCTTATGTTGCAACTGTTTTAGCTGCAATGGTTTTAGGAAATTATGTGATTAAAGACATGGGCGGAAGTATTGAAGATGCTTTTGGCGGAATTGGACCAATCTTATTACCAATGGCAATTGCGGGTGTAGGAATTATTATTTCTATTATCGGCACCATGTTGGTAAAAATTAAAAGTAACAACGCCAAAGAATCTCAAGTGATGAGAGCATTAAATATTGGTAATTGGACATCTATTGTTTTAGTTGCTGTTTCTTGTTTTGTTTTAGTAACTTGGATGTTACCAGAAACTATGAACATGAACTTCTTTGGAGAAGGTTTACAAGAAATTTCTTCAATGCGTGTATTTTATGCAACATTAATTGGTTTAATCGTTGGAGGAGCAATTTCTTCTGTAACAGAATATTACACAGGATTAGGAAAACCTCCAATCTTAAAAATTGTACAACAATCTTCTACTGGTGCAGGAACTAATATTATTGCCGGTCTTGCAACAGGAATGATTTCTACATTCCCGTCAGTTTTATTATTTGCTGGTGCAATTTGGGCTTCTTATGCTTTTGCAGGATTTTATGGAGTTGCTTTAGCTGCTTCGGCAATGATGGCAACAACTGCTATGCAATTAGCAATTGATGCTTTCGGACCAATTTCTGATAATGCTGGTGGAATTGCTGAAATGAGTGAACAAGAATCAATCGTTAGAGAACGTACAGATATTTTAGATTCAGTTGGTAACACAACTGCTGCAACAGGAAAAGGTTTTGCAATCGCTTCTGCTGCTTTAACATCATTAGCTTTATTTGCTGCATATGTAACTTTTACTGGAATAGACGGAATTAACATTTTTAAAGCGCCTGTTTTAGCAATGTTATTTGTAGGTGGAATGGTTCCAGTAGTATTTTCTGCTTTGGCAATGAATGCTGTTGGAAAAGCTGCCATGGAAATGGTAAATGAAGTAAGACGTCAGTTTAGAGATATTCCTGGAATTATGGAAGGAACTGGAAAACCAGAGTACGATAAATGTGTTGCAATTTCTACCGAAGCTTCTTTAAGAGAAATGATGTTGCCAGGTTTATTAACTATCGGATTTCCTTTAATTATTGCTTTTGTTCCAATGTTATTCGGAATGGATAATTTAGCAATTGCTGAAATGTTAGGTGGTTATATGGCTGGAGTTACAGTTTCTGGTGTACTTTGGGCAATCTTCCAAAATAATGCTGGTGGAGCTTGGGATAATGCAAAAAAATCTTTTGAAGCTGGTGTTGAAATTAATGGAGAAATGACATTCAAAGGTTCTGAAGCGCATAAAGCAGCGGTAACTGGAGACACAGTTGGAGATCCTTTTAAAGATACGTCTGGACCATCAATGAATATTTTAATTAAATTAACATGTTTAATCGGATTGGTAATTGCTCCGATTTTAGGAGGTCATTATGTTGAGCCGGTTAATTCTGATGTAAATGTAAATGTTTGGATTGATAAAGACGGAACGAAACATGAAGTAAAAGGAAACTTTACATTTGTTGCAGATAATGATGGAAATCACAACACAAAAGAAGTGAAGGTTGAAATGAAAAAAGGTGAAGGTAATTTAGTTACTGCAACTGTAACTACTATTTCAACAATTAATGGTAAAAAAGAGGAAACTAAAAAAGAATTTAAAGGAACTGAAGCTGAGGTAAAAGCTAAAATTGATGGTTTACATAAAATGGATGGAGATCATTCTAAAATGAAAAAAATCATCAAAAAAGAAGTTCACAAAGAAGAAAAACATAAAGAAAAGCATGATCATTAATTCTTGAATTCAATTCGTAAAAAAAGCATCTCAATTGAGATGCTTTTTTATTTCAATTCAAATTGTATTTTATCTTTTGTAGTTTTTTGAGCCAAAATATTTATTGCTTCTTCAGTAAGTTGTAACACTCTTGGATAACCACCAGTTACTTGACAATCTCGCATTAAAATAATTAACTCTCCAGATGGTGTCAATTGCACAGTTCCTGGTAAAACGCCAGAAGTTAAAATAGGTTTTAATTGATTTTTAAACACTTCTTTTAATCGATATCCTACTCTATTATTATCATTTGAAATTGTAAATTGAGTTTCAATTAATAGCTCTTGTTCCGTTTTTGACAACAACTCAAACTCTGGCCCTTTACAGCAATTTATACATTTTGCTGTGAAATTATGTTCCTCAATTTTAATTTTTGATAACGTTTTTTTATTTTCTGATGTAGTTGAATTTATTTTTATTTGATCTCCTTTTTTAAGAACAAAACTTGTAGTTATTCCTTTATAAAAACTTTTACTATTAAGCACAACTTCTGATGAAATTCCTCCCAGAATACTCAAATAGGTTCGAACTCCAAATATTTTTTTACCGAATGACAAAACTGAACCTTTTTTAACATCTAAAACTGAATTCATGGATACTTTTTCTCCATCAATTGTTGGGGTAAAATTTGCCCCAGTTAAACAAATTTGTAAACCCTTCTCAAATAAAAACTTACAGCCACCAAAAGTAATTTCTATGACAGCCTCTTCTAAACTATTATGCAATAATTGATTTCCAATTTTAGTAGCATATGAATCCATAACTCCAGAAACAGGAACGCCAATATGTGCAAAACCCGATCTTCCTAAATCTTGAATAGAACTATATATTCCTGAATTTAAAACTGTAATCATTATATCTTTTGTAATTGATAGTTTTTGCCTTTTACTTGATTTTTTATGTAATTAAATTCCTCAAAAGAAACGCTTTTGAAAGTAATTTTATCACCTGCTTTAGCAAAACAGGGATGTTGGTTTTGTACCTCAAAAAAAGAAATTGGTGAGTTTCCAATAATATTCCATCCGCCAGAACTTTGATTTGGATAAACGCCCGTTTGATTCCCACCAATAGCAACTGCACCTTTTGGAACATGTAATCTTGGCGTTGCTTTTCTTGGAATAATAATTTGTTCATTCAATCCGCCCAAGTATAAAAAACCAGGTAAAAACCCGATAAAATAAACTGTATAAATTGTTTCCGTATGTAATTGAATAATTTCTTGTGTACTTATTTTTATTGTTTTTGAAATTTCATCTAAATCAATTCCAAATTGTTTATCATAGCAAACAGGAATTTCCCAATGTGCTATTTTTTTCTTTTCGATGAAAGATTTATGTTGGTATAATTCTTTTAAAAAAGCAATTTTTTCGATTGAATTTATGAGCACAAAATCATATACAAGTAATATCGAATTATAACCAACAATACAATCTTTTAGTTCTAGCTCTTTTTCAATTTTGCTTTTAAAATTTAAAATATCATTTAAGATAATTTCACTAATTTCAGAAGACCATTCAATTAAAATAGCGCTGTCTCCATAGGTTTTATATGAAAGTTGGAAGTTAGACAACTTGAATATTTTGAATTTTTAATAATGCTGTTACTTCTTGCAAAATTTCGAGAGCATTTTGATTATCGCCATGAATACAAAATGTATCTGCTTTTATTTTTATCAATGAATTTGAAATTGATTTAACACAATTATTCTGAATCATATTTAATACATGCTCATACACTTTTTTGGGGTTCGAAATAATTGCATTTGATTCAGTCCTAGAAACTAGAGACAAATCATTATTGTAATTTCTGTCAGCAAAAGCTTCGTATTTAATCTTGATGTTGTTTTCAATTGCTACTTTTTCAATCTCTGAATTATACGGAACATATAAATAAGCGTTCTCTACATATTTTTTAATAGCATTAACAAAAACTGTTGCTACATTTTTATCCTTAGCTATTAAATTATATAAAGCTCCATGTGCTTTAATATGGTGTAATTTAACATTCTTTCTATGCAGTCGTTCTAGAAAGAAATCTAATTGAACGACAATATTTTTTTGTAAATCTTCATCAGAAATATTCATCATTTTTCTTCCAAAATTTTCTTTGTCAGGAAAAGATGGATGTGCGCCAATCTTAACATGATGGTCAATTGCTAATTGAATGGTTTTATCAATCGATTTTTCATCTCCAAAATGACCTCCACAAGCAATATTACAAGACGAAATATACTGCATTAAAAGATGCTCATTCTCTACTCCTTCTCCAACATCACAATTAAAATCTATATGTTTCATTTATAGCATATTAAAAACTTTGAGTATTCCTTTTAATCCAAGAAAAACGGTTCCAATAACGATAATTAATCCAAAAACATTTTGCTTTTTTGAATTCACATAAGTACCTAATACAGATTTTTTATTCATAATCCACAATAAAATTCCAGCTATAATTGGTAATAACATTCCGTTTGCAACTTGTGCAAATTTTATAATTTCAATTGGTTTTAACCCAAATGATGAAAAGAAAACTCCTAGTGCTAAAACAATAATCCAAACGGCTCTAAACTGTTTTGATTTTAATCCAACGTTCCATCCTAAACATCCTTTTGCTACATAAGCGGCAGCTAATGGAGCTGTAATTGCAGAAGTAATTCCTGCCGCAAACAATCCAATTGAAAGAAAATATTTTGAAAACTCTCCATAAAGTGGCGCTAATCCTTTCGCTAAATCTGATGCATTTGAAATTGTGCTGGTTTGTATTCCTGCTGCAGAAACCATAATTGCCATAGAAACCAATCCTCCTAGAATAATCGAAATAATGGTGTCTTTTTTAGCAAATGAAATATCTTCTTTTTTCTTCCATCTTTCTTTAACTAATGAGGCATGTAAAAACAAATTATATGGAACAACTGTAGTGCCAATTAAACCAATTATTATTAATAAACTATTATCAGGAAAACTCGGAATAAAAGTTCCTTTAAAAATTTCTGAGAGATTTGGTTTTGTTATAATTGCCGTAATAACAAATGAAATACTCATAATTAAAACAAGTGTAACTAATACTTTTTCAAGTACTTTATAATTACCGATGTACAATAAAACAAAGGCAATAACACCAACAAGCAAACTAATATTGTTTATAGAAAATGCCCCTATATTAAACTCTGATTTACCCAAAATAGTTTCAAGACCTAAAACTCCTCCACTAATATTACCTGCTTCATAAGATGCATTACCAACTACAAT
>TARA_R110002124_G_scaffold129114_3_pt1 | contig 10409 bp, 8 predicted proteins | sample TARA_R110002124 | Tara Oceans TARA_R110002124 (sample SAMEA4397445) | marine metagenome | biome: Polar Biome; feature: [SRF] surface water layer (ENVO:00010504); material: water (ENVO:00002006), including particulate matter (ENVO:01000060) such as... | depth 5 m | reverse complement strand
CGAGGAAGCGAGTCCAGTGCGCGGGCGAAATAGCCTGAGGAGAAGTTGACCACGAAGGGGTCTGTTTCAGCCGGGAAATGATCAAGCCGGGGCATGACGCTGGTGGTGCCGGTTTCGGTCATGTGGTTGAGCACGCGGCAGACATATTCCGACGTGAGATCGGCCTTCAGGGTCCACGAGGCGTTGGTGTAGCCGAAGGTGAGCGCCATGTTCGGCACGTTCGACAGCATCACGCCCTTATAGTTCAGAAGCTCGCCCGCATGGATCGGCTTGCCGTCAATGCTGGCATCGATGCCATTCATGTATTGAAGGTTCAGGCCGGTGGCCGAGACCACGATATCGGCTTCAAGCGTCTCGCCGGATTTCAGGCGGATGCCGTCAGCGGTGAAAGATTCGATATGGTCGGTGGCGACGTCAGCCTTGCCGGATTTGATGGCTTCGAACAGGTCGGAATCCGGCACCAGGCACAGGCGCTGTTCCCACGGCTTGTAGCTGGGGGTAAAGTGCTTTTCGACGTCATAGTCCGGACCGAGCTCCTTGCGCACCATGCCGAGCAATTGCTCGCGCACCTTTTCGGGCTTTGTCTGGGTCTGGTTGTAGAAGAACTGACCCATCGTGACATTGCGCCAGCGGATGATGTTGTAGGCCCAGCTTTCAGGCAGGATCTTGCGCAGGAAGGTGGCGAACTTGTCGACGGCCGGGCGCGACACGACGTAGGATGGCGAGCGCTGCAGCATCGTGACATGGGCGGCCTTGTCGGTCATTGCCGGGACCAGCGTGACGGCTGTGGCGCCTGAGCCGATAATGACGACCTTCTTGCCGGTATAGTCGAGATTTTCCGGCCAGAGTTGCGGGTGGATGATCTGGCCCTTGAAGTCTGCCTCGTTCGGGAAGTCAGGACGGAAGGGTTTATCGTAGCTGTAATAGCCGCCGCAGAGGAACAGGAAGCGGCACGTCGTGCGTTCGGTTGTGCCGCCATGGTCGAGCGTGACGTTCCAGAGATGATCGGCGCTGGACCAGTCTGCAGCCACGACCTTGGTGTTGAACTGGATCTTGTCGGTGATGCCGTTTTCGTGAGCTGTTTCCCGCACGTATTTGCGGATATTGGGGCCATCCGCGATGGCCTTGGCATCTGTCCACGGTTTGAAATTGTAGCCCAGCGTATACATGTCGCTGTCCGAGCGGATGCCGGGATAGCGGAAGAGATCCCATGTGCCACCAATCGCGTCGCGCGCTTCGATGATCCGGTAGGACCGGTCAGGGCATTCCCTGTTGAGGTGAACCGCTGCGCCAATGCCGGAAAGGCCTGCGCCGATGATGAGTACGTCTGTGTCTGTCTGGGTCATGCCCGAACGTTACATCGCGAAACTCAAAGTCACAATACATGACGCTAGTGTCACTTATTATGTATTCGGCCTTCTATACGGAGGCTGCCTTGCCGAAGGCGTTCGCGTGGCGGATTTGCTTCTGAACGAGAGGCAGGATGTCCTCATTGCCGGCGATGATCGAGCCGGTCTGGAGGACGTCACCACCGTCAATTTCCTCGACATAGCCGCCGGCCTCGCGCACGAGAACGATGCCTGCAGCGACATCCCACGGCTTGAGGTTGCGCTCCCAGAAGCCATCGAACCGGCCGGCAGCGACCCATGCGAGATCAAGCGCGGCTGAACCATAGCGGCGGATACCGGCGCAAACGGGCGTCATCGCCGCAATCTCGCGCGCAAATTCAACATGGTGGTTTTCAGACTTGCCGACCCAGGGCGTGCCGGTGGCGATAACGGCTTCGCTCAGCTTGCGGCGGGTGGCAACGCGCAGCTTGCGCTGTTCGAGCCAAGCGCCGCGACCTGTTTCAGCCCAGAAAATCTCGTTCTTGGCGACATCGAAGACGACGCCGGTGAGCAACTGGCCTTCGCGCTCAAGGGCGATCGACACACAATAGTGCGGCTGGCCGTGCAGGAAGTTCAGCGTGCCGTCGAGCGGGTCGACGATGAAGCGGTTGGACTTGTCGGAGCCTTCGATGACGCCGCGCTCTTCCATGACGAAGCCATAGCCGGGACGGGCCTTGGACAGCTGGGCGTAGATGATCTCTTCGGCGCGGTGATCGGCATTGGACACAAAATCGCCAGGGCCCTTCTTGGAGACCTGGAGGTTCTCGACCTCCCCGAAATCGCGCGCGAGCGCCCGGCCTGCGGCGCGGGCGGCGGCGATCATCACGGAACCGACGGGGGAGGGCTTGGACATGGGTGTTCCTGACTAGTCTGCGCGGCGCAGGTAGGTGCTGTCGGCGGTCTGGACGACGATGCGTTCACCAACGCCAACGAAGGGCGGGACGAGGACGCGGATATCGCCGGTGCACATGGCGGGTTTGAAGCTGTTGGCCGCCGTCTGGCCTTTGACGACCGGCTCTGTATCGAGGATTTCGAGTGTAACCTGATCGGGCAGGGCCACGCCGATGGGACGTTCGCCGTAGAATTCGATCTGGACCATCATGGAGTCCTGAAGGAAGGCGCCCTGATCACCGATGAAATCACGCTCGATCATGATCTGCTCGTAGGTTTCAGTGTCCATGAACGTGAAGGCGTTCTCGTCGGCGAAGAGGAACTGGAACTCTTTCTGCTCAAGACGCACGCGCTCGACCGACTCGTTGGCACGGAAGCGGGTGTTGGATTTTGATCCGTTGAACAGGTTGCGAAGTTCGACCTGGTTGAACGCGCCACCCTTGCCGGGTTTGACGGCCATGGTCTTGATCGCGCGCCAGACGGTGCCTTCGTGCTCGATGACGTTGCCGGGCTTGATTTCATTACCATTGATCTTGGGCATTGAAGTCGTCCTTGTTGGGGTTTGGCGCGGGTTAAGCCTTTGCCGCGCAAGGGTCAAGCGGCGGGGTGTTAACGCGGTTGCAGCTGATCCAGCAGGGCATTGAAGGCGATTATGGCAGCGACTGCGCCCTGTGGATGGTTCCAGACACCTGAGGAGACGGCGATGAAGTCGGCGCCGGCGGTAATCAGCGGCGCTGCGTTCTCGACCGTGATGCCGCCAATCGCGACGCAGGGCAGTTCCATCGTTTCCTGCCAGAATTCGAGCAATTCGAGTTCGGCGGGCACGGTGCCAGCCTTGGTCTGTGTCGGGTAGAAGGCGCCGAAGGCGACATAATCTGCGCCCTGTTCACCCGCCGCCATGGCCGCATGGCGGCTGTTCTTCGCGGTGGCACCCAGAATGGCGTCCGGGCCGACAATCTCGCGGGCCTGTTTCACGGTCATGTCTTCCGGGCCGATATGGACGCCATCAGCGTTAAGTTCGACGGCGAGTTCAGGGCTGTCATTAATGATGACCGCGGCGCCATAAGCCTGTGCCATCGCCGTGACGGCCTCAGCAACGGCCCGCGTTGCGGGAACATCAATCATCCCGTCATCGCCTTTGAGGCGGATTTGCAGAGAGGCGACGTCACCGGCTTCAAGCGCCCCTTCGAGCAGGGCGGCGAATTCCGGCACATCGTCAATGCGCGGGGGCGTGATGAGATAGAGGCGCGTACGCTCGCGCGGGGGGATAATGTCAGCCATGGGCGGGCTCTCTAGCCCAAGCAGGGCAGGGAAGGAAGCTGGCCGTTACGGTTACTTGGGGCCGACGCGTATTGTGCTGGCGGGATTGTTGGCCAGCGCCTTGCCCTTGCGCATCGGGCGGGGCTCGAGATCGCCGCCGCAATTCGGGCAGACGCCGTCGAGCGGACCATCTGCGCAATCGGCGCAGAAGGTGCACTCGAACGAGCAGATGAAGGCGCCGACTTCGTCCGGGGCGAGGTCAGCATCGCAACGTTCACAATTGGGACGCATCTCAAGCATGCTCTATTCCGTCTTTGCGGCGTTGATCAGGAATTGCTCATAGGCTTCCGGTGTCCAGTCGCGACCGAGGAAGTCGTGCACGAGCTGTGCGGCCGGTTTCGATGAGCCGGGCGCAAGGACGCTGTCGCGATACCGCGCGGCGGTGGCCGTGTCGCGCAGGCCATTCTTCTCGAATTCCGTGAACAGGTCTGTTGAGATCGCGAGCGACCATTGATAAGTGTAGTAGATCGCCGAATAGCCATCAAGATGACCGAAGCTGGCATAGCGATGGACGTCGGGCAGGGTCTCGAACGGGCTGAGGGCGGACTGGCGTTCATCCCATATCTCGTTGAAGTCCACTTCATCGGGTGGGCGATTGTAATAGTTGAGCGAAACGCCAGCATACATAAGCTGGCGAAGCGTGCCGAGACCTTTGCCGAAGTCGCGTGCGGCATTCATTTTCGCAACGAGTTCACGCGGAATCGTCTCGCCTTCCGCGTTGACGGCGAACTTGGCGAGCGTGTCATAGTCCCAGATCCAGTTTTGCAACATCTGCGAGGGGGCTTCGATGAAGTCCCATTCCAGGTTGCTCATGCCGAGGCTGGCAAAGTCGGGCTGGCCCGAGAACATCAGGTGAATGAGGTGGCCGAACTCGTGGAGGAAGGTCTCGACCTGGCGGTGTTCCATCAGGCCGGTCGTGTGATCGCCTGCCGGGAAATTGCACATCAGGACACCGACGGGCACGCCATCAGAGGTCGGACCGAAGCGAACCGGGAAGGCGGCGGCGTGTTTGAACTTGCCGTTGCGCGGGTGCATGTCGAGATAGAAGCGACCGACCAGTTCGCCGTTGCGATGCATTTCATGGGCGGTGACGCTGGCGTCCCAAGCAGGCGCGCTGTCCCAGGTCGTGATCTCAACGCCGAACAGGTCTTCGACCAGCGTGAAGATGCCAGCACGGACATTGTCATAGGCAAAATATTGCCGGACTTCCTGTGAATCGAGCGCGTAGTCGGACTGGCGAATCTGTTCGGAGAGGAAGGAACTGCTCCATTCGGGCACAAGGGTTGCGTCCGGCTGGGTTTCGTTCAGCTTGCTCAGCAATCGACCATGTTCGATGCCTGCTGCATCGGTGGCGGCTGCCTCGACCCGCGCAAGAAAGGCCTCGGCCACATCTGGTGAGCCGGTCATCTTGTCTTCGGTGACGTAAGCCGCCCAGTTCGGATAACCGAGCAGGGTGGCCAGTTCGTAGCGCTTCTCCAGTAGCCGACGCAGCGGCTCCACATTCTCGGGATAGGCGCGATTGTTGATCTGGCGCAGCAGGTCTTTGCGCAGGGCTTCGTTCGACGAATAGGAGAAGATCGGTCCGGTGTCGGGATAGTCCGTCGTGATGGTGATCTTGCCGTTTTCGTCTGGCTGGTGCGCCTCGATATAGTCCTCAGGCAGACCGTCGAGCGCGGCGACGGAATCGAGCTGGACCGACCCCTGGATTTCACGGAGGTTCTTGCTGAATTCGGAACTGATCTCGGCCAGTTCAGCGTTCAGGGCACGGACCTTGTCACGGGTTTCCTCGTCCTTGTCGATGCCGAACCGGCGATAGTCCCGCAGGAGGCGGGCCAGCAGAAAGGCTTCGCGTTCGTTGAGCGTGGTCGTGTCGATTGCGGCGAGACGGTCATAGACCGGCCTGGACAGGCTGAGGCGCGTCAGCACATCGGATGTGCGTTGCTGGCAGAGATCGGCCACGTCGCGCAGGCTGGCATCCGGATTGGCCTCGGCCACCACGCTGGCTTCGCCATAACCAATCGAGTAGCCGAGGTTTGTGAGCGTATCGAGGAACTTGAGATCGGCTGCGCCAGCAGTTGCGTCGCGTGCCTCCATGTCGGCAATCATCTTGTTCACGAGATCGAGGGAATTGTCGCAGCGGACCGTGAAGGCGTCGGCGCTGGCGGGGGCAACAATGAGCTGAGCCATCATCGCCCTGTCTTCGGTCTCGAGCGCGTTGACCGGTGCCGGGGCGGGTACTTCAGCCCTTTTTGCCGCTGGTGTGCAGGCGGCCGCAATCAGCGCGAGACTCGCCAGCGGCAACGCGAGGGGGAGGAATTTCATCAGGTGCAGTCCTTGGCAAAAGGCGGGAGTGCCTGGGTAGGTCGCCGCCAGAATTTGAACACCACTATGGTCTGGCCATCCGGCGTGTGTCCACCCTTGGCAGGCGGTATTGCGCGCACAAAAAAGGCGGCCCGCAGGCCGCCTGATTCAGAACAGGGGAGGGCGGATCAACCGGCGCGGGATGCCTGGAAGATGCCGTCAATCGTTGACGCCAGTGTCGCATCGAATTCAGCGTCGCTTTGCTGGGCTGAAAGGCCCTCGGTCAGCGCCCGCGAGAAGCTGGCAATCATGCGGGTGTTCTGGGCCAGTTTCGCATTCGCATCCTGGCGGCTGTAACCGCCCGACAATGCGACGACGCGCATGACGCGGGGATGTTCGCACAGTGATTTGTACTGGTTGGCCTTTTCCGGCAGCGACAGTTTCAGCATGACCTGCTTGTCGGAGGGAAGGGCGTCGAGCTGTTTGGTGATTTCGGCCAGCAGGATGTCTTCAGCTGCGGCCTTGTCGGCGATCGTGATTGTCACTTCAGGCTCGATGATCGGCATCAGGCCATGACCGAGGATCTGGCGGCCAACATCGAATTGCTGGGCAACGATGGAGGCAATGCCTTTCGGATTGGCGGCATTGATGACAGAGCGCATCTTTGTACCAAAAATGCCCTTGGACACGGCCTTCTCGAGCAGGGCGTCAAGGTCAGGCATCGGTTTCATCAGCTGGACGTCGTCAGCTTCGTCCGCCAGGCCCTTGTCGACCTTGAGGAAGGGAACAACCTTGCGTTTCTGCCAGAGGTATTCGGCTGTGGGCGTGCCGTCGATATCGCCGTCCATGGTGCGTTCGAACAGGATGGCACCCATCACCTTGCTGCCCTCAAAAGCGGGCGACTTGATGATGCGGGCACGCATCTGGTGGATCAGGTCGAACATTTCCTCATCGTTCGCATAAGCATTTTCTTCCACGCCATACAGGCGCAGTGCTTTCGGGGTGGAGCCACCCGACTGGTCTAGAGCGGCAATAAAACCGTCTTTGCTGGCGGCCTGTTCGGCCATTTCCGAAATCTTGTTGTCCATTACTGTGTCAAAACTCATTGCTAGGGGCCCTGCTACGTTTGTCTTTATGCAAACGTCCGCATTCAAGTATCGTGCCGTCTCAGGGCGTCTACGCCCGGTAGCGGTTTACCTTCCATCCATTCGAGGAAGGCGCCGCCTGCGGTCGACACGAAGGTGAAGTCATTAGCGACGCCAGCATGATTGAGTGCGGCGACCGTGTCACCCCCGCCAGCGACAGCAACAAGCTTGCCGGCCTTGGCGCGCGAAGCGGCGGCCTTAGCGGCGTCGACGGTGGCCGTGTCGAAGGGGGTCAGTTCAAAGGCGCCGAGCGGACCGTTCCAGACCAGGGTCCTGGCAGTGTCCATTGCGGCTTCGAGCCTGGCCACGGTTTGCGGACCGGCGTCGAGGATCATTTCGTCGTCTGCGACGTCATCGAGGCCGCAGGTGCGATTGGCGGCATTGGCGGCAAAGTCCTTCGCCACCACCAGGTCGCGGGGCAGGAGGATTTCGCAGCCATTCTTGCCAGCGATGGCCTCGATTTCGCGGGCCGTATCGGCAAGGTCATGCTCACACAGCGATTTACCAACCGAATGCCCGCGGGCAGCCAGGAATGTGTTGGCCATGCCGCCGCCAATGGCGAGCGCATCTACCTGAGTCACGAGATTTTTCAGGAGATCTATCTTCGAGGAGACTTTCGCGCCGCCAACGACAGCCAGAACCGGTTTCACCGGCGCGCCGAGTGCCTTGTCGAGCGCCACGAGTTCACGCTCCATGGCGCAACCGGCATAGGCGGGCAGCAGTTCTGCGAGAACGGCAGTCGAGACGTGGCGGCGATGGGCGGCCGAAAAGGCATCATTGACGTAGATGTCGCCGAGTTCGGCGATCTCTTTGGCCAGCGCCATGTCGCCCTTTTCCTCACCCGCGTAGAAGCGCGTGTTTTCGAGCAGGATCACACCGGCAGGGGCCAGGTCGGAGATAGCTGACTTGACGTGATCGCCCTTGCAGTCTGCCACGAAGGAGACGTTTGAGCCGAGCACTTTTGCGAACGCGCCTGCAATCGGCGCAAGGCTCATCTCTACAATACGCTCGCCCTTGGGGCGGCCGAAATGGGCCAGCAGAACGACCTTGGCACCCTGGGTGCGCAAGGTCTGAACTGTGTCGACGGCAGAGCGCAGACGCGTGTCGTCAGTGACAAGGCCCTTGTCCATAGGCACGTTGAAATCAACGCGGACGAGGGCTGTCTTGCCTTTCAGGTCGCCGGCGTCGGCGATGCGTTTGAAGGTCATCGCCGTGTCGCCCTTACAGGAATTTCGACATTACGAGCGCGGTGTCGCTCATGCGGGTCGCGAAACCCCACTCATTGTCATACCAGGTCAGGATGGAGACGAAGTTGCCGTCCATGACCTTGGTCTGGTCGAGGTGGAAGATCGATGAACGGTTGTCGTGGATAAAGTCGCACGAGACGTTTGGCTGGTCTGTGAAGCCCAGCACGCCTTTCATCGGGCCGTCATTCGCGGCGGCGATGATGGCAGCGTTGATCTCTTCCGGCGTTGTCTTCTTCTTCGACACAAATTTCAGGTCAACGACCGAGACGTTGGGTGTCGGCACGCGGATCGAGATACCGTCCAGCTTGCCCTTGAGTTCCGGCAGGACGAGGCCGACAGCCTTGGCGGCGCCAGTGGAGGTCGGGATCATTGAGAGCGCGGCGGCGCGGCCCCGGTAGAGATCCTTGTGCATCTGGTCGAGCGATGGCTGGTCGTTTGTATAGGAGTGGATCGTGGTCATCATGCCTTTTTCGATGCCGATCAGGTCGTTCAGGACCTTGGCGACAGGCGACAGGCAGTTGGTTGTGCACGAGGCGTTGGAGACGACCATGTCGTCTTTCGTGATCGAGTCATGGTTGACGCCGTAAACGATGGTCTTGTCGGCATTGGTGGCCGGTGCGGAGACCAGCACGCGTTTGGCGCCGGCGGCAAGGTGAGCCGAGGCCTTTTCCTTGTCGGCGAAGATGCCGGTGCATTCCATGGCGATGTCGATGTCGAGTTCGCGGTGGGGCAGGTCCTTGGGGTCGCGGATTGCCGTGCAAAGGATCGGCTTGCCATTGATCACGATCTTGTCGCCGTCGACCTGGACGTCAGCCGGGAAGCGACCGTGAACGGAATCGAAGCGCAGGAGGTGGGCGTTCGTGGCGACAGGGCCGAGATCGTTGATCGCGACAACTTCAATGTCCTTGCGGTCATGCTCGATGATGGAGCGAAGGACGAGACGTCCGATACGACCGAAACCATTGATTGCAACACGTATTGCCATTTTGATATTTCTCCTCAGACGGGATAAAAACTACGACTTTGCAGGCCCTTTACGACGCTGCGGCCTGCCCGTCCACCCGGATTGCCTGCGGTATCGGGCCGCAAAACCGGGGTTTCCAAGGCGGGCAACAGCAAGGCCCGGACACTGAACGCGCAGCTTGCAATATCCATGCTATTTTAGCGTGGACTTGGCCGGGCGCGCCTGTATTGCCTGTTAGCCTGCTAACAAGGTGGGCTCCGGGTGACACGTCGCTTCCGATCTACATCAGTTTCAGCCTGTTGTGTGCAGGCATGAAGCCGGCCGGACGGTCTCTCGCCGACTGGGGGCTCTTCTGGTTGCTCAGCTTTGTCTGGGCGAGCGCCTACATGTTGACGCGCATGGCGGTCGATAAAGGCCATGCTGATGCGGGCCTGCCCGCAGAATGGGTGATTTCAGGGCGCCTGACGATCGGGGCGATTGCACTGTGGTGTGTGCTGTTGGCGACCCGCCAGCATTTACCGCCCCTGTCTGACCGGCGACGCTGGACGGCCATTATCGGGATGGGGCTGGTCGGCTCTGTCATTCCCTTCTTCCTGATCACGATTGCGCAGGAGACCGTGAACTCGAGTCTGGCGGCGCTGTATACAGCAGCTGTGCCGATCTTCGTGGCGATTGGCGCACATGTCCTGTTTCACGATGAGCGCCTATCGGCGGGCTCGATTGTGGGCGTCGTGGTGGGTTTTGGCGGCGTGGCGCTGCTGTTTGGCCCTGAAGCGATGAAGGGGCTCGGTTCAGCGAGCACGCTGGCCCAGCTCATGCTGGTTGGAGCCACGATGGCTTATGCCGGGTCGAATCTTATTGCGCGCGGTGCGCCTCTGATGCGGGCCATTCCGTTTGCGACGGCGTTTGTGTCTGTGGCGGCGATCGTGTCATGGCCGCTCGCGCTGCTGGTGGACCCCGATAGTGTGAATGCCGGATGGGACAACTGGCTGGCGGTGGTCGCGCTGGGTATTGGCCCGACAGCGCTGGCGCAGGCGCTGTACATGCTGTTGATCGCACGAACTTCCGCAACATTCCTTGCGCTCACCGGCTATGCTATCCCGGTGGTTGCGGCCGTCATGGGCTTTGTCTTCTTTGGCGAAATGCAAAGTTG
>TARA_R110002124_G_scaffold3473_3_pt1 | contig 10410 bp, 13 predicted proteins | sample TARA_R110002124 | Tara Oceans TARA_R110002124 (sample SAMEA4397445) | marine metagenome | biome: Polar Biome; feature: [SRF] surface water layer (ENVO:00010504); material: water (ENVO:00002006), including particulate matter (ENVO:01000060) such as... | depth 5 m | reverse complement strand
GATATCAAACCAAAAGATCACAGGAAAGTAATGGCAGAAATGCTGAAGCCAATGATCGAAGAATTATTCGGCAACGAATACGAACCATATGAAGAAAAGGAGGATGAGTGATGACTATGAGAACTTACGACATCAATCAATACGCACTGAAACTCAGGCGGTCAGGCAAACTTCTCCGCGAAATAGGCGAGGAGCTAGGCGTAAGCAAAGAGCGAGCAAGAACACGTGTTATATTCGGAACCAGACAAGAAAAAGCATTTGAGCGTGGAAAAAACACCACAATAATGGGTGACTTATTTATGTCATATAAACCAATGGCCGCAATAAAACATCTGGGGGCAGAAAATATGACCTTCACAGAGTTTCTTGAAAATGTATCACAACAAAAACTTGTGGAAACAATACATGTTGGAAAAGAAGCCGTTAAAGAAATACTCTACGAACTGCGTAAAAAAAACGTATCAGAAAAAATAATCCAAGACTGGTTAAACGTAGAATTTAAAAAGGTAAAAAAAGTAAAAAAAAAACGGTGTGACGCAGGCATACCAAATGGGCCAGAAGAAAAATTTGAAACATGCCAGCAATTTGTCATAGACGAAGGCAGGATGTTTATGGGTAGCCTATGCAACGAGCCGCTACTGACAAAACAGAAAAAATACTGCACTGAGCATAAAAGGAATAAGCCATGATAGTTAAATCTTGGAAGTTTAAGGGGTATGATAAGGCAGATAACTTTCCACCTTGGGTCCAGCAAAATACTAGCAAACGTGCAAACTCAGATCTTATTTGGGTCCACACACAGGAAGGCGAAATGTCAGCTAAAGAAGGTGAGTGGATCGCAATCGATATAAAAGGTCACCTCACAATATATGAAGAAAAACCAGATAGTCTCGGAAAAGATATCATAGCTGGAATCGCCTTCGCAATTATATCAGCAGTCACAATTATAACTTTCCTAGCATGGTAACAAAACAATTCGCACAGCATTGCTTTGAGCAGTACAAAATGAACCACCACGGTTATCATGGGTTCAATCACTGGGCCAGAGTAATGAAACACGGCAGATTCCTTGCAGCTAAAGAAAATGCCAATCTTAAAGTCGTAGAGTTGTTTTGTATTATGCATGATACTCAAAGACAAAATGAAAATAGAGATCCCATGCATGGATGTAGAGCTGCAAAGTTCGCACACAAAGTTAGAGGAATATGGTTCGACATAAGTGACAGAGATATGCGCCTACTTGACGAAGCTCTAACATACCATTCAGACGGCTACACAGATGCAGATATAACAGTTCAAACCTGTTGGGACGCAGATAGGCTGGATCTTGGAAGAGTTGGCATTAAACCCAATCCAAAAAAACTCTGTACTCAAACAGCAAAAGATATTATCATAGAGGTAGTTTAGATATCTCTGTCTCTACCTCAAAACTTGGCCCACCTCGGTGGGCCTTTCTTTTTTTTAAATTCTACATTACATTCAAATTAAGAAAGGTATTCATATGTCAAAGAAAAAATCTAAGAACCCTGTCGGTAGGCCAAAGTTCGAGGTCACTGAAGAGGTTCTAGAAAACGTAGAAAATCTTATGACCAAAGGACTAACAGTAGAACAATGCTCTGGGATGTTGGGTATTTCGCCATCAACTTTCTATCTGCATCAGGCAGAAAATTCGGAGTTTTCAGATAGGATAAAGGTTGGGCAGGCTCGCGGCATTGATGCCGTGACCAATGCACTCTTTGAAAATGCCACCGTGGATCGTAACGTCCCTTCGATTATATTCTACCTGAAAAACCGCGCAGGATGGGTCGATAAAACAGAAACAAAAATTCAAGAGGAAAAAACAATAACACTGGATCTCACAAGGATTGGAACACATGAACTCGCAGCAATTGAACGAGCTTTTGAGCAATCTCACGCTGGAGCAAGTCAGAGCGGAGAAATACCGCAGATCATTGAGGGAGTTTACGAAGGCAGCTTGGCAGACGATTGAACCGGGCGTCGATTTTCAAAACAACTGGCACATCGATGCAGTAAGTGATCACCTCCAAGCTGTGGTGGAGGGCGACATTAAGCGCCTGATCATAAATGTGCCGCCACGCCACATGAAGTCAATCAGTGTGGCCGTTTCTATGCCAGCGTGGGCTTGGACAATCCAACCGTCCAAGAAGTTTCTATACGCCTCATATGCATCCTCCCTGTCAATTAGGGACAGTGTCAAGTGTCGCCGATTAATCGACAGCCATTGGTACAAAAGGCATTTCGGGGATATGTTTGATCTGACAGACGATCAAAACCAAAAGCAGCGTTTTGAAAACGATAAGACAGGCTATAGGATCGCCACCAGTGTCGGCGGTGCGCTGACTGGTGATGGTGGTGACATAATCTGTATTGATGATCCACACAACGTAGTAGATACAGACAGCTCTAAAGTGCGTGAAGGTGTGCTTGACTGGTGGGATCAAGCCATGCAAACACGGCTAAATGATCCGCGAACTGGCGCATTTGTTATTATTATGCAGCGCGTCCATGAACAGGATCTGACAGGCCACATACTGGCCAATCAGTTAGGTCAGGAATGGGATCACCTCTGTCTGCCTGCAAGATACGAAATAGGTCACCCATCGCCTACAAAATCTTCTTTAGGGTTTACAGATCCGCGCACAAAAGAGGGAGATTTGCTTTGGCCAGAGCGAATTGATGATCGTACACTATCAACCCTAGAACGCTCGCTTGGCTCATACGCAGCCGCTGGGCAGCTCCAACAGCGCCCTAGCCCCAAAGGGGGCGGCATACTGAAAGCTTCATGGTGGGTTCCTTGGGAGAGCGAGGATCTACCAGAAATTGAATATGTACTGCAATCCTACGATACTGCATTTGAATCTAAAGAAAGCTCCAGCTTTAGTGCCAGAACCACTTGGGGCGTCTTTCGTCATCAGGGCGCGATGTGCGCCATTGTGCTTGAATGCTGGTACGATAAGGTGAGCTACCCTGACTTACGAAGGCTGGCGCAGGAAGCATACGATGAGTGGGAACCAGACGCAGTTCTGATCGAAAAAAAGGCTTCAGGCCAGTCTCTTCTGCAAGACCTGCGCATGGCTGGCGTCCCAGTATTGGCTTATTCTCCAGATCGGGATAAAGAAGCTCGCGCCCATGCATCAAGCGCACTTTTAGAAGATGGCAGGATTTTCTTCCCTTCTAATCGAAAATGGGCTAAAGATTTAATAGATATATGCGCAGCCTTTCCTGCACATCCAAATGATGATGTTGTTGATACATGCACCCAAGCATGGCTAAGATTGCGTAAAGGCTGGTTTGTTGGTCACTCAGAAGACCCAGAAGAAGAAGATTATGTTGAGACAAGAAGGATAACCATGTATGGCTGACCCTAATATTATTCCATTCGCAGAAGGATCACCACCAGACGAACTGATGATCGAAGAACTTGCCGATGGCGATGTCCTAATTGGAGATCCAGAGCTGGATATGGCAGAAGAAGTTGATGATGCACAGTTCGACATTAATTTAGCTGAAGTAATCGATGAAAAAGAATTAGGCAGAAAAGCACAAGATCTTGTAGGTTTTTACGAAAATGACCGTGCGGCCAGAGCTGAATGGGAGGAACGCTACAAGCAAGGGCTGAAGACATTAGACCCAGACGGTGGCCTTGAAGAAGGCGAAGATGAACGCGCAACTCGCGGCTTGTCTGTTGTCGTACATCCGCTAATCGCTGAAGCTGCAACTCAGTTTAATGCAAGGGCTATAGCTGAACTATATCCATCAGGCGGTCCAATCAAAACAGTGATTATTGGCAATCCCGATGAAGAGCTTGAAGAGCAAGGACGCAGAGTTCGTGAGTTTATGAACTACCAGATCACGCAGGAAATGCCTGAGTATTTCCCAGATCTGGATCAAATGCTATTTCATCTTCCACTGATCGGACATACGTTCAAAAAGGTCTGGTGGGATGCCAATATGGACCGTCAGTGCAGCCAGTTCGTAATGGCTGAAGACTTTGTGGTGGCCCCAGAAAGCAAAGATCTCTACACTTCGCCGCGATATACACACGTTATTCGTATGCCAAAAAATGACTTTAATCGGTATGTTCAAAATGGTTACTACCTACCGACAGAATATGCTGGAGGAGATCCACTCAATTCTACAGATGATGTCATTGGTGAGATCGAAGGCGTTGATGAATATGGGGATGACAGTGAAGACGATGTAATGACATTGCTGGAAATGCATGTCTATGATCTGTTTGACTCTGTTGATACTGAAGATAATAACGATAATGACTATGACGAAAACGAAGTCGCAATCCCATATGTTATTACGATTGATTATGATAATCAGAAAATTGTAAGCATCAGGCGCAACTGGGATCAAGATGATGAGCTTAAAAAGCGCCGTGACTGGTTTGTAAGCTATAAGTTTCTGCCCGGCCTTGGCTTCTATGGTTTTGGTCTTTACCACATGATCGGCGGCTTGGGCAAAGCGGCGACAGGTTCCCTTCGCGCTCTCCTCGACAGTGCCGCATTTGCTAATATGCAGGGTGGCTTCAAGCTGCGTGGCCGTGTACAGGGCGGTGATATGCAGATATCGCCCGGCGAATTTGTTGATCTGGACAGCACTGTTGACGATGTAAACAAGGCAATCATGCCGCTGCCGTTCAAGGAGCCATCAAGCTCTCTGTTTAATTTATTGGGGTATATTGTTGAAGCTGGACAGAGATTCGCCAGCACAGCAGATCTCAATGTCGGGGATGTTAATCCGAATGCTCCAGTTGGCTCTACAGTTGCTCTTATTGAGCAGGGTTCAAAAGCGTTTAGTGCTATTCATAAGAGATTGCACTACGCGCAGGGCCAAGAGTTTAAACTCCTTGCGAAGCTAAACGCAGAGAACCTCCCCGATGAGTTTAGCTTTTCGCAAGCTGGAGCTGCGGAAACCATTTATCGCTCTGATTTTGATGATCGCATAGACATCCTCCCTGTTAGCGATCCAAATATCTTCTCTACGGCCCAGCGCATCGCGCAGGCTCAAGCTGTTTTGGAGATGGCGAAATCTGCTCCGCAGCTCCATGACTTGTACGAAGCCTACAAGCGGATGTACGAAGCCCTTCGGATTAATAACATTGATCAAGTTCTAAAGAAGCCTGAAGACGCAATTCAGATGGACCCGATTGATGAAAACATGAGCGTCATGTACGGCAAGCCAATACGCGCTTTTCCAGAGCAGGATCACGAAGCCCACATTGCGGTTCACATGCAGTTCTTGCAAGATCCATCACTGGCAGGCAATCCAGCCGCACAGAAAACAATGGGTCCGATATTTATAGCTCACATAGCGGAACACATTGCGCTTCTGTATCGCCAGAGAATGGAGGCCAGCGTGAATATGGAGCTGCCACCAATGCCTGACTTTAAAGATCCCAAGTTTACATTCAAAGATGTAGACCCAGAAATGGATAGATTGATCAGCCAGAGAGCGGCACAAGTTGTTCAGGCTGCGCCCCAAATGAAGCAGATCCAATCGATAACCAATATCGGCAAGCAAGGTCAGCAGCAGGGTAATCCATTACAATATGCACAGGAATTGGCGAAGCTTGAAACCGAAGCCCTGAAAGCCAGAACTCAAGCTCAAATTGATGCTGATCAGGCCAAGGCAAAATCAAATATTGAGATCAAGCAAGCCGAAGCAAGGCAGGATATGCAGATTGAAGCGGCCAAGGCGCAAGCTGATTTGCAGGCCAAGATCACAAAGCTTGAAGCAGACTTACAGCTTGAACGAGAAAAGAATGCAGCTAAGATACAAATGGAGGCAATGAAGAATGTACCCAGAGTATAATCTGCCTCCAATTAATCCTGCTGCGTTTGGCGGTTTACCGCAGCAGGGTCCACAAGGTGGCCCTCCTATGGCTCCATTTGGGGGGCCGCAGGGCCAACAACCACAAATAGATATGAATAGATACCTGATAGAAAAGATAATAAATTCAAAGCGCCGTACAGGTGGCGGTGATATAGGGGCATTAGCGGCTTTAGCTACTGCACAGCCTCAACAGCAACAACAAGCAAGGATGGGCTAATGGGTGGATTGTGTGGTATGAGTTCAGGAGGTAATAGTTTTAGCGAAAGTTTAGCTAATACGTTCACTCCCAATGATGGTGCTTCGTATGTAAATGGTCAATTGGTTGATGATGCAACTGGTGCGGCCATAGTCGCTGGCGGTACAACATCTACAGGAAATGTAATATCAGGAGATATGAATTACGCACCTAATGACACTACCAACAGTAATGTATCAAGCGAGAGCGAAGCTTTAGTCACAACTGATAACCAAAGCGGCTTGACTGGCTTTAACGAAACACAATTAGATAATCAGTGGGGATACACACGCGCTGACGGTACTGTTGTATCTTCTGGTGTGGATAAAATTGACGGCGGCGGCATGAATTTTGGCGGTGAGACTTTTGGATATAGGGGTGGTCGATTTGTTGATGAAAATCAAGATGGATATATAACTGATGAAGAGCTTGGCAGAAGTGTTGATGGCTTGGAGCAAAATTTTATATCTAATACAACTAATGCCATTGGTTTTACTCCATTAGGATCTGGTAAAGAAGAAAGTTGGGCGGCAACAGGAGTTACTGCGCTTTCACCAATACCCTTTACAGGCACTATTTGGGATGCAATTAAACCTGATTTCAATAAACCTGTTACGTCTTTGGACAGTAATACTGGTGAGTTATATGGCGATGAGCTTTTAAACCATTATACCAGCGGATTATCAGGTCAGGACGCAATTGATACAACAGTTAACTATGTTGTTAATGAAGCGATTGATATGCAAGTGGCGGCTGGTGGTAATGAGTCGGGAGAGAATTTTTCTAAAGGGTTAGCCTACGACAATAGCCAAGGAGAGTTGACTGATACTCTCGGTGGTTTAGGAACATTTTATTATGATGCAAATGGAAATAGAATGTATGATAAAAATGAAGTAACTAAAGATGTTACTGGCGGCGATGGTCTTTATTATGATGAAAATGGCAATCCACTAAATATTGATTACAATAACAAAGATTTAAGCTTTGATGGCGCTGGCGCTGTAACTTTAACAGATAAAGACGCCATAGAAACATTTAACGAAGAGGTTATTGCATTAGGCGAAGAGTGTGGAGAGGGTCAATATTACGATGCAGTTGCTGGAGTTTGTGTTGATAATAAAGGACTTGAGCCTTGTGGTGAGGGATATATCAGAGGAGCTGATGGTCTTTGTAAATTAGATATAGCTAATCCCTGCGGCGAGGGCTACCACAGAAATTCATTAGGTACTTGTGTTCCAAATACTACAGATGATTCTTGCCCAACAGGATACACAAGAGTTGGTGGAACGTGTGTAAAAGATGTTATAAAAGATGATTCTTGCCAAGCAGGATATACAAGAGTTAATGGTCTTTGCGTACCAATAGAAATTGCGGATGAGTTTAGCCGCGCTGGGATATCCCAAGACATTGATTATGAATACAAATCTTATCAAAAAGGTGGTGGCGGTGGGGAGTATCTGCCTGCTTACATTAGAAAGTATTTGTCTGGAATGGAAATTGATGACATGATTAGAGAAATTGTGGATGAAAATGGCGTCAGCACATATATTAATCAAGATGGAATACCTGTTGATGGAAATGATCTGATCGGTGCAAAAATAGGCGCTAGGATTGAAATGATAGATAGTGGAGATGATGAGAATATAGGCTGGTCAGTAACCAATCTAACCACTGGCAAAACCGAAACATTTTATAACAAAGATGTTACTGATGACAGTAGCTTAGAAGATCAAATATCCCAATCAAAAGAATCTGGACAATTATCATCTTAAAACAAAACAGGATACCAACATGGACGATATGGAATTAATCAAGAGGTTCACATCTATGATACAGGTAGGTGACATGAGCCAAGAAGCGGCTGATGGCCTTAAAATGGTTGCTCAACGTGTTATGGGTGGCGGTAGCCTAAGTGATCAAGAGCGTGAGATGTTTATGCAAGTCCTGACGGCCATGCCAGCAGGGGCTGGCCCTCAACTGGAAGTTCCAGCAGGCCAAGGCGTTATGATGCCTCAGAATTATCAAGTTGATGGCCAGAATGTCCAGATGACAGAAGATCAATACAGAAACGCTGTTAACAGTGGCCAGATCACGCAAGATCAAATGTCATATGGCGTTGATGGTAAATCAATGTCTGCAACGCCAATGGAGATGGAGCGGATGCAAAGAAGTGGCCGCATCGCACCTAATAGTGCAATAAGTCGGAAATAGGAGGCTGATATGGCTGAAGTAAATGTAGAAAACATGGAAGAACACGCATCTCTTTTCATGGCCAAAATGGGTTTTTCGCATGATGAAGATGGTCTTGATCTAACTGACGATCAGCTCATTAACTTTCTTCTTTTGTGTCAACAGAAGTACGTCATGCCAGCAGGCGAAGAGTATGAGTACGAAGAAGAAGAAGAAACGGATATGCCCCACGGCAAAGATGTCAAGGTCAAGGTTATGAAACTTGATGGTGGCAATGTCCATGATATGATGAACAAACTTCTGGGCGGCTGATATGCCTGTTCGCAAGGTAAAGGGCGGCTATCGCTGGGGCAGCAAAGGTAAGGTCTATAAGACCAGAGCCGAAGCTGCCAAGCAGGGTATAGCTATTAAGGCTTCAGGCTATAAGGGCAAGAAGAAGGGGACAGCGTAATGGGCGTAATTGATGGTGGAATAAAATTAGGCCGAAGGCTTTTAGAGCAAGCCGTTGATTACGCAGGCAATAAAATTGGTGCTTTGTCAAATCTTGGTGAAATTCCTCCACCAGCGCCATTGAGAATGTATGATGCTCCTGCTGGTTCTAAGCCAGAACACCTTGGCGCAGCCCCAGATCGATCTGATGTTACATACCTTCGATACGCCCCCAAGAAAGGTTACAGTGAGCGCGTTGAAACCTCTCTTGAGGCTTTAAGAGATCCAGACAATCCGATTAGAGCGGAGCTTCTTAAAGACATTCGTCGTGGCGAAGAGATCGGCGGCAATGATTGGTATAACACCGAAGAATTGCGTGATTGGTTTGTAGGGGAACTTGGCGAAAAGCAAGGTGATGCTGAGTGGCGTGAGTTCTTATATCTTATGGGTACAACAAGTCCCGGCTCTAATGTTCCTATGAATGTTGCCAGTGCGTCAGCTACGCGAGGTAGATTTTTTTCAGAGCCAGAATATGTTGATTCTTTACTAAACGCTGAAACTTTAAAAGATTTCCAAGCTATAGCAAAAACACGCCCAAAAAACTACGGCCACAAAACTGCTGGCTTGCAAGAAATGAACACAGGAAAACTCCTGAAAGGTCAATATGGCGCTCTTCCAGAGCCTGATGTGCCACCAGCTAAAGGTTCTTGGACAGAGCAGCCAAAGCCCAAAGGTTTTTCAAATAGTCTTCTTGGAAATCGCCGCAACATCGCTGCTGATTTGCATTTCACAAGATATATGGCAATGGCATCTAAGCACCCTGATTGGCTGAATACAGGTACAGATGTTGGTTATGACTTCATGGAAAATGTAATTAATACGTTTCCTGATGCTGAAAAGTATTTCTCCATTCGTAAGTTTAAATCGGGCAAAAAAGAAAAAGAAGTACCATCATTTAACTTTAAAAAAGCATCAAAAGAAGGCGCAATTGACCTTACCATACCCATTGATGAAACAGGCAAAACAATTGCTGATGTACCACAAGCGTGGGCGCAGATGCCAAATGACAACGAATACGGTGCATTTGAAGGGTTTATAAATGAATTGGCTGAAGAATTGGGCCAAACGCCAGCGCAAGTTCAGGCTAATATGTGGATGGGAGCCGCTGATAGGACAGGCGTTGCTGAAAGCAGTAAAGGCACATTTATGGAAATAATCCGCGAAAGGGCAAAAATTAAAGCCATGAAGGACGGCACAACCCCAAATCAAGTTTTGCAAAACTTCATTAGAAATGGTGGGTTTTTGTCTTTAATAGGGGCTACAGGAATTGGCGCACTTAATACAATTCCAGAGGGGGATGGTATCTAATGGCTAAACCGGGATTATATTCCAACATCGCAGAGAAGAAGAAACGCATCAAAGCTGGATCTGGCGAGAAAATGCGTAAGAAGGGTGATAAAGGCGCACCAGCCAAGGACGCTTTTAAGGCTGCGGCCAAGACGGCCAAGAAGCCTAAGAAGAAAGGAAAGAAGTAATGGGTATTTCAAAACAAATTCAGCTTGAAGAGATCAGCGCCGATTCTTTTATAAGGGAACAGGCTGACCGCCTTCGATATGAGTACGCACGGAAATTGCAAGAGTGTGTAGAGGACGCTGCGATTGAAGCAGACATGGATCGTGAAATGGAGAAGT
>TARA_R110002124_G_scaffold176932_4_pt1 | contig 10412 bp, 9 predicted proteins | sample TARA_R110002124 | Tara Oceans TARA_R110002124 (sample SAMEA4397445) | marine metagenome | biome: Polar Biome; feature: [SRF] surface water layer (ENVO:00010504); material: water (ENVO:00002006), including particulate matter (ENVO:01000060) such as... | depth 5 m | reverse complement strand
TTCTCGACGGATCCTAATCTCTAACGGGTCCTGATTACAGTAAAATGGGCTGCATAGAGCGGCCCATTTTTTTGTCCGCAAAATGTATGAAAATACCATTTTGGTGGATTTGAAAATCACAGGTCTCAACCTTTATCGATTAACCGACAGCACGTTAATGTTTTTACAGTGAAGGTCCCATTGCTATACTGAAGCCCATGAAATCCAACCGCCACTTTCCATGTGCCAGTCGTGACCGATAACAGGGCACGGAACGAGAATGTGGCCCCTCCGCTCGATATCGTGAACTTGCGAGTTTCACTGTTTGGCAGTAATAGCACATCGGGAACCCGTGCCACCGTTTGGCTTGCTGGCAAATCGCCCGGCAGGGGCACTGTCGAAGCCTTATCCAAAACCGACGAGAGTGAAGCAACCTGTTGGGCATGGCACACCGAAGGTGAGCTCCATGTGCGCTGCTGTAACCGGGGCATACCCATTGCTTTTTGCGGTCACGGTTTGCTGGCCAGTGCGGCGGCTTTTCACCGCTACCACGATTTACCCAAAATGGTGCATACGCTCTCAGGATCCTATGGGCTTCGTATTGATCGGGAAAACCGATTATGGTTGCACTGCACGCCGATTCCCTGCGAACCCGTCGAAACCTTTCCCCGTCACTGGTTCGACTTGCCGCCAATATCCGCCGCCATCGCAGGCAATAACAAGGGTTACTGGATTTTGCGCTGGCCTGACGGTTTTGATATAACAAAACTGCAGCCAGACCTCGACAGACTTAGCAGGGAAACGCACCGCGCAGTAATATCGACAGCAGCGGCACCTGACGATCCAGCAGCGTCCGTCTTACTGCGCTATTTCGCGCCACAGTATGGCAACCCGGAAGACAGTGTCACCGGCTCTGCCTGCGTGGTTCTGGGAAGTTACTGGCGCCAGCCCCAATTTATCGTACGCCAGTGTTCCGCCCGCGGAGGCTTGGTCAACGTCGAGCGGCATAGCAATACTGTCGCCATCAGCGGCAGTATAAACCTGCACGATCCATGTCGAGGTGGGAAACCAAACCTTCAGGAATAAGGCACAACCATGTTGCATGCGACAGATCTTGCCAAAGAGTTCAAACGAGTCAGGGGTAACTCCATCGAACTTTGTCGCCCTCTGGCTCTCGAGGATTTCGGCCTGCAGGCAGTGGCAGAAACCAGCCCCCCAAAATGGCACCTGGCTCACACCTCCTGGTTTTTCGAAACCTTTATTCTGGGTCCTTTTGCCACCGACTATCGCGCTTGGCATCCGGCCTTCGAGCACTTATTCAACTCTTACTATAACGGCATTGGCACGCCCTTCAGCCGAGCGCAAAGGGGCCTTTTGTCCAGGCCGACAGTAGACGAAGTGTATCGATACCGCAGTGATGTGGATGACGCCATTCTGACACTTTTGGACGCCGACCCCGCAGACTCCGAGGTCTACCGCCGTATAGAGCTAGGCCTGCACCACGAACAACAGCATCAGGAGTTGCTGCTCACCGATCTGAAATTCAGTTTCAGCATCAATCCGTTGAAACCGGTTTACCATCCTATGCCGGAAAGAAATATGAGCCGTGCGGGTATAGACCAGGATTGGTTTGAGTTTGAAGGGGGGCTGGCAATGGTCGGCGCAAGTGACGAAAATTTCTGTTTCGACAATGAAACCCCTGCTCACCGCCAATTTCTCGAACCCTTCGCCCTCGCCCGACGCCCGGTAACAAACGCCGAATATATGGCATTTATCGAGGACGACGGCTATCGACGGCCAGAACTTTGGCTGGCAGATGGCTGGGACCGAGTGCAACAGCAACAGTGGAATTCACCGCTTTATTGGCACCTTCAGGGCGACATGTGGTGGAACTATACGTTGGGTGGTGAATTGCCGGTGGAAAAAAATGCCCCTATCTGCCATCTGAGTTACTTCGAGGCAGATGCCTATGCGCGCTGGGCCGGCGCCCGTCTGCCCACCGAGGCCGAATGGGAATTTGCCGCGACCAATCAGCCGGTAACCGGGAACATGCTGGCTACAGGAATTTACCACCCCTGCCCAGCCGATCAGGAAAACCCGGGGTTGCAACAATTGTTTGGCGATGTCTGGGAGTGGACTGCAAGCAGTTATTCACCCTATCCCGGGTTTCAGCCCACCACAGGTGCCATTGGCGAGTACAACGGTAAATTCATGAGTAGTCAGATGGTGCTGCGGGGAGGTTCCTGCGTCAGCGACGCCCACCATTTAAGGGCCACTTATCGAAACTTTTTCTATCCTGGCGATCGCTGGCAGTTCAGTGGTCTCAGGCTGGCCCGCTCTCAGCGATAAATAGCATGGAAATACAGTATGGATAAGGCATCACAACTCATCCACTCCGGGCTCAGTCCGGCAGCAGAGTCCGCAGCCAATGAGAGACTGCGCCTATACTATCAGCCACGCCCCGCCGAAAATACCCGCGAGGAAATCTTGACGGGCCTGACAGCCAACCCCCGCCGTATCGCACCAAAATTTTTTTACGACAGTAAGGGCGCGGCCCTTTTCGATCAAATTACACGGTTGCCAGAGTATTATCTGAGTCGGGTGGAGCGACAGATTTTTCGCCAGCACAGCAAAGATATGGCACAAACTGTAGGACGCGGCCGGGTACTGATCGAACCGGGCAGCGGTAGCAGTGAAAAAGTAACCATGCTGCTCGATGCCTTCAGGCCTGCGGCCTATGTACCTCTGGAGATTACCGAGAGTCACCTGCTTCGTGCCTCCCACCAGTTGGTGATGCAATACCCCTGGCTATCCGTACACGGCATATGCGCCGATTACAGCAGCAATATTCCATTGCCAGACACCCTCCCCGATGCCCCGCGGCTACTGTTCTTTCCAGGCTCAACTATCGGCAATTTCGAACCTACTGCAGCCCGGATATTTCTGGGACATTTGCACGACGCCTGCGGCGATGATGGCGCCCTGCTGATCGGGGTCGACCTGCGCAAGAAGAGCAACATTCTCAACGCCGCCTACAACGACAGTGCCCATGTCACCGCCCAATTCAACCTTAATATACTTGACCACACTAATCACCTCGCTGACGGAAATTTTAACCGGGATTTTTTTCGCCATCTCGCGTTTTTCAATGACGATGAAAGCCGTGTGGAAATGCACTTGGAAAGCCTGAAATCACAGACTGTCACGGTGGCCGAGACACCTTTATATCTTGAGGCGGGCGAGCGCATTCACACCGAAAACTCCTACAAATACAGTATCGAGAGTTTTCAGGCAATGGCTGCAGAGGCAGGTTTCAAGCCCCGTCGCTTCTGGGTAGACCCGGCGGGTTGGTTCAGCGTCCATTTACTGGACGCTGCCTGAGAAAAAGTGTCTTTCATTTGATTATTTGTCAGAAAAATCCTGCCCCAACATAAGCGTTTGGCCTTCTTGCAGTATTACGCATTTGGCACAAAAGCGTTTCTATTTAACGACAGAGAACCTTCCACACTCATGAGGGGGCACGATTCACAGAAAGTCTAAAAGTTATCGAGACCGTGAAAATGTCCCGGCTATAGTCAGTGCGGCTCTAACACTCAGCCAAAAAAATCAAGATCGTCGAATTGGATGAAAAGCTACGGCCCCTGATGAATAAGTGGGGGTTTATCCTAGTCATTATCAGAAGGTCATGATCATCCAGACACCGGCAAATATCATAAACAGGTTTTCAGTCAGGGACACAAACCCCAATGGCACACTACTGTCTCCACCGACGCAGGCACACTTAAGCGCCCGCTTGTCAATGTAGACCGCCTTGAATACTGAAACTCCACCAACGGTACCGATAAAAAGTGAAACCGGAGCAAACAGCCAAGGCAAAACACCGACTAACATACCTAGCCCAGCATAAGCTTCCGCAAACGGGTAAAAATAAGCGTAACGTACAAAACGTTTTGAAAGCAGATCGTAGGTAACAAACTGGTTTGTGAATGCTGTGACATCCTGAAGTTTCTGAATAGCCAATACCAGCATACTGAGACCTACAAACCAAGTTAGCAGGGTGGCAAAAGAAAAGCTGGCTGCATTGGCCCACATCAACGCCAATGCAGCCAAAAAGCTGCAGCCAAATATGGCCACAACCGGTTTGTAGGTAGTACCGCTATCACCCTCCTGCTCCATTCCCAGATAATTCCTCAACTCTTCGTAGCCACCGATTCGCACGCCATCAATAAATATTTGCGGGGTGGTGTCGACGTTATACTCTTGCTGGAATGAATCGACCTCATCGCGTGAATTAAAGGTTTTATCATCCAGGTCGAATCCGTTACGTTTGAGGAGACTGCGAGATTTTAAGCCAAAAGGACAGATATGATCGTCTGTTTCCATTCGGTACAGTATGGCTCGCTGTGCCATAAGCTAGCTCCTAATTTAAAAGTGACAATACAATAAATTGTTAGTGGATCCGCTAATGACTGCGATCGTTTTTTCTCTCATGTTTCCAGGTAAAATTGAGCGGATCTAATGCGTTAAATCCTGACAATTGCTTTTTAGAATGAGGTTAGTACAAGAACGGGGGTTACCAGAAAATAACTATGGCGCATCAGTAGTCAGAGAACAGTGGATTCAAGCTTACTTAGCTGCTCGCTGAATGCTCGGCAAAAAGCATCAAGATCGCCCGGCTTGCGAGAAGTGATAAGGTTGCCGTCCACCACCACTTCTTCGTCCACCCAGTTTGCGCCGGCATTTTTCAGGTCAGTAGCCACAGACGGCCAAGAAGTCATACTCTTACCCCTGACCACCTCAGCCTCTATTAGTAACTGGGGTCCATGACAGATGGCTGCCACTGGTTTGCCCGAAGCGCAAAAAGACCTGACGAAAGACACCATATCCTTATCCAGTCGCATACTGTCTGGTGCATGACCGCCAGGAATCAACAAACCAGCGTAATCCTCTATATCGGCACCCATCACGGCTTTCTGGGTCTCCACTTCATAATCATGCTTACCCGCGTATTTTTTTCTGGCCGCAACATCGATAAATTCATGATCCAGATTCTGGTAATCGAAAAATTCCACAGGTACTTTGACCTCGCTGTCTTCAAAATCGTCGGCAACCAGAACAGCCACTTTTTTACTGGTAACATGTTTCTTACTATTCATATCCCTGACCCGCTTTTTAAAAATTTAAGCCGGTTCAAACCTTCGAAATTCGCGTCTAAGATCGGGGCAGACTGCCCCCAACCTGATAATAGCCACAACAACCTGGGAAGAGAAAAGCACTAACTTCCCTGCTTTATAATTGTGGATTTTTTTCGGCTTTGGATGTTCCAACACGCTAATTTATGGGTATTTGTAATGTGCTGACCTATATTAAGCCTAGCACAGGAAGCCCAAGTTTCAATTTGTGGAGAAATCGACAAGGAGTCTTTACATAAATTTACTGAGGGATATGCTTATACTACGTAATAGAGAAATGCCAATAAAAATAGCATGACCTTTACTGAGCCAGCTATCCCCGATAACACCACTAAAAATAACTGAGGTTTACCACGCTACAAAAGTGGGGATGCAACCCCAAGAATAGGGTCAGCTACAGCCGGTTCAGTCGGGCCTGAAATAATTGACAGCCCACCTCAAAAGGGAATGGGGAACACTTGAGAAAATCGGTTAGGAGAGGAAGCAATCGCTGTCTCAAACAGTCGGCCATCGGCATTAGTTCAAGCTGAAATTTTCAGTCTTAAACTATGCTCTAAGAGAGACAACAGATGCATTTTTTCAATTCAATCGGGGTGAAGCCCTGAACTGATACTTGGAGATAACCAATTTATGTTGCAGCGATGGTTTGGAATCAAGTCGGCGAGCAAATACGCCTGGGTTGTCCCCGCTGTGGTGTCGTTGGCGCTGCTATTGATTTACTTCTTCGGTAACGGCAACAACCGTTATAGCGCAGAAATTCGCACCCTGTCAAAAACCGAAAGTTACCAAAAATTGCAGATTGGCCAACCAGATAACCACGCGGACCTCAAGGTTTCAGCACCACTTTCCGAAGTTACAAGGGGAGAGGTATTGAACAATCTCTCCGAGCTGCGCGCGGAATACAAGTTGGTGGGACCCCAGGTGATCGTTACGGCAGAGGGTGCGCACAAACAGACGCATCAATTAGCGCGAACCATTGGCGGGCTGTTGGCGCACTTCAATTTAGGAAAATTCCGCGCCGAAGCGAACCCCCCAACTGCCACTTTCGACTCCGTCGATGATGTAATCTTATATACACGCCCTAAGGATGCCAGCATTGCTCGCGGCTTGGTGGAATCGATCTCTCCGCTGCTTGTAGGTGAAATTACACTGGTTTTTAATGATAGCCTGCAAACCGGCCATCTACTTTTAGTAGTACAGGGTGAACCTGCCTATACCGCAGAAGGCATTGCAGTTTTTCGCAGATCTCGCTAGCTAAAAATCTATTCTTTGCTTTCCGCTAGACACTGTATGACCACCAGTTTAAAGCACGAAGCAACAATGCTAGTCACCACCTGTCTGTATCAGAATAACCACGCTTGCGGAACTTAACAAACACGGGGCCACCTTCAAAAAAACATTTCTGCGCCATAAAAAACAATTGCAACTGTGCACTGGCAAATAACTACTCGGCCTTTCAAAGCCTTAACCTGGAATCAGGAACTCATCACAGGGAAAGCCCTATCAGCCTCTGAAATTGCTAAGCGTGAAAAGGTAACAAGCCGCTATGTAACACACATACTCAAGTTGGCCTTTCTATCGCCGGCGATTATAAAATCAATTATTCAAGGTTCACTACCCGCCTCTTTTAACATGGAAGTATTTAAAAAAATGGATCTCAAATATTTCTGGGACGATCAAGAAGATAAGCTGTTAGTTTGGTAATGACCGTTACCCGCCAATAGCGGTCATATGAATGAGACTGACAGTGACGACTTTGATACCGTTACACAACTCTTATATAAAAACTGAATAGCCCTTACTTTACTAGACATCTTTCAGCCATACAAAATGGCACCAGGAGAGGTGGATATGAGCAGAAAGCGATACCCGCAGAGCTTGCTAATGCGATATTTTCAAACTCTATTTGATTCGAAAATCCTCATGTAAATTACTCCAATGGTCCTTCAATTTCTGCTTGTGCGCCTCATTCATTGGGAGATTTTTGATTGCCTCTCGCCAAACATTTCGGGCCATTTCCATGACATCATCCAGATGGGGTCTAATTACTCTCCATGGAATCTCAGCACGATCGGCCCACAACTGAAAATTTGCCAATGAGACATCATACCAATCTTTAGTCTTTCCTAAATTAAGTGCGAAATTCTGCTCACCGTCGATATATACTCTCGTAGTAACAATATCGTATGCTGGTGAAAGCCTTGGCGTTATTTTATCTGAATAAATCAAACTCCAATTCTTTAGATGCGCATCACCGTTAGCGAGGAGAATGTTAACTAGCAGTCGCCTGGCGAATTGTTGTGCATCGGCCAAACCATCACCAGAATAACCGTAAATAATACGGCCAATTTGCTCGTAGTTTGCCGAGTTGTATTTTTCATGGGCATACTTAACCAGCACTTGGGCAAAGTCTTCCATGTGGATACGCACATAATCATCGCGATCAAAACGTTTGATTGCGAAGGCTAGCTTTTCATCTGGCAGGTTTATCTGAGGAAGGTTGTCAAGTTTATTCAACTCAACCAGCTTGATTTCTGGAATGTCGACTCCAACTAATTCCGCAAGTTTCATTGCTGTGTATTCGTTCACCGGTACATCTTTATGCTTGGTGGAGGGGGTTTTTACAATCCAATCGCCCAAAACATCGCCTTTGGAAAGATTGTAGCGCCCGTCCTTTTCCTTCATTGAAAATTTCATTTGAACGCCGGCTAACGAAAATTTATTTTCCGGTGATACTTTGTCAAATTTTATTGCTCGAGCTTTGCCGTGAGTATTAAGAACACTATCTGGAACATCATCTGGCTCCATCGGCTCGGCCACCAAGGCGCCAGGGAGGTCAGCACCTAAATATGAGAGAATATGGAACTCGTTGTCGACATGGACTTTGAGTCCTTGCGCAATCAACTCCCGCAGGGATCCCTCCGGAAGCAAATTAGACAATGTTGGATGCAATCTTTGATTTCTGGCCCACGGTTCCGACATTATTTTTTCAGAATGAGGAAACGCGGGGTGAGTAATCAAACTGAAGGTTGGGCGACCGGCATCACGCTTAAATTCCTCGGCAACACTCAGCACATTTCTACCGCTTTGAAAGCCAGCCAAATAGCCAACCACCCTTTCGTGCAGGCTCAACTTGAGTACGCTTATTTCATCGACACGGCTATCGTTCATGGTTCATCCCCCAGCAAGTCCCGCCATGGATCATCTGAAAGACTTTTCTTTGCATCTTCTTCTGCAGGTTTTTTCACCTGTGATACATGCTCCTTGCATGGCTCAGAACCCTCCTGTTCGAGCAGAGCCATAATAGCGCCAAGCTTTTCCTTTGGTATGAGCATAAGCTCGCTATTCAAGCCCTTCGCGATCAATTCCAAGGTGTCTAGCCTAGGATTTCCTTTGGATTCCAGGCGCTGATATTGCTGGCGAGATACACCCACACGCAGCAGCATGTCGTTCTGCTTCAGGCCGAGTGTCAGTCGCCGCTGTTTTATCTGGTGAAGTATAGAATTCATCATAGCAAACTCATATGTTGCTTTTTTAGCATATAGCAACATATTAGTTGTTTTATTTTATAAAAGCAATTTATTCATTGCTTATTAGAGAGGAAAGGGGGGTCAAAGACCCAGGCATGGATATCAACACTATAGCGGATAGCCGCCTCAGCTAACCAATGGGCATAAGCCGCCATATCTTCATCACTGGCAAAACAGGGTTGGCGATTGTTTCCCCGCTGAGCGACATGTTGTGGAATGCCCAATGGGCAAAGACGTGTTAATCGTGCCATTCGTTCCTCCTTGAACAAAACAGCTTTCAGACTATTTAAGAAATAATAAATCAATCCGCAACAGAATAAGAGTGAGAGTTTTTACTCTGACCCCGAATATTTCCTGCTGGCCGGTCACGGCAAGAGCGAGCCGCCATTGCACAGCCAGCGGCTGATACAGCGGTTTCAGGCCATTGAGGAATTTGAGGCCGATGAGCGGGAGACTATCATTAAGGTGCTGGATGCCATGATCGCCAAGCACAACATGGCCTCCACGATTAAGGCCATGGAGAGCTAACGGAGTACGACCGGGAGGGTTTCACTATAGGATAGAGCCGAGCAGGAAAGCCTCAGGAGTGGATAATACAATTCGCAAAAATAGCCGCGCCCGTTGTCAGCTTTACTTGGAAGCTGAAGTGCTGGACTATTTTGCAGAGAAGGCCAAAGCCAAAGGCGTTGAACTAAACGCCCTGGTCAATGATCTGTCGAAGAAAGACATCGCTTTGATTGAAGGAGTTAAGTGATAGCTTGACGCAAGGTCAAAGGTTATCGTAAACAGCAGAATATCTTTTCTTAAGACCCGGATTACCTAAATGGCTTTCCATCACTGACCGCGCCTTCTCTCGCTCTCCCTTAAGCATGTAAGCTGCGGTCACATACACATACCAATGCTGCTGTTTAAGCAAGCGATCATCTGAAGATTCGTATGCTTCCAGCAAATCATCAATACTCTGCAAGCTCTCAAGCAAATCAACAAGCCATTGCTCCATGAAAGAACAGATCGCTACACCTATCTGCGAATAATCGTCTGCACTTTTAGTAAACCAACGCTCATGATTTTCTTTTGGCGCACTAATCTCAATAGGTTGCTTGAGTAAAATATCAGGAGCATTAGCAAGTAGCATCTTGTTGCCATTGACTAACCTCAAAGCTTCTTCGGAGACAGAAGGTATTTTCCAGACAAAGAATGGATGAATGTGCGCCTCGGCACCTTGCTCATACCTTGGAAAAAAGTCTGTGACAAAATCAATTTCCTGAATCGACTCCGCAATCTTCCTTTTAAAAACAAGTGATCCTTTGCGCCGCTTAAAATTGTACTTTGAAAGGGCCTGGTCAACAGGCCCATCCAACATTTCAAGCAAGTTAGTTTTTGCTGATTTAATGTCATTCATATGGTTATTTACGGGACTCGAATTTCAAGCGAACGGCCAACGCTAACACCATTGCTATTGCCGACACCTACCGCTGGATTATAAGTGTTCACGCCGCTATCAAAATTTCTCTGTGCTGCTGTCTTTGTAGCAGTTCCAGACTTAACTTCTAAGCCGATAGTTCTACCTCGTGGGCTAACAGCAGCACCATCGTATACTCGTAATTGACCGTCTGCATTTCGAACAGACACACGGCCTTCAATTACACTCCAGCCGGGCTTTTGTTTAACCGCATCCCAAACCTTTTGTTCTGCGGCGGCTCCTGCTGTA
>TARA_R110002124_G_scaffold138219_2_pt1 | contig 10413 bp, 15 predicted proteins | sample TARA_R110002124 | Tara Oceans TARA_R110002124 (sample SAMEA4397445) | marine metagenome | biome: Polar Biome; feature: [SRF] surface water layer (ENVO:00010504); material: water (ENVO:00002006), including particulate matter (ENVO:01000060) such as... | depth 5 m | reverse complement strand
TGCCGGTTCCTTGGGGGGCAATTTTCAGCATGAGTCCTTGTCATTGCCGGAACGAACCGGATAAACAGGACATCTTCACTGTTAAGGTCCTCTCCTTGGAACTGATTGTCACAATTGTCTTGCCGGTCTTCGGTCTCATTGGCCTTGGCTGGCTGGCGGCGCACAGCGCCTATCTGAAGCCGGAAACCGGCGACGGATTGATTGATTTCGTGTTTCGCATCGCCGTGCCGCTGTTGATTTTCCGCACCATCGCCACCGCCGACTTTGCCGGAGCCCAGCCCTGGAGCCTGTGGGCGAGCTATTTTTCCGGTGTCGTTGTCACCTGGACACTTGGCACGCTGGTGATCCGTAATGTGTTTCACCGCGATGCCCGAGCAGGTGTGGTTGCCGGTTTCTCGGCTGCTTTCGCCAACACCGTTCTCATCGCCATTCCGCTTGTGCTCACCGCCTATGGCGATGAAGGCGTTGCCGCAGTATTTCTGTTGATTTCCGTTCATCTGCCCCTGATGATGCTGGCCGGCACCCTGTTGCAGCAGCGCGCGTTGCGGCTCGATGGCCTGTCGGATGGGCATGTCAGCCTCGCGGAAACCCTCAGCACCATGGCGCTGAGCCTCGTCAGAAACCCGATCATAGTCGGTATTGTGGCGGGCGGATTGTGGTATCTGCTGGACCTGCCTTTGTCTGGACTGCCTGAAACTCTGGTCACCCGTCTGGGACAAGTGGCCGGAACCCTGGCTCTGTTCGCCATGGGCATGTCGCTCAGGCGTTATGAAATTTCCGGAAATATTCTGCCGGCCATCTGTCTGTCGGTGATGAAACTCAGCATCATGCCGGCAGTGGTTCTTATAGCAGCGCTCTATGTGTTTCCACTGCCGGATCTGTGGGTCAAGGCCATGGTCGTGACCGCTGCCTGCCCGGCGGGCGTCAACACCTTTCTGGTTGCAAGTTATTTCAAGACCGGACAGGCTCTCGCTTCCAACACAATTACCATTTCAACCGGCCTTGGCGTTGGAACGGTGGCGCTGTGGCTTTACATCGTCGAACTGGTGGTCTGAGGATCGGGCCAGCCAATACGGTCAAACAACTGATCGCGTGTCATGCCCTCCGCGCGCAGGGCTCGAATCGAGATGGATTTGTCGGATTTCGACAGTTTCCGGCCGCTCTCGTCCAGAATCAGCCTGTGGTGATGATAGAGCGGTTCCGGCAGGCCCAGCAGATCCTGCAACAGGCGTTGCACGGTGGTATTTTCCTGCATGTCTAGGCCGCGGACAATGTGGCTGACACCGATCAGCTGATCATGTACCACAGTTGCAAATGTGTAGACATCGTCCCCGGATTTCGCACGCAGCACGACATCGCCCCAATCGGCAATGGCGCGCTCTTGTGGGTGCTGCGCACCGGTTTCGTCGAATTCTGTCCACGACACATTGTCCTTGCCCAGAAGCTGCGCTGCCACTCCGATGCGCAGCCGTTCCGCTGCAGCGCCATGGCCGGTGCTGTCCTGCGGGCTTGCCGGATAAAACGGCGCACCATCCGGGTCCTTCGGCCACGGCGTTCCCGTCTCGCGTTCATGAGCCGCGGCGGCATCCTTGATCTGCTTGCGTGACAGTTGCGCCTGATACGTCAGATCCTTCAGACGCAAGGTCTGCAGACAGGCGTCAATCTGCGCCCGTGCATCGGTAAAGCGCAAAGGATCGCCGGACCATTCAACGCCGAGCCAGTTCAGATCATCCAGAATTTGTGCCTCGAATTGCGGTCGGACCCGGCCACGATCAGTATCGTCGAACCGCAACAGCAACACACCTCCCAATGTCCGGGCCATGTGCTGATTGGTCAGGGCGGACAGGGCATGACCGATATGGAGTTCCCCGTTAGGGCTTGGTGCGAAGCGGAATACGGGTTGCGAGGCAGGTATTTTCTGTATCAAAATCTGGGTCTCTCAATTGTGCTGCCACCATGGCGCAATTTCCGCGGCTCGCCAAGCAGATGAATCATCCGGGCGGGCGCATCCGTTGAACAGATATTTCGGCATAGTTAAAATGGGCACACATCACATGCAACCGATTCGCTGTCAGGAAGATGTCAACAGGGCGCTCACCGCTTTGCTGGTCCAGGACCCGGCGCTGCAACCGCTGGCGGATCGGGTGGGACTTGTGCCGCTGCGCCTGCGCGAGCCGGGCTTTGAAGGACTGGCACGGATTGTGAATTCGCAGCAGCTCTCCGTCGCCAGTGCCTCCGCGATCTGGCAGCGGATCAGCGCCCTGGCCAATCCGTTCCAGCCTGATTTGATACAGGCCTTGAGCGATGAGGAACTGCTCAGCGCCGGCTTCTCCCGGCCGAAATTGCGCACCATACGGGCGTTGTCACAAGCCTGCCTTGATGGTCTGGATGTGGAGGCTCTGGCGCAGCGTCCAGCCGCCCAGGCGCGGGGAGCCCTGACCGCGATTCACGGCATCGGTCCGTGGACCGCCGACATTTTCCTGATGTTCTGTGCCGGCCACCCGGATATCTTCCCGGTTGGCGATGTTGCCCTGCAGAATGTCGCGCGCGATATCCTCAATCTGAGAAAGCGCCCCAGCGAAAAACATCTTGCCCGGCTGGTACGCCGCTGGTTGCCGCACCGCTCGGTTGCAGCGCGGCTGCTGTGGGCCTATTACGGCACACAGAAAGCGGCCTCCGGTGAGAACAGTGCGACCAGCCGACTGCCTATCTAAGGGCGGAAGAACTATGTCGATCTTCGAGTACCTCTCATTGAAAGGGCAGATTTAGGCTGCGGTGTTGCCGATTTGAAAAGCGCGTCCACTCACACCGGCTCATCCTATCCGTGACAGTATCGGAAAGGCATCAAGCAGCCAGTATGAGAGCGCCGAAAGCCGCCCGGTCAACATGGCAACGCCCATAGCGATCATGACCAGTCCGGCGATCTGATGCAGTCGTCGACCGACTCGCCCGATGCCGCGCAGACGCCGGGTCAGTCGGTCAGTGAAGGCGGCGGCGAGCAGAAACGGCACCCCCAATCCTACGGAATATATTCCAAGCAGAGCTACGCCCTCCGCGACGGTCGCAGAGGTTGCGCTTGCGGTCAGGATAGCGCCGAGGATCGGACCGATGCAGGGCGTCCATCCGAAGCCGAAAGCAAGGCCAAGAACATAGGAAGACGCCGGTCTTCCCCCTGGGATTGAAAGATGGAACCGGAAGTCGCGGCGCATGATGGCGATCTGTGCCATGCCGATCATCGAGAGGCCAAAAAGTATGATGATGCCGCCACCGACAAAATTCAACTCGTAGCGGTAGCTCAGGAGCACCTGGCCGAGCGCTGTGGCGCTCGCTCCCAAAATCATGAACACTGTTGAGAACCCCAGCACGAAAAACAAACTCATAGCGAGGGCCTGCTGGCGTCGGTTGTGGGCGTTCAACTCGACTGCGTCAGCCGAATGACCCGCCACGTAGGATACATAGCCCGGAACAAGCGGCAACACGCAAGGCGAGACGAAGGAGATTACACCTGCCAAAAACGCGGCGAGAATACCAATTCCGGAGAGTTCAAGCATCAGCCGTCACCATCGTCATTCTTCTGGGCTTTAACACCATCGCGAAACGAAAACCCGCCAACGGAATGACGATCCATTGCAATACTGGGCTAAGTCCCGCATCGATGATGGGTATGACCGGCATCAGATCGCTATATGCCCAGGTTTCCCGTACCTCAATGTTGAACCACTCGCTGAAAAGCGTGTAGGCGAGACCGAAGATTACGGTCAAAAGCATGACGTAGCATCTGCGGGTGGCTGGCCAAGTCGGATCACCAACAAGAAACAAAGCCAGCATAATGGCACTGAGCGCGATGAGAAGGTCGCCGCCTGTGCAGTGGAGAGCGGCGAAGACGATCTCATGGACCGTTCCGGTTTGCCAGAGCGTGTAGAGCGGCATGTGCGCGAACTCCCAGGCAAGGTTCGCAACGGTCACGAACATCAAGTAGCCGCGCAGCGACAGAAGCCATGCTTCCGCACTGCTCCGGCATCCAGGTTCAGATCGCGTATCCGTCACCGGAACAGCTCCAGGATATAATCGCGCCAGCTGGTTTCCGTGGGCTCATTGGCGTCAGATCGAGCATTGGTCAGCCCGTTTATGTAGAGGACGAGGTTCAAAGGTTTGAACCGCAGACCATGGAACTTGGCCGCAAAACGCCCGCCGCGGTCGATCACATGCGTTACGACTCCGTGGACCTGCTGGCCGTCATCAAGTGGATCAAAACGAAGATTGTACGACTCTGCGAGATCACGCGTCGTATTCTCGGCATCGCCAGGCCGTCCGGTCAGAAAAGTCCAGTTGTAGGGGTCAAGACCGTGCGCCTTCCCGTAACTCCGCAACACGTCTGCCGTGTCGACATCGGGGTCGGTAGTCACGGTGATAAATTGAACCATCTCCTTCATTGGCGTGATGTTGATCTTGGATTGGACGACCGCGATCATCTCCGAGTGTAGCGGACAGACGTCGGCACAACTGGCGAAGATGAAATTCAGGACAACTATCTTGTCGGAAAAGTCGGACAGCAGGACGGATTTTCCTTCGGAGTCCGCCAGGGCGAATGGCAGTGCTGGCCGGTCGATCACCTGAAAGAACTGTTCCTTTTCGCCCATCATTTCGTCGAGCTTTTCCCCGTCATGCGCCGAAATGGCTGTAGCAAAGGAAAGCATGACCAAGAGTGTGGGAAGTTTTGTAAAGCGCATGGGGTTCCTCGCAGACACTTCTGCCAGTAATTCTGCTGGCAGAAGTTCGAATGGGCTTGCTAGCCGTTGTCTTCTTTGGTCTGTGGGGCGGTTCCCATGTGGTCGGTCATGGCCGCCATCATCTCGGTGCACTGCTCCATCATAGCACCCATCATCTGCATCATCTGCATCATCTGCATCATGGGCATCATCGTCGGCATACCGGACATATCGTCTCCCGTCGTGTTTCCGGGCATGGCTCCTTCCCCCTGCATCATCTGATCAGTTGCCGGAGCCTTACTCTCTTGTGCAGAAGCTGCAGACACGGTTAAAACTGCGGCCAGTACAGCCACTACGATGCCGAACGTCGAAGAAGTTTTCATCGGATTATTCCTTTCGGTTGCTTGTTCAGTCTGTTGTGATGTCCGGTTTTGCGGCCGGACTGCTCTTGCTGCTGCAAGATTTCGAACCGCCTTTCATGCAGAGCCCGAGGGCGCACATGGTAAGGCAGGGTGCCAGGCCCAAGATCAGCGGAACTGCGCCAATTGCTGTCAACCAGCTCCAATTCAACGCCATACCAGCGACGCCGGCGGCAAGCGCGAGAATCAGAAAGCCGCGTCGTTCGAAAGATATCTGCATCCTGGTGGAACTCGATCCAGGAGCAATTTCATCTGCCTTGCTCACTACTCATGGTCTCCTTTCAATGACTGTTTCAAACTGCGTTACGAATTCGGGGCTGTCCCATTTGGCCGGTCCCACCCGGCGGGCGATCTCCCGCCCCTCGCGATCGATGATCAAAGTTGTCGGCAGGCCGATTACTTCGAGAGCAATCATCGCGCGCAGATCCTTGGTGAGATACATGCCAAGATGCCGAATGCCGATTTCTTCGTAGAAGCGGCGCACGGGTTCGAGGCCTGCTTGGTCGACTGAGAGCGGCAGGACGTGGAAATCTTCTCCTCCGAGCCGCGCCTGAAGACTGTCGAGTGTCGGCATCTCCTCCCGACATGGTACGCACCAGGTCGCCCACACGTTTAGAAGTACGACCTTTCCGCGAAAATCAGCGAGCGACAACTCGCGGCTGTCGCTGTCGACAAAGGGCGGAGAATCCAATTCACGGGGCGCGTCGTGATACGGCATCACCGGCGTGGCCGACACCGGGTTTGCGGCCAGCATAAGGGCCCCGGCCAAAAAGTGGCGGCGTCTCATGGCTTCCCTTCCCTGTTTGTAGTGATTCTCGTTTGGATCGTTCGCTGCTTTTCCGGCCATCTGCTCTTGATGAATGCCAGCACTGCCTGGATCTCCTCATCAGTCAGTACGCCTTCGAAGGCGGGCATGTCGCTTTCATAGTCTGCCACGACAGCACTCACGCCCAGCTTGGTGACGGTGAACAGGTCTGCGTCGGCGTGGTGCCAGGTGTGGCCGGTCTCGTCATGCGGCGGTGCGGGCATGCGGCCGTTGTCGAGCCGACGCTTCCAGTTGGGCTGGCCATCAAGATTGATGCCGTGACAGGATGCGCAAGTCTCGGCATAGAGCCTCTGTCCATTGGCGATGTCGTCTGCGCTTACAGGCTCGCCAAGAAAGGTCACGCCTTTCACACCTGCTTCTGCAGCAGGCTGTTGTCCAAGCGCTGCCATGGTCGCCAGCGCCGCAGCAGCGGCGCTGGCGAGGAAGATTGCCTTGTGTTTCATTGGGGCCCCCGGAGGTACTTCACCAGTGCCGCGAGGCTGAACACAAGAACCGCAAGGATCAGCAGCAATACCAGTCCGCCGCCGGCCATCATCAAACCCATCATAAGTTCGTTCGGCATGCCGCCGATTCCCTCATTCATCGGAATAGACCGTGACGCCGTCATTGCCGAAGGCATAGGTCTTCAACGTGCCGGTCTTCTGCGCCGCCATGCCGGGGGCATTTCCTGGCATACCCGGCAGCGTGATGCCGGTGATATTCGGCCGCTCGGTGATCAGCCGCTCGATGATCTCGGCAGGCACGAGCCCGCTGACATAGTAGCCGTCGATCTCTGCAAGATGACAGCCGAGGCCCCGCGCCGGCACGCCCGCCGCGACCGACCGTTTGTCGAAATTCCGGTCGTCGATGCGCGTCACCTGATAAGTGTTCGCCTCGAGATAATCGGCATAGGCATCGCAGCAGCCACAGCCCGGATCGCGCCAGATCGTGATTGCTCTGGTTTCGGCCGCGACCGTCGCCGAGCCGCCTCCAGTGTTCTCTGCTGCAGACAGTGGGGTGAATGCGATTCCGCCTGCGGCGGCGAGGGCGGCGATGGTTGTGATGACAAAACTCGGTTTCATGATGTTCTCCATTATTTGGCCGCGAGGGCGGTCCAGGTTGTGCCGCCGTTGCGGCTTTGCATGAGGCCGCCATCAATGGCAGCGAGGATGTGTTCGGCGTCGGTCGGATGCACGGCAACCGCCATTGCGCGTCCCGGTGTCACGCGGGACCAGACGACGCCGGCGTCGTGTGACACCCAGACGCCCGAGGGCAGCGCTGCATAGAGGGTGTGAGGTTCAGACGGCGCGCTGACCAGCGCCTGGATCGGCTCGCCCGCCGGGAGCGGCGCTTCGGGCGGCGCTTCTGCGCCGGAGGCCAGCGCAGCCATTGCATCGCCTGGCTGCACGCCCTGCCAGCGGCAGAAGCAGTCCGGCACGCGGGTCAGACCCACTTCGGTCCCGGCATAGATCCAGATCCCCCCCATGCCGGTTGCAAGATTGACTGATGCCAGTGCCATCGGATCGCGCTCGGCTTCCATCAGCCACGGACGGTCCATGACGAAGGTCCAGGATGATCCGGCATCTTCGCTGCGCCAGAGTCCGTCTCCCCGGACTGCAGCATAAATTATATCCGGCTGCGCGGCTGCTGCCGCCACGGCGGTCACTGCCTCACGTGGCAGGCCCTCGTTCCGCACCTCCCAAGTGCGGCCGCCATCGCCGGATACGATGATGCCTCCGTTCGCCAGACCGGCGATAATTCTCCCCGGACGGTCAGGATGGGTGGCCAGCGCCAGAATGTCAGGCGCCTCGGGGGTGGGCTCTGAAATCCAGGAAACGCCGCCATCGTCGCTGCGAGACAATGTCTGGCCCGCGACGAGAAGTGCGTCGCCGTCGAATGCGAGCGCCTGTATGCGCACGACTTCAGCAGAGCCAGCAAACAGGCTTGGCGGCAGTCCGATGAATCCGACGCCGGCCAGGGCCGTGCTCAAGAACACGCGTCGCGACAGTAGGGCCGATAGTCCGGAAGTACCTTTCATGTCGATATCTTTCTGTGTCAGTGGGTTTAGAAGGTTTCGGAGGCGATACGAAGTTCCTGATTTAGGTTCACCCTGCCTTATCGATGCGACTGCTGGCTTCAAGGAGAGCTGGCTGAAGCGAACAGCTTGCGCTGTTGGCGGACAAGAAATGGTGGAAAAGGGCAGTCAGCTATCGCGCGCAAGGCCTGCCTGCGTATGCGAACTGGGCGCGATTACCGGCGCAACAGCAACCTGGCATCTCGAGCATGACGCGTCACTCGAGACAGGGCTCGAGTGGCGTCAAATCAGATAAGCGTTCGGGGGGGATGCGGCTCGGGCTGAGCCGTTCGGCCAACAAAGTCGTAAGCACCGTTCGGTGCAGCAGTCGAGATAGCGAGCGGTGCGCTGAGGATGGGCTGTGTGCCAAGATCAGCAACAAACGGAACAATGCACGTAATAACGCAGGGCTGACCGTCCTCGACGCCATTGCCGTCCGCATCGCAGTTCGTGCAATTTGCCGCATCCATAGTGCCCTCATTAGCGAGTGCCATCTTGACGGCCATCATTGACGCACTTGCCGCATGTATGACCGAGCCGACCGCGAAGGTGGCGATCAGTGTGACAACGAGGATTTGAACGAGTTTCGACATACTGTTGGAGTAGAAGAAAGGTCCAAAATTGTCAATGGTATTCAAAAGTATTCACCCTCATCTATGTGCTTGGATCCCGCGAATTTTTTGGGCCGGTTACTGCGCATAGAAAGTGGTCTGCGTGGTGAGAAAAACATGCCCAGTCGGCTGCCTGTCAAGGGCCTGGAAGGCAGGGGTCGGACCCATATCTGCCAAGGATATTGCTGCAAAGACTTGAAAACCGGATAATTTCCTGCACATTTGCGCCAGACCCCGACTGCAATCACATCGACCGCCATGCAATTCCCACTGAGTCCAGCCCCCCAGGATTTATAGAATTATGCCTTTACCCATTCTCGACGGCCCGCGCCTTGCCCCACAATCCGGCAGGCCTGCCAAACAGCTGATTGTGTTTCTTCACGGCTATGGCGCCGATGGCAATGATCTGATCGGCATCGGCCATCAATGGGGTTCCCATCTGCCCGATGCGGCCTTTGCATCGCCCCATGCGCCCGAACCCTGCGGCATGGCCCCTGTCGGACGGCAATGGTTTCATCTGACCTTGCGCGATCCATCGGAATACTGGCGCGGCGTGGTTGCAGCCCGGCCCGCACTGGATGCATTTCTTAATGCCGAGTTGCAACGTCTCGGCCTGAGCGACAAGGATCTGGTGCTGGTCGGCTTCAGCCAGGGCACGATGATGGCGCTGCATAGCGGTCTGCGCCGGGTCCATGCACCGGCGGGCATTGTCGCCTATTCCGGCCTGCTGGCGGGTCCGGAACATTTGCAGCAGGAGATTTCCGCCCGCCCGCCAGTGCTGCTGGCCCATGGCAATCAGGATGAAGTCGTGCCGTTCGCGGTTATGGCGATCGCGGAAACCGCCCTCAAGGCGGCAGGAGTTCCGGTGGTCAGCCATGTGGCAGAGGGCCTTGGCCACGGCATCGACGGCACCGGGCTTGCCCTTGGCCTGGCGCATTGCCGGCAGGTTCTGGGCAGCAGCTGATATCCGGGCTTTCACACGATATCTGGTGTGCGACGGAAAAGCGCTTCACAACACTGACATAGTGGCTATACATTATGCCGGTGAATTGCAGAGCGCTGGCACCGTGTCACCGCGATGTAGAGGAGCGTAGTGTGACTGAACATGTGTCACTCGATGCCCATCCGGCATTGGTGCTGAATGCGGATTTTCGTCCGTTGAGTTATTATCCTCTATCGCTTTGGTGCTGGCAGGATTCCATAAAAGCCGTGTTTCTGGAACGCGTGAACATTGTCTCGGAATATGATGTTTATGTGCACAGCCCCTCGACGAAAATGCGCGTGCCCAGCGTCGTCAGCCTGAAGGATTACATCAAGCCATCGCGCCATCCCGCCTTTACCCGGTTCAACGTGTTCCTGCGCGATAAATTCCAGTGTCAATATTGCGGCTTTGACCGTGATCTGACGTTTGATCATGTCGTGCCGCGCTCACGCGGCGGGCGGACAACCTGGGAGAACGTCATTACCGCCTGTGCGCCGTGCAATCTGCGCAAAGCCAACAAGACGCTGAAGCAGGTGGGCATGACGTCGCGCGGCAAGGCGTTCCAGCCGACAGTGCACGAATTGCACAACAATGGCCGCTATTTTCCACCCAACTATCTGCATGAAAGCTGGATGGATTATCTGTATTGGGATGCGGAACTGGAACCTTAGATCGTTTCACGGTTACATGGAACTATTTGATGCTCCAGATCAGTTCATCGGCAAGGCAGGCAACGCGGCACCCATTACGATTCGATGCGGTGCATCGTACCAGTTGGCTAACGCTGTCCGGTGGGCTGATCTGGCGCACCGA
>TARA_R110002124_G_scaffold19053_2_pt1 | contig 10418 bp, 24 predicted proteins | sample TARA_R110002124 | Tara Oceans TARA_R110002124 (sample SAMEA4397445) | marine metagenome | biome: Polar Biome; feature: [SRF] surface water layer (ENVO:00010504); material: water (ENVO:00002006), including particulate matter (ENVO:01000060) such as... | depth 5 m | reverse complement strand
TCATTCATCAATAGTGCCTATTATTACAGCTTCACTAGTCTCTCTAATTGCGGAAGATGTAGGATTCGAACCTACGGTACGTTGCCGTACAATGGATTTCAAATCCATCACATTAGACCACTCTGACAATCTTCCTATTTGTTATAAATTTTGTCTTAACGCAAAGAAATCATTTCTCATTTGTTGTACTTCTTTTAATAATACTTCGTTAGTTGTTGGCATATCAGACCTCAAATTACTAGTAGTTTTATTTATCTGCTCAGTTAACTTTGCCAACTTCTCTTTCGTATCATGTATGAGCTTAATCTCGGTTTCTCTTAACATTAAATGAAGAGAATTTAATTCGCTATCAAACTTATTATTTGTTTCTGAATTGTATGATGAAACTCTTGTATTAGTTTCATTGTGTAATTCCGTTACTCGTTTCTTTAACTTTATAATCTCTCGTGCCAAGAGTGTTATACATAATGATAATAGTACTATTAATATTGTAATCATAATTTTATTTTTTAATCCTTAGTAGCCCGTAGCGGAATCGAACCGCTCTTACGTGGATGAAAACCACGCGTCCTAACCGATAGACGAACGGGCCTTTTGTTAGTTATCCTTAAATCTTTCGTTTATCTGATTGATTGCCTCATCGTATAATGCTTTAATTTCTTTTGACATATCTACTTCAATATTTCGTATCGCTCCTTCTAGTTCTTCCAACTCCTCTTCCAAATCTTCGATTTTCATATTAAGTTTCTTAAGTACACTCACCCCATAGATAACTCCAACGAGTATCAATGATGTTATCACTCCGAAAATAAATGTAATAATTGTATCCATAATTGTTTGTGTTTATATATAAGTATATATTCTATAAAATATTAATATTTTTTTGTGGTACTAATCCAATATGCTTAATCAATAATTGTGTTAGTACATCATGACCTTTACCACTTAAATGAGAATCGAAATTTATCATTTCATTTTCAGTACTCCACTTTAACATAGAATACTCTCCATCAATATTGAAAAAATTTCTATTTTTTAATTCGTTAATATTAACAATTTCATGTGGCCAATAAATGTAAAGTATTTTATTACCACTCCTACCTACTGAATAATTTAGTGTATCAATACTTTCCATTAACGAATTGAATCTATGTTCTTTATCATATATAAGAGTCATATAAGTTTCATACCACTGCATCAGTTCACGATATTCCTCTTTTGTAAATCCTGTTTGATATTCTGCAGTAGCTTTAAATATACCAATACCTCCTACATTGTGTTTTATATCGATATCAAAATTAAATTCTACTTTACCATCTACCATTTCAGGTTTTTGATTTATGAAGGATGGTTGAAAATCTATCCATTTTTGATTTGCGTTACAAAACATACTGAGTCGGTGTAAATAAGATAATTGACATATAAACAATGTATCCGTAACTCCGTTCTGTATTTGTTCGTTTATAATCCTAATAATGGAATCATTACCTTGACCAGGCCATGATAGATTCATAACGGTGGAGGTAGTTTTTTTATCTATTAATAAAGGATATGGTATGTGGCCACAATTTTGTGAATACGAGCAACCACTTACTATTATGTTTTTCATTTGAATTTATATTCAATCATCATCTATTTCAAAATTACGATTTTTGTGTTTGGGATTTCTTTTAAAATCCTTTTGAGATTGGTGCACCTTTTCGGTTGTTTTTTTACCTATATGATGGGAGGCTTCTCCATAGGACATATCATCCCAATCTAACTTCTCTTGATATTGCTTCTTGTTCTTCGGTTGCATTTTCTTTAATTAATTCCATATTGTAATTAGTTCTATGTCTTAAGTATTGGTCTTTATGCCAATCACTACTTCTATCTGATATAATTTCTAAGTTATATGCTGATTCGGTTGGTGGTGTTATTTTAAATTCATATTTTTTCATAAGTTGATTTTATTTAATAATTGGTTCTTTCCAAAATACTTGTACACACATTATAACTAAACACAATCCAACTTGTACCCATATCTTCATTGTCATTGGTTGGTCAAAGAAATAATTAGTAAGTACACCATAGAGTAACATACCGGTTGAGAATCCCAAGAAACGATTAGCCCACAAAGAACCACCAAATCCATTTACACCATATTGTGTTGCTTTAAGAAACAACCAAGTGATTGGTAATGCAGCAACGTACCATCCCCACCACTCAGGTCCAAACTTTGGATATTTAAATTGTAAATTGTGTTGTAACCATGCTCCAGCTTGTGCAAACACAAAGAGTAGGGTTGCTAATATAACATATAGCCAATTAATGTTGTTTGATAAATTCATGGTTTTATTCTATTTGTATTATTTTATATAAATATACGAATTTTATTTTAATTATACAAGCTTTATTTCAATTATCTTTTTGGGGGTTCAAAAGGGGAGTAGGAAGTACGAGGTTTATATCCTTTTTTCGGTATTGTTAATAACTTGTTGAAAACTTTTTCTTACGTTTACTTATTTCGTATATATTTATATTACCAGACGCTTAAGACACTTAAAAAGAAATAACTTAAACAAAAGATAATAACCTATAACTTAATAGTATAGACACTAAGACACTAAGGGTTGTGTCGTTTTTCTTAAAATTTTTAAGTGTCGAAATTATAAAGAATTTTTTTCTCAAGTCGTTTTTTATTTATTATTTCAGTCGAAGAATAATTTTCCCCTTCCTTTTTATTGATAGTTTAGCTAAAAGTGTTGTCTTCAGCGCTATGTAATCTTATTCAGAGCCTTTAATTAGGTGTTCCCACCCTTTCAGGCTATCTCTATCTTCCCACATTCCTTTTATAATAGCACATAATTCATATTCTTCAGTAGTTTCACAGAATTTTAACACCTCGAATATCCAGTCACTCCCCCAAGTATCGAAGAGGGTATCTATGCTCATCCCTAAACGATGATATTGGGAAAAGAAGGATTGTGTAAGGAAGTTCATATCATCACGTGTAACCTTACCAAAGAGTTCTTTATACTCCTTAGGGTCTAGTACTAGTGGATGACCTGATTCTGCATCTTGTAGAAACATTCCTTTCTCTATCTCATGTTGTAGACGGTGTGTACCAAATAAATCTCGTTCATCATCTGAGTTATCATCGTTATTGTAATCATCCCAATTAAAATCTTTATCATCCATTGTATCTGTATTATGTTATATAGTATTGATTTGTCTCCGTTCTTTAATATTATACCTACTTGTATTGTTATATGTACCGAAATTCTTTTGAGGTCGATTTTTTTCTTCCTCTTCCGTATAAATAGATAATATATTAACCAAAATAGTGCATTATCCCTTGAATGGTCAACATATTATCTATACACCCCTTACGAGGTTATCATCTTTTATCCCATAATGATTGTAGAACACATATAACATTTAACCGTTTCACCCGTTGATAGTCGGTGTAACCCAACGGAATTGATTGTACCACATGAAGAACATTGTATCTTGGTTGTTCCCATTGCTTTAAACCTTTCCTTATTTACGTTATTCATATGTATCTTCCTTATGTGATATAACTGTATCCCTATGATTGTTATGTTTAATACGGTTAATGATAAGGAGTTCATCATAATGGCGACTATCAACCATACTGAACCTCCTATTACTCCCAATACTCTTAACCTTAACATATCCTTTTGTAGAAACTGTGTTATTACCACTACGTTACCTACCCATCCTATTACCTCAATCCAATTCATTTTGTTTATTGCTCATCGTAAGTGAGCTTAAATAATTTTTGTTACCGACACTATTGTCTTAATCATATGTAAATATACGACTTATTATTTAGAATAACAAATAAAATGATACTAATTTAAGATATTAATTTTCGCGTAAGTATGCTTGGATACTAATACTCATGTGGTCTTGCCATTGTGCATAGGTTTCTAATTTATTTAAATCCGAGTCTTCCTTAATGTAATATCTTTTCTTGTAATGATTATACGGTGATATGGTATCACTCATTACTTTTTCATATAAATGATTGGGATACAGTTTGTTAATAAGTTCAAACCAACAATATTCATCTAAACGAACTAACTTCTTTATATGATTTAATACTTCGGTGTTGTGTATAATATACTCATAAAAAATAAGTCTAGGTAAATCTCCTCGTGTATTAGTTGAGTTGGGATGAAGATAGTGGTCTTTGTCAACTTTAGATTGGTCATCTACAACTGAACCGATTAGTTCTTTTAATAGTTGAAGAATGTTTTCTTTATCCAAATCAAATATTCTTATAGCACTATTACTAAATGTTCTTTTTGTTGATTTAAGTACAAGAGAATGTAAAAAGAAAATATCAATTGAAGTATGTGGTTGGTGATATGTATTTGATTTTATATACTCTTTGAATGGCATCAATATGGTATCTCGATATATATCAAGATATTTTTCTTTAATGGATGTTTTACAATTTATAGGAACGTTATCATTTTTAAATTCATCTAACATAGTTTTAGAGTGACCTAGTTCAATCATATTATGTTTCCAATTTAAATACAAGGTACTGAACTCTGTTAAACACTCGTTAAAAGTACTAAGACCATAGGTTCGTACAAACGTATCTTCCATGATTCCTGAAATAAACTTATGAGTGGGATTTCTCATTAAAAATATAAACTTATATTCACTTGGTGCTCCATCGAATTGCTTGTTCCACATATTAACAAGAGTTTCCAAATGTTTATTACCATCACCTATGCCTTCTTTACATTGAGATTCAATAATTTTTCCTGTATCCGTATTAAACGTTACAAATGCTTCACAAAGAAGATTATTATTAGTGGAATTCCATCCTCGTAAAAGAGATGATGCTAGTTTGGGTAAATTAAATATACAAAAATTATCGTATAATGAAACTTCCCAACTACTAATATCGAATCCATCACATAAATTTTCCTCTTGTGTATGAAAATTACTTATATTTTTAGATTGCATTCCCATGTGCTCCTTACTACCACTTACTTAGTGGACATTGTGATGACCTTGATAATGTTTTAGCAGATATATTACATCCACATCCATTTTTTCTTTCATTTGATATAACATCATACCCATAAATAGAGGGTGAACAGGTATTTCCTTGTCTAAGTGGACATGGTTCACACTTTAATAGTCTTTTTTTAGATATAGTTTTTGTAACAATATCAACTGCATCAAACTGGTCTTTGATTACATTACCCCACCCTTCTAATATTTCACGTAGTTGACTCATTATAATTGAATTGTTTTAAATTTAGCACCATTTTCCTTTATTTTTTGGATAATAGCATCACCTAATAACCGATTTCCTTCTTTATTAAAATGACCGTCTCCATGAATTTGTAATGGACATTCAGGTATATTCAATATTTCCTCAAAATTATCATAAACTTTTCCATTATATTTTATTTTAATCAATAAATCATCACCTTCTTCCAAATCCTTTACCCAACTAGCGTGCTCTGGATACCAACAAAGAAACATTAATCCGTTTATTTCACCCTGTCTCCATTTGTTTACTATCGTATCTAACTGTTCTTTAATTACATAATGTATATAATCTCTATCTGAAGATGATGTGTGTTTAAGTTTATCAACTTCATTGGAGTAGTCTTCAATTCCTCGAAGTGGAGCAGAAGTTTGCACAATGTTATAATCCATCGTATTTGCATAGAACCCCATTCCTCTCTCGGAATTCAATATCCTATACTTGGTTTCGTAATTATTTCCACCATTTCCTTCTAACGAAACATGATATGGTACATTGAAATAGTTTGCAACCAAATTTGGAAAATGATGCTGTTTTCTATAATCATCAACTACCTTTGGAAATTTTTCGTAACGATGTGTTAGTGTACTAAATGTAGAATGTACTTTCTTCCAAGTCCAGCCGAGTTCATCAACGAAATATTGTAATTGGAGTCCTGAACCCCATGTGAATGAACACCCATGAAAACCTATCATATTTTATTTTTATATAAATATTATAAATCTATATATTCTTTTGGTTTAGGTATAAACTTTTTAAATGGATGTCCGTTATATTCTCGTGTAACATCTTTAGCATATTTCTCTTCATCGGTATCATGTCGTAACCAAGTAGAATCCCATTCAATAGAATCCCAAAATTTATATACATCTCTACCACAATCTAACCACCTCTGCATCATTATACGTTGAGGTAGATTTCTATATGACTTATTAGCCATCTGAGCTTTATGTAATTGCTCACTTAGTTCTTCGTGATTGGTCATTCTGTTATTTATGTAATCGATGGTTTATCTTTACGATATATTTCTACTGTTGAGGCTTTGCCCATGTTATCTCCCCAATCGGAGATATCTAATTCTACTCCTTTGAAAAATAGTTTATCTATTATATCCCAATCTCCATCATCGGTTTCTATACAACCATTAGTATAATAGAAATCTTTGGCAGTTGGTACTGTATCTGATTCAAATTCATATTCTTGAAGTCCTCCCTTATTTTCATCAAAGGAACATAATATATTATCAACACCTTCTATATATTCCGGCATTGCACAATGTATTGTATTAAGTTTATCCGCTTCGTCATCACCTAAAACTTCCCATGAACTTGGAATATCATGGAATTGAAATGTTGATATCTCCTTTTCATCTTCATCATAAAGATAACAATGAAGTGCAGAGTTATCTAGTGGGGATGTTTCGTGAAATAAATCTGGACTCCACCAATCTGGTAGAATTTCTTCATCTTCTAGTTCATGTCGTATTTCCCATAATTCCCCAACCTCATTCTTTTTCATTAAGTTTTGGATTTCTTCTACCTTTTCATCTGTTAGAGAATGACCAACTGCTTCAACTTCCCAACCGTATAATGCTAATTTATATTTTTTCATGTTACTAATTTAATTATTAAATCTATTGTTGTGTAAATTACTGAAAAGGCTATATATGTTAATATCAACCCTACCCTCCACCGAAAGTTTATTTTCATTTTGTTGTTCGTTTTATATATTCATCTTTATCTTCTGCTTCATACCACTCATCCATATGCTCTTCAAAATGCATTCGATATTCAAATCCTCCATTGAATGTTTTATCACACCGACTACACTGGATAGATGCTCTAACCAACTCCAAGATTTTCCCATTCTATTCCCATTGGTAGTTCTTCATCAGCAAGTTTTGCTTCAAAATAATAATCATATGAGATTGGATTAATAATCTTTTCATGCTTTGATACCGGTGAATCCGATGGTTCGGAATTACCTGTCATTGTAATCTCTATCCAGTCTAATTCGTTGGTGATAGTGTTTAGCTTTTTTAGGTAATATCTATTGCCTTTGGTTTTTCTATGTTGTGATTCCATTATTAATATGTGTATATAAATTTTTTATTGAGTTCAATCTATCGGCTTCTTCAAACGTATATTCTCCTGCAGTTTTAATGTATTTTAAAAACTTTAGTTCCTTCTGTAACTCCCATTGGTAAACTGTATTATTTCCTTTACAATAGTATTTATATATAGTATCGAAAAAAATATCAATCCACTCTACTTTAGCAGTATCTAATCGTTTATCCATTATCTATTAGATTTTCTCCATTGGTTATACTCATCTCCTAACATATTAAGAACTGTTGCTTGTGATTCATAATAATGTCCTTTTTCTAATATCTTGGAAATCATAGTTCTACATTCCATTACCACATCTTGTGGTATCTTTGTGTTATCCTTAATTAACCAAGCATCTATTTTGTTTAAATTCTTTAATTGTTCTTTATCTACGAATGTTGCGTTGTTGTACATTATCTTCCATTTATTTCTATCATAATTTTTCTCATCTCGTTTAATTCGTTTTGTTCCCAATCCGAATACTTTCCTCTTCGTATTACATCTTGTACAATACTCATACTACTGGAAGTTTCTTCACCCAATCTAGTAAGATGGTCTAACAACCATATGCGATGTTCATTTGTTAATACGTTTGGGTATTCATCCGGAGGGGTTGGTATATTATTGCCAAAATTATTTATACTAGTTTGTAATTGTTGCCATATCTCTTTACTATCACCATCAAGATAACCACCACCTGATTTATAATCGTTCAATATGTGTGTCATACTTCCTACTATTCCATTTTCATCTATTGTTTCCATATCTCTTTATTTTAATAATATTTTTTTAGCTTTTACATTTAGGTTAGAAGGTTTGATAAGTTTAGCTGGAATGGTTTCTAATTTGTCTCTTAATGCTTTTTGTACTCTATGGTTACCATCTAATATCCATTGTAATTTCCCTTCTTCGTCTACCATTATTAAGATAGGACATTGTTTGGAAATTTCCACTTGTTCTATTCTTTCAATTTCTTGAGGATTATCATCCCAATTAAGTACTACGTTTGCTAACTTTTTAGTAGGGTAGTCTTTTTGAGGGATATTTTTAGTCATATCTAAAATATCTTGTAACGTTATTTTATTACCTTCATTATCTTCCCAAGATGTTTCTGTACCTTTTATATTTATAATCTTTAACTTATCAGTTCTGCTTAATTTCTTTATTGCTGATTCTCGTTTACAAGATGATGACCTATCTGTATGTGTTTCATTATATACTAATTTAACAGGTCTTCTTGTTTTTGTATATTTTGCTCCTTTATTAGAACTGTTATGTTCATTTACTCTTCGTTCTAAATCTGTTGTGATTCCTGTGTACAAAGAATTATCTGAACATTTAACTATATAGGTGTACCATTCTTGCATATCTTCTAAACTATCTTTTTTATTGGAATCTTAAATAAAGATTCATACCACTCTTTAATATTGTAATCAGTACAATACTCTTTAAACATTTCCTCTATGATATCCGCTTTTGGATTCACAGTAGGGAACATCTTTAAAAAAGTCATCTGAAGTGCTTTATCAAATTTCTCTATTTCTTGTATTGTTCTTACCATCATAAGTTCATCAATAACCATATCCATGATATGTAGGTTGTTTTCGTATGTGTGTTCTTTCTCCATATTTTAATCTAATATACAAAATATATTTGATTCTACCAAATTATTATTAATATTTTTTATTCTGTAACAATATGGACAAATTATAATTAATCAAATCATATGCTTCTCTTTCTATATAGTCGTCAATAAATCCAATGTCCACTTCTTCTGGTCTCAATAAACCCATGGTGTGTATGTGTGGATAAATCTTAAAATTAAATTCTGAGAGTTTATCTATCCTAGATTTTTTTGTATTATGTATTACATCGGAACACTTACTACATTTGAAGAACCCAAACCTATTATGTTTGAAGAACTTCATTTCTTTATTGCATTTTATACAATTCATTTAATATACTTTGTTTGTTCTATTATAATGACAATCAAGTAATTCTTCTGCTACTTCTAATGAGATACGATTCTCATTGTACATTCTCCATATTAGTTTATTCATTTCCAAATTGTTTTATACTTTTAATAAGTGATTCTACATCTTCTCTATTGGTTGTACTTAGTTTAACAGAATCGAATATCTCAACTACCCAATCTTCCTTATCTACAATATCAGTATTACAATTAGTAATAAGTGAAATACTCTCACCTTCAAATGCATAATCATAATAATAGAATCCACGTTCATCACCTGTAGCTTCTGCAGATTCTTCTACTTTTTCAAATCCCATTTCTTTTAAATCACCTTCTGTCATGTTGTTATTGTTTTATGTTATTAATATTTTCTACTGATATTATTCTTTTTACCGATGTCATGTTTTCCAATATCTTGTAAATTGATTCTTCATCGGTACCTGGTAAATCAAATGTGAATACAAGAGGTTCTTTATCACTCTCGTTTTCCATCATTGCATTAATTCTAAATGTATTCATACTATTCTATATATTCGAGTTCATTTTGCATTTCATCTATCTTGTTAAGAATTGGAACAATCAAATTGATAGTTTCCATATCTTCTTCATTTTCTACCAAACTCAAGATACAAGTATATGCTTCATCTAGTTTGTTAATTGCGTGTTTCGTTTTATTCATAATTTTTAATTTAATATCTTATCTCCTTTACGTATATTATCTTCTGCTAATAATGGTACAAGGTTTGTATAATGAAAGAGGGGAGTCATTTCTTCTATTGTATTTGCAGAGGCTAAAGGTGTATCATGGTCTATATGCCACTCACCATGATTTTCCCAAGTCATCCATTTCTTATCATCTACAAATTGTGATTCAATATGATTCATAGCAGTTTTCCAATCACATCCTAATAGTTTTTCCGTACCACCATTCTTTCTCCATGATTTTGCTTTAAAGGCTTGGTAAGTTCTTGTTCTACAATTATCTTTAAATTTATAAAGAGGGTCTGAATGATATCGTTTATTTTCGTATCGCCTC
>TARA_R110002124_G_scaffold77874_2_pt1 | contig 10419 bp, 11 predicted proteins | sample TARA_R110002124 | Tara Oceans TARA_R110002124 (sample SAMEA4397445) | marine metagenome | biome: Polar Biome; feature: [SRF] surface water layer (ENVO:00010504); material: water (ENVO:00002006), including particulate matter (ENVO:01000060) such as... | depth 5 m | reverse complement strand
TCTAATATTATCAGTTGTGCATAACATCCCAGTAACATCAACGCTACCGGAAGCTGTCGCTAATTTTTCAGAACCGGCATGGTATAGTTTTGCAGCACCACCTGACGAGGCATAAATCATGTCTGCATCTGCTGGATTTCTCACATAAAAGTCCCCTGTCATGACTTTCAATCCACCTGTACCCGTGTCGCTTATGTAACTATTAGAACCATCGTGATAGATTTGTAAATCTTTATGATTACCTGATGTTATTTTACCATTATCTGGAACACTTACACCTCCTGAAGCGCTTAAACCACCAAACGCGCTAAGACCACTACTATGCTCTCGTAATATACTGTTACCTAACGTATCACTATCAGACCAAATAGGTATATAATTAGCCGTACCAGATCCATCAACACCACTACCGCCTCCTGATCCAAAAATATCATTTAAATTTGTACCACCTGATAAAATATTACCTACAACATTTAAATCCCCGTTCATTGTACCTCCTGCAGCGAACTGTTTCGCTACTGAGCCACCACCACCGTGCATTTCTACTGTTCGCCTTAGCGTCTGTAGTTGTTGTGAAAATGTATTAGTAAGACTTGTTTCTATATCTTTTTGTATTTTTTTCGGATCGATCTTTACATTTTTCTCACCATATTTTTCTATAATGGTTGTTGAGGTATTTTCCTTAAGTTCGGAAATTTTTTCGAGCAAGTCTATCTTATGGTCGTCAATTACCTTATAAATAGACTGCTTATCCTCAAGACCCTTATCTTCAATTGTTTCCTTTACAGCGGATATTTTTTTATCATAATAATCCTTTACCTGCTGCTCTGCTTCTTTAAATTTAGTATCTAATGATTCTTCTAAAGTTTGGATTGAATCTTCTAATCCCTTCTTAACAATACCAACTCTGCTTAATGCTTTATTAACATTTTTATTAATACTATCGTTAAGATCTACATTAACTTTTTCAATAGCTAAAATATCTTCTTCAACTGTTTTTATTTTATTATCAATATGCTGGTCAGTATCCTTTTTATTTTCCTCAACTGTCCTATCAATTAAATCTATATTATAATTAACTTTATCTTCTATTAACTTAGTAAGCTGGGAGGTATATACATCCTTAGTTAATTTTTCTATCTGCTCTTTAAGAAGATCTACTGACTTTACATAGTCTTTTTCTACCGTTGAGGAAAAATCTAAAGTATATTGGTCTATAGCCCCATCAACATACTCCTTTAATCTAGTTTCAATATCTTCATTATATTCAAATATTTGTGACTTAGTATTTTCTGTTATAGTTAAAAACTCTTCAACAAATGATTTACGAGCTTCGGATATAAGCTCATTAACCCTATCTTCTTTTAACTCTATTTCATCGCTAGCTTCATTAATTTTTGCTTCTTTTATCTTTTCAGCATATTTTTTAGCCGCAGACCTAGCAGCTCGGATTTCATTTAAAATATCCTCTTTCTTTTCAAATATAACCGCCTCTTCCTCAACCTCTTCTTCCTCTAAAATTATCTCCTCCGGCTCATCATCACACACTATAGGTTGACCATCTATTGTTTTTTCATTAAATAGTATCTCCTGCGCTCCTTTATTTAAAATAAATAAAGTTTTATATATACTTCCGCCTATCTCTACCGGTAAGCTTACAACAGGGGAACCTTTATAAGAAGATTCCTTTTCTGCAACAAACTTTTCACCATTTATCTCAAATTCATAAACATCAAAGAAAACTTCCTCTAAGCTTTCAACTGTTAAGATGTTATGACCTGAGTTAGTAAAGGTAGGCTTTACCTCTTCGCTAAACAGTCTCATATGTATGTATATTTAATACATACACGCGCAAATTATATATATTATTTACTGTTTAGGTGTTTTTATATGAGGTACCCCTACTTCACTGAGAGTAGGGTGAAGCAATTTTTTATGAGAAACTCTTTCTGGATTAATGTCTATACCACCTCGTCGAGCATATAAACACTTAACACTTAATTCATCCGGTTGAACAGCATCCACTATACGTTTATATATTGTTTCACAAATTTCTTCATGAAAATGACATTCATCTCTAAAGGATACAATATACTGTAATAGTGAAATTGGATCAATGGTATTGCTTCCTTTCATATATATATAAACATCTCCCCAGTCTGGTTGAGATGTTACTCTACAATTTGACTTAAGAAGCGCACTATGGTAATATACCTCTTCTATTGGCGCGTCTTCAATAACTTGTAACAACTCTGGTGTTTCAGAATATACAGAAAATTTAATATCACTTACAGGATAACTCTCTTCTAATGTAATATAGTTTGGTGTAATATCTTCGTTATGCATCCACTCCTGACTAGCTTTAGTAATGTCTCTTAATACTTCACTATTTGTGTGCAATCTAACCCTAACATATGTTCCAAGCAACGTGCTTAAATCACCCGCAGCTCTTTTTTCAATCTCTTCTAAAACATCAATATCACTATCACCAAGCTTGGTCATGTTAAATGAATTAAAGTATAATTTAATAGATTTTGACTCAACAATAAATTTACTATCACAAGGGTATACAATCTTAGCGACACCCGCAACAGGTAGACCTTTATTAGTTAGACCTGATACCTCATACGCATTCCAAGTATCATTACCAATAAAAGGTAAATTATTATCATCAATATTTAAATGATTCCGATTAGCTTGCCTAGGCTCTTTTACTAATAGAGAAGGATCATATGTAGACTTATACTGAGATGTTTGTCCTAGATGTTTACTAATTGTACTATTGTCGAGCTGCTTTACCATATTTAAATTTTAATATCTATTTGTTCGTTAGCAAGAGTATTTTTAATTTGTTCTAATCTGTCCTCTACCGTACCAGATATAACAACTACCTTACCAGGATAAAATTCTAAATATTGTTGAAATAAATATATAATTTCTTCACGGAATGCCACATTTGTGCTTCGCTGACCGTCGCTTGTTAACTCTATATTTTCAGGATCTGTATAAAAAATTACATCATACTGCTCTTTAAGCTCATCATAAATTAATTTACAACTCTCAAAGCAATTTTGTGTTATTTTACCCTTTTGGTATAGCCAATCTGAATATACTATACCATCAAGAGCGCATCTATCTAAAACAGTATGCATCTTTCTCATAAATTTACCCGCTCTGTCGCGATACACATTTCGCACATGCTCTGTCATAATAAGAAGCTGTGTCATATCACCACCTTGCTCATTAATAAGCATATCATATTCTCTCATTACAAGCCTCGTTACTTCAGGTACAAATTCAAAAGGATATGCACCGTTACATTTAAACAGGTGATTTAATAAAGTAGACTTGCCCGTGCTCTGTGCACCAGTAAAAGAAATAACCATATATTATTATAGATGTATAGAAAGAAATTCAACCCATGCATCAAATGATGTATTGCGTAATGTAAAAAAGGCTGAATCTAAATCGGTAATCTCACTAGTTGCAGCCTCTTTTTCAATTATTACATTACCACCATCTACCTCTTCAACCACCTCATGAACTACACTACCAACGTGCGTGTATTGATGAATACTTTTCCATGCCCTCTCTTGTGGATCTTTACCTTTTAGTTCAGGATACTTTGTAATTAACCCCGGGTGACCATTATAAATATTATACTTTTTACATTTATCACTCGGTACAATCTTTAACCAACCATTAAGAGTTACTAAAGTATCTGCCGGGTGATAAATTAACTCATCTAAAATATCCAATGTCTTTGCTTGTTCGTTGGTAATAACGCTGCAATCGCCTAATAATGGAGTAACTGGACCTGTTGAATTTGTAATAACATAATCCGGCCACCTATCAATTTCTATTGAGAGATCAGCTATTTCAGATCCCGTTTGTGAAAAAAGAGCGATCCAGTTTTTATATTTCATTATAGATATGTTAATGCCGCCCAGTTAATAAGCAAGTGTATAGTATTATCACAAGCAATTAACAGCCATGCAGACAAATATTCCGGCACTTCTTTATGATATCCTGTATCTTTGCAGTCTTCCCATTTATGCCAATAGCGCTTAGGCCCTATTCTACTTTTAGCAAACACAACATATCTTGCTAACCGGTACCGGTCAATAAAAAAATGAGTAATGCAAATAACCAGAAACGCATTTAATGATGGGCAGATAATTAAAAATGGTAAAGAGTATGTAATAGCGTGTACTGCAGCTGCCTTACTACATTTTGTCTTATTAAGTGCCATCCAATCGCTCTGAAGAAGATAGTCACCAATTAAATGGAGAATTAGTTGGACCATTATTTATCTATTATATTTTATACTAATAAACATATTTTTCAAGATCTATAATAAATAATTTAGTGGAAGATTTTTTAAAGTTGGTTACTGATGTTGGGTTCCCAATAGCTGGAGCTATTACCTGTGGTGCCTTTGTGTTTATTATTCTAAAATTTATACTCAATGAGATTACCGGTGCTGTGCAAGGTTTAGGAGGAATGATTAAATCCCTAGAAAATAGAGTACAAACAATGAACAATGATATTGTAAAGATAGATACACTAGTTTCTTATGCTTTTAACAAACATCCTAATCTAGAACGATTAGCCGCTAATGAAGGTAAGGAGGACGCAAGAAAAGACTAATGAGTGAAGAAATAGTAAAAGCTATTAATGATTTTGGGTTTCCAGTTATTGCAGCATTTGGGCTGGGATATTTTGTTTATTACACCTGGAATTGGGTTGTAAAGGATATTAAGCCAGTATTAGATGAATCAACAGGCACGTTAATCGGTCTTATTGATAGAATACGAATGCTAGACAATGATATGATAAGACTTAATACAAAAATTCAAATGATTCTCCAAGAACGAGACAAAAATATTACTCAAAATAGAAGAAAAAATAAACATATTTTAGATGATAACAGCTAGCAATATATATTAATAGATGTAAATAGTAGTATTATGAGGTATATTTGGTTATTATTACTGTTAAGTAGTAGTGCTATAGCAGATGAATTAAAGTTTAGATTTAAATCTCCTTCTTTTACTGGCATTGGCTACAGCGCGCATAAAATTAATCTAGAAAACATTTCTGCTGCTAGAAAAAAGACTATTAAAGATGAACTAAAATCATTATCGATTCAAGCAAACCTAGCTAATAATCGGAAGCCACTAACTGTATTTTTAACTAACCTACAGTCTCGAATTTATTCAGAGCTCTCTAAACAGGTTACAGAACAATTATTTGCTGACGCCGGGTCTGATTCTGGGTCCTTTGATCTCGATGGTAACGTTATTTCGTGGTATAAGTTAGCTGACAAAATTAATTTAACTGTGGTAGATACTGATGGTGATCTTACAACTATCCTAATTCCAATCGGATCCCTTCTGTTACCAGAGCCTGTTAATGAAGAAACTACTGCTGAATAGCCTACTAGGTTTAACGTTACTTTCCTTCGGCTGCAAAACCTATAACGGTGGTTTTGAAGAACCGCCGGCTGTTTCACTGACGCCTTTAGCTACAACATTAAATAAATTACCAACACTCGATGGTGAACCTATATATATAGGTGTTAATAGCTTTAAAGATTTAACTGGTCAGAGGAAGCAGTCTGATAATTATGCTAGTTTTTCTTCATCTGTATCACAGGGTGGTGAAGCATGGCTTATTGAATCTCTTTTAGAGTCTAACGGCTGGTTTAAAGTTCTTGAAAGAGGTCAGCTTGATACAGTAATGAGAGAACGAGCATTAGTTCAACAAACAAGAGAAGACTTTACAGACGATGATGATACGGGGTTAAAACCATTACTATTTGCAGGTCTATTAATACATGGAGGTATTATAGGGTATGATACTAATACTATATCAGGTGGTGTAGGTGCTGCATATTTAGGTATAGGAGCGCATGAGCAACATAGAAAGGATGTAGTTACTGTTTCTATTAGATTTGTAAGCACATTAACAAGTGAAATATTACTATCCTCAACAATATCAAAAACAATATATTCCACAGCCGTAGGGTCAGATATGTTTAAGTATGTTAAAAATGCTTTAAATCCGTTAGAAATAGAGTATGGATTTGCAAAAAATGAGCTCGTATCTGTAGCTACTCGTGCAGCAATAGACCTAGCTATTGTTGATCTTATAAGTAAAGGTGAGGAAAAAAAGATGTGGAAGTTTAAAAAGACCGGTGAAGAAACGGCGGCAGTTTCAAAAATAAAAGAAGATAACCCAGCAGTAACTGACATAAAAGGATAGATTTCCCATAAATATTTCTATGAAAATAAAATCTATTTTAACAGCTTTAATGCTTATGAGTGGCTTGGTTTTTTCGAGTAATGAAATTTACTTAGACCAAATCGGAAGTGCCGGCATTTTTAATATATCACAGATCGGGTCATCAAATAAACTTGGGGAAGGTACAAATAGATCACGAATTGAAGGTGAAGAGGTTATCTTTAACGTTGCAACTATAGGTAATGAAAACTTAATTGATATTGATTCAATTGGTAATGAAGAACTAGTAAATCTCGAATTACAAGGTGATGCAAATGAGCTTATTTTAGCGCTAGAAGGTGATAAAAACGAAGTAAATGCATTTGTTGCAGGAGATTCTAATAATGTTTTAATTGCCGGTAATGAAGACGACACACAAAAAGCTACAGTAAATAACGGCTTAATTAACTTAAACATAGAAGGTGCTTCAAACTCAGTTGATTTGTTATTATTTGATACATCATACACTTTTACCGATTACCACATTGCAGGCTCTTTAAACGAGGTTAGTAGTTATCAAGAGGGTCATGGAGGTTTAATTGGACATTCACAATTAGTTGACATCTTTGGTAGTAGCAACAGCTTACTTGTGTCTCAAGTAGGAGCTGAAAGCCAGTTTATTGAATTATCTATTCTTGGAAATGAAAATGCATACCAAATATTCCAAACCGATGGGGCGTTTGATCCGACGTTTATGCCTGAGCAAATTGAAAATAACGTTATACCGTTTAACGAATTTAGCAACCCAGATGGTCCGCCACAGGCTGGTAACGAGTAGTTTATTATTCTTATTATTTTTAATACCAGCTTTTGGTAAAATAGGGAATGTTACATCGCAAACTAAAGCGGCTCAAATTACTAGAAAGGGTGATAAAATTTTAACTGAGGTTGATACTCCAGTTGAAATGAGAGATTTAATTGAGACCTTAAAGGGAAGAGCAAATATAAAATTTGTTGATGATACTAAAGTTAGTGTTACAGAATATTCTAAATTATTAATAGATGAGTTTGTATATAACCCTGAAAAGAAAACCGGTAAACTCTCCTTAAAAGCTGCTCTAGGTACTATAAGATATTCTTCTGGTAAGATAGCTAAAAATTCTAGACAAAATGTAAAAATAAAATCACCTACTGCTTCTGTGTCAGTACGTGGTACTGACTTTACTATGAACGTTCAAGAAGATGGAGCTAGTAGTTTTTTACTTTTGCCCTCTACTGACGAAGCTGGTAATTCATATGTGGGTTCTATTGATGTATCAACTCTTGGTGGTACAGTTACATTAGATCAAGCTTATGAGGCAACAACGGTAGTTTCTGCTATAGCAGCTCCAACACCACCGCAGGTAATACAACAAGACGGGCAAAAAGGACCAAAAAAAGAAAAGAAGCAAAAAGATAATAATGAAAATAAAAACCCGGATCAAAAAAAAGAAGGAGAAAAGTTTGAAGATATAAAAATTAAAAGAAAAGAAAGCCAAATAATGAATAAATTTTTAAAAATGGAAGATGGTAGGTATGTTTTCTTTTCAAAAGATAAAGATAATATGATTTCTTTAATAGTGGAAGATGGTAGTAATGTCACAGTTAATTACGATAATAGTGGAAGTATTATTAATGCCAAGTTTAACTCTGGAAATAACGTGCAATTTAACATCAAGCAACAATGAAAATTTTTAATATTAAAAATTATATTATATGCGTGTCTATTACTATATTATTAGTTATTCTAAGACTATCAGATCCTTTTTTTATAGAGATAGCTAGACTAAAAGGGATAGATTTTTACCAACAAAAACAAGAAAAGGTACAATCAGAAAATATAACTATTGTAGAAATAGATGAAGCAAGTTTGGACAAACATGGTCAATGGCCATGGGATAGAAATATAATAGGTAGGGGTATTGAAAAAGCATTTAAAAATGGTGCTCAGTTAGTAGTACTGCCGATACTATTTGCAGAGAAAGATAGATTAGGTGGTGATGAATTCCTTGCAAATATACTAAGTGAGATGCCCGTAATAATAGGTCAATCAGCTAGCACTAAAGGTAAAGGACAGCCAGTACCAAGAGGGTTAGCTAACATTGGTGAAAGTCTTGACGGGTGGTTGTATGATTACCCAGAAGCTATTGGACCTGTAAAGGAACTTGGACAGCATGCAGCTGGTGTTGGGATGCTATTAACAGCTCCGGAATTAGATGGTGTTGTGAGAAGATTACCATTGATTATTCAAGTAAAAGGAGAATCTTATCCAACGATACCTCTTGAAGTAATTAGACTTTTTGCTGGTGAGTTATCATATCAAGCAAAAGTTGGATTAGGTGGAGTTGAAGCTATTAGAGTACCTGGGTTTGATCCTATTGTAACAGATGCAAATTCTAGAATATGGTTAAACTATAAGTATGAGTTTGATAAAGTTTCCTTTGCTAATGAAGATTGGTCTGCGGTTGAAGGTAAAATAGCTGTAATTGCAATCACCGGCGAAGGTTTAACTAATACTATCGCTACTTCCACAGGAGTAAAGTATGGACATGAAGTAACAAGTTCAGCTCTACAAATGATAATTGATGAATCACGATTACAAAGACCGGTTGAATCATCTGGATATGAAATAATTATTACAGCTGCGTTTTGTTCATTGCTTATTATAGGAGCTCTTTGGTTATCTTATTGGGCTAGCCTAGCTATTATATCTGCATCTTTAGTAGCAGCTCCATTTTTGGGTAACTGGCTTTTTACAAATAATGGATGGTTAATAGATTATACTTGGCCTGTTGCATGTATTTTTATTACATGGTCTGTTGCAACATTTATAAGATTTATAAATGAAAATAAATCTAAAAAATTAATTAAAAAACAATTTGAACATTATTTAGCGCCTCCAATTGTTAAGTTGTTACAAAAAGAACCCGGGTTATTAAAGCTAGGCGGCGATACACGAGAATTATCAATACTGTTTAGCGATTTAAGAGGGTTTACAACCATAAGCGAGCATTTTAAAACTGACCCTCAGGGGTTAACTCAATTAGTCAACAAGTATTTAACACCTATGACCGGGTCTGTAATTAAACATAACGGCACGGTAGATAAATTTATTGGTGATGCATTAATGGCATTTTGGAATGCTCCGTTAGATGTAGAAGATCATAGAGTACATTCTATTAATTGTGGGTTGGAAATGTTTAAGTTATTAGATCAACTGAATAAAGATATACAAGATCAAGGACTACAGGAATTAAAAATAGGCGTAGGTATTAATACCGGTAAGGTTGTAGTAGGTAATATGGGATCCGATCAAAGATTTGATTATACCTGCCTAGGAGATGCAGTAAATTTATCTTCAAGATTAGAAGGTCAAACTAAAATATATGGCGTAGGTCTAATTGCTGGTCGTGAAACTGTTAAGGGTATAGAAGATAAATTTAATTTTATAGAATTAGATAAAATTGCTGTCAAGGGTAAAAAAGAAGGCGTTCGGATATATTCTATTTTAAGCACTGATATATCTTCGGATTTTCATAATGACTTTTTAAAATTATACCGCTCACGTAAATGGACAGCCGCTTTAAAAATAGCAGAGATAAATATACAAACTTATCCAGAATTAACTGCTTACTATAATATGATGATAGATAGAATAGGTCGTTTAAGAAAGCTAAAACTTAAAAATGATTGGGATACAATATATAGAGCTACTTCGAAGTAAACAAATTAATAAATATCCACCCGGGTATTGTAATTAGTAATATACTTAATAACCACATACCTACATATAATCCTACACGTTTTATGTTATTACTAACGAGAGGAAAGAAGTCTGTGTCGTTAGTCTGCTCTACTAACAGTTGCGAATAGTTTTTACTTTTCACTTAATATATTTATTACCGAATAAGGTTTTTAAACTCATTTACATTATAAAGAATATCTCTCTTTTGTTCTTCATTAAGTTCTGCATTAATAAGATCAGCTAAGAGTGTAGAAGGCTTTTCTAACAAACCAATCCCTTTATAATATCTTTTACCAAGTAATCCAGCAACAACAGGGTTGGATGTATCTAACGATCTAATACTTTCAATATGCTTATAATGTTTAAATTCGCTAGCTAACGAACAGCCTAATAAATGATGAGGCTTACTA
>TARA_R110002124_G_scaffold91166_1_pt1 | contig 10425 bp, 20 predicted proteins | sample TARA_R110002124 | Tara Oceans TARA_R110002124 (sample SAMEA4397445) | marine metagenome | biome: Polar Biome; feature: [SRF] surface water layer (ENVO:00010504); material: water (ENVO:00002006), including particulate matter (ENVO:01000060) such as... | depth 5 m | reverse complement strand
GCCGTGTTTAAGATTGTAGTCATCACATAGCTGCTTCCAATCCACATAGTCAATTAACTCATCGTAGTAACCAGCCATTATTCTTGGTCATTTAAGCGTAGAACTAAATCTACTAAGTCTCTATGGCCCCACTCGTGTAGTTGCTCGCGTGAATACTCGTGCTTTACAACTCTATCGGTGTAAGCTGAACCGTAGTATTCTACCGGGTTAACCTTAAATCTACCTGTCTCATCCATTGTTGGATCTGTGATCAACACACCTTCGTACTCGAAAGTATTTATTTTTCTCTCTATCATACACTTGTTATTTATTGATTCCTAATATTGCCTGACTTGTTTTATACATCTCCCAGGCTATCTCTTTTCTTAACCTACTAACCTGCAACTTATACATAGCAACATCTTTTTCCAAGACCTTGATTTGCTCTAAATATAACTGGTTTTTATCTACTAATTTCTGCATTAAGCTATCACTCATGACTCTGACCATTTATCTAGTTGTAGAAGCAACTCTGAGGCTGATACACGGATTATTTTGCCTGTAGACAAACGTGGATACTTCATTAGTAAGTTAGATGACAGGACTGGGTGTAGTACAATACCTGTGGGTTTGTTAGTAGTTTCTAGAATTTTAACAGATTTATCTGTCTGTAGTTTTAGTCGATATGAGTTCATTGGCGATATATTGATTACAGTTATATTATATGAGGTCAGTCGTTCAGGTTTTGTGCAAGTATTTTAGGATCTTGAAAAACTGTGACATTAGCCTATTAAGAGTATCTAGTAAGGGGCAAGTGTCATAGTAGTTTATACCTATTTTCCTTGTTAAAGCTCGTTTTTTTCTTGTGTATAGCATACTTAAAAAAAAAAGGAAAGCACCCGAAGGTGCAATCCTGTTGGTATTATTTGCTCAGGAATTCCCGAACAAACTTGGGTAGGTTGCTCGAGTTGGTATAATTACCATATTTCTCGAAACAAGGCATTCCATTAAATTTTTCCTTGAAATGGGTATAAACCGCATCGTGGTCGTACCTGCATTTTTCGCCTTGTTTGTTGGTGAATTCAATCACCTCGCCTTTTCCTATTAATCCTTTAGAAATAACGAACCTTTTCTTCGAGGTAACCTGTGTTTGCTTGCTCATGATCTATATATTTTAAATTCAACTATATTATATAAAAGCGTTCGTTTACTTCTTGTGTATAGCATAGTGTATGAACAAAAAAAAAGAGGACCCGTATGGATCCTCAGTAGTTCGTAGTCGCTTAGCGATGTAGTGTATACTCTACTTTATAAGTGCAATAAGAGTAGAGAGTGTTGTCAATGCTATTAGTATAAGATAGTCTTGATCACCCGTCACTATTAAGTTAATGGATCCTAATGCTAATCCTAATAATGAAGTGATGAGTAGTGCTTTTGTGTTACGTCTTTGAGCTATCGCTCTTCTTTGTAGATGTGTCATTGATGTTTGAATTAAGTGGGAGACCCGAAGGCCTCCCGTTATTATTACTTCTTAGTTAGCGCCTCACGTACAAACTTAGGTAGATTGTCGCTGTTAGTGTAGTTGCCGTACTTCTCAAAGCATGGCATAGCTTCGAACTTATCCTTGAACAAGTTGAAGATCTGATCGTGATCATACTTGAAACTGTTACCTGTTCTTGTTACTACCTCAACTACATTGCCCTTGCCGACCATACTCTTTGAGATTACAAATCTCTTCTTGCTGACTGAATTTTTCATACGTGTTATATTTTTTAACGTTCAAATATATTATATAAAAAACCTCGTTTCTCTCTTGTGTATAGCATAGACACATAGCGTAACACTAACAGTCACTCCCGTAAAGCCAAAAGCATTAAAACCTTAAACGTAAACAAGGCCGGTCCCGGGTTTCAGAAACGACTTCCGTAAATGGGCATAACGCTCTAGGTGTATAGCACAATACAAAATCCCTATATATCTTAACACAAACAAAAAAGACGTAATCTTGTATATAGATAATAAAACATAAAAGATGTCATACAAAAGAAAAGGATGTGGACCTAATGCTTTGGGTTCAGCGTTAAAGATGGTTGAGCCTGTTAAGGAAAAATCTAAGATAGCTTCACGCGGTGTAAAGAAGAAGGTAACTAATAAGATGGTTGATGATCAACACAATGTTGCTATGGAGAGTTCGTTTAATGCTGCTAACGATATGGCTAAGTATGCTGCTACTGGTGTAGGCCCAAGTGGGTTCCCTATAAGTAAAAATAAGGTAGATGCATATCAGAGTGCTTCAAATGTTCTTAAGACGTTTCCTGCAAAACCAAGCTATAGAGATGTAGGTACAACTATCCCATCAGGACCTGCTCCATTTGAAAATGATGCTATGGCGCCAAAGAAGAAAGCAACTAAGGGTGTAAAGAAGACAAGACGTTAACATGGCTCAAAAATTATCTGCTACCGCGAAGCGGGCTAAGGCATCTAGGGATCTAGCGGAGGCTAATTCTCCGCGAAGAAGAAGGATGCGTGCTGAAAACCAGCGCAAACGCCGAGCGGCAATAAAAGCAGGTAAGAATATAGAGGGAATGGACTACGATCACAACTTAAATAAGTTCGTTTCAGTTAAAAAGAACCGCTCCGGGCACGGAAAAGGGACTAAGAACTATAATACTAAGGGCTAAAAACCAAAAATCGACCCATAAATGGGTATATTTGAGCTAGAACAACTAAAAAACAATGTTTTAGCATGGAATTTAATCAACCTAGTGAAATTGTAAAGGACCTTACTTTCGGTACAACCGCAGAGAAAGGACTTTTAGAGGGAGTAAGAAAGCTCTCTCAAGCCGTAAGTAGCACTTTAGGTGCTTCAGGTAAATGTGTTATCTATGAAGATGCACTTGGAAGGCCTGTAATTACCAAAGATGGTGTTACTGTAGCCGAATCTGTAATTCTCTCAGACCCTTTAGAGAATATGGGGGCAACCTTAATCAAGGAGGCCGCAAGAAATACTGTTAAAGAAGCAGGTGATGGAACTACTACGGCTACTATCCTAGCCCACGAGTTGCTTACATTGGCAATGCGCGCCCGCGAAGTGGCGAGTAACCGCGAGATTCGTGATGGCTTAGACTCTGGTCTGGCGAAGGTGCTTGCATATTTAGATGATATAAGCATCGAAGTGACTGAAGACAAGCTTTATGATGTGGCTAACATCTCAACAAACAACGATACCGTGCTTGGGCGCATAATAGGGGATGCTTTTTCCCAAGTCGGGCGAAATGGTGTTGTTTTAATGGAGGAAAGTGACACTGAAGAGACGTATTCAGACATTGTAGACGGTACTCAGTTCGATTCTAGCCTAAAATCACCATACTTGATCACAGACAAGGACAAAGGGCGAGCTATTCTAGAGAACCCAGTCGTGTTAATAGTCTCTTCGCCTATACCTAACGTGCGTAAGATCCAAAACATCCTAGAATACGCTATAAAGAACAACGAGGAGCTTCTTATAGTAGCAGATTTAGAACAACAGCCGTTTCAAACGCTATTGATGAATAAAGTCAAGGGTAACATCAAGGTTAACATCATTGATCCTCCTGGATTTGGACCTACTCGTCAAGATACTATAGCTGATTTAGCTGCAATCACAGGTGCACAGGTAATGAACGAGGAATTAGGCGATGATTTAGATATGATTGATCCAAGTTGCCTCGGTAGAGCTTTAAAATCAGTAACAGATGGTAAAAACACTGTGATTACTGTACAAGACACACCTCAAGAAGCATTAGACAGAATAGAGGATGTCGAGAAAAAAGTTAAAGATGAAAGAAATCCATACATCAAAGCTAAACTGGAACAACGACTTGGTATGCTATCTGGCCATGTTGGAATTGTACGTGTGGGTGCATTATCAAAAGTTGAGCTCAAAGAGAAGAAAGATCGGGTCGAAGACGCTTTGTATGCAACGAAAGCAGCACTTAAGAACGGCATCGTGCCTGGTGGAGGTGTTGCATTGCTTAACGCAGCACAACGAATTAGCACAAAGAACGTCGGAGAGGAAGTCCTTATCGCCGCTATTGAAAGCCCCTTTCGAATAATGCTTGAAAATGCTGGTTTAGAGCAGATGACAGAGAAGCTTCCTAAGGGCACGGGAGTGAACGTTATGACAGGAAAGGTTACTAACATGATTAAAGCCGGTGTAATAGATCCTGTGTTGGTTACGAAGTCTGCTTTGTCTAACGCTGTTAGTGTAGTTAAGACTATTATATCTGCAGATTGTGTAATATCAAATAAAAGAATAGAAAATGCGCGCGGTTAATTTTTATGTGCTGGTAAGACGGCATAAAGTAGAATCTAAAAATATTGGTGGTCTAGAGATTTCTGATAGTTTAGATAGTGACAATAGGTACCTAAAGGCCACCGTTGTTAGTGTAGGTAATCAAGTTAAAGATGTTATAAAGGAAGACGAAGTAGTTTACTATGATCGTCATGCTGGTCACATCATAGATCACGGTGGTGAATCCTTACAGGTTATCACAGCTGCTGATATTGTTCTTGTAGATTAATGCGAGTAGAATCGTCTGATATACGAGATATGAAACTGTTTATGTATTACAGGCTCGTTAGAAAATGGGCCTGTAAAACATACAGTATGAGCGATGCTGATCTAGAATTGTTAATCTATTTAGATTGCAAAAACAGATTTACACGTGATGATTTTAAAGTAGGTACTAAGACATATTCTTGGGACAAGCATAGGTGGGAACGCTTGCGTAGAGATGGTTGGATTGTGGTCTGGCGTGAGAGAAATAGAACCACACAGAAATATACAATCTACACCGTAAGCACGAAAGCAAAGCATTTAGTAAGCAGGATATACAGGATATTACTCAGTGAAGAGGATATTCCTACATCCGAAAGGAGCGTATTCAGCAAGCGTGATTCCTACTCTAGCAAGGTTTATTCTTCTAATGTAGATGATATGATTAAAGATAGTGAAAGATAATGGCGTATAAAATGAAAAGCAACCTGAGTGGACTTGACAGAATAGTATCTGATGAGTCAACAGCAGGCACGCCTATATTTTTAAAGAAACTTGAAGAAGGTATAGTAGCTGAAGCTAATAAAGATGGATCTATATTTCTAGACCCAGAGACACCTTTGAACAAAGCTAAAGAAGCTATAAGCCATGAGAAGGTACACATTGACCAAATGGATCGTGGTGATTTAGATTACGACGATAAAAATGTTTACTGGAAAGGTAAATTGTATAACAGAAAAACAATGAATGAAGGTTCTAAGTCTCTACCATGGGAAAAAGAAGCCTACAAAAAACAATAATAATGAACAGTAAACCAATTACTAGTAGAAGCAAGTCTACACCTTTGCATGCTCAAGCAGGACTTTTAGGTCAGAAGAAGGTAGTAGATGCTAACAACAACGTTTTAAACGCTGATGACAAAGGTCAAGCTACTGCAGGCACACCAGCTGTACCTGAAAAAAGAAGAACTAAACTATACAGTGATCTGCCAGAATCTGATAGAGAAGCTGCTAGACAGTACAATCAGGAAGAGTATGGTACTCTTAACCCAACAGCAGAAGGAAAAGCAGATAATACTGTCGTTACTCAAAAAGGTCAAGAAGCTACAGAAGGTGGTTTTGATAGAGAAACAGAATACAGTCCTGAATTAACACAAGAGGCTGCAGCTGATAAGGTAGATACTTTCTATCCTTGGGAAGCTAGGTTTGCTCAAAGAACTCAACGTGGAGCTGTAAGAGACGAAAAACGTCGTGGTCGCAAAGGTGTACGACAACTAAATAGATCTTTAAGAGATGGTGTTATAGATCAAGCCGAGTACGACACTGAGTTTGCCCAAGCGAACAGGATGAAGTATGGTCAAGGTAATATAGCTCAAGCGCAGATAGGTATTGATGGTGGTGTAAAAAACACGGAACAATTTGATGCTATAACTTCTCAAGGCATGCAAGCTAACAGAAAAAACAGCTTGACAACTGATATGAACCGCAGGCCTAAAGGTGAGGTTGAAGGAGGTCAATCAGTAAAAGCTGATGGCACTGAAGATATGACTAAGGATCAGTATGAAGCTGGTAACGTTAAACCTAATACAAGCACTGAGGTTCAACAAGCTTCAGCGGCTAGTTCCAACGGCACTACTGCTACAGCAGCTAGTTCCGACGACGCTACTGCTTCAGCTGAAGAGAGCACTGCTACAAATAAAAAAGCTTCTAGCTCTTCACTACCTGGAGAGAAATTTGAACCTATGCCAATGGGAGCTGCTTATACTATTGACGAGAACCAAGTGGCTCAAGATGATAAAAACGAAGTAGCAAACTCAGCTAACGAAGAATTTCCTGACTACGAAGGTGTTCAGAAACAAGGGAAAATAAGCCCGCCGCCTATTAAAGAAGCTAAAATGGATAGTGTATCTGGGGCTGGAGAATTTGATTTAAGAGATGTTGGTACGCCTGCTAAACCTAGATCTTCTTCAAAAGATATGTTTGGTGGTATGAGTCAATCTGAGCTGTCTGATATAGATGAAGCTTTGACAGATCGTAAAAATGCTAATATAAACGGAGCTAACGCCTTCACTGGCGATGCTATACAGGCTAACGTTGGTACAGGTACTTATAGTGATACTAAAGGAGAAACACCAGAAAAAACCAAACAAGTTGATGGTACTCCCTTAGCACCTGCATTAGGAGGATCTGTAGTAGAGGTCAAAAACGATGTTGATGGTACTCCTGTTCTAGATGATGACAGCAAAAGCCTAGTGTCTAGCCCTGCTAATTATCGTCTAAAAAGAGATCACAACTCTAGGATGATGTACGGTAATAGTCCTAATAAAATGTGGGGACCTAGTAAAAAAGCTAACGCTGGACAATCTACTGGAGCTAAAAATGTAGATGAGAGCACTCCTGGACGCCCTGTAACGCAGAATGTCACTAGAAGTGCAAAAGGTATAGTAACTGGTAAATTAAATCAGTCTAGCGCGTTTAAAATGAAAGGTTATGGTAAAAAATAACACACCAATGAAACTTAAGAGCGCCTGTTGGAATGGGTACGAAGCTATTGGCATGAAAGAAAAGGGAGGTAAAAAAGTCCCTAACTGTGTTCCAATAACTAAAAAGTCTAAAAAGAAGAAGTAATGGCTACGAAATTCAAGGCCCACAACATGTACAGTAAGACAGGAGTAAAAAAAGTTGCTAAGACAATGGCAGATCATTTAGCTCTAAAGAAAAAAGGGTATACTCATAATAAAAAATAGTAATGGCTTATATTCAAAGCTCTCCTTTTAAGAAAGTTGCTAAAACAACTAAAGGTAAAGGCCGAAACTTCAGGACAACTGAAGAAGGAGCTGGTATGACTAAAAAAGGAGTTAGTAGTTATAAAAAAGAAAACCCAGGCAGTAATCTTCAAACAGCTGTCACGGGTGATGTTAAACCAGGTAGCAAATCAGCTAAAAGAAGAAAATCTTTTTGTGCAAGGTCTAAGAGCTGGAGCTCAGAAAGAGGTAAAGCTGCTCGCCGCCGCTGGAGATGTTAATTATGATATATATAGTTTTAATAAATAGCGTTATAAGCGTTTTACTTATAGTATACCTAGTACTGTTATATAAAGGCAGTATAAGAGACATGGACAAAAACTTTGTTCCTGATGAGTTAGAAGAGAAAGCAAGCTTGTTTAAAAAGTATACAACTAGAGTTGTAAATGCTTTTAAATCCTTGTTTAAAGTAATATCTAATAAAAATGTCTAAAAAACTTAAAGATACCAAGGCAGGCAGGCTTCTAGCTGATAAGTTGCCAAATATAATGAGTATAGTTGGTGATTTACTTCCAGACTCAGGTGCTTTAGGTATAGTTAAAAACCTTATAGATTCTGATGATTCAATACCAGCAGAGGACAAAGAGATGTTACACCTTAGAATTAAAGAGCTATATGAGCTAGAAGTAGCTGACAGAGATAGCGCTAGAAAAAGAGAGGTTGAGATATCTAAAACAAAGAAGTTTGACTTAATGTTTAACCTCACAGGTCTAACAGGTTTAGGAGCTTTCTTATTTATAGTTTACGCTATAGTGTATTTAGATATACCAGAAAGTAACAAAGAGGTTTGGATACACCTTATAGGTATATGTGAGGGTATAGTTTTAAGTATATTCGGATACTTTTTTGGATCTGCTATTAAAAACGACAAGTAATGGCTAGGTTAGAATCTTATCAACAAGACACCACTGTAGGTGGTCAGGATAAATTAATAGGCACAAACTCTTCCAACAGCCAAACAAGTAACTACACTATAGATTCTGTAGGTAAGTACATGTCTGAGAACAATGTTATAAAAATAGCTAACCAGGTTAGTTATAAATTCATTGATAATCCTAGTGACACTAATAATGGAACTTTCTTTGTAGATACTTTTAATGGTGACGGTTCTGCTATAAGTTCTATATCTACAATACATATATCTAAGTTTAACTCTTCTAATGAAAATATAGAAAAGTTTATAAGAAAAATATTCGAAGACAAGGTATTTATATCTAAACTAGAAAATCAAGACCATTTTTGTGTTTTTGATGTTGTAAGTGTTTCTGTAAATGAAACTTATACTAATTTTCTATCTATATCAGTGTCTAACCTTGTTGGTGATGGTGTTTTAGCAGAAGATTTCTTTTTTGCATTTTCAATATATTCAGTTTTAGGTGATAAGAACTTTATATACAACCAAGAAACAGGCTCGACAACATGGTCTATAAACCATGGTCTTGGTAAAAACCCATCAGTAACGATAGTTAATTCAGCTAACGTTCAAGTTGTATCAGAAGTAGAATACATAGATAGTAATAACATAGAAATAAGATTCGTTAATTCAACAGCAGGCAAAGCCTACTTAAACTAAAAAAAAAGAAAAATGGCAATTAAATACAAAAGTCATATTGACCTAGGCGGCCTAGAGTTAAGAAGTGCAGCGTTACACCCAGTAGACACAGCACCAACAAGCCCATCAGAGGGTCAGGTTTATTGGGATACTGGAGATGATAAACTATATGTTAGTGATGGTACTAGCTGGCTTGATGTATCTGGTGATGTTCGTCAGATTGACGCTGGCACAGGTATTAGCGTATCTGGTGGTTCTGGCGGTACAGCTACTGTCTCTCTATCTCATTTAGGATTAGAAAGTCTTTCAGCTATTGCTTCTGATGCCGCTGATGGAATCTTCATGTATGATGCTAGTGGTCAGGCAGCAGCGTATCTTACACTTAGTACATCCACGGGTATATCTATTAGCTCGTCTAATGTTCTTTCATTAGGGTCTATACCTAACGCATCTCTATCAAACTCAAGCGTAACAGTTGTCGGTGGTGCTGGTCTTACAGCTACCGCAGGAGCAACTTCTTTAGGTGGTTCAACTACCGTAGCAGTTGGTGCTGGTTTGGGTATTGAGGTTGCTGCAGATGCAGTAGCGGTAAAAGGTGCTTCGGCTTTGAGTGATGACACTCTAGTAATGTGGGATGATACAAACGGTAAGTTTATTGATTCTCCTATTTCTGATGATGGTACAAGTGTAACGGTTGGTAGTAGCCGTCACCTTATCATTGCTGGTAACTTAACGGTATCAGGTACAACTACAACAGTAAATTCAAATACTGTTTCTATTGGTGATAACATCATCGTTCTTAACGCTGACGAGACAGGAACCGCTTCTGAGAATGCTGGTATTGAAATTGAGCGTGGTACAGACGCTAATAAGAAATTCTACTGGGATGAAGGGTTAGACTCTTGGCGTGTTGAAGGTCAGTTGATTATTGACGATGTTCCAGATGTTAGTGGGACAACCACTGCTACTCACATCCTTACTGAGAAAACAGCCGCTGGTGGTGACACTACTATTGAGAAAACTGATGTTGCAGCTATTGGTACAGCTCTTGGTTTAGGATTGTACTCTGTGATTTTAGACCCTGGACGTACAAATGTTGCTAAAACAGGTAACGCATACACGGTAACACACAGCTTTGGAACTAAATTAGTACAAGTTTCTATTCTAGATGCAACAACTTATGAAACAGTGTTTGTTGATGTCACTAGACCTGGTATTAACACGGTAACAATTTCATTTGCCGCCACTGTAGCTAATGCAGCTTACTATTGTATGGTTAGTAAAGTTGGAAACGTAGATACCGCTGGGAATTTGACTCCATAATTCGTAACAAATAAAATACATATATTTGCAGGAGAGGTTTTAAATACTCTCCTGCACCATTATAAATAAAACTATTACAATTGTAGCATGGCAATAAAGTTTCTTAGTGGTATAGATCTTTCTGGTATAACATCTGGATCTATATTAAAGGTTGACGCTAACGGTAATATTATTGCTGCAGTAAGTGGTACTGATTACGATACCGCAGCGGGACAATGGACAGGTGCAAAT
>TARA_R110002124_G_scaffold66404_6_pt1 | contig 10427 bp, 9 predicted proteins | sample TARA_R110002124 | Tara Oceans TARA_R110002124 (sample SAMEA4397445) | marine metagenome | biome: Polar Biome; feature: [SRF] surface water layer (ENVO:00010504); material: water (ENVO:00002006), including particulate matter (ENVO:01000060) such as... | depth 5 m | reverse complement strand
AAAAGCAGGGCGTCGAAATCGTACCCAGCATTGAAGCCTTACTGGAGAATGTGGATGCTGTTCTACTGGAGAGCAATGATGGTCGCGTGCACCTGGAACAGGCGCTGCCTGTATTGAAAGCGGGTAAGCCGCTGTTCGTCGACAAACCGATCGCCGGTGATCTGACTGATGTGATTGCCATCTACGAAGCCGCAGAACATTTCAAGACGCCTGTCTTCAGTTCCTCATCATTGCGCTATACCGACGGAGCCAAACAGATTAACGGCGGTGTGATTGGTGAAATCATCGGCTGCGACGCCTATAGCCCCTGTCCGGTGGAAAGCACACACCCCGATTTTTACTGGTACGGCATTCATGGTGTGGAAACCCTCTATACGATCATGGGGCCCGGCTGCGAGACGGTAGTACGTGTCGCGACTCCCGAAACCGACGTGGCAATTGGTACGTGGAAAAACGGTCGCATCGGTACCTTTCGCGGTCGCCGCAAAGCCAACAATGGCTATCAGGGCGGCTATGGCGGCACCGCATTCGGGACGAAAGGCATCGCACAGATCGGCAGCTTCAGTGGTTATGAACCGCTGCTGGTGGAAATCGTCAAATTCTTCCGCACGGGCAAAGCCCCTGTCACCCCGGCAGAATCGATCGAAATCTACACGTTCATGTCGGCCGCTGATTTAAGTAAACAGAAAGCGGGTACGCCTGTCAGACTCGCTGATGTGGCGCACCAGGCAAGGGAAGCCGCTAAGAAAAAACTGGCCCCGTATCTGCAGAGCCCTTGAGACTTTTTTTAACCGTGACCCTTTTTAAATCCGTAGCTTAAACCGCCGTCTCGACTTCACAGCAGTTCGCGATCATGCTGATCAGCTTTCTGCGGTCGATGGGTTTCGTCACGTGATCATTGCAACCGACGCTGATGCATTTTTCCCGATCCCCTTCCATGGCATTGGCTGTCAGGGAAATGATCGGTCCTGAATAACCCTGTTCGCGGAGGATCCGAGTCGCGCCATAGCCGTCCAGAATCGGCATCTGCATATCCATCAGGATCACATCATACAGCAACCCGATTTCCATTGCCCGCATTGCGGCCTGGCGGGCGGCTTCACCATTTTCAGCAACCGTCACTTCGGCTCCGGATTTTTTCAGAATAAAACTGATCAGTTTCTGATTATCCGGACCATCTTCAGCCAGCAGGATCTTTTTCCCTTTCAGAGACAGGGCCTGCTCTTCAGGCTGTGCGGGCAGGGGCTTCGTGGATTCAGTATTGTCATTCTGTTGCAATTCCTGCAGCAGTGGGACGCCTTCCAGGTTGCCAGTTTTCACTGTGGCACTAAATTGTGACCCCTGATTCAGTTTGCTGGTTACCGAAATATCGCCTCCCAACACATCAGTCAGACGTTTGCAGATGGTCAGCCCCAGTCCGGTGCCGCCATATTTGCGGGTGGTCGAGGAATCGGCCTGAGAGAAAGGGCGGAACAGATTAGACATCTGTGCTTCCGTCATCCCAATTCCCTGATCGATCACTGTGAACTGAACCTGTGGTTCTTCACCAGGATTTTCCAGAAAGGATGTATTCAGTCGAATGATGCCGACTTCCGTAAATTTAATCGCGTTGCCAATCAGGTTGATCAGTATCTGCCGGATTCTTGTCGGGTCGGAATGAATTTCTGCAGGCAGTGGGAACTGATAGCTGGCTTCCAGCTTCAACCCCTTGGCTTCTGCCCTGACCTGAACCAGTTCCAGCACCTCTTCCACAATCGTCTGGGGCGAACAGCGAATGGATTCCACATCCAGTTTACCAGACTCAATTTTTGAGAGATCCAGAATGTCGTTGATCAGTTCCATCAGATGCCCGCCATTGCGTTTGATCGTATCCAGTGAATCGGAGATCAACTCGGGCAGTTGCAGCGACTTCGCTTCCAGTTCCAGGATGTCGGTATAGCCTAGAATGGCTGTCATCGGTGTACGGATTTCATGACTCATGTTTGCCAGGAAGGCACTTTTCGACTGGTTGGCAGCTTCGGCCTGTATTCGCAGTGTCTTCTGCTCGCGGAGCAACTGCAGGGCGCGAATCGCGTTTCGGACACGTGCCTTGATTTCGGAATCGGTTGCCGGCTTGGGGATATAGTCAAAGGCTCCTTCTTCAAAAGCGCGGGTAATTCCTTTACCGTCACTTTGAGAGGTCACCATAATGACGGCGACTTCGTCGACTTTAAAATTGGCGCGCACCTCCCGCAGCACGGCAAAACCATCCAGTTTAGGCATCTCCACATCCAGCAGGACCAGATCCGGTTTCAGGGTATGAACTTTCTGGCGGCCTTCTTCACCATCGGCTGCTGTATGAAGTTCGTATCCATCCTGCTGGAGTGCCTGGGAGAGGATGCTGCGGACAACATCAGAGTCATCTACAATTAATATTTTCGAGAGCTGCGTACTGATCATAATAATTTCTGTCTGTGCCAGAGATGACAGTTTTGGACTAGGTAAGTTTATTAAAAGCTAGGTCAGAGAATTAAGTATTGGCAGGCAAGTGCAGTGTTTTACCTTTCATTTTAATCAGAACTTCAACGACATGTTCCGATTAAACAAGTTACGACAACTGTCGCAAAAGGTTCAGTGCGGGAGAATGACCACACATTATTTCAGGTATTTCCGGAGAGCTTCCTGTACGTTCAGTCATCAGAGATGCGTAAGGCGGGAATTTCCTGTTTAAGTGAGTCCAATACGTCATCGGAAACACTGGTATTACTCAGACTTAGCTCCACCAGTTCGGGTGTGGCAGACAGATATTTTACCCCGGCGTCAGTGACGGCTGTATGATCAAGCACCAGCACTTTCAAATGCGGCAGTCGGGCCAGCATTTTCAAACCCACATCAGTAATCTGCGTCCCATCCAGGTGTAAGATTTCCAGATTGCGGCATTCGGACAGGACTGCCGCTGTGTCATCGTTGACCTGACAATTTGAGAGGAATAAACGAGTTAAGGTTTCTTTTGCTGCACCCTGCTTCAGTATAACCAGTTCTTCTTCCTCAAAAGTCGAATCTGCCAGGCTAATGCCTTCCAGTCCTTTTGTCTTTAGCAAAATTGCCAGGCTCGATTTTTCAAACTCGGATGCCTCGATTGTCAGATGTCTTAACTGGGGGATTTGCGTCAGAGCAACTGCCCGTTTTTGATCAATCTGAAAATCTGATAAATAGAGTTCTTTCAGCTTGTGAAACTCCGGTAACAGAGCAAATAGATCATCGACCTCCTCGGGACTGCTGTCAGGCTGCCACTTCCAATCCATCCAGCTCACAGAACGATGATAATTTAGAAAAGGCCTGGGAATAAAAGCGGGACCTGGCATTGTGCCATAATCATGAATCGCGATATCCCCTGCTTCATTCTCGTCGAAGACCAGCAATTGCGCCTTTTGATTCTGGAAGGCAGAAACATTTGAATGAAATCGCATGACCAGAAAGAGTGACCAGACGACCAAAGCACAAATTGCAATGAGAGTGGCAATCAGACCACGGCGGATGAGAATCCGTCTGTTCTTTTGGTTGATTTGAACAGACGTGGTTTCTACATCAGCACTCATTCACACCTCAACTCACTCAGCGGGCCGTCCACCCGCCATCGACGGTGACCATGCTGCCCGTCATATAACTGGACGCATCGCTGGCCAGAAAGATTGCCGCACCCTGGATCTCTTCCATCCGTGCCCAGCGGTTCATTGCGACGGCGCCCACGATGAATTTCTTGATCTCTTCGGTTTCCGCAAACGGTTCATTCATGGGCGTCAGAAACGGTCCCGGGCAGATCGCATTACAGGTGATTCCGTATTCACACAGTTCCAGTCCCAGTGCCCGCGTCATCTGCACCATGGCGCCTTTGCTGGAAGTGTATGGCGTGCGGTTAGACATTCCCACCAGCCCCAGCGTACTGGCCAGGTTGATGATCTTTCCGTATTGGGCTTTCTTCATGTGTGGAACGACCGAACGCACGCACAGCCACGGTCCGGTGACATTCACATTCTGCACATCCTGAAACTCTTCCAGTGTGATCTCATCGATGGGGCCGCGAATATTAATCCCCGCGTTATTGATCAGAATATCAATCTTGCCGAACTCCGAAATTGCCCGCTCGGTCATCGCGGCCACCTGATCTGGATCGGTCACATCGGCGGCCATTCCGATTACTTTGTTCCCGTAATCGGACTGAATCTGAGCCGCCGTCGCTTCAACTTCATCCTGGTTGCGACTGGTGAGCAGTAAATCCGCGCCCGCTGACGCCAGGCCTTCCGCCATCGCTGAACCCAGACCTTTGGAACCTCCGGTAATAATGGCGACACGACCAGTTAAATCGAACAGTTTGATACCAGGCAGCATGGCTCATCCTTCCTCAGACAAGTGGTTCAACGGTTTGAGATGACGGAAATATGTTTCTGGAACGCGGGATCGGTTTCCGGGTAGTCACTGCGAAAATGTACGCCGCGACTTTCCCGACGTTCAATCGCGGATTTGATCATCAACTGCGAGACCAGAAGCATGTTCTGCAGTTCCCAGCCGGTCAATGTTTTGAATTCGCGATCTACAACATACCGGTCCCAGAAATCGACTTTGTCCATCGCATTTTTTAATGAATCGGCACTGCGGGTGATGCCCACGTCGCGCCACATCAGGCTGGCCAGTGAGTTTCGCAGGTCTTTGCTGTTTAAATCTTCGTCGGAACGTTTTTCAATATCCCAGTCGGGCAGCAGGGATGCTGAATACTGGTCCGGCTGATTCAACGCCGCCTGCGAGGCACCGCGTCCCGCGGCTGCGCCAAAGATCAAACCTTCCAGCAGACTGTTCGATGCCAGACGATTGCTGCCGTGCAGTCCGGTGGAAGTCACTTCCCCCGCCGCCCACAGATTCGGCACCGATGTCTGTGCCTGCAGATCGGTCTTCACACCACCAATCATATAGTGCGCACCCGGTCGAACGGGGATCTGATCTTTCGAGAGATCCAGACCAAAGCTCGCGCAGACTTTGCTGATGTTGGGGAACCGCTCTTTCACCAGCGATTTCTCCAGGTGGGTCAAATCGAGATACACACAGGAATGGCTGGTTTTCAGCATGCGATCGGTAATGGCCCGGCTCACGATATCGCGGTGGGCCAGTTCCAGATCGGGATGATAATCAGACATGAACCGCACGCCATTACAGTCGCGCAGATAAGCGCCTTCGCCGCGTACAGCTTCGGAAATCAGGTAACGGGCACCGCCGGCAATGTAGAGCACGGTGGGATGGAACTGCATGAATTCCATGTCCTGCAGCAGGGCTCCCGCGCGAAACGCCAGGGCATGTCCGTCACCGGTCGCCAGGGGAGGATTGGTCGTTTCACGGAACAGGCAACCTGCGCCCCCGGTCGCTAAAATCACCTGCTTGGCCCAGATCAGGGTTTTGCCGTGATAGCGGTTCCAGATGATCGCGCCCCGGCATTCCCCTTCGACTGTAACCAGGTCGATGGTCGGCGTTTTGGTCCAGGTCTGTAGGGAAGGGCGACTGTTGACCGCCAGGACGAGCGCCCGCATCAGTTCTTTTCCCGTGGCATCGCCCAGCGCATGCGCCACGCGTCGATGACTGTGCCCCCCCTCCTTGGTGAGTGCGATCTTGCCATCTTCGGTATCAAAGTCGGCTCCCAGTTCCACCAGTTCCTGAATATGTCGTGGTGCCTCGCGGCACACATGTTCCACCAGGTCCTGATCACAGAGATCCTTGCCGGCTGCCAGGGTATCCTGGATGTGATTGGTGATGTTATCCAGCGGGTCGAGCACACCTGCGATGCCACCCTGTGCGTAGGCGCTGTTCGACTGGGAGACTTTGCCTTTGTTGACGATAATCGTTTCCAGCCGCGGGTCAATCTCCAGCGCTGCCCGCGAACCGGCGATCCCACCGCCGATGATCAGTACATCGGTGAAGATATGGGGAATGCGTTTCGGGTTGATACGAGCAAGATAGCGTTGACCAGGTTCAATGGAAATCGGATCCAAGTCTCAATGCTCCTTAAGCTCGTTTTGCGAGACCGGCGGCTTCAGTAGCCGCCCCGCCTCACAGAGAATCAGATAGTCATGCAGGAAAATCCACCATCGACGGCGACATTCGTTCCCGTCACAAAACTGCCGGCTTTGGCTGCTGCCAGCAGCAGCACGGCCCCCGCCAGTTCTTCCGGGGCACCAAATCGATTGGCGGGCGTATGATTCATAATACTCGCAACCCGCTCTGGTGTCAGCACTTTTCGATTCTGTTCTGCAGGAAAAAAGCCGGGGGAAAGGGCATTCACGCGAATTTTCCGCTCCGCCCATTCGCGGGCCAGGTTCTGCGTCAGATTCAAAACCGCTGCTTTCGAAGCGGAATAGGTAAATACGCGCGACAGCGGGGTAATGGCACTCATGGAGGCGATGTTGATAATCGAACCCGCGACATTGTTGTCCAGCATCGACTGACCAAATACCTGGCAGGCGACTTTGACACTCAGCAGATTCACGCGGAAGATCGACTCCCACTCTTCATCGCTGATTTCCAGGAATGGAGTCGCTGCATTGATGCCTGCGCCGTTGACGAGAATGTCAGTCGTGCGGTCGTTGCTTTTCAGGTGCGCGACCAGTGCTTCCAGGTCCTCGCGGCTGGTAGAATCGGCTTTGAAGAATTCCGCAGTGCCTTCAAGTTCTTCAATCATCTTGACACGGCCGGCTCCGTTTTCTGCGTTGCGGCCGACAATGACTACGTGAGCGCCTGCCTGTGCCAGAGTCTCGGCGATGGCGCCACCTAATACGCCGGTACCACCGATGACCACTGCAGTTTTACCCGACAGGCCGAACAGGCTCTGCAGATATCCGGATGAGCTGGATTGACTCATCACATACCACCTTCTCTATATTTTGAACCAACGGCAGCCCGCAAGATGATTCTCGCAGACTGTCATCGAAGTCTTAACCAATGAATTCCAGTTTAACCGGGTTAGGGATGATGCCCGCTTCGTAACCCCGCTTCAGCAGTTCCGCGACGGCATCCCGTCCCTTTTCGCCGAAGTCCAGGGTCCAGTCATTGACATACATGCCGACAAATTTGTCAGCGCTGTCCCGGTTCAGATCGCGACCATACTGTAAAGCATGATCCAGCGCTTCACCCCGGTGTTCCAGGCCATATTCGATGCTGCGTTTCAGGATGGCGGTAACTTCTTCCATCATCTCCTGGCCCATGTCTTTGCGAATCGCATTTGCACCGAGGGGCAGAGGCAGACCAGTTTCTTCAAACCACCACTGGCCCAGATCGACGACCAGTTTCAATCCCTGATTTGCGTATGTCAGCTGGCCTTCATGGATGATCAGACCCGCATCGAACTTGCCCTGTTCGACCAGGTTCAGGATTTCATCGAAGGGATGTTCTTCGTATTCGAAGTCATCGCCCAGCAGTAATTTGAGTGCCAGAAACGCGGTAGTCAACTTGCCGGGAATGGCAATTTTTTTGCCCCGCAGGTCGTCAATGCTCCACTCTTCACGGGCGACAACCATGGGACCATATTTGTCACCCATCGAGGCACCACAGGAACAGATCGCATAGGTATCTGTGAGGTAGGCATAACCGTGCAGGCTGACAGCAGTCAGCTCCAGTTCGGCATTGAAGGCCCGCTGATTCAGCGATTCAATATCCTGTAACTCGTGAGTAAATCGATACTTACCAGTTTCGATCTTGTCGTTGGCCAGAGCATGAAACATAAAGGCATCGTCCGGATCGGGACTGTGGCCTACTTGAATTAATACTTTTTCATCTGTCATCATGGATCACACACAAATAATGGAGTCTTGTGAATATGGAAACGATTGAATACCGGCGGGAATACCAGCTTCAACAGCAGACTATATCAGCTCAAAAGCGTTGCAGAACACTATAGAGAGTTCCCCGCCACTTAGCCACCTTGCCGGGGAAACAAGTTCCAAAGCCTTTCACCGGCAACACAAAAACGCAGTCACCAGATACCATTGATTGAAAGCACATATTTGATTGTGTATGTTTATACAGATGTGTCGGTTTTTTGATTTACTACCACGAAAGACACGAAAACACACGAAATTTAAGAATGATAATTCGAAGCCGATGAGATCAGGCAGAAGAGTGAGCTTATCAGGTAAAAGGGAAAAACAGATTTTTTAGTTCGAAGCAACTTTGTGTGTTCCCGGCTACCAACGAAATTTTTCGTGTGTTTTCGTACTTTTCGTGGTAGCAAAAAAAGAAAGAACTTTTATGCCGGAGCTGATGTTCAAACAGGAATGTTACGCCATCCAGGGAGCGGTGTTTGAGGTGTACCGAGAACTGGGTTCCGGTTTTCTGGAAGCCGTTTACCAGGAGTGCCTGGAACGCGAACTGATGACTCGGGAAATCCCTTTTCGTCCTCATCCGACATTAAAATTAAAGTACAAAGGCGTGCCACTGACTCAGATGTATCAGCCCGATCTCATCTGTTATGACTCAATCATTGTCGAACTCAAAGCAGTCAAAGAAATCGCCATTGAACATCAGTCACAGATTTTTAACTATCTGAAAGCGACCGAATTGAAACTCGGTCTACTGGTCAACTTCGGTTCGCATCCCAAAGCGACTGTGAAGCGATTTGTTTTGTGATTTACTACCACGAAAGACACGAAAACACACGAAATTTAAACAGTCTTCCTTGTGCAATTTGATGAATCGAAAGGTGATTCTTAAAAAAAATAATCGAATGATATTTTCAGATTGAGGCACCTTTCGATTATTTCAGCATACCAACGAGTTTTTCGTGTAGTTTCGTACTTTTCGTGGTAGAAAAAAATCATTCATATTCGAGTATCTTTTGCAACAGGTCCTGTGGGCTGTCTTCCGGATGCACATCGATTTCGCGGCACTCCGTGATGTTGCGAAAGAACGTATGCTGGCGTTTGGCGAAGCGTCGCGTCTGCTGTTTCAGCATCTCGACTGCCCGGTCCCAGGACCACACACCTTCCAGGTAATCGATCAGCTCTTTATAACCCAGTGCCTGCCGCGCCGTACGACCCATGGGGACTTCAGCGGCGAGTAGCTGTTTGACTTCGTCCAGCAAGCCCTCTTCCAGCATCTGATCGACGCGCAGATTAATGCGGTCGTACAGCCACTCCCGGTCCGGCAGTAACCAGAACACGTGTGCCGGACATTCCTCGGGAGTCAGCACATCCTCTGCATGTTGAGAGGAAAGCGGGACGCCGGTCACATGATAGACTTCCAATGCGCGGGCGACGCGGCGGACATCATTGAAATGATATTTCTCTGCAGAAACCGGATCGACGGCCGCCAGTCGCTGATGCAGGGCTTCATTCCCTTCTGTCTCTGCGAAGGACTCCAGTTCGCTGCGATAATCCCAGTCTGCGGAAGGCCCGTTGAACACTCCCCGCAAAATCGCCCGCAGATACAGACCGGTCCCGCCCACAAACAGAGGTGTTTTTCCCCGATCCACGATATCACGGCAGCATGCATCCGCCGCCGTAAAGTATTCTGCGACACTGTATTTTTCATGGGGATCAATCAGATCCAGCAGATGGTGGGGCACCCGTTCGCGCTCGGCAGCAGATGCTTTGGCGGTCCCGATATCCATCCCTCGGTACAACGACATCGAGTCCATCGCCAGGATTTCGGCGTTCAGATGTTCTGCCAGCAGCAGGCTGAGTTCAGTCTTGCCACACGCGGTGGGACCAGCCAGAAACCAGCACTGTTGTAGGATTTCCCGGGGAAACTGCATGATATTTTATCTTGAAGACACGAGCAGCCCTCGCGAAAATGAAGGACTCTCTGTTTGTGTGGACTCGTCATCTGAGCCCGATTCAGCTAGGATACACATGGAATCAGGACACGTTCTTAATTCCGGACTGTCATAGAGTATATTTATCCGCGTCGAATGTCGAAAGAGAGACCTCATGGCGAGTTTTGAAGCCAGCGTTCAACTGAATGCCACACCGCAGGAAATGTTTGATTTTCTGATTGATACCGAAAACATCCTGAAGATCAGCCCCCCTGATACCGGCCTGTCATTCACGAAAAAACCGGATAAATTGTACAAGGGCGCCATCCTGGAATTTCAGATTCAGGGCTTCGGCAAAGTGCAGGAAGGGACACATGAAATCATCGTGTTCGAGGAACCCACGCTGTTCACCGAAAAGCAGATTTCGGGTCCGCTGAAATCATACACCCACGAACACCACATCGTACCCGCCGGTGAAAACCAGATCACGCTCATCGATCGACTGGAGTTTGAGCCACCCGGGGGCCTGCTCGGTTTCCTGATTACCGAATCAAAACTGCTCGATCTGTTTGATGAAGGTTTCTACCAGAGGCATCAGACTCTGAAGAAACTCTTTCCTTGAACACGCACGACTCATTTGATGATCGAACGATTGCCT